>Ga0307475_10001996_pt1 | contig 12184 bp, 7 predicted proteins | sample atmos_gasesECM1C_FD_203317 | JGI IMG/M metagenome (GOLD analysis project Ga0307475, IMG submission 203317) | Hardwood forest soil microbial communities from Morgan-Monroe State Forest, Indiana, United States - atmos_gasesECM1C_515 | ecosystem: Environmental > Terrestrial > Soil > Temperate... | reverse complement strand
TTTCGCGGTCTTTTCTCGTGTCACGACCATTGCTGCGGCGCCATCGACTATGCCGCTCGCATTCCCGGCGGTCACGATGCCATCTTTCTTGAACGAAGGCGGCAGTTTTTCCAGGATTTCCATGGTGGTGTCTGGCCGGCGGTGATCGTCTTCGCTGACGACGATCGTTTTCTTCCCCTGCTTGACCTCCACTGGCACAAGCTCTTCTTTGATCCGGCACGCTTTGTAAGCGGCGTCTGCCGCCTGCTGGCTGCGGAGCGCGTACGCATCCGCATCTTTTCGCGTGATTCCGTGCTGCTCGGCCAGTTTCTCCGCTGTCAACGCCATCGGCAAGCCACAATACGTGTCGGTCAAGCCCGCCATCAGCGAATCTTCCAGCGCGCCGCCGCCAAGTTTCAAGCCGTTGCGCAGCCCACGAATTACAAAGGGCGCCTGCGTCATATTCTCCATCCCGCCAGCCAGCACCATCGTCGCTTCGCCAAGCAAAAGCCGCTGTGCGCCCTGCGCGATCGCCTCGACGCCCGAACCGCACAACCGGTTCACCGTCACCGCGGGTGTTTCGATTTTCAGTCCTGTTTTCAGAGCAACATGCCGCGCGCCATAAATCGCGTCGGCGCTCGTCTGCATCACGTTGCCGAAAACCACGTGGTCGAATTCGCCCGGGTCCACGCCCGAGCGCCGAATGGCCTCCTTCGAGGCCTGCGCCGCCAAATCAATTGCGCTCACTTCCGAGAATGCGCCGGTGTAGCGCGCCATGGGCGTCCGCGCGCCCGCCACAATCACCACGTCCGTTGGAAACATCTCGTCCTCACTTTGCAGGATTCCTTGCTCCCAGTTTACCGTTGCGGAAGAAAAGCGCCAACCTGCCTGGCACGCTCCCAAGCTTACCGAACCTCGGCATTGTCCGTGTACCCGAGAAGCCCCTTCGTTGCGTCGCAATGATAGTAAAAATCGGGACCCGCCCGGCTCGCAACAGATCACACGGCTCTAATTCACGCTTTGAGGAGAGGACTATGAAGAACCGCGCAGCGTTGTTGGCCGCTTCTGTATTGTTTTTATCAGTCCCAGCCTTCGCACAACGCCCTGAGGATCGTCGGCCGAACGAGCAACGAGGCGAAGAGAAACACGACGAGCACGGACCCAATGCGCCGCGCGCCAACCAGGGACGCATCCCCAATCCCCCGCAGCGCCGGGAATCACGCTCCGCCCCCTCCGAGCAGGAGCGCAAGGAAGGCGGGCGCGTCAACAACTTGCCGCACGTGAGCAATGATCATTGGTATGGCCACGACAAGCCCAACGACAAGCGCTATCACGTCGATCATCCGTTCGAACACGGACGTTTCGAACATTTCGGCCCATCTTACCGGTACAAAGTTGAACGATTCGACCGCGACCGTCATCTCTTCTCGTTCCCCGGGGGTTTTTCCTTTCAGATTGCTTCGTGGGACTGGGCGGTTGCCGCGGACTGGTGCTGGAACTGTGACAGCGACGACTTTGTGGTATACGAAGACCCCGATCATGACGGCTGGTATCTGCTGTACAACATTCACACCGGCGGTTACGTCCACGTGATGTACATGGGAACCTAAAGGGCAATTGCGCTTAACGAGCAGCCCACATTGACGAGATCGCTGCGTGTCTAGAGTTTCGGCGTCTCCAGCGCGACGATGCTGTCGCCGCCCTTCCTGCGCGCTTCCTCGATGGAGAATTCTGCGCGATTGATCAAGTCGGTCACGATATCTTCGCTGTCGTAATCCGGCTTTGGAACGGCCTCGACGATTCCCGCGCTCAGAGTAATTTGCGTGGAATCCCAAGGCGGGCGCAACCCGGACGCCGCGCGCCGCAACTTATCCGCCAGGTTCTGCGCGCCAACCAAAGTGGTGTCCGGCAAGATAAACGCCAGCGACCATGCCGTATATTTCACGGCAACGTCGTTTTGCCGCACAATCGGCTGCAGGGCTCGCGCCAGTTGCTCGAGAAAACGCCCAAGCGGAGGCTCGCCCTGCTGCCGCAGAATCTCGCCTCCGCGGTCGATCTGCAGAACCGCTAGCGACAACGGCGTGCCTTGGGATTTCGCGCGGTCGGCTTCCGTCAGCAAACAGCTCACATAAGAGCTGCGGCTCAGCAGTCCCGAGCGCTCGTCCGAAACGCCCATGCGCCTCACCAACGAGCGCAGCCGCGTGTGGCTCACACTCATCAGCATCTGGTCGCCGATGGCCTGCAAAAAATAGACTTCATTGGGCTTCCATTTGTGGCGTTCCGCCTGCGCCGCGATCAACATGCCCGCCGGTGTCTGCGTTTCTTTGTCCAAGATCATGACGCCCAGCGCCGTCTCCACTCCCACGTCGCGCAGAATCGAACCTTCCGAGGCCTTCACCACCAGCCCGCCAAGCTCGTCCGGCTGGGCCTTTTCCATCTGCGCCAGCAAAAGCACCACTTGCGCGCCCGGCGCGGGCTTCACGCCCGTGCCGCAAAATTCCGCAGCCATTTCCGGCGGCCTTCCCGGAGCACCAACGACAGCAAGTGCCCGCGTGGCGTGCAGGTACGTCCCCACTTCGTTCACCGCCGTGTTGAGCATCGCGCGCGGCGTCTGTTGACGGAAGATCTTCTGGTTGATCTCCGAGATTTTCGACAGGTCGCGCAACGTCTCTGCGGAATACACTCCCGTCTTGCTGGAAATTGCTCCGGTTTGCAGTTCGCCAGCCGATGGCGTTGCCGCCACTGCCCCGCTCTTTGCCGCAGGTTCGTCTTTGGGTTTCTGCGCGCCCGGTGGCCACCAGTTCGCTGTCTGATACAAGCTAGACAGCCGCGCGTTACGCGCCTCTTCCCCAGGGAACATCGAGGCAATCTTTTGCAAGCGTTCCAGCGCTTTCGTCTGCAGCGAGTATTGCAGGAAAATCTCCGTCTGGACGATCAGATCTTCGAGCGCCTGCATCTGCCGTCCGCCTTCGGGGTTGGCCAGCGGCCCCGAAGCCCCCGGCAACGTTCCCGAACTGGGAGCGGGTCCCCCCGTGGCCTGACCCGCTTTCATCATCCGGCTGGAAAGGCGATTCACATACGCGTCGTCCACGCGGCCCCGCAGCATTTCCAGCCGCTCCTGGTTGCGGTAGTCGTAAGGGTCGATGTCCACCAGGCGCTCCAGCGACTCCGAGGCCTTCTTGACGTTTCCGGAAGTCAGGTACACATCAAACAGCTTGATCAACACCTCGAAATACTGCGATTCGCGGTTCAGTTCGTTGTGGATACCGGCCCAGAATTCCAGAACGGCTTGCGAGTGCGGAAATTTCGTGCCCAACCCGTCCATCATGGTCGCGAAATCATTTTGCCGTTTGTCAGCGAACATGCGCCGCTTCAGCATTTCGAGGATGCCGATGGCCTTCTGGTCCTGCGCACCGGCAACGTAGCGCTCGGCCAGGTCGAAGAGTTGCGTCAATCCCTCATTTTTTTCGCGCAGCAGCTTCTGCAGCATTTCGCTGGCGCGCTCCAGGTTGCCCGCGCCCATCAGTGCTTCGGAATAGGTCGTGAGGAACGGCGTGTCGTTCTCCGAGGCTGCGAATGGCTCCAGAATCGAGACGGCGCGAACCGCGTTTCCGCTTTGCAGATTCGCCTGCGCGTAGAGCAGCGCCACGCTGCGCTCCTGCGGCGCAAGCTTTTGCGCGCGGCCCAAAAGATTCACCGCATCGGACGAAGACCCTTTGGTCGTGGCCAATTGTCCCGCGCGCAGGAACGCGCGTGCCGCCAGCGCATTTTTTCCGAGGCGCTCTGCGCCTTCTGCCAGCTTGATCTGCCGCGCCAGGTTGTCCGGTTCGAGCTGAGCGATCCTTTCCCAACAAAACAGCGCGTCTTCGTCGCGCGCCGCCGCCATGAAGAGCTCTCCGGCCTTGTTGTACTGCTCGACCGCCTCATCCGCGCGATTCTGCCGCTGCAGCAGGAAGGCGTAGCGCGCAACGCGCTCGGGAGCCTGCTGCGCGGGAATGGAACGAAGAAAACGGTTGTAAATGGCCAGCGCTTTGCTTTCATCCTTAGGATCGATCAGCAAATCAAACAGCATGCCGTAATACACCGCGGCGCGGTCGGCCTGGTCGATGCGCGCATAGAGATCACCCAATGCTTGGGTCGCTTCCTGATGCTGGGGTGCCTCCTCCAGCACGGCGAGATACGCTTGAATGGCATCCTCGACGCGATTCTTCTCAAGGAAGCGCTTCGCGCGATCCAAATGCTTGTTGACGTCTGTGGCCATTCCTTTTGAATTGCCTTTGCGGTTTCTGAAAACTGCCTAACAGGTGCCGAACCGGTGCGGAGTGGCGCTCCTTCTGGCGCCCATCGCACGCCCATCGGAGCCCACCATCATCGGAGCCCATAGTCACGGCAGAATAAGGATGCTCGGCAGCACCCGCGTGGCGTGTACCACCCTCAGTCACTATATACCGCCCGCCGGAGGGGTACCAAAACGATCGCGAACCCCGTTGTGGTATGCATCAAGGGAATGTCTTTCAAGCCGGACCGCCTTAGTCTCACCGGCTGTCGAGGAGAAGAACCGTTTGCAGCAGCACGTCGGCCCCATTCGCGCAATCCTGCCACGAAGTAAGCTCTTTGGGTGAATGACTGATGCCTCCGATGCTGGGAATGAAAATCATCCCCATCGGCGCCAACCGCGCCATCCATTGCGCGTCGTGCCCCGCGCCGCTTGGCAGGCGGAGGGTCTTCAGTCCTAAGCCGGCCGCCGCCTGTTCGATTTTTGCCTGGATTTCTGGATCCGCCATGGCGGGGGGATCATGATCGACTTTCTTGATCTGGACCTCCGTTCCGGTCTGACGCGCAATTTCCTGAGCTCTCCGTTGAATCTCGTCGCCCAGCCGGGCGATCTTCTCCGCGGAAAGGTCCCGCAACTCGATGGAGAGCTTTACCAAACCCGGCACCACATTGTGAGCATTGGGAGAAACCTGCAGCTGTCCCACCGTCCCCACCTGTCGTCCCGGCTCACGTGTAACCACATCTTGTACCGCTTCGACAAGCTTCGCGGCCGCAAGCAGGGCATTGCGCCGCTCCGGCATGGGGGTTGTCCCCGCGTGATTCGCGAATCCGCGGAATTCCACCTCGTATTCGTCAATGCTGACGATTCCTTCCACTACGCCAATGGGAATCTTGCTTTTGTCGAGCGTGCCGCCCTGCTCGATGTGCAATTCTAGATAGCAACAAAAGGAATGCGGAGCGATGCGCGCCTCTGCGAGCCGCGTCGGATCACCTCCAATCTTTCGAAGGCCCTCTTCCATCCGAATGCCGTTGTAGACCCGACTGAGAACGCTCTCGTCCAGCCCGCCGGCCGCCGCGGGACTGCCGACCAAATTTTCCTCGTTCGACCAAATGACCACTTGCAACGGATGCTTGGTCGTCACCTGATGTTCTTCGAGAGTCTGCATCACCTCGATGGCCGACAGCGAGCCCACGTCGCCGTCAAAATTGCCTCCGTTCGGTACGGAATCGATGTGCGAACCAAAAAGAATGGGTGGCAGGGACAGATCCATCCCGGCGCGCGCCGCAAAAATGTTTCCGGCGGGATCGATGCGCGGCTGGAGTCCAGCGTTACGCATCGCCTCCATCGCGTACTTCCGGCCGGCTACGTCCGCGTCGGAATAAGCAACACGGCTTACGCCGTCGGCAAACGTCCCGCCCGCGGGCCGACCGTAAGCACTTAAACCCTCGAGCCGGCGCTCGAGGCGCGCAGCATTGATGCGCAGACCGGACGGTGCTTGCTGAGCTGTGCCCAGCCGCGGCCTGGCAAATCCAGCCAACGCCGTGGCCATGCCATACAGTAATTCTCGACGATCCACTAGCATTGGCCCTATCCCAAGATGAATCTGCCGCGTCGCGATTGTAGTTCAATCTTGCTTGGCGGAGGTAGGCGGATGCGCTGGTTTGTCCGCGGGCCTTGCTCTTCAAGCGCTAATGCTGGTGCTTATCGCACGCCGTTGTTGGGGTCCCAGGAGCCCTGCTCTTTGCGAACGTAGATGATCTGGCCAATGTGATACGCGTTGTGCGTGCTGATGTGCGTAAACACCTGGGCGGACTCTTTCAGTTTTGCCTCATCGGCAGTTTCCACCCATTTTTCGAGCTCGTTCATGACCTCATCGAGCTGCTGCACGGTTTCGTTCCATTTCTTGCTATCGAACTTGTCAAACGTTTCGTCGTTATTGCCGCTGAATTTCTCGGGCTTCTCGCCTTTGAGAGCCTGGAGATTTCGGCGATTCCAAAACACCAAATGGTACGCCAACTGTCCGACCGAGTGATTGCCCTTGCCGTCGGTCCAGCTTGCCTGCTCGGCCGTCAAACCCTTCACCGCGATATTCGCCGGTACAAACCACTCTTCGGCGCCGTGGGTAGACTTCAGCTCCGCCAGCAAAACCTCTCTGAGCGTCGTTGGTTTCTTGTCCTGCGCAGAAACGGGAATGGCCAGCAACAAAAGCAAAAAAAACGGTATTCGTTTGATCATTCGAGGATCCCTCCCAGCCCTTAGACGGACCAAGCGGTTCTCTGTTTCCAGCAAAATGTGCCGGCCAGCGTTCAACGAGCCGCAGACATTTTCGGGAGCAATAATACTAGCGTGGCGGCCACCAGCATGGAGCCCCCTGCAAAGGCCAGGCCGCCATACAGCGCGCCGCTCCTTTCAGTGATGAACCCGACGATCGACGGTCCGAAAAACCCGCCTAGGTTACCCACCGAATTGATGACCGCGATCCCGCTGGCAGCCGAGAATCCCGACAAAAACTCGCTGGGCATCGCCCAGAAGGGGCTCAGGGAGCTGCAATAGCCGATCGCCAAAAGGGATAGCAACACCATCGTGACCAAAGGAGAACGACTCGCGGTCAGCGACAAAAACCCGATTCCTCCCACCAGCAAAGAAGTCGCCGCGTGATAGCGGCGCTCCAACCGGCGGTCCGAACTGCGCCCCACAAAGATCATTCCCACAAGCGCTGCCAGGTACGGAATCATCACCAAGTAGCCGACCAAACTGTAGGAATATTCGCTCGACAAAGACGCCACGAGTTTCGGCGCATAGAAACTTAGGGTGTAGCTCCCGATCATCATCGCGAAGTAAATGGCAGCCAGGTGCCAGACGCGCAAGTTGGTCATTCCCGCCATCGCCGAGCGTCGCCCCCATTTCCCTTCCTCCTCTCGTTCTAACTCCTTTTGCAGCCACCGTTTTTCCTCTGCCGTTAGGAATCCCGCTTCGCTCGGGCGATTGGGCAACACGAGATAGGTAAGGAATCCCAGGGCGATGGCTGGCAGGCCCTCGAGAATGAAAAGCCACCTCCAGCTTCCCAGGCCTAGCCAATGTACATGAGTCAAAATGAAGCCGGAGACCGGTGCTCCCAGGATGCTGTTCACGGCAAAGCCGGTCAGAAACAAAGAGAGAACCCGCGCCTGTTCCCGCTGCCGAAACCAGTACGTCAGATACAGGACAATTCCGGGATAATAGCCCGCTTCGGCAAACCCGAGCAGGACCCGCGCGGCGTACAGCTGATGGATGCTCCCGACCAGACCGGTCAGCGACGCTACCAGTCCCCAACTCAGAAGAATTCGCGCAATCCACATGCGTGCTCCAACCTTGTGCAGCATCAGATTGCTGGGAACTTCGAAAAGAAAATATCCGGTGAAGAAAATTCCGGCGGCGATTCCATATTGCTGGCTGTTCAGGCCCAGATCCTTGTTCATCGTCAATTGGGCGAAGCTAATGTTCACCCGGTCAATCATCGCGACGACGTAAAGCAGGAACAGGTACGGGATCAGCCGGATCTGGAGCTTCCGAATCGTTTTGTGCTCGATGGATTCCCCGACGATGCTACCCGACAAGTGGTCCGCGATCGCTTCCGTGTGTTCTGTGTCCGCCAAAAGACTCCATCCATGAGTGTCGCTAACTGCGGGCGCCGAGCATCGATGCGCTGACTCAGTTGGCAAAGACTTTATGCCCCGAAGCTCGACCGGTCAAGAAACTCGTGCCGCGTGGCTTGAAACGGAGCCTCGATTTGTCGCCGAACATAAGGAACATTTTGCGGGTCTGGGCTATTCTTTGCCGATGCCCTGGCGCGGGTGGAGCTCTTTCTTCTCTCATTTCGCTGGCATGGCCTGGCCTCGCAACGGCGCCCTTTCCCGCATCTTTGCCGGCGCCCTTTTCCTCCCGGTGGCATCCGCCGCGGCCCCATTCGGCTGCCCCCGCGACAATTCCGAAATCCTCGGCGCCTGGGAGGGGAATCCAAGTGCACTGGGCCCGATTCTCCCTGTCACGACGAGCATGTCATCAACGAAGTTGCCGCCGACAAAGACTCCTCCGGCGGTTTGAAAATGGATGGCTATAAAGTCGTGAGGGGCGAGCGTCCTGTTCATGGGAACCCTTCGCTGCGAATACGAGCGCGTGAAGAAAGCTCTTAGCTGCACCTCGCGCGGCAAGGATTCTGACGACTGGGAGTACACGCTCTCCGGCGACACCCAGCAGGGGACCCTCACGATTAACGGCAAAACTCCTCGAGCGCCAGATCACAACCAAGAAAGTAACCGTGTCCAGCCGCCAGTTAAACGGCCGCGCAAAATTAGAGGAGCGAAGCGACTTCCCCGATTTGGCTTGTTCCCCGCCCCGGCGTATGCTGACCACAGGATATTGCGCATCGACGACCGAGACGCACCGCTCAAAAAATCAGAAATGAGCCAGCTCACCTTCAATCTGCAGCCCACGCGCCAGATCCTTACCGTCAGCGAACTTACCTCTCGCATCCGCGACCTGCTGGCTCGAAATTTCACGGACATTTTTGTCCAAGGTGAAATTTCCAACTGCCGCGAAGCCCAATCCGGCCACATCTACTTCACCCTGAAGGATGATCGCGCCCAGGTCCGCTGCGTTTTCTTCAAACAGCAGCAGCGCGGCATCAAGTTCCGCCCCGAAGACGGTCTGCAAGTCACCGTGCGCGGCACCATCAGCGTGTACGAGCAGCGGGGCGAATATCAGATTTACGTCGAAAAGATCGATCCCCTCGGGCTAGGTGCTTTGCAGCTTGCTTTCGATCAATTGAAAAAGCGGCTGGAAGCCGAAGGTCTGTTTGAGGCCGCGCGTAAGAAGCCGCTGCCTGTTCTCCCCAGCCGCATCGGGCTCATCACCTCGCCGCGCGGCGCCGCCGTGCGCGACGTCGTGCGCATCCTCACGCGCCGTTTCCCCAATGTCCATCTCACGGTTTTCCCCGTGCGCGTCCAGGGCGAAGGCGCCGCCCAGGAAATCGTCACGGCGCTGAAGGTCTTCAATGCCAGAAAGCTCGTGGACGCGCTGATCCTCGCGCGCGGCGGCGGTTCGCTTGAAGATTTGTGGGCCTTCAATGAAGAAATTGTCGCCCGCGCCATCGCCGATTCGGAAATTCCCACCATCTCGGGCATCGGCCATGAAACCGATTTCACGATTGCGGATTTCGTGGCCGACGTGCGCGCTTCGACGCCTTCCGCCGCAGCCGAACTCGTCGTGCAGACACGGCGCGAATTCGATAAACACATTGTCGAGTTGCGCGGCGCCCTTGCCGAGCAGATGCGCTACCGTATTCTGGTGCTCAGCCGCCGCATCCACGAACTCGGTGCGCGCCCCGGTTTCCGCCGCCCGTTCGATCTCCTTCGCCAGCAACGCCAGCGCGCCGATGAGATGACCGCTCGCCTCGCCCTCGGCCTCCGTGCGCGCCTGGAGCAATCACGCAAACAGTTCACTGTCGCGCACCTGCGCATCGTCTCTTTTGATTTTCGCGTGAAGATTGCGGCGTTTCGCTTGCGCCTGGAACGAAGCGCTGCCGATCTAGGCATTCGCGCCGAACGCCTGCTGCGGTCCGAGCGCGAGCGCCTTGCGCGCCTTGCCTTGCAACTCGAAGAGCGAAGCCCGCTGAAAGTCCTCGAACGAGGTTACGCCATCGCCACCGACGCCTCCGGCGCGGTTCTCCGCGACGCCGCCCAAGTCCAAATCGGCGACTCCGTCTCGCTGCAACTCCACCGTGGCCGCCTCACCACCGAAGTCCGCAAAAAGGACTAGGCGGATACCCTGGCTTGTCTCAGTTGTCGCCGTAGAAGCGAGTCTTCGCCGCGGGCTTCGGACCAGGCTGCATGAAAGGCGCCGCTTTTTCCGGGGTCAGCCAGCGCGTCCAGAAGGTGTCCGAGAGCTGATCCAGATATTTCTTCCCTTGCGGGTCCTGGCTCAGGATACGGATCAGCACTTGCAGCGTATCGCTGCTGCGGCGCAAGGCGTCCAGGCTGAGCCGGTAGCCTTCGATGAACGTCGCGCTGCGGTAGCGCACTCCGGTTTCGCCGTCGTGCAGCACGCCCGGGGCCGTCGCGGCGCCGTTCGCCTGCTGCCAGTTCTGAAAACCAAGCTGGAAGTCGTAGGGCGGCGCCAGGTAAAACGGCCGGTAGGCCCCTTTCAGAAGTTTTTCCATCGCTCGCTTCGCCGCTCCCTCAATTCGCCGGGTGGCCTCGGGGGATGGCAGTGGCTCGGCTAGTGCACGGCTCTTGGCCGTTTTCACCACCGCGTACTCGAGCTCGGGAAAATCGGGCTTCAACTGTTCGCCAAGGACGTTGTCGCCCGAGACCATAATCACTGGGATGCCCCAGCGCGCCGCAGACAGCGCCACGATATGCGTCTCGCTGAAGTCCACGCCATTGATGCGATAGCTGATCCGGTCCGTCACCGTATGCGCTTCATAGCCGTCGGTGTTCGCGCGAGCGTGCATTCCGATGCAGACGATGGCGTCCAGGGAGCCATCGAGGCCCGTGTCGTAAGGATCGAAATCGCGGTCGCGAAAATCAAACTGGGCGTGCGGGTCCATTTTGTCCACCAGCAAGTCTGGCTCTTTCACGTTGCCGGAGCCGTGGCCGTCTTGAATCCAAATCGAGCCCGCACCGCCGGCGGCGAGGCCGCGGATGGCCGCATTCACGTCGGAAGTCAGGAACTCGCGCCCGCGAGCATAATCCTCGGGCCGTTCTACCCAGGTCATTTCGTAGTGGCTCACGCCAGAAACGCCTTCCATGTCGTAAATCAGCAGGATTTTGGGATGGTTCGTTGCTGCTTGCGAGATGAGATTCCCGCTGAAGAAGAGAAAACCAAAGAAAAAGATGCGGAACACACGCATGGTTAGCCTCCTGAGGAACACGCCGCGCGAACCTATCGGTTTGACGTTGCCGCGTCAAGAGCGGGCGCGCACTCATCTTCGGAGGGCAGATGGCGACCGAAACCATCGAGCAGTCAAACCTCAAGACCTACACCTTATGACTTAGAGCTATTCTTCATCCGAGGAGGAAACTTTCAGCACCGCGAGAAAGGCTTCCTGCGGAATATCCACTTGGCCGACGCGCTTCATGCGGCGTTTGCCCTCTTTTTGCTTCTCGAGGAGCTTACGTTTGCGCGTGATGTCGCCGCCGTAGCACTTGGCCAGCACGTTCTTGCGGATCGCTGCCACCGTTTCGCGCGCAATGATGCGGCTGCCGATGGCCGCCTGAATCGGGACCTCGAACAGTTGCCGCGGAATCAGTTTCCGAAGACGCGTCACCAGTTCGCGCCCTCGCTCGTACGCAAAATCACGGTGCACGATCAGCGCCAGCGCATCCACGGGCTCGCCGCCAACCAGCACGTCAAGCTTCACCAGGTCCGATTCCTGGTACCCAGCGAGTTGGTAGTCGAGCGAAGCGTAGCCGCGTGAAACGCTCTTCAAGCGGTCGTAGAAGTCCAGCACGATTTCGTTGAGCGGCAATTCGTAGGTGAGCATCACACGCGTCGGCGAGAGATATTCGAAATTCTTCTGCGTGCCGCGCTTCTGCTGGCAAAGCTGCAGCAGGCCGCCTACCGATTCGTCGTTGGTGATGATCATCGCTTTGATGATCGGCTCTTCGATCTTTTGAATGTCGCTCGGATTGGGAAATTTCGCCGGGCTGTCGACTTCCATCACTTCGCCGGTCACGCGGGTGATGCGGTAGCGAACGCTCGGCGCAGTGGTAATCAGGTTGAGACCGAACTCGCGCTCCAATCGCTCTTGCACGATTTCCATGTGCAGCAGCCCAAGGAAGCCGCAGCGGAAGCCGAAGCCGAGCGCGACGGAGTTTTCTGGCTCGTAGAAAAATGCCGCGTCGTTCAACTGCAGTTTCCCGAGCGCGTCGCGCAGCGGTTCGTAGTCGT
>Ga0307475_10001995_pt1 | contig 12185 bp, 5 predicted proteins | sample atmos_gasesECM1C_FD_203317 | JGI IMG/M metagenome (GOLD analysis project Ga0307475, IMG submission 203317) | Hardwood forest soil microbial communities from Morgan-Monroe State Forest, Indiana, United States - atmos_gasesECM1C_515 | ecosystem: Environmental > Terrestrial > Soil > Temperate... | reverse complement strand
GGGGCCGATTTCACGGACCTGCACGCCTGGTGCGAGGTGTACCTGCCAGGGGCCGGCTGGGTCGGGCTGGATCCGACCTCGGGGCTGTTCGCCGGGGAGGGTCACCTGCCGGTCGCCTGCACGCCGGAGCCCGATTCGGCCGCACCGGTCAGCGGCAGCGTGGACGAATGCGAGGTCCAGTTCGACCATGCGATGCAGGTGCAGCGGATTCTGGAATCGCCGCGCGTGACCAAGCCCTACACCGATTCGCAATGGAGCGCGATCGATGACCTGGGGCACCAGGTCGACGCGCAGCTGAGCCGGCAGGACGTGCGCCTGACGATGGGGGGAGAGCCGACGTTCGTCGCGATCGAAGACCGCGACGCCGACGAATGGAACACCGCGGCGCTCGGACCAAAAAAACGCGGGTACGCCATCGAGCTGCTGCACCGGCTGCGCGGAAGGTACGGAGCGGGCGGCTTCGTTCATTTCGGGCAGGGCAAGTGGTATCCGGGCGAGCAGCTGCCGCGCTGGGCCCTGTCGATGTTCTGGCGTGCCGACGGCCGGCCGTGCTGGAGCGACGACTCGCTGTTCGACGATGAGCGCACAGCGGGGCGCTACCAGCCGCAGGATGCACTCGCCTTGATGCGGACGCTTTGCGCGCGCCTGGGCCTGGATCCGGCCTTTGCGATACCGGGCTACGAAGACGTCTGGTACTACCTCTGGCGCGAACGCCGCTTGCCGGCCAACGTCGACCCGTTCGATTCGCGGCTGGACGATGAAATGGAGCGCGCGCGCCTGCGCCGCGTGTTCTCGCAGGGTCTGTCCAAGGTGGTCGGCTACGCGCTTCCGATCCAGTGCGACCGCACCACCGCGCCGGGCGAGCCGATCTGGATCACCGGACCGTGGTTTCTGCGCGACGAGCGCATGTACCTGATGCCCGGCGATTCGCCGATGGGCTACCGGCTTCCGCTGGAATCGCTGCCGTGGGTTTCGAAAGCGGATTATCCGCATCACGTCGGGCGCGACCCGTTCGCGCCACATCCGGCCCTGCCGGAAACGACGCTGCGCCGGCAGTTTGCGCGGCGGCCGGCCGATGCGGAAGGCAGCGCCGCGCCCAAGCGCTTCGAATCGGCCGCCGGGCTCACCCGCACGGCGCTGTGCGTGGAGCCGCGCGACGGCAACCTGTACGTTTTCCTTCCGCCGCTCGCCGAGCTGGAGGATTACCTGGAGTTGCTGGCCGCCGTGGAGGCCGCGGCGGCCGAGCGCGGTGTACGCGTGGTGCTGGAAGGCTACCCGCCGCCGCGCGATCCGCGCCTGCGGCAGCTGTCGATCACCCCGGATCCGGGCGTCGTCGAAGTGAACATCCACCCGGCCGCCAGCTGGGGCGAGCTGGTCGACCACACCGAATTCCTGTACGAGGCGGCGCGCCTGTCGCGCCTGTCGCCCGAGAAGTTCATGCTGGACGGGCGCCACACCGGCACCGGCGGGGGCAATCACTTCGTTCTGGGCGGGCCCACGCCGGCCGACAGCCCGCTGCTGCGCCGGCCGGACCTGCTGGGCAGCCTGCTGCGCTACTGGCACAACCACCCGGCGCTGTCGTACCTGTTCTCGACGCTGTTCATCGGCCCGACCAGCCAGGCCCCGCGCGTGGACGAGGCTCGCGACGAGCAGCTGTACGAGCTGCAGATCGCATTCGACGAGCTGCGGCGCCTGGACGCGCAGGACGGCGCGCCGCTGCCCTGGCGCGTCGATCGGCTGTTTCGCAACCTGCTGGTCGATGCCACCGGCAACACGCACCGCGCCGAATTCTGCATCGACAAGCTGTATTCGCCGGATGGGCCCACCGGCCGCCTGGGTCTGCTCGAGATGCGCGCCTTCGAAATGCCCCCGCATCCGCGCATGAGCCTGGTGCAGCAGCTGATGCTGCGTGCGCTGGTGGCGCGCTTCTGGAGCCAACCTTATACCGAGCGACTGACGCGCTGGGGCACGGGGCTGCACGACCGCTTCCTGCTGCCGACGTTCGTCCGGATGGATCTGGAAGATGTGCTGGAGGAACTGGGCGGCGCCGGCTACCCGTTCGATCCGGCCTGGTTCGCGCCGCACTTCGAATTCCGCTTTCCGCGGTACGGCGAGGTCGCCGCGCAAGGCATCCATCTGACGCTGCGAGGCGCTCTGGAGCCGTGGCATGTCCTGGGCGAACAGCCCGCCGCCGGTGCGACGGTCCGCTACGTCGACTCCTCGCTCGAACGAATCGAGTTGCATGTCACCGGCCTTAACGACAACCGCCACGTGATCACCGTCAACGGGCGGGCCGCGCCGCTGCAGCCGACCGGGCGGGTGGGCGAATACGTCGCCGCGGTCCGCTACCGCGCTTGGCAGCCCGCGACATGCCTGCATCCGACCATCGGGATCCACGTGCCGTTGACGTTCGACATCGTCGACACCTGGATGCGTCGCTCGCTGGGCGGCTGCCGCTACCACGTGGCCCACCCGGGCGGCCGCCACTACGAGGTCTTTCCGGTCAACGCGTTCGAGGCCGAGAGCCGCCGGCTGGCACGGTTCGAGCAAATCGGTCGCACGCCGGGCGAGATGATCGTCCAGCAGCCGCGGCGCAGCCTCGAATATCCGTTCACACTGGACCTGCGCCGTCCGTAACGTTGCGTCGAACCCCGTGACCCAGGCCGACCTGCAACTCGAGAACTTCGAAGATCCGACCAGCGCCGCGGCGCGTCTGGCCGGCCCGATCACGGCCGGGCATTTCGACGAGTTGCGCGACCCGCAGGGCGCCCTGCGCCCAGCCTGGCGCGGGTTCTTCGCAAGCATCGGTTCTGCCGCCATCGCAGACTTTGACCGCCGCGCCGCACTGCTCGCCCGCCAGGTGCGCGAGGACGGAATTACCTACAACGTGTACAGCGATCCGCACGGCTCCGCCAATCGCTGGTCGCTGGACCTGCTGCCATTCATCGTCTCGCGCGAGGATTGGGCCCAGATCGAGCCGGGCATCGTGCAGCGCGCCGGCCTGCTGTCGGCCATCCTGCGTGACGTCTACGGAGAGCAGCGCCTGCTCAAAGACGGCTTGCTGCCGCCCGCGCTGGTGTTCGGCAATCCAGGCTACCTGCGGCCGCTTCACGGGAGCGAGCCGGTCGGCGGGCGCTTCCTGCACATCGTCGGGTTCGATCTGGCGCGCGGGCCGGACGGACGATGGTGGGTGGTCGGACAGCGTACGCAGGCGCCCTCGGGGCTTGGCTACGCGCTGCAGAACCGGATCCTGGTTTCAAGACTGTTCGCCGACGGGTTCCGGGCCATGCACGTTCAGCGGCTCGCCTCGAGCTTCCGGCGCCTGCTGGAGACGTTGAACCGGCTGGCGCCTCGCGACGACGGCGAAACGCCCCGGATCGTCCTGCTCACGCCGGGTCCCTACAACGAAACCTATTTCGAGCACGCGTACCTGGCGCGCTACCTGGGTATTCCGCTGGTCGAAGGCAACGACCTGACGGTGCGAAGCGAGCGGCTCTACCTGCGCACGTTACATGGGCTGCAGCGCGTTCATGGCGTGTTGCGCCGGCTGGACGACGCCTGGTGCGATCCGCTCGAGTTGCGTCCCGATTCCGCCCTCGGCGTGCCCGGCCTGCTGCAGGCGGTGCGCGCCGGCCAGGTGCTGGTGTCCAATGCGATCGGCTCGGGATTCCTGGAATCGCACGCGGTGCACGGGTTCCTGCCGGGCATCGCGCGCGCCATGCTGGGGTCCGACCTGCTGCTGCCGGCACGCAACACCTGGTGGTGCGGCGAGGAAGCGGCGCGCCAGGACGCGCTCGAGCACCTGGATCGCGCGCTGGTTCGCGCCAGCTATCCGGGTGCGATCCCGGAGCCGGCCGCAGACGCCGAGGGCATGCCGGTGAACCTGGTCGAATTGCGCGAACGGATCGATGCAGATCCGCAGCTGTACACGGTGCAGTCGTACCTGCCCTTTTCACAGACTCCGACCTGGCGGGGCCGCGCGCTGGCGCCGCGCGTTGCGGTGATCCGGACCTACGCGGTGGCGGACGTCGACGGCGGCTGGCACGCCCTGCCGGGCGGCCTGGCGCGGATCGGCGAACGCCAGAAGGACGTGTCGATGCAGCGCGGCGGCAGCAGCGCGGACACCTGGGTCATCACGGGCGGCGAGGTCGATACCGACACCCTGCTGGACCGCCGGCCGCGTCACGACGAGGTGGGCCGGCGCCGCATCGTCACCAGCCGGGCCGCCGAGAACCTGTTCTGGATGGGGCGCTACACCGAGCGGACCGATAACGCGGTGCGCGCGGTCCAGAACGTGCTGGCCGCACTGCATACGCACGAGGCGATGGCGCCGCCGGTGCTGCACGCAATCGGGCGTCTGTGCACCGCCCTGGGGCTCGTGCCGGCCGCGGCACCGTCGCCGGCGACCAGCGGGCGCGTGTTCGAGCGAACGCTGCTGGCGGGGCTGACCGATCTGAACGGGACAACCAGCGTCGCCTTCGACCTGGCCGCGCTGGTGCGCAATGCGGCCGAGCTGCGCGATCGCCTGGCGGTCGAGCACTGGCAGCTGATCGACCGCACCGCGCGGGACTTCGCGGCCGCGCTGCCGCACGGCGACCCGACCCGCACCGCCGACGATGCGCTGGCGCCGCTGGCGGCGGTCAGCACCGGAATCCGGGCCATCACCGGCGCCCAGGCCGATGGCATGACACGCGACGATGGCTGGAGGATGCTGACGGTCGGCCGCCAGATCGAGCGGCTGGCAGCAACCAGCGCGACGCTGATCGCGTTGTTCGAACTGGACGCGATCAGCCACGAAGTCGGATTCGACCTGGCCCTGGCCCTGTTCGACAGCACGATCACGTACCGCTCGCGCTACCCGGGCCGGGGGGAGCTGGACGCGCTGATCGATTCGCTGGTGCTGGATGCCTCCAACCCGCGCGCGGCGGCCTGCACGGTGCAGCTGCTGGCGCGCGAGGTGGCTTCGCTCGCCGCGGCGGCCGGATCGCGGCCGCCGCCTTCCGGCGGCGGGCTGCTCGATGCGAACCTGGGCGCCACCTTGCTCCAGTTGTGCGAGCGCGATCCGCAGGGCCGCTGGTTGCGGCTGCTGGCTCTGGCCACCCGCCTGCGGGGATGGGCCTTCGAATTGTCCGACTGGATCGGATTGCAGTATTTCGCGCATGCCGAGGCGCCCATGCGCTCGATGATCGCCTGAGCCGGCCATGAGCGGCACCGTGCTGTCGGTTTCGCATTCGACCGAGTACCGCTACTCCACGCGGGTGGAGCTGGCCCACCACATCGCCCACCTGACCCCGCGCTGCGACGACCATCAGCGCCTGGAGCAGTGCGAGCTGAGCATCGATCCGCCGCCCAACGAGCTGCGCAACGGCATCGATGCGTTCGGCAACACGCGTTCCTTCTTCTCGTTTTATGCCCCGCACGAGCGGCTGCGGGTGCAGGCCTGCAGCCGGCTGCGCATGCTCGATCGCGCCGACGAGCTCGATCCGTCCGCCAGCCCCGACTGGGAAGCGGTGCGCGATTCGTTGCAGTACCGGGCCGGCACGCCGTTTGTGCCTGCATCCGAATTCGTTTTCGCCTCGCCCTACGTTCCGCGCGATCGGGAGCTTGCGCAGTACGCGCGCGCCTGCTTCGAGCCGGGCCGCCCCCTGATCGAAGCGGCGATCGACCTGATGCATCGGGTTCACGCCGATTTCCGCTACCGGCCGGCCAGCACCGAAGTCTCCACTCCGCTGCTGCAGGCGTTTCGCGCGCGCACCGGCGTGTGCCAGGATTTCTCGCACGTGATGATCGGTTGCCTGCGGTCGATCGGATTGTCGGCCCGCTACGTCAGCGGCTATCTGGTCAGCGGCGGCGCACCGGATCGGCCGCGCCCGGTCGGCGCCGAGGCCTCGCATGCCTGGGTGTCGGTCTTCTGTCCGATGCTGGGCTGGGTCGATCTGGATGCGACCAACGATGCGATCCCCGAGCGGCACCACGTGACGGTGGCGCTCGGGCGCGATTACGGCGACGTGGCCCCGCTGCGCGGCGTGATCCGGGGCGGCGCCGAGCACGAGCTCATCGTGGCGGTACGGGTCAGCGAGCTGTCCGCCTCCGATCAGCGCGGCGGCGGTAACGAGGATGGCACGCCCGGCGGGTAGGCCGGCAACAACGGCGGCGGAGGCGGCAGCACCGGGGTCGCCTTCTTCAAGGCCTCCAGCAGGTAATTGACGCCGGCTTCCAGCTGGACGTCGTGCCCTGTTTCCCAGTCGGAGGGCGAATCGTCGACGACCATGTCGGGGTCGACCCCGTGGTTCTCGATGGCCCATTTTGAATCGAGGTCGTAAATGGCGTCCTCGGGCACCGTGATGTAGCCGCCATCCAGCAGAAACCATTCGCCGCGTATTCCGCGCACGCCGCCCCAGGTGCGCGTGCCGATCAGGGGACCGAGCCCGTACTTTCGGAAGTAGAACGGAAAAAGGTCGCCGTCGGATCCCGAGTAATGGTTCAGCAGACATACCTTCGGGCCGTTCAGCACCTGCTGCGTCCACGTGGTTGCGACCCGATTGCGGTTCGTCGTCATCGCGACCAGAACCCGGCGCAGGCGCTCCAACAGGATCTGGTCGATGAAGCCGCCTCCGTTCCAGCGCTCGTCCACCACCAGCGCCTGCTTGTCCAACTGCGGGTAGAACTGCCGCACGAACTGGTCCATGCCGGTTGCCGCCATGTCGGACAGATACAGGTAGCCGATCCTGCCGCCGGACAGCCGCTCCACCAGCGCCCGGTTATGGTCGATCCACTCCTTCTGCCGCAACGGCAGCTCGCTCTTGACGGGCTGGACCACCAGGTCGCGGCGCTTGCCGCCGGGCGCATCCGCCACGGTCAGTTTCACCGTTCCGTCCTTGCCCACCAGCAGGCTGTACGGATCGACCGGCGCTTTCAACTCGACATCGTCGACCGCCAGCAGGTAGTCACCCTCGCGCACGTCGAGCCCCGGCACGTTCAGCGGCGGCCGGTAATGCTCGCGCGTGTTGTCGCCGGGGTAGATCCTTGCCAGTCGATAGCGCCCCGAGGCCGCATCCAGCGCGAAGTCGGCTCCCAGGAAGGCCGTCGGCACCCTGCGCTCGGCCGGCATTTCGTCGCCTCCTCCCACGTAGGTGTGCGAGTTGCTCAATTCGCCGATCAGCTCGCCGATCAGGTAGTTCAGATCGGTGCGGGAACCCACCAACGGCAACAGTTTCCCGTATTGAGCGCGCACCGCCGGCCAGTCGACGCCGTTCATTTTCGTGCTGAAGAAGAAATCGCGCTCGATCCGCCACGCGTTGTCGAACATCTCGCTCCATTCCTGGCGCGGCTCGATGCGCACGCGCAGGTGCGACAGATCCAGGGTCTTGGGCCCATCGTCGCCATCGCCGGCCCTTGGCGCGCCCGCACCCGCGGCTCTGGCGTCGGCAACGATGTATTTCTTCTCGAGCTTGTACAGGACCTTGGTGCCATCGGCGGAGATCGCGTAGTCGCCCAGGCCCTGCACGACGATCGCGTCCTTGCGCTTCTTGACGTCGAACAGGTGCAGCTCGGATTTTTCGCCCGGCAGCGGGCCCTCGATCATGTCGCTCGGCGCAGTCAGGTAGAACACCCGATCGTCGCGAGTATCCAGTCGGGTGACGTTGGCAGCAGGCACCGGCAGTCGATCGACCCGCTGCATCAGTCCGTCCAGGTCGATCCTCGCCGGCTTGCTCGCGCCGGGCTTCCAGCGCGCCTCGCCGCCCTGATCCCGCCCGGTCTTGCCATCGTCGCCGCCCTTGCCGGCGCCTGCCTTGTCGCCCGACTCGGGCAGCCCTTCGTCCGAACGGGGCGCGAACGGCGAGGCGGCGCCGCGCGCGAGCGTGGCCACGTAGATCCCGGTCATCTTCAAGGTGGCGACGTTGAACTCGGACTGGCTCAACGTCGGGTTCTCGTGGCGGGTCGAAACGAAGTACAGGTACTTTCCGTTCGGATCGAACACCGGAGAAAAGTCGTTGGTGAGCGCCTCGCTGACCCGGGTCGCCTTGCGGCCTTCCACGTCGTAGAGCCAGATGCCGCTTTGCTGGTTGGCCGCGGTGATGCTGTACGCGAGCCATTTTCCATCCGGGGACCAGGAATAGTCGTGCATTTCGTTGTACGGATCCCGCGCCACTTCTCGGGGCTCGCCGCCATCGGCGGCCACCGTCCACAGCCGGTGTTCGTTGTCGGAGAACGCGAGCTGGTCGCCCGCCGGCGACCAGCGCGGCGTGTAGAAGTAGCCGTTGGCGAAATGCGTGATCACTTTCTCCGGTCCGCCCTCGGCCGGGCGCAGCGCCAGCTGCTGCTCGCCGCCGGCATCGGTCGTGTACGCGATCGTTTTGCCGTCCGGCGACCAGCTCGGGTGATCCTCGTCGGCGCCCGGGCTCTGGGTCAGGTTGCGCGTATTGCCGAATTCGGCCGGTATCGTGAACAGATCGCCGCGGGCCGAGAACACGGCCCGCTTGCCGTTGGGTGCCAGGTCGAAATCGGTCTGCTGCGCCATGTCCTTGTCGCGGATGAGCGGGGCGGCGTCCACCCAATGCGCAGCGGTGCGGGTTCCGTCGTCGGGAACCGTCACGCTCAATGTATGCAACTGCTCGGACGGCAGATCCAGCACGTACAGCTTGCCGCCCTTTTGGAACACGATCCCGGCGTCGTCTCCTTCGGCCGAGTCCAGGCTCGGAAAATCGATGTCGTAGTCCAGAAAATGCGTCACCTGGCGGAATTGGCCACCGACGGTGTCGTAGGCCCAGATATTGGCGCGGTGATTGGGATCGTGGTCGGCCAGGAAGTAGATCGTCTGCCGGTACCACATCGGGGAGGTTTCGGTACCGGGCCAGTCGGTCACGTGCGTCAGCTTCAGCGTGGTGAAATCGTAGATGTCGATGTCCTGCGCCAACCCGCCTTCGTATCGCTTCCAGGTGCGGAAATTGCGGAAGATCCGATTGAACGCGATCTTGTCGCCGTTCGGGCTGTAGCTGAGCAAGCCGCCCCGGTCCAACGGCATCGGCTGCGCCAGTCCGCCGTCGATCGATACCGTAAACAGCTTTGGCCACGCGGGGTTCCAGGCCTGGCGCCGCGACAGGAACACGATGCGCCTGGAATCCGGGGTCCACGTAACCACCATGTTGCTCGGGCCCCATCGCATCGGAGCGTCGTCGACCACGTCGGAGGTGAACGTAAGGCGCCGCGCCGAGCCTCCCGAAGCCGGGATGACGTACACGTCGCGGTTGCCCTGGTAGTCGGCGGTGAAGGCAATCCAGCGTCCATCGGGAGAGAAGCGGGGCATCAGGTCGCGGCCGGGATCCGAGGTCAGCCGCACGGCCGCTCCGCCGCTTCGCGCAACCGCCCACAGGTTGTCGTGCGCGACGAACACAATCCTGTTGCCGTGCAGCGTCGGAAATCGCATCAAAACCTGGTCGGCCTCGTCGGCCCCGGCCACGCCGGTCCAGCCGGCAACCAGGATCGAAACGAAAATCGGGGCAAATCGCACTGGCCTGCGCATTACCGTCTCCCGTCGTTCTCACGTTGTTGTGCCCGCGTCGTCCTGCGCCGCCGCGGAATATTATTCGCCTCGGGCGTGGGTGCAAGATTCCTCATGACGATCGCCCTGCGCACAACGATGAGATTCGGAATTCGACCGGGAGCTGCCATCCGGCGGCAGCGGGCCGCTTGCGCGGCGGGCGCGTTGCTGCTCCTGTGCGCGCCAGCGCCTGCGCAGATGCCTCCGATGGGCGACTTTTCCGGTTACCAGCGGATCGACCGCGCCCAGGTCCTGGCCCGGCTGGCCGAGGCGACGGCCCAGGCGCCCGCCGATCTGAGCTCGAAGAACCTGTCGGGACTGGACCTGTCGGGCGTGGACTTCAAGCACGCCAATCTGACTGCCGCGGTGCTGAACGGCGCCAATCTATCGGGCGCCGATCTGTCCGGTTGCAATCTGACGGTCAGCTTCGCCGAGCGGGCCAATCTGCAACGCGCCAGCCTGCGAGGCGCGGTGATGTTCTCGATGCAGCTGGCTGGAGCCGATCTGCGCGGGGCCGACCTGACGGGTGCACGCTTCATCGGTGATCTGCAGCACGCGGACCTGCGCGGCGCGCATCTGGCCCGGTTAGACGGCGCGGCCGACATGAAGAACCAGTCGATGGGACTGATGCACGCCGTGATCAGCTCGGCGGACCTAAGCGGTGCCGACCTGCGGGGGGCCGACCTGTCACGCGCCGATTTCAGTTTTTCAACGCTGGCCGGCGCCGATCTGCACGGCGCGCGCATCTTCGGCGGCGACTTCAGCGGAACGTCGTTGACGCGGGCCGATTTGTCGGGCGCGGACCTGCGGGAATCCAAGTTCATCGACACGGACTTCAGCGGTGCCGACCTGACCGATGCCGACCTGTCGGGCTCTACATTGCGCAACGTGCACGGCCTGGACAGTGCCAGGCGCTCCGGCGCGAAAGGTCTGCCGCCGTAAGCCGCACGTCACGGCCGGCCGGGTGCCGGCACCCGGTCGCCTATACTCAGCGCGCACAACAATCCGAGGAGTGACCATCATGGCAGATCAGTTCACGCCCGACACGGCCCTGAGGTCGGTTCCACTCCAGGCCGATGTCGGCCTGCGCCAGTACATGCTGCGCGTCTATAACTACATGGCCGGCGGCTTGGCGCTTACCGGCCTGGTCGCCTATTTTGCTGCGTCCAGCGGGCTGTACCAGTCCATCGCCCGCACACCGCTCTTCTGGATCGTGCTGCTGGCGCCCCTGGGCCTGGTCCTGTTTCTGAGTTTCCGCATCGAGAAGATGAGCCTCGGCACGGCACAGCTCAGCTTCTGGGTGTACGCAGCACTGGTGGGCCTGTCGCTCGCGGGTATCTTCCTGGTCTATACCGGCGCCAGCATCGCGCGGGTCTTCTTCATCACCGCAGGCACGTTTGGCGCGATGAGCTTGTACGGCTACACCACGAAAAGGGATCTCGCGCAGTTCGGGTCCTTCCTCTTCATGGGGCTCATCGGCATCGTGATCGCGGGTCTCGTGAACATATTCATCGCCTCCACGGCGCTGCAGATGACGATATCCGTGATCGGGGTCATCGTCTTTGTCGGCCTTACCGCATGGGATACACAGCGCATCAGGGCCTTGTATTTCCAGGCGGACGGCGAGGTTGCGGCCGGCAAGAAGGCCATCATGGGCGCACTTTCGCTTTACCTCGATTTCCTCAACCTGTTTCTGATGCTGTTGCAACTGCTCGGCGACCGCCGCCGGTAGCACAAGTCGACAACTCCGGGCTGGCATACCGTTGCCGGCGCCCTACCGGGGCCCGGACTCAGCGGGCCGGGGATTTTGCCGACCCGCCTTGTGCCATCGCCAGCAGTTCAGTGTCGTACTCATGCGCCCATCGCGCCTTTCCACCTTGTTGCCGGTCCTCGCCGCGCTGGCCCTCGCTGCGGCACCGGCCCAGGACGACGCCGACGCCTTTCGTACGCGTCGTATGCCCTACGAGGCGTTTGACCGGCTGCCGGCCACCCACGTTGCGATTGGCAAAGCGACCTTCGACGTCGCCTTCGCGCCGGGGGCGCTCGAACTGTCGCCGAGCGTCATCATCGAGTGGATTGCGACCTCGGGGCGAACCGTCGCCGCTTATTACGGCCGCTTCCCGGTCGACCGCGTGAAGGTGCTGGTCGTACCGGTCGACGGGGCCGGGGTGCGCTCGGGAACCGCGTTCTCGAATCGGGGCTCGGCGGTGCGCATCGTGCTCGGTCGCGCCGTCACGCAAAAGCAGCTCGCCGACGACTGGATCGTCGTTCACGAGCTGGTGCACCTCGCATTTCCATCGGTCGCGAGCGAGCATCACTGGATCGAAGAAGGCCTGGCCACGTATATCGAGTCGATTGCGCGCGCGCAGGCTGGTCGTCTGAGCGCGGAGCAGGTCTGGGGCGATTTCGTGCGGTCGATGCCAAAGGGCCTGCCCGCGGCGGATGATCAGGGCCTGGACCACACGCCGACCTGGGGCCGCACCTACTGGGGTGGCGCGATGTTCTGCCTCCTTGCCGACGTACAGATCAGGGAGCGCTCGCACAACCGCCTCGGTCTGCAGGATGCGTTGCGCGCCATCGTCGCGGCCGGAGGCAACATGGAGGTGGATTGGACGCTGCAGCGCGCGCTGCGCGTGGCCGATGC
>Ga0307475_10001994_pt1 | contig 12189 bp, 9 predicted proteins | sample atmos_gasesECM1C_FD_203317 | JGI IMG/M metagenome (GOLD analysis project Ga0307475, IMG submission 203317) | Hardwood forest soil microbial communities from Morgan-Monroe State Forest, Indiana, United States - atmos_gasesECM1C_515 | ecosystem: Environmental > Terrestrial > Soil > Temperate... | reverse complement strand
GCCGCGCTCTCCGCAGTTCCCTACTTCCTGAATCTCGGCCTGGCTAAGGCCGCCATCGAAGCCCGCTGCCATTTTGCCGACCGGGGCGGAAATAACACCGTGGTTCGACAGGCATTGGCGCTCTCCGCCAAAGCCGAAAAACGCGGCGTCGCCATTGCCCCCGTCTGCGGCCTGTCTCCGGGCATGGCGTCCATCTTCGGAGGAGAACTGGTCAACCGTCTCGGCGGACGAGCCGACGCTCTCAGGCTTTACGTGGGCGGCTTGCCCGAAAAACCGATGCCGCCCTTTCATTACCAGCTCGTTTTCTCGGTCGAGGGCCTGATCAACGAATACGTCGAGCCAGCCCGCATCCTGCGCAAACACAAGCTGGTCACGATCGAGCCTCTCACCGAGCCGGAAGAATTTCACATGGCGGGATTCTCCCCGCTGGTCGCCTTCCACACTTCCGGGGGAACCTCAACCCTTCCGGAAACGTTTGCAGGTCGAGTGGGCGAATGTTTTGAAAACTATCCCGGCCACTTTGACCTGTTGTGCGAGCTCAAGGCGCTGGGCCTGTTCTCGAGCGAGAAAATGAAGATCGGCAAAGTGGACATTGCCCCGCGTGCGCTGATGTCGAAGATCTTCGAAGGCAGTTCGCCGGCAAGGGTCCCGACGTCTGCATCATGCGGCTGGAAGCTCATGAATCCGTGCGCTCGCCCGGGGGGCGTGGCCTGCTCGGCGGACGACTCAAGGGCCAGGTCGCGACCTTCACGCTCGTCGATCACTACCATCCCAAGACCGACATGAGCGCCATGATGCGCACCACGGCATTCCCGGCGTCGATCGTGCTCCAGATGCTGGCCTCCGGTGCCATCACAAGCGCGGCGGGGTGCTGCAGGAACGAGATGTTCCGGTCGACTTATTCTTCGACGAGATGGAGAAGCGTGGGATCCAGGTCCAGTACGCGATCGAGTAGCCGGATGAAACCGCGCGGAACCTGACCGGTTCAGCTTGCGCTGCAACCAGCCAGACGGGCTCGTTGCGTTTTCCGGTCACCCACTTTCTCACTTCAAAGGCCGCAGCTTTGCAGATACCCTAGTTCATTCACTCCTGGAGGCAGGGTGCGCTATCTCGATCGAATGCAACCTTTGGCGCTCGTGGTGTTGCGCGTAACTTTGGGCGTGGTCATGATTGCTCACGGTTCACACAAGGTGTACGGCCACCTCCATGAATTTGCCGGCTACATCGGGAGCCTGGGCCTTCCCGCCTGGCTGGGTTACGTTTCGGCCTTCACGGAGTTCATCGGCGGAATCCTGTTGATCCTGGGATTGTTGACCCGGATCGCTGCGTTCGCTGTGTTCGTCGATATGATGGTGGCGATCGCCAAGGTGCATTGGAAGCAAGGACTGCTGGGCGCGGGTGGGTACGAATTTCCGCTTGCGTTATTGGCGATCGCATTCGCGTTGATCTTCTTCGGTGCGGGAGCGATTTCGATCGATGGCATCCGCGGGAGTGGCGGGGGTGGCTGGAGTCGCAGCAAATCAAAATAGGCGGCTCGGCGGCCGGTTGCACCCTTGTCTCAATGAACCGGCGCTACGGTCACCACCGCGTTTAGCAGCGACGTGCCGCTCACTGACCCGCTGGGACCATCCGACAACACGAATCTGACAGATACGGGGATGGTCTCGGAGCGCTTGCCGGGCGTAAAACGCCATTGTTGAAATGCCGATTGCACTGCTCCCCTCAGCTGCGGGTCGCCTGATTGAATGCGAACTTCCCCTACGCTGCCATCTGCCGTCAAGACCAGCGAGGCAGACACGACGCCTTGCTTCCGGCCTTGGCGGGCAGCTTCCGGATACGCTGGGATAGCAAAGAAAGCGATGCGGCACGCCAGGCACGGGCCCCGCGCAGCAAGCGAACTGGGCTTTGACGTGGTGTCGGCGGGATCTCTGTCAGCCGGATCTTCAGATGCGACAGGCTCCAGATGACAGTCGCACGGATTCTCGTTGGCGCACGACCAGCGCATACCTTGAGGCGGTGCGGCGTGATCACAAGCTTGTGGATGCTTGACTTGCAAGGGCATGCCCAGGACAAACATCAAAGCGGCAAACAATGGCCGATTCATATCGCCTCACTCTGGCAGCTGCAGCTGCTGTTATAGGAATTCCGGCCCAACACCGAGGAACGCACTCGGCCTGCAAACTTGCAAAAAAGGGCCGCCCCGAAGGACGGCCCTGACATGCTTAGCAGTTCGCAAACTGTCTTCCTTACTTCGACAGCTGACTAATCACGACCCGGCAACTGCAGCAACCAGGCACTGCGCCCGTGCGTTGCCGCATAGAGCAGGCGCTCACCGGGCACGATCTGCAGGTTGGGCACTTCCACCATGGGAAGACCCTGCCCCGCAACCGTCCAGGTCGACGATCCCTTGGCAAGCCGCATGACGCCAAAGTCCGAGGAGGCGTACAGATCGCCCGTCGGATCATCGCGCACGACGCTGGTCACCGGGAAGTCCGGCAAGTTGTTGCTGACGTCCGTAAACGTGGCCACCGACCCATTCCAGGTGACTTCGAATACGTGACCCGGCGTTGTCGGAGTATTTACGTTGTAACCCGAGTAAGAGATCCACGCATGGTTCCGGTTCTTCGGGTCGATGTAGATTCCGCTCGGATAGCGGCTGGGAGAAACTGCCGACGTGTTATCGATGCGCGTCCATTGCACTTGGTTAGCGGGGTCGTTCGCATTGTAGCTAATGAAGATGCGCCCAGCGCCCGTCGCCGCCCAGATCGTTCCCGTATCTTTGCGGTTCGTCGAACGCGTGATCACTCCAACTGCACCGCCGATCCGGTCCGTACCGTACACCGGAGTACTGCTGTAGGTACCGGAGTCCACCAAATCAGTTTGCCCCGGAGGACCGATAGTGACGAAGTCGCCGCAAGTCGCCGTAGCGGCCGCCGACGTGAACTCAGGACAATTGGCTTCCAGGAAAGATTGCGAGCCGGCCCAGTCCTGGGTGCGCCAGACACTGAACGAGCCCTGGAAGATGGTCCTTCCATTGGCCGGGTTCGGATCTGCAATCACCGGCGGATAGAAGTACGAACCTTCCGGACTGGTGATGATCGGACCCGAAGCAATCACCCACTTGGTGGGATCGCCGTTCTGGAAATTGACATCATTTGCCTGCCCGGTGAAGGTGTTGAAGCGCAGATGGTCATTGGCGGCAGCGAAGCCGGACTGGCCGCCGTCGCCGTAGATCTCCTGCGTCCACACCACCGACGAACCGGTGTATTGCCAGGTGCCGTTGTCTTGGGTTCCACCCTGTAGATTGTTCTGTGGGTTCTTCGGATCGACTGAAAGACTCTGGAACTGCAGTGTTGAGAAGCCGTTGTTCATGCTGGAGAGCCTGTTCGGAACTCGCCACAGCAAGCTCTTGCAGTATGCGTTCGCGGCGCCGGTCAACCCGCGGGCGTCGCACTTGAAGGAAACATCCGCAAAACGACCATCCGAGCGCACGACCCCACCGTCCGAACCTTCCCAGTATTGGAAGGGTTTGTTGGGGTTCACCACGATCGCGTGCTGATCCGGGTGAGTCGCATTCGCGTGATTGGGCTTACCGTCCTGGGTCAGGTCGCTCCAGGTCGCCCCCCCATCGGTGGATAGCAGCACGGCACGTCCGTTATTGAAACCGGCAAAAAACAGGGGGTAGTTGAACGAGCCCATCAGGTACACGATATCGGGATGGCGCGCCGGAGTGAAGACGACATTGTCGTACCAGCACTGCCCGTCGCAATAGTTGTCGACCTGAATTCCTCCCATGGAGACAAACGCAGCTGCGGTGTCGGCATTGTCGCTACGGAAGAAGTTGGAGTGATGACCAGTGCCGCCACCCTGGCCCTCGCCGACGTACATCCGGGTCGCTCCGCTAGGCAGAGAGGTGACGTCGAACTCAGACCGATCGATCGCACTATTGACAACAGTCGCATCCTGGGGTGTGAAAATCTGTGAGAAAGACGTGCCGTTGTCCGTTGAGCGCCAGATGCCTTGCTGGAAGGCGTTGACGTAAATGATTCCCGGGTGCGTGGGGTCCACCTTGACGGAGGTCGAGCCGCGCAGGAGGGCGGGACGCGTAAATATGAGTGTGAACCCACTCCCACTCTGCCGGTAGAGGCCGCGTGTCACCAGCGGGTGGTTCGTCGAACCGCTAGTGGTTGCTCCGTCGGCGGACGAAATACCGCGCACGCCGCTGGCGATGGGGACCAGCAAGTTGCCGTTGTTGTCCAGTGTCATTTGTCCGATGGAACGCTGGAAGAACATGTCGCTACCTGGGACGAGCGACCAATGGTTCCCACCGTCGGTGGATTTATAGATCCCTACTCCGGACTCGGAATCTCCCGAAGCATTCGGCTCACCGGTTCCGGCATAAATGGTGTTGCCACTCGAGTCATTGGGATCGATTAAGAGCGAGCCCATCGCGTTCGTCCCGAAACTGGCAGAGAGGAATGTCCATTGTGGGTTGCCTGCCAGGCCATTTCGGGTACGCCAAACTCCGCCGCCCGCGGCGGCCACGTAGATTGGGCACTGATCTTCGCTGCAGCTCGGCCCGATCGCCATTGCGGTCACGCGTCCCGCCGTAACGACCTGTGCGCCATCTCCCAGTGCATTCAAGACACCAGGCTGAATCGCTCGGCTGGGTCCGATGAGCTGCCAGTTTCCACCGGAATGGGAATCAGCATTCAGACCGGCCCAACCGGCTTGCGCTGCAAAGGAAGCGTCTGTAGGAATGTCTGTGGCAGGATAGGCGCGCAGCCGATAGGCTTGCACCTCGGGCGTCGCGTCGGGATTACGGACTTCGTTGGCTCCGATCGCCTCCTCGATATTAGTGTTCCTGCCGCCTTTCATCTGATCCAGGTCGACTTTCGGCGACAGCAACGCATCCGCTCGTGCCCGTTCAACGCGGGAGGTTGCGCGCGGGTTAAAGCCGATCGCTGCCGCCGCCACCAACATCAGGGCGGCCATGCTCCCGCCGGCCCACCACACACTTCTCCGCACTTTCATGACTTCGTTCATCGATTGTCTCCACAACTGAGAATGGATTGAGAACCCGGGGAAAGCCCCGCCAGAGGCGGAGGCATCGTGCAACTACGGACAACAGTTTGTCAAGAGATTCTTTGTTGGTCGGCTATACTACGCCCCGCCGAAACCCGCGTCTGGCGCGGTTTTTGAAGTGACGTAGTCCGGCGGCCCGATGACATCAAGCGGCATGGCACAGCGAGCGTCAGCCTGAGTTCCTCACTCCGGATTGAACTTTTGCCGGGAGGCGATGCGGTCGCCGATAGCTGACGGCTCTGGGTTAGTGCACGAAACCACGTGGAAACTGCGTAAACCAAATCTTTTCAGAGACCTCCTGCCATCTCCAGACCGACCGCCCGTTACGGATTCGTCCAAATGGCGCGCCCAGCCCGCGAAGTGGCGTCTTGCTTTTTTACAACTGCGCGGTTGACATAGCTGAATCTACACACTGACTGTAGCTGTCCTATCGCGGCGGCATGCCCCGGGGGACCCTTCACTCAGCCGCCCTCCTTAGAGGTAAAACCAATGCAAAAGCGATCGCTGTGCCCACCCTACTAGTGAAACTCGTACTGCTGACCCTCGTAGTTCTCCTCCCAACCCTCTTGGCCGCAAACATTCTGAGCTCGCGACACGGGCACTCTGTGGGCGGCAACCACCGTTGGACGTGTGTTCATTTCCAAGAACGCCGATGCCGTTTCCAATGTTCCGGGAGCGGATGGCAGCACAGTCACGTATACACGCCTCGATTCTCTGGATCCCAATTCCCCCGGTCGATTTATCAGCAGTATCTACGTCGATCCCAGGAATCCCAACCATGCCTGGATCTCCTACTCCGGATACAGCGCGAGAACACCGGCGCAACCCGACCATGTTTTCGACGTCACCTACGACCCGGTCGCAGGGACGGCCGTTTGGACCAGCCTCGAGGGCAGTTTGGGAGACATCCCGATCACGGCGCCGGTTCGTGACGATGCTACCGGCGACCTTTATGCAGCGAATGACTTCGGCGTCCTTCGTCTGCCGAGAGGCAACACCGTGTGGCAGACAGCGGCGAGGGGACTTCCTAAGGCCGAAATTCCGGCCTTGTCCATTTCAACCTCAGCACGAGTACTCTACGCTGCCACCCATGGGCGCGGAGCCTACGTGCCGCCACCGTCAACACAAGCCCCATAGCGAGCTTGCCATGTTGAAATTTCTTTCTCTGAGCGTTTTCTTATTTGCAACCTTCGCGTTCCAGTTCCAAAAGCGCACCTGTGACCATCCTGCCCCGCCCGAGGGGATGCACTACGTCTGTGCTCCGTAAAACGCGTGCGACTGTCACTTGGAGAGAGACCGGTCGGAGGATGGGCAGTCCGACAACGACGAAGCTTCAGCCAGTACTTCTGCCACGCCGGCGGGCTAGCCTTGCACTGCGAGCGATCTGAAATATTTCGTGGCGCCGGCCTATCCCGCGCCAGCCCGCAAGGCGAGAAAGCAAGGCACGGTCACAGCGAAACTCGTCGTGGATACTTCCGGAACGGTCAGGTGGCGATCGAGTCGGGCGGCACCGCCTTCTCCGAGCAGGTCGTCACCGCCCTTAAAAAGTGGAGGTTTGTTCCATCCGGCTCTCGGAAGACGCTGACGGCTGCCTTTACTTTTGCCCTCGCCGGCGATCCCTCGGAGCATAGAAGCACGACGGTTCGCGGAAGTTCACCGCTGAACATGATCATTACCGCCACTCCTCCGCTTCGTTAGCAAGGAGCACGCCGGATCCCCTATCCCACCTGTCTACGTGCGAAGCGGCCGCGCAACGCGCTCACGAATTCTCCGTCCGTTTTCCTGGAGATCATTTCGAGCGGAGAATAGCCACGGGCCCATGCCCAATACAGGGTCACACTCAGCAGCGCAATGGTGATCACAAAATTCGGCCAGGCATTCAGGCTCCATTGTCCGTGCCAGGTGAGATTCATCGCGGAAGAAAACGGCGCCAGGTATGGAATCGGCCACTGATCGCCATCGGGCCCGCGCGATCCCAAAAGGTCCTGCAGGAGATGAATGTGGAAGCCGAGGAAACACAACAGTCCCGCTTTCCACTTCTGCTCGCTCAGCATAAACGCGAGCGCCGCGATGACGAGCGCGAACGCGAGGTTATGCAGGGAGTGATGGTAACGGGAGAACCAGAGCAGTGGATGGGGCGAGTTCCTCGTCAGGAATTCGGCGACAATTCCCAGCCCGTCGACATCCGGCGCCACCACCGCCAGGGGGACGAGCATGCGATCCCGGCGCTCGAGCCCTGCCGAGTTCGCCAGCACCCAACCCGTCAGAAAATGAGTAACGGGACTCATGGAATAGTCGTTGGTCGTTGCTCGTCGGTCGCTGGTCGTTGGCTATCGGTGGAGTCCGTAATAGCGAGCAAGATTGTACAGGTCAGACAAGTACAGCGCGCGCAGAATTGAATTCCCCTCGCAACGCTTACCGGCTAAGGGCTAGCCGCTCATCGCAACCCTTGCGGACGACCGACGACTGAGGGCCGCCTTTAGTACTCCGCCAATTCTTTCATCCCGCGGAACAGATCGTTCGCCTGCGGCAGGATTGCCTCCTCAAGAATCGGTTGGTAGGCAACGTAAACATCCATGGCCGCCACCCGGCGAACAGGAGCGTCCAGGTAGGGGAAGAGTTTGTCGGCGATCCGGGCTGCGATCTCCGCGCCATAACCCCAGCTCAGAGAATCCTCGTAGGCGACGAGCGCACGGTTGGTCTTGCTCACCGACGCGGCAATCGTATCCCAGTCAAACGGGTTGAGCGTGCGCAGGTCGATCAACTCGACTTTCACGCCATGCTCGCGCTCCAGTCGCTGCGCCGCCTGCATCGCCCTGGGCACCACCGCGCCGTAGGTAATGACCGTCAAGTCTGTACCCGGCTGCACGATCCTCGCCTTGCCAAACGGAATCATGTAATCCGGCCCGGGATAGTGCGAGCGCCCGTAGGTCTCACGATAGAGCCGCTTGTGCTCAAGGAACAACACCGGATCGTCACAGCGAATTGCGGTTCGCAGCAGTCCAGCTGCATCCAGAGCATTCGATGGAAACACCACGCGCAGTCCCGGAATGTGGGTGAAGATGCTCTCGCCACATTGCGAGTGATACAGGGCGCCACCAGTCAGGTAGCCGCCAATCGCCACCCGGATCACCAGCGGCGAGGAGAATGCATTGTTCGAGCGCCAACGAATCACGGGGAGTTCGTCGCGCAACTGCATCATCGCTGGCCAGATGTAATCGAAGAACTGGATTTCGACCACCGGCTTCAGCCCGCGCGTCGCCATACCGGTGGCGCGGCCCACAATGTTCGCTTCCGCGATAGGCGCATTGAACACGCGGTCCGATCCGAAAGCCATCTGCAGCCCGGCGGTCAGCTTGAAGACGCCGCCCTTCCCTTTCACCAGCTTTTTCTTGAGGTAGTCTTCGCGGCTGGCATCGGCCACGTCTTCGCCGAAGATCACGATGCGTTCATCGCGCTTCATTTCGTCGCGCAAGGTCGCGTTGATCAGCTCAGCCATCGTTTTGGGCAAGGGCGCAGCGGGTTTCTTGCCATCGACCGTGGGCGCCTCAACCACCTGCGGGAACACCGGCTGGGTCTCGAACTGCGCGGAAGTAGGATCGAGATCGGGCGAGTAAATGAAGTTCGTAATCGTTTCGGGCGTCGGGAACTTGGCCTCGAGCGCGCGATCGACTGCCCCCTGCATCTCGTCCTCGACCTGCTTTTCGAGCTTGTTGATGCTGTTCTCGTCGAGAATGCCCTCGCGAATCAAAAACATCTGCATGCGCGTGATGGGATCGCGCGCCGCATCGCGCTGCCGTTCGACGTCGGGACGATACAGCCGCTCATCGTCAGAAAGCGAATGCGAGTACGGCCGGATCACGTGGGCGTGCACAAAGGCAGGACCCTTGCCCGCACGGCAGTAGTCCACGGCCCTCTTCAGGGCGGCGTAGCTAACCACCGGATCGGTGCCATCAACCTCTTCAAAATGAAAATTCGGGAAGCCCGACACCAGGCGCGAAATGTTTCCCCCCGCCGTCTGCACTTCGACGGGCACGGAGATGGCGTATTCGTTGTCCTCCACCACGAACACGATCGGCAGCTTTTTGTTGGCCGCAGTGTTCAGCGCCTCCCAGAATTCGCCTTCACTGGTGGTGCCATCGCCCAGCGAAACGTAGGTGACCTCATCCCCGCGGAAACTGACATCCTTGAACAGGCGGTAGTCGCCGGGCACTTTCTGGGTTGCGTTGGGATGATTGCGCAGGTACACTCCGGCCTCCGCGCATCCCACGGCCTGCAGGATCTGCGTGCCTGTCGGCGAAGACTGGGTCACGATGTTCAGGCGCTGGTAGGCCCAGTGCGAGGGCATCTGGCGTCCGCCGGAGCTGGGATCATCGGCGGCGCCCACCGCCTGCAACAACATTTCGTAAGGCGTAGCCCCGAGCGCGAGCACCAGCGCCCGGTCGCGATAATAAGGATAAAACCAATCGTAGGCGGGTTTTAGGCAGAGTGCCGCCGCCACCCCGATGGCCTCGTGCCCCGCTCCGGAAATCTGAAAGAAGATCTTCTGCTGCCGTTTGAGCAGGATCTCGCGGTCGTCCACCCGCCGCGAGGTGTACATAATGCGATACGCCTCAATCAGTTGCTGGCGGGTCAGCCCCTCATAGGTCTTCGCCTTCTTCTCGTCGGCGGCGAGTGCAGTCAGCTTGGGGTCGGTCTTCGTAGTTGCCATTCGCTACCCTATCGGCTGGGGGGATGTGCAGTGTGCATTGTAACTGCAGAGTCCAAGTTGGGGAATACGGTGTTGCGGAGGGACGACCGGTCGGTTGGGGGAAACCGCCGTCAGTTTTCAGCGCGATTGGCTTTGGCACCTAGCACTTGGCATTTTCAGCCGTGACGAGTTTGGGCACTCTGAAACCTTTCTAGGGTGCTGAATTCGATGCCCTTCGTTGCTCAACCAGAAATCCGACTCTCTCGATCCCTGCGGAGTGTACTGCGTCCAGCACCTCGTGCACACGCCCATACTTCGCGCGTGCATCGGCCCTGACGTAGACCTTCCGTTCCGCGCCGTGACCGAGGCCTTCCCTGATCGCGTCCGCTAGACGGGCCGGCGAGATCTTGTCGTGCCCCAGCCATACCTCACCCGTGCGCTCAAGCGCAACCACCATGGCATCTTCTCGGTTCGCTGCTCTCATCAGGACCGGGTGACCGACCCTTGGCAGATCAGCGCTGGGCCCCCTGGGTAAATCCGGATAAGAAGCCGTTGCCATCATGAACATGAACAGGAGAACAAGTTGGATGCTCAGGAATGCGGTCATGTCGATGTAGCAGATCGGCTTTAGCGAGCGACGGCGGATTTGCCCAGCCGAAGACATTTCCGGAGGTTCCTCCGGCTCAGTGTGCTCCCAAGGCGGACGTCTTGCATTGATGACACAGGTCCCGCAACCAATGTCACTGCGGCGAATGCATAAATACCCACACTAAAATGCTCTTCCGTTCCGGCTGAAGGCTGAGAGCTGACAGCTGAGAGCTTGCCCGCGAATCATTTATCCTGAAATCGACCCATGATCCGCACCAACCGCCAGTTCGATCCGGCCTCGATCAAGCTGCTGATCTTCGACCTTGACGGCACGCTGATCGATTCGCGGCTCGACTTGATCCACACTGTGAATGCGATGCTCGGCCACCTCGGGCGGCCGCAACTGCCGGGCGACGTGATTGCCACCTACGTCGGCGACGGAGCGCCCATGCTGGTGCGGCGCGCGCTCGGCGACCCCGACGACGAGAATATCGTCAGGCAGGCGCTCGATTACTTCCTCTCCTACTACCGCGAGCACAAGCTCGATCACACCCACGTCTATGCCGGAATTCACCAGGCGCTGGCATCGATTCGCCGGTCGCAAAACGGCCAGGCGCGCAAGCTGGCTGTGCTGTCGAATAAACCCGTGAATCCCTCGCGTGCCATCATCGAAGCCCTCGGCTTGGGAGATTTCTTTTCGCAGATTTACGGCGGTAACAGCTTTCCCAGCAAGAAGCCCGATCCGCTGGGCGCACAAACCTTGCTGGGAGAACATGGCTGCCGCTCCAAAGAGGCTGTCATCGTAGGCGATTCGTCGAACGACGTACTTACGGGACGCAACGCGGGCCTGTGGACGGTGGGCGTCACGTATGGCTTCGCTCCGCAGACGCTGGACTTGACCCCGCCCGATGTGCTGGTGGACTCGCCGCAGGAGTTGCAAGCGCTTTTTGGCTGAGCGGGGTGCATCTTGCAGGTGATGCCCCTTCCGGAAAAGAGGCGCCAAGAGTGCAGCCGTCCTCGCGAGGAAGCCTTCGCGATATTAGCTCATAGATACTATTTTATCATTAGATACGATTGCAGGCGGTGAGGCGATCCAGACGCCCCTCTCTCAGATCGTCCCACGCCCCAACTTCGCGTCCTGGACCTTCTAATCGCTATTAATGGGTACCGTAGGCAGCCCTGCCAACGCACCCTGGACCCGTCGCAGGACCATTGCAGTAGTATCTTTGCATTATCTATAAGCTATCATATTGACAACACGAGGCATGCTCGCCTCCAGCGGGGTCGGTGAACCGATGATCGCCGCCAAGCATCGCCTCGCCCGCTGACGCACAGCGCCGGGCGGACCTTGTCCGGCAACCGAAACCCGTCCGCGCTTGCGATACACTGCAACCATTCCAATCATGAACAGCGACCACCTGGGTTTCACTCCCAAGGAACTCCGCAAGCTGCGCAGCCTGAAAGATCCTCACGGCATCCAGAAGTATCTTGACGACATGCCATACCACTTGGCCGATACCGCATGGTCGCCGCGGCGAGTGCTGGCAGAAAATACCTCGCATTGCCTGGAAGCCGCGGTCTTCGCGGCGGCGGCCCTGCGTGCCAACGGCTATCCTCCGCTCATCGTTGACCTGGAGGCGACCCGCGACACCGATCACGTGATTGCCGTTTATCGCGTTGACGGACATTGGGGCGCAGTCGCAAAGTCCAATTACATCGGATTGCGCTATCGGGAGCCGGTATACCGCACCCTGCGGGAACTGGCGCTCAGCTACTTCAACATTTACTTCAATCTGCGCCGGGAGCGGACGCTGCGTCGCTTCTCG
>Ga0307475_10001993_pt1 | contig 12191 bp, 8 predicted proteins | sample atmos_gasesECM1C_FD_203317 | JGI IMG/M metagenome (GOLD analysis project Ga0307475, IMG submission 203317) | Hardwood forest soil microbial communities from Morgan-Monroe State Forest, Indiana, United States - atmos_gasesECM1C_515 | ecosystem: Environmental > Terrestrial > Soil > Temperate... | reverse complement strand
AGAAGTAGCTGACGTCCGCCGTGTTCGCGGGGATCGGAGTGTCATAGTCCGCCAGCGTGAAGGGCCCGATCATCGCGGTCGTTGCATCCGCGTAGGTCAGCGTGACCGTCAGCTTGTCGGCTCCCTCGGCGCTGGTCAGGACGAGAAAGATCTTCGAGTAGGTCGCCTGCGGAACGGCGAAATCGATGGACTCCGCCATCGCACGATGGACGTTGTGCGCCTGAAAGCTGGTCGGTGGATTGTCATTGGCGAAATGGAGGTGAATCTCGGGGATCCCGTTGGTGGCGGGAAACACCCCATCGTCCGGCAAGGCGTTGCCCATCTGGCCGAGCTTCGCGACGACGGCCTTGGTGGCGTATCCGTCGGCGCTGCCGTTTCCGTCGACCCCCTGGGTCGGGCCCCAGGTCACGACCGCGCCATTCGTGACCGTCGAGACCGGGCGAGCGTTGAGCAGAGCATCAATGGGAAACTGCACGACGGTGTCCGCCGCCGCCGGGTTCGCGCCCAGAGACGTCACGGCGAGGGCGAGGCCTCCGGCTGCAGCGATGAACTTCAAGCGCATGTTGCCTCCACGAAGGCGATTGTGGGATTCCGTTTCGCGATTCGCACCGGCGCCCAGTGGGTGCATCTCACACAACATACACAGGTCGGTCGCATCTTCAGCGAAAAAAGCAACGGAGCCAGCGGTCGCCGCGTCGAGTCAGCTCGTCGGGAACGCAGGCCCGCCGGTCGACCCGGCGGGCTGGCGGACTGCCGGGCCTGGAGCGTTTCAGTTCACGACGATCCCTCTCACCGAGGCGTTGTCGACGTTGTTGATGAACTGGATCACCACCTGGCCGTTCGAGTTGGCTGTCGTCCCGAACGTGTGTTGCACGGCGATGTACTGCCCGCCCGCGTCGGCGAAGATGTCGAAGCCGGAGAGGACCTTAGTGCCGTTGATGATGACGTCGAACGACCGCTTGCCCGCGGCGGTCCAGTAGTGCTCCACGAAGTAGAGAGTGACGGTTCGGCTGGAGCCCGGCGTGAAGCCGCCCGTCCGATAGGTCATCTGCCCGTAGCGCTCCGTCTGCAGGACGGACTGCGGCGGGACCGGCGACGTCAGCCAGTTGCTGGTGTTGATCGCGTGCGTGGTGCTCGCCGCGGTCCCCCCGGCGAAGTCCGTGTCGGCGACGAACGGGCTGGCGGCGCTGCCCCCGCAGTTGATCGACACGGCGCCGCTGGTGCCCCCCGCCGCCATGGGCGTCATCGTGATCTGGTTCGAGTCGCCCGAGGTGCCGACGCTGTTGGTGGCCGCGACCTGGTAGAAATACAGCGTTCCGTTCGTCGCGCTGGTGTCGGTATACGAAGGGCTGGTGACCGTCGCGATGGGTGTGGTGGACTCGCCGTCGAACACGGTTCCGCGGTAGACCTTGTAGTTGGTGGCGCCGGTGCTGGCCGTCCAGGCGAGCGCGACCTGGCTGCTCCCCGCCACGCCCGTCAGGTTGGTCGGGTCGGTGGGCAGCGCGCCAGCGGCCGGCGTGACGGTGACTTCGTCGACGCGCGAGATACCATGATTCGTCACCGCGAACTGCATGATCGTGTTCACACCCGCGACCAGCTGCGCCTGCGTGAACGAGTGCTGGTAGGTGGCGAAGCTGCCCGTGATCGGGAAACGCTGGTGGCTGGTGACCACCGTTCCGTTCACGGTGAGGCCCATTTCGCGGTTGGTGACGTTCGGGAAGAGACCCGGGCCGAACGCGTACCGAAAGTCGATGTTGTACAGACCGGCCGTGGGAACGACCACGTTGCTGAAGGTCAGCGTGGCCTGGTCCGCGTAGGCCAGGTCGACGACCGTCCCGCCCGGCGCCAGGGCACCCTGCTGCCCGTTCAGCCACTGCGGGAACCAATCCGGGCAATTCGTGCACATCGACGCCGTGGCGTTGAACCAGTCGAAGCCGCCGCCCAGGCCGTCTTTGCCGTAGAAGATCCATCCGCCATTGCCGGGCACCCCGGCGATGGCACCGCTGCCGGGAGAGGTGCGCGGCGGGGTGGGGCTGACCGTCTCCGCCGATTGCGGGGATGTCGTGGCGCCGTTCACCGACGCGACCTTGTAATAATAGAGCGTCGGCGGTCCGTTCGTGAGGCCGCTGTCGGAGTATGAAGGAGTGGTCGTCGTTCCGATCGGGGTCGTGCCTTCGCCGCCCGATGTGGTCGAGCGGTAGACCTTGTAGCTGGTGGCGCCCGCCGCCGCATTCCAGGAGATCGACATCATTCCGGGCGCGGTCGGGTGCGCTTCGACGCCGGTTGGAACCGCAAGCCCCGCCGCATGCGCCTCCTGCGCGCCTGCTGCGATCGAGAAACCACCCATGATCACAGCGACTCTCCACAGCCGATTTGTCATCTTGCCTGCTTTCCGTTCTCTCGTGTCGGGCGCACCAGGTTCGAGCACGGCAGCGTGCGCCCATACCGCGCCACCGCACCGAGGTCGGCATCGTATCGGCATGTGCGGGTCGGAAAGTGAAATATCTGAGACGATCCCGCGACGAATGTCGTCCCCGCCTTCCACCTGAGCCCCCCGAGTGGGGGACCGGAAAAATGACAAGGCCACCCAGCGAGAGTGAAAGAAGTTTTAGACGGCGCCTGAAGGATTCTTTCAGCTCGCGACTGGCATGCGGCAGTGTCGTCTCCGTAATGACACGGTCGACTCGTCTGGCGCCGGGGATTGAAGCGCCCGGGGCTTGAAGGGAACGATGTTCTGGCGTTACTGTGTGGGTCGCGTGACACCGCCCCGGTAGTTCGCCGGAGGTTCTTTCACTGACACAAGCGGGGATCGAACATGACAAATCGGTTCAAAAGGCTCGTCTGGGTGGTCGGGTTGGCCGCTCTCCTGGGCGGGTCGTCATCGTCCGGCCTGGCTCACTCGAACGGGCATGAATCGCGCACGGCAGCCGAGTGCGAACGGCTGCCTGGCACCGAAGGGAAGGGCGAGCGCGCCCAGTGTCTGAAGTGCGTTTCGCGCCCGCGGCCCCACCACTATCATCCGGATTACCCCGCCGGTAATCGGTGTCGGCCAGACGACGGAAAACCGTAGGCGTGTCAGGCGTCCGCGCCGCTCGCTGCCGACGCCTTTCGTCGACGCAAGCTCGGCGCCGCAGAACGGCCGAATCACGCGCGCGACATGCGCTGGCCGTGCCGGCGATGGTGGATCAACGACCACACGCCATGAATGCAAAGACAGGCGATGGCCGCAATCAGAGCAAGGCCAACCAGCGCTCCCGATCCTGGCGTCAACCATACCAGATCGCAGATCACAAGAGCGATGGCCACGGCGGCGAACGCGCTAGCTAGATACAGCATCGAACCCACCCCCTTCCCACATATTCAGTATAAGTCTTGAGCCGGCGCCTTCCAACCGGGCGGCCGGTTTTGTTGGGCCGGCGTGCGTCACAGCTCCAGCATCACGCCGGCCAGCCATGTCGTGTCGCCGAGGCGCAGTTCGTCTCCGGCGCCGAATCCGTTCAGCGTGATGCGCGTGAATTCGACGAAGACCGCCGTGTGGTTGACGCCGGATTCTCGATCCATCGCGCGCGCGGCGTCCGCGTCGATGAAATCCAGAGTCATCGCCAGGCCCGCCGCCACGTGCCAGCCGAGGGTGCGGCCACGGTACGTCACCGCCGCCGACGTCTCCGACGTCGACCACAGCGCGCAATCGAAGCCGGCCTTGGCGAAGGGCACGAAAGGAACCTGCCAGCGTTCCTGCAGCCAATCCGCCCGATAGATCGCGGACACGGCAAAAGGAATGATGCGCAGGCCGGACTGGTCGCCTGTGCGGGTCGTGAGATCCCCCTCCAGGGCCGCGCCCGTGGCGTGAAAGTATCCGCCGCTCAGCCCGAGGGCCCAGGTGCCGCCGCTGTGCGAGAGATGGCGATCCAGCTCGAGCTGACTCATCAACCGCCGCCCGGATCCGAAGACGGTGGCGTACGGGCGATCATTGTTGCCCTGATCAGCGAACGCACTGTCAACCGCCGGGCGGTACGGGCCGAAGCGCAGCTCGACGTTCCACCGGCGCGACGACCCGGGCATGGGCGCCGCCGGCGGCGGCCGGTCGATCTCGTCGTCGGCATCGAGGTCGAAGACACCGGCGCGCGCGACCCGACCCTGGACCAGCGCCGCCGCCGCCAGGGCGATGGACACGCAACCGATGTGGGCCCGGGCGCGCGCGCGGCCGCGCGGCCCGCGCTGGCGGCACCATCGCCAGCCAGGCCGGCGCTTTCGCCGCTTGCGACCCCACGCCGCCGCCGCCAGTGCGAATCCGGCGGCGAGGGGCGCGCCCCCGCGCGCCGCCTCGCCGCCGATCGCACAGCCCCCCAGTCCCTGCCCGCCGCTGTCGCGATAAAGCTCGCCGAAGCCGATCGTGGGCGCCGGCTGGCCGCTGGCGCCGGCCGACGCGGCGCTGGGCGTTCCGTCGCTGCCGATGGACACCACCGCGACCTGGTACGACTGGCCGTTGGTCAACCCGCCGATGCGCGCGGAGGTCTCGCTCGCGCCGACCAGGGCCGAACAGACCGCGCTGCTAGCCAGGGTGTTCAGCGCCGCCGCGCCCGCGCCCGCATCGACGGAGGCAGTCCCTCCGGCGGCGGCCTGCGCGCAAACGTCGAACGAAGGCGCGGGCGGCGTCGCGACGGCCGGGGAGCACAGCACCTGGAACCCAATCAGTCGGCTGACGTCGGCCGGCGCTTGCCAGGTGACGAGCAGGCCGTCGTCGGCGCCGGCGACCGTCACCGCCGACGGCGCCGGCGGTCGCGCCGCGCCCACGTCCAGCGTCAGCGAAGGCGCGGCGCCCGTGCGCGTTCCGCCAACGCGCACGATCGCCCACAGGCGCGACGAACGGCTGGGCAGGTCGTCGCACGCCGCGGTTCCCGGGATGGCCGCGAACAGCTCCGCGGTGGACAGCGATTGCTGGGTGGACAGCTTGTCACTGGTCAATGTCAACGTCGGGCCAACGGCCTGGCAGGCGGCGGCAGCGGCGTCGTCGCAGTCGGTGCCCACGGCCAAAGACACGTCGGCGGTCTGGGTGCCCAGAGTGGCGGCCGCTGAGCTTGCGATGCTGACCGTGGCCTGCACCATCGCTGGACACAGGCAGCGCGTGGCGTTGAGAAGTGTCGCCAAGCCCCCGTCGTCCAGCGCCGTGTACGCCCCCGTCCCGTCGGTGCGCGACAACGTCAGCGTGATGTCAGCGGTCGCGATGGCCGGCGTGACACCGGCGTCGTCCGCGCGCGCGGCCCCCACTCTCAGCGCCAACAGCGCCGCCACGACAGCCAGAGCCAACCCGATGCGAAGCCATCGCCACCCGTATGAACCGCCCATGACCGTCGGATTTGCAACACGAAGGCCACCACCGAAATGACCTGTTTTTCGGCTCTGGCGGCGCCGGCCGCCTCGAACAGTGCCGGACTGTCAACGCGGCGGGCGAGCGGCGTGTCGGTTCGACCACGGCCTCACTTCGCGGGCGCGGGCAGCAGGCGCCGAAGCGGGGTCAGACCGTCGCCTCACTTGGCCGCGGCAGGTGCGCTGGCCGGGGCAGGGCGGACGGGCTTGCCGAACTGCTGGTCGAGGGCGAGGTTGACGGCCAGGACGTTGACCCGCGGCTCGCCGAAGACGCCCAGGTCCCTGCCCTGGATGCGGGCGTCGATGACGGCGCGGACGCGGTCGGGGGCGACCTGGCGGGCCCTGGCGATGCGCGCGACCTGCCACAGGGCGCCCTCAGGGGACAGATCGGGATCGAGGCCGCTGGCGGACGTGGTCAGCAGGTCGGAGGGGATCGGCAGCGCCGCTTCGGGGTTTTCCTTGCGCAGGCGATCGATGTCGGCGGCGGCGCGGTCGCGCAGCTTCTTCGACGTCGGGCCCAGGTTCGATCCACCGGACGACGTGGCGTCATAGCCGTTCCCGGCCGCCGACGGGCGGCCCTGCAGGTAAGCGGGGCTGGTGAACAGCTGCCCGATCAGCTCGGAGCCGACGACGACGCCTTTCTCGTCGCGGATCAGGCTGCCGCCCGCCTGGTGGGCGAACAGCGCCTGGGCGACGCCGGTCATCACCAGCGGATACAAAAGGCCGGTCAAGACCAGGGTGACGAAGGTGGCCCGCAGAGCGATGAGGATGTCTTTGCGCATGACGATCTCCAGTTCGACTGTCACTGTCACTTCAAACGATCCGGAGGGCTTCCAGAAGCAGGTCCACCAGCTTGATCCCGACAAAGGGGGCGATGATGCCGCCCGCGCCGTAGATCAGCAGCGATCGGCGCAGGATGGCGGCGGCGCCGATGGGGCGGTACTTCACGCCCCGCAAGGCCAGCGGGATCAGCAGCACGATGATGATGGCGTTGAAGATCACCGCCGACAGGATCGCGGAGAACGGCGAAGCCAGGTGCATGACGTTGAGGGGAGCGATCTCCGGGAAGACGCCCATGAACATCGCGGGGAGAATGGCGAAGTACTTGGCCACGTCATTGGCGATCGAGAACGTCGTCAGCGTCCCGCGCGTCATCAGGAGCTGCTTGCCGACCTCGACCACCTCCAGCAGCTTGGTGGGGTTGGAGTCGAGGTCGATCATGTTGCCGGCCTCCTTCGCCGCCTGCGTGCCGGTGTTCATGGCCACGCCGACGTCGGCCTGGGCCAGGGCGGGGGCGTCGTTGGTGCCGTCGCCCGTCATGGCCACCAGCTTCCCCTTGGCCTGCTCGTCACGAATGAGGCGCATCTTCGCCTCGGGCGTGGCCTCGGCCAGGAAGTCGTCGACGCCGGCCTCCTTGGCGATGGCGGCGGCGGTGCGCGGGTTGTCGCCGGTGATCATGACAGTGCGGATGCCCATGGCGCGAAAGCGCGCGAAGCGCTCGGCGATGCCGGCCTTGACGATGTCCTTCAGATGAATGACGCCCAGGACGCGCGCCCCGTCGGCGACGGCCAGCGGCGTGCCGCCGTTGTCGCCGATGCGGTTGGCGATCGGGCGCAGCTCGTCCGGCACGCGGCCGCCCTGGGCTTCCACGTGCGCGATGACGGCGTCGACGGCGCCCTTGCGGACCGATCGCCCGGGCAGATCCAGGCCGCTCATGCGGGTCTGGGCGGTGAAGGCGACGAACGCGCCGCCGCGCCCGTCGGCGGCCGGCTGGTGCAGCTTGTCCGTCACGAAGGCGACGATTGATCGCCCCTCGGGCGTCTCGTCGGCGATGCTGGCCAGCTGGGCGGCGGCGGCCAGATCCTCCAGGCGCACGCCGGGCAGGGGCAGAAGCTCGGTGGCCATGCGGTTGCCGTGCGTGATGGTGCCCGTCTTGTCGAGCAGCAGCGTGTCGACGTCGCCCGACGCCTCGACGGCGCGGCCGCTCATGGCGATGACGTTCTTCTGCAGGAGGCGGTCCATGCCGGCGATGCCGATGGCCGACAGCAGGCCGCCGATCGTGGTCGGGATCAGGCAGACCAGCAGCGCGACGATGGCCGTCGCCGACAGCGCCAGGCTGGAGTACTTGGCCAGCGGCACCAGCGTCACGCAGGCGAACAGGAACACCAGCGTCAGGCCGACCAGCAGGATGTGCAGCGCGATCTCGTTCGGCGTCTTCTGGCGCGCGGCCCCCTCGACCAGCGCGATCATCCGATCCAGGAACGATTCGCCCGGGTCGACGGCGATGCGCACGACGATGCGGTCGGAGAGCACCTTGGTGCCGCCGGTGACCGCGGAGCGATCGCCGCCGCTCTCGCGGATGACGGGCGCCGACTCGCCGGTGATGGCGGATTCGTCGACCGAGGCGATCCCTTCGGTGATCTCGCCGTCGCCCGGTATCAGCTGGCCGGCGTCGATGACCACCAGGTCGCCCTTGCGCAGGCTGGAGGAGGGGACGCTCTCTTCGTGGCCGTTCACCAGGCGGCGGGCCATGGTCTCCTTGCGCATCTTCCGCAGGGTGTCGGCCTGCGCCTTGCCGCGCCCCTCGGCCACCGCCTCGGCGAAGTTGGCGAAGACGACGGTGAACCACAGCCAGATCGAGACCAGCCCGGTGAACCACAGCGGCGCCGTGGCGCTGGCGCGGTGGAGCAAGTCGCGGATGAAGATCAGCGTCGTCAGCACGCTGCCGATCTCGACCACGAACATCACCGGGTTCTTGATGACGTCCCGGGGCGCCAGCTTCTTGAACGAATCGACTGCGGCGCGCCGGATGATTCCGCGATCGAACAGGGACAGCGCCTGAGCTTTGGGGCGGAACATGGCTAGTACACCTTTCCTTGCAGGGCGGCGAAGTGCTCGACGATGTTGCCGAGCGACAGAGCGGGGAAGAACGTCAACGCGCCGACGATGATCACCACCGACACCAGCAGCACGGTGAAGGTCGAGCCGTTGGTGGGGAACGTCCCCAGCGACGGCGGGATCACCTTCTTGCCCACCATCGAGCCGGCGATCGCCAGCGCCGGGACGATCATCAGGAACCGCCCGGCCAGCATGTCCAGGGCCAGCGAGACGTTGTACCAGGGCGTGTTGGCGTTCAGGCCGCCGTAGGCCGAGCCGTTGTTGCCGGCGCCGCTGGAGTAGGCATAGAGGATCTCCATCAGCCCGTGCGGGCCGTTGTTGTTCAGCGACGAGAGTCCGTACGGCATGACGGCGCTCCACGACGAGAAGCCGAGGATGACGAACGGAAAGATGAGGACGTACAGCATGGCCAGCTTCATCTCGCGGCCTTCGATCTTCTTGCCCAGGTACTCGGGCGTGCGCCCCACCATCAGGCCGGCGATGAAGACCGTCATCACCACGAAGATCAGCATCCCGTAGAGACCAGCGCCGGTGCCGCCGAAGACGACCTCGCCGAGCTGGATGTTGACCAGCGGGACCAGGCCGCCGAGCGGCGTGAAGCTGTCGTGCCACGAGTTGATGGCGCCGCACGAAGCGTCGGTGGTCACCGCCGCGTACAGGGCCGAACCGGCGACACCGAAGCGCGCCTCCTTGCCCTCCATGTTGCCGAGCGTTTGCGTGATCGGCAGGCCGGCCAGCGCGGGGTTGCCCTGCGCCTCGAAGTGGTACGCGGTCGCCGTGCCGGCGAAGAAGATCAGCGACATCGCCGCCCAGATGGCCCAGCCGTGCTTGTGGTCGCGCGCCATGCGGCCGTACGTGTAGGTCAGCGCCGACGGGATGGCGAAGATCATGAACAGCGAGAGGAAGTTCGTGAACGGCGTCGGGCTCTCGAACGGGTGGGCGGCGTTGGCGTTGAAGAAGCCGCCGCCGTTGGTGCCGAGTTGCTTGATCGCTTCCTGCGACGCCACGGGGCCAAGCGCGATGGTCTGCTTGGCGCCTTCCAGCGTGGTCGCGTCGACGTAGGGCGACAGGTTCTGGATCACCCCCTGCCAGCACAGCACCAGGGCGAAGACGATCGACAGCGGCAGGAAGACGTACAGGATGCCGCGCACGAGATCGACGTAGAAGTTGCCCAGGGTCTTGATGCCGTTCGGACCCGGACGGCGCGTGAAGCCGCGGCTCAACGCCAGGGCCACGCAGATGCCGCTGGCCGCCGAGGTGAAGTTGTGCCAGGCGAGCGCCGCCATCTGGGTCAGATAGCTCATGGTCGACTCGCCGGTGTAACCCTGCCAGTTGGTGTTGGTGACGAAGCTGGTGGCGGTGTTGAAGGCCGACGCCTGCTCGACGGCGCCAAAGTGCTGCGGATTGAACGGCAGCAGGTGCTGCACGCGCTGGAACAGATACGTCACGATCACGCCGAAGGCGCTGAACGCCAGCAGCGCGAACGTGTATTGCTTCCACGTCTGCTCGTGCTGCGGGTCGACGCCCGACAGCCGATAGAGGAACTTCTCGAAGCGACCGAGCACGCGCGGCAGCGGCGCGCGCCCCTCCTCGAAGACGCGGAACATGAAGACGCCCAGCGGCTTCGTCACCGCGACGATGGCGGCGAAGAAAACCAGGATCTGCAGCCAACCAATGCCAGTCATGATCGGATCTCCTCGAATCAGAAACGTTCGGGACGGATGAGCGCGTAGACGAGATATGCCCCGAGAAGGAGCGAGAGCAGCGCACCGATGCCGTAGTCGAGTGTCATGGCGATCTCCTTTTGCGCGTGGTCACCAGCGAGCGTCGCTCGCGGGGGCCGGTCGCGGAGGGGCTGGGATCCTTCGAGTCTTCGAGGGTCCCATCTCAAAGTCCGTCGGTGGCCCTGGCGTAGACCCAGGCGAGCGCGAAGAACGCGATCGTGGCGCCGACGAAAATCAGGTCTTTCATGGTGAAGTCCTCGTCCTGGGGAGAAAGCACCGGCTGTGCCATCCCGAAACGAGGCGCCGCCGCGCGCCGCCGAGTGGCCGGGATTGAAAACTGCCGCGCGCTGGCGTCCGGCGCATTGCAAGCTGCGTGGCGACGACGTTGCAGACTGCACGGCACAAGCGCCCGCGAAATTGCACAGTGCGGTCAGCGACGCTGGCCCGCGGCCTCTGGAGCGAGCCGAAAGCGGCGAACGTAGTTGTCGCTGAGCGAATCGTCGCGCATCACCGACACGAAGCCGGCCTGTTCGAACTCGCGTACGACCTGGGCTTCCGTGGCGCGGACGTGTTCCAAGATCCAGGGAGGACTGCGGCCGGCGTCGCGCCGGAAATCGACCAGGAACAGCCCGCCGCCGGGGCGCAGGGCCACCGCTATCGACGCCAGCATCGAAGCCGGTTGCGCAAAATGGTGGTAGACGTCGCACAGAAAGGCGACGTCGACGGAGCCCGGCGGCAACCCGACGCCTGTTTCGGTCCCCGCGACGCTGACCACGTTCGCCCGTCGCTCGCGAGCCGCGCGATCAGCGATGAAGCGAACGAATTTGTCAGTCACCTCCTCCGCGTAGACCCGGCCGGTGGGCCCGACGGCGTCGCCGAGCAACACGGTGAACACGCCGGTCCCGGCGCCCACGTCGACGACGTCCATGCCCGGGCGGAGGTCCAGGAGGCGCACGATGTGCGTGCGCCGGCGGTACGCCTCGCGTTCGTCGCCCTCGAACAGCCGGTTCCATTGTTCGGCGCTGACGCGCGGGTCGCGATAGGCGTCGTTCGGTCCGACTCGCCGGCGCGCGCACCCTTCGCCGGCGGCGAGCAAGCCGACAGCGGCGACCAACAAACGCAACCGAGCCCAACGCACCGGTGGGGCACCCGACCCAAGCATCAAGCACTCGGCGTGCCATCGCGCGGTTGGGATCGGCACACGCCTTGCTGCCGTCTGCGTCGAGATCGTCCCGTGCCCGCGCCAAGCGACAGCCCGAACCGTTCGCGCGCCGACGACTTTCTCGAGCTGGTCGAGCGCGGCAAGCGCGGGCGCTTGAAGCTGTACATCGGCTTCGCCGCCGGCGTCGGCAAGACGTACCGGATGCTGCAGGAGGCGCACGCTCTCAAGCAGCGCGGCGTCGACATCGTGATCGGCTTCGTCGAGACCCACGGCCGCGTCGAGACGGCGTCGCTGGTCGACGGGCTGGAGGTGGTGTTGCGGCGGCAGATCGAGCACCGGGGCGTGGTGGTCGAGGAGATGAGCCTGAACAACATCCTCAAGCGCAGGCCGACCATGGCCATCGTCGACGAGCTGGCGCACACCAACGTCCCCGGCAGCCGCAACCGCAAGCGGTACCAGGACGTCATCGAGCTTCTCGACGCCGGCATCGCGGTGATCGGGGCGTTCAACGTCCAGCACCTGGAGAGCCTGAAGGACGTGGTGGAGCGCGCGACCGGCGTGGCCATCCGCGAGACCATCCCCGACAGCTTCATCAAGCAGGCCGATCAGGTCGTCAACCTGGATCTTTCCGTCGAGGATCTGCAAGAGCGACTGCGCGCCGGAAAGATCTACGACCAGGACAAGGTCGGCTGGGCGCTGGAGCACTTCTTCAAGGACGCCAACCTGGGTCAGCTGCGCGAGCTGGCCCTGCGCGAGGTCGCCGAGAGCGTCGAGCGGTCGAGCGCGCGCCGGATGCTGGTCGGCGCGGCCGAGAGCAACGGCGGGCCGCGCGGGGGTCACGGATCGCGCGTGATGGTCTGCCTGTCATCGGCGTCGCCGCGCGGGGCGACGCTGGTGCGCAAGGGCTCGCGCCTGGCCGGTCGGCTCTCGACCGACTGGTTCGTCGTCTTCGTCGAGACGCCGCGCGAGGCGCCGGATCGCATCGACAGCGAGGCGCAGCGGCATCTGATGGCGAACACCGATCTGGCGCGCGAGCTGGG
>Ga0307475_10001992_pt1 | contig 12194 bp, 10 predicted proteins | sample atmos_gasesECM1C_FD_203317 | JGI IMG/M metagenome (GOLD analysis project Ga0307475, IMG submission 203317) | Hardwood forest soil microbial communities from Morgan-Monroe State Forest, Indiana, United States - atmos_gasesECM1C_515 | ecosystem: Environmental > Terrestrial > Soil > Temperate... | reverse complement strand
CGCGTGGTTCCGGTCAACGGTCTGTCTTTGGCCAACAACCCCACAGGTGAGGTGCCCGATGAACTGTAGTTCGGTACGCACCAGGTTGGCCGGTTACCTTGACGACGGACTTACCGGTTCTAACCGAATACGGGAGCGCGCGAGCGTCCGCAAGCACCTGGAATCCTGCGCCGATTGCCGCGAGGATCTTCAGCGTTTTCGCAAGCTGGGCGTAATGCTATCGACTGTGCGTAAGCACACGCCTCCGCCCGATCTCTCCGTGCGTATCAAGGTGGCTGCAGCGCAAGCCCAGGCTTCTCAAGGCTGGCGTGCCCAGGCGCGGCAAATTGCTAACCATGCCGAGATACTGCTCGACAATGTTTTTCGTCCGCTCACGTTGCCAGCCACCGGCGGATTCGTGTCTGCCATCTTGGTTTTCGTCTTGGTTTTTCAGATCCTGGCCCCGGGCATTACTGTGCGTGCTGTAGAAAACGACGTGCCCATTAACTTAATGCGCCCGGCGGAATTGGTTTCTCTCTCGGAATATCCGCCTTCCTGGGCGCCCGAACATGATGTGGAATTGGCCTTGCCGCACGGCTTATTGGTTGACGTTACCGTCGACGCGCAAGGTGGAATGACCGGCTACCAAATTTTGTCGGGACCGCACAGCACGGATATGCGCCACCAGCTCGACCAGTTGCTGATGTTCTCGCGCTTTAGTCCCATGCTTAGCTTTGGACGTCCGACTGCCGGCGGCCACGTGATTTTGAGCTTCAGTGCCGTGCACGTTCGCGGATAGTGGCCGAAGACCACCTCACAGCCAGACACCGCTAAATCGAGCAATCCATAGGCTTAGCTTACCTGGCCGTTACTCTCTGCTAGGACTGCTCACCCGTTCAGCTTACAACTCGTTCGCACCTGACCCTCGCGCTTTCTCGCACCCCATGCTCCCACAGGTTCAATGGATCAGGAGGTGCCCATGCCCCTCACTGTCTGGTTTTCTGTACCTGTGCCCATGCGCACAACTTTCCGCGTGCTGCTTCGAATCGTCGTGCTGGCTGTGATTGGCATGCTGATTACTTTTCGCCCGGTTTACGCGCAATCTGAAGTAGCCAGCGCCGAACGCGCCCTGTTTGACGCTCTTAACCGCGAGCGTTCCGCGCGAGGCCTGCCGGCTCTCCAGTGGGACGCCGCGCTCGCATCCGCCGCACGCGAACACGCAGCTCGCATGGCGCAACGCAATGTCTTGTCGCATCAACTTCCGGGTGAACCGCAGATTCAGGTCCGCGCCACCAAGGCAGGGGCGCGCTTCACCACTATCGCTGAAAATATTGCGGTGGCCCCGAATTCGGCAACGATTCATTCCGCCTGGATGCAATCACCGCATCATCGCGAAAATATTCTTGACCCAGAACTCAACGTCGTAGGCATCGGAGTAGTAAAAGGCGGTGATGGACTGTTCGCCGTGCAGGATTTTTCTCAAGCGGTAGCCAATCTGAATTTCAAACAACAGGAACAGCAAGTCATCGCCAATCTGAATGTGCACGGCATGCCGGCAACACGAGCCACCAATGACGCCCGCAAGACCTGCGAAATGGATCGCGGATTCTCGGGCACCCGTCCGCTATCCGTCACCCGCTTCGAGACCGCTGATTTGACGAAGTTGCCCTTTGATTTGGAACAGAAACTCCGCTCCGGGCGTTATCATTCGGCGACGGTCGGCGCTTGTGAAGGCGGCAGCTCCGCCGGCTTCACGCACTTCAAGCTTGTCGTCGAGCTTTTTTAAATTAATTACTAGTCGTCAGATCCAGAGATTTCAACGCTGCAAAGCAATCCCCGTCCAGTGCGTGCGGCACATCCGCAGCCATGAGCTTAAATACTTCGCCCTTGGTTAAGGCGCCACGGAAAGGACGTTTCGAAGATAGCGCATCGTAAACATCCGCCAGTGCAATAGCCCGGGCACCCGGTGAAATCTGTGCGGCGCGCAAATTACGGAAATATCCTGAACCATCTAACCGTTCATGATGCGAGCTGGCCAGGAAAGCCAGGTCCTGGAAGCCTCGTATACGCTCTAGTATCCGCTGCGTGTAATAAGGATGCAATCGCACCGTCTCCCACTCCGCTGCAGTTAATTTTCCTGGTTTGTCGAGAATATTGTTGGGTACGCTCAGTTTTCCGATGTCGTGCAGGAGCGCCGCGCGTCGCACCAGCGTGACCTGATCTTCCGGCAGCGCCAATCGTTGGCAAATCGCAACCGCAATGCTGGTTACTTCCCGTGAGTGCGAATGCGTGTAAGGCGATTTGATGTCGATAACGCTCGCAAACGCTTCGCAAACATTGTCGAGCTTAGCCTCATCGGCATAGAGTGAAACGCTAATCGGCTCCATCTCCATTACCGCTTCGCGCACGCGATCTTGTTCGATAAGCTTCCACAGCTCGGTATCTTTTTCTAGCTCGCCCACCGCCCGCACCAGTTCCGGATCAAACCATGATCCGCTTCTATCGCGAAGCACCTCGAAACCGTCGGAGACTCCGTTCAAAGTGACGAACACCTCGAGCGTTTGACACAAATTCATGATCCGCGAGAACAGGGGAATGTCCTGCGCCTTGTGCCCGGCCGGGAATCCTTTTCCATTCCAGTGTTCATCCAGGCTGTAAATTGCTGTCGTCGTGGATTCGGAGAATCCAATTTTCTTCGCGATTTGCGCCCCGCGATCGCAGCGCATATTGATCAGTTCACGTGCCTGCGCGTCCCGGTTCGTGGCCACGCTGGCAATGGCGAACACGCGCTCGAGCCGCGACCGTCCGGGCATCACGTTGCGTAGTAAATATTCCAGCCCATCGAAACTCGCCTTCGTCCAGTCGGTCGATTTGACCTCCTGCTTGGCTTTGCGCTCGTCCCCGCCCAGAATCTCGTACATGCGTGCCGCGTTGCTGCTGCATCCTGCGTCCTTCAGCAGCGTTGCATAGTAAAGGTCGGACTTTTCTTGTGGAGAAAGATTCAGGATGTCCGCCAGGCGCATGCTCAACAGGCAGCATTTGACGGCATGGCCCATCGGCTGCCCTTCAGTCAAATCCAGCGCGTAGGAAAGCGCAGAGATCAACTCCGACATACGCAGTTGCGTCGCTGAAAATGCCGGAGTTTGGGTCTCGGTGATCAACATGTGCGGGAGCTATCAGTATAGGGCCGCACGACGTAAGACTTTCGCGCTTGGCGCACCACGGTGTGCTGAGAGGAAACATTCTTTCGCGCGAACCGCCCCCGTCGGGACTAAGCGAGAAATCGATAGTACGCAAGAAATCATTGTTTTTGGATCGCAGACGAAATACACTGGCGCCACGTCATGAACCACTATTATTGGTTTCGATTTAATAAGGCACCCAACTAGGAGCGAGGGGCGTTTTCTCTAGTAGGCACTCAAAAAGAGATTTGGCCCACTCGCAAGAGTGGGTTTTTTATTTTTGGCGATTCGCACCAGGGAAATAACTAAGAACCGAAAGGAAATTCCGATGATTATCTCCATGCGACTTCATTCCACCCCTGAAGAAATCGCCGAAGTTCGCAAACAAGTCGAACATTTCGGCTACAAAGTGCATTCCATCGAGGGCGAGGAACGCGTCGTGATCGGTGTCGTCGGCGTGGGCGACGTTACCGCTTGCTTGGAATCCGTCGAAGCCATGCCACAGGTCGAAAAAGTAGTGCCCATTTCGGCTCCTTACAAATTTGTCAGCAAAGAATTTCGCGCCGGCAAGACGCGCATAAAAATTAGTGGCCTCGAAATTGGCGGCGATGAATTCCTCGTCGCGGCTGGGCCTTGTTCCGTGGAGTCCGAAAAGCAAATCATGCAGGCCGCCGAGGGTGTCGCTAAAGCTGGCGCCAAAATGCTGCGCGGCGGAGCTTTTAAGCCACGAACATCTCCCTACGACTTTCAAGGAATGGAAGAGGAAGGTCTGAAGCTTTTGCAGAAAGCCCGCAAGGAAACCGGGCTGGCCATCATCACGGAAGTGATGAGCGATCGCGATGTCGATATGATCGCTCAGTACGCTGACGTGATGCAGGTAGGCGCGCGCAACATGCAAAATTTTATTCTGCTCAAGGCCCTCGGCAAATGCCGGCGCCCGGTGCTCCTGAAGCGCGGCCTGAGCAGCACCATAAAGGAACTTTTGATGTCCGCCGAATATATCGTCGCGCACGGCAACTCCGATGTAATTCTGTGCGAACGCGGTATCCGCACCTTTGAGACCGCTACCCGCAACACATGCGATATTGCCGCCATCCCGGTTTTGAACGAGCTAACCCATTTGCCTGTGATCCTCGATCCTAGTCACGCTACCGGAAAACGCAGCCTGGTACCCGCGTTATCTCGGGCGGCCGTAGCCATTGGCGCGGACGGCTTGATCGTGGAAGTTCATCCCGCTCCGGAAAAAGCCGTCAGCGACGGCGCGCAATCATTGGATCTGGTTCAGTTTCGAAAAATGATGCAGGACCTGCAACCCTACGTGGATCTATGGCAAGCTTCGAGGAAAATTCAGCAGAGCTCAACAGTGGCTGTCGCCTGAAAATCTGCAGCTAGGCCGATTCTGGTTTTGAACTGCTACAGATGTTCACTGATGTAATTGCAGCACGCGCATCAGCGTAGCTTGCAGCTTCTGGCACTCCAGCTGCCGTTCGTGCTCGTCTTTTGTGCGGTCGTTCAGCGCTTCCTTCAAAAGCATCAAATTGCGTCGGAACTCCAGTTGCGCCAGAACCAGGCGGCTCAACGCCTCCAGCGCCTCCTTCTGGTCAGGAGCAAGCTCCCGCGGCTTCCGGTCGATCACGCACAAAGTTCCCAGCGCGAAGCCATCCTCGGTAACCAATGGTGCTCCGGCATAGAAGCGTATGTGAGGCTCCGACTTTACTAAGGGATTGTCTCGAAATCGTTCGTCTGCCAACGCATCCGGCACGACAAAAACATCCCGTTGTAGAATAGCAGTCGAGCAAAGCGCGACCTCTCGCGAAGTTTCCGAGACAGAAAGTCCTACGCGCGATTTGAACCACTGGCGCTCTCCGTCGATCAGCGAGATTAATGCAATTGGGGTTTTGCAAACAAAAGACGCCAGTAGTGTGAGATCGTCAAACGCTAATTCCGGGTCGGTGTCGAGGATGGCGTATTTCTCAAGAGCGGCAACGCGGCTCTGTTCGTTCTTGGGCTTGGTCAGTTCCATGATTTCCTCCAACTATCGCGAATCGATCCCGATCAAGATGGCGGCGGCAAGCTTAACTCTATTGCCGTAGTATATGCGACCGCAAGCCATTGCCCGCGCAGCCGACGGTCTAGATATTCTCTGAGTGCGCAGCTCATTCGAATGGCACGTCGGCGGACCGACAATGGAACAAAATGTCGGCGCGTCGACAATTGCACTTGTGGGCTTCAGACGTGTTCTAAATTTCAAACAATAGTTTCGCATTGCCGGACGAAAATGTTGTTTCACGTGAAACAGATTGCATTCGAACGTAAGTGTTATTCGAATGCGGGAGCGGTTCGAACTGTCACCGTTTTAGTGATAGGCTGATGCACTTTCACGGAGGGTAATCTGATGCGTAGATGTTTTCATTTGATGGCCATCGTTGCGGCCGGTGCCCTGGGGACCATTTTTTCTGCTGCCGCGTATGCGCAGGAAAAAGCGGCGGCGCCGGTGAAAAAGATTGCCGTGCGCGCCGGGCGCTTGATTGACGGCCGCAACGACAAAGTAATCGACAACGCGCTGATCTTGATCGAAGGCGACACCATTACCTCAGTCGCGTCCGGCGGACAGCCGCCTGCCGGCGTCGAACTGCTCGACCTTTCGCAATACACGGTGCTGCCCGGATTCATGGACACGCACACTCATGTGGTTTTGAACGGGGACATAACCGCAGAAGATTACGACGTGCAGTTGCTGAAGCAATCCATTCCGTATCGCGCCATTTTAGGCGCGCGCAACGCACGCATTGCGCTGGAACACGGATTCACTACAATTCGCGATCTAGAAACAGAAGGCGCGATGTACGCCGACGTCGATGTAAAGACCGCCATCGCCAATGGCGAGGTACCCGGCCCGCGCATGCAAGTGGCCACCCGGGCGATGACGCCCACCGGAATGTATCCATTGTTGGGATATTCGTGGGAGCTGAAGGTGCCGACGGGCGTGCAATATGTCGACGGCGTCGAGGGGGCCCGCAAAGCTGTACGCGAGCAGGTGATGTATGGCGCCGACTGGATCAAATACTATTCGGATCGCAAATATCATTTCGAAGCTGACGGCGTGCTACACAGCATGGTGAATTTCACCGACGAAGAGGCAAAAGCTATCGTGGACGAATCGCACCGGCTGGCGAAACGCGTCGCGGCCCACGCGATTGGTTCGGACGGAATTGCCGCGGCGTTGCGTGCCGGCGTCGATACCATCGAGCACGGCGATGGACTTACCGATGCCTTGCTGGATGAAATTGCTAAAAAGGGCGTCTACTGGGTGCCGACGATAACCGTGGGCGCTTACGTTGCGCCTGGACGAGGCGGAAACTGGACCAGGATGGTGGACCTGGAACGCGTCGCCTTTCAGAAGGCGTTGAAGAAAAACGTCAAAATTGTTTTTGGAACGGATGCCGGCGGATTCGACTGGAAGGAATTAAATCAAGCCAAGGAGTTTGAATATTATGTGCAATATGGGATGACTCCCATGCAGGCAATTCGGTCGGCTACTTCGATGGCCAGTGAGCTCTTGGGCTGGAAAGATAAAGTGGGAACGATCGAGCCCAGCAAATGGGCCGATATTGTTGCTGTGAGCGGCGATCCGTTAAAGGATATTTCAGAATTGTCCCGCGTGAAATTCGTCATGAAGGGCGGAGTAGTTTACAAGAGCGAGCTGCACTAAACGCGGGTCGTACATTCGCCCCGACTTCTCACGAGGATGTTGGCGTTAGAAAAAGGCCGCACCGCCGTCCACATTTATGGACTGGCCGGTCATGGCGCTCGAAGCGTTAGAGCAAAGGAACAGCGCGGCATGCGCGATCTCGTCGGCCGTTTGTCCCCGGCCCTGCAAAATCAATTGCAGGAAACCGGCAAGCTGTTCTTCTGAACTCACGCCAATTTTTTTGGCCAGCGTGGCGCCCAGCTCCTGGGACATGACCGTTTCGGTTACCGGGCCAGGACAGATAGCGTTCACACGAACCCCTTTGCGCGCGGCCTCTGCCGCGGTCACGCGCGTCAAGCCCAGCACGCCGGCTTTGGCGGCAGCATAGGCAGAACCCCATGAAAAAGCAGACTTAGCCGACAAACTGGAAATGTTCAGAATGACTCCGTGCTCATGCTCGTACATTTCTGGCAATACCAGTTGCGACAGCAGAAAAGCGGCGCGCAGATGCACTGCGATCACCTGGTCGAAATCGGCGAGCGGATATTCTTCGACGGGAACAACCGGCCCGTAGTGGCCTGCATTGTTCACGAGAATAGTTACCGGCCCGAATTTTTCGCGCGCCGCATCAACAATACGGCGGCAATCTTCCTCGCTGATGACGTCGGCGGCCGTGAAAGCAACCTGGCCTCCGCGATGCGAAATCTCTGCCGCAGTAGACGCAAGTTGATCATGCGAGCGCGCGCACAGGAAAACTGAGGCACCTTCCGCGGCGAAGAGCAAAGCGATGGCACGGCCGATGCCGCGGCCTGAGCCGGTAATTAAAGCGGTTTGTCCCTGAAGAATCATAAGGAAGGAGGATAGAAGTACCAGGGAGCGCATGCAAGTGCGCTCACCATGGAGAACAAATTCGTACTAGCTCCAATTTTTGATATCCGGCCAATCGGTTTGAAGATTCTTCTTTCGATGGCGGCAAAGCAAAATCGGTTTTCGTTCATAGGGCATGGCGTACGGGTTGTCCAGTGTGGCTGCTACCCCGACGATCTCATAGGAATCGCGCGCATCTTCAGGTTTGATTCCAATGCGGATGACGATGTCGCCGGTATAGTTGCGCGGTCCCCAGAGAGAATAATTCTGGTGCGTACATATCGCTTTCGGCAAGCCATACCGGCTGCCAAAAAAGTCGATGGCACCAGCTTCTCCGTAATTGCTGGCGAAAATCGCCGTTCTGGATTGTTCTTCGGGCGTGAGCGAATGATAGACGGTGGCCAGGCGGGCAACCATGTCTTCCCAGCCAAACTCATCGGCGTAATGCTGCGGTAACATTGCGGTGTCCTGGTTATGTTCGGACTTCGGCACACCGAACGGCAGGTGCGACTGATAGCGAAGATATGCGTCGATGGGCAAAACAGGAACCACGATCGGTAACAGAAGCATTATCCCGATGAACAGCCAGGCGAATATCGACACTTTCAATGCAGTGTGCATGCGGGGACGCGCCTCGAAACGTGTTTTGGACAAGAATTTTTCTGTGGCCACGGCTCCCGCAGCAAGGACAACTGGGTAGACCGGCGCGGAATAATAATTCTTACCGTGCGCCAACAGAAAAAATCCGATGGTGAAAATGAACGTCCAGCCAAACGCGCGAAACTTTTTCCCGGCACCAGAAAAATAAAACCACAACCCGCCCAACCAGAAGGGAAGCGTGGCGGGAGTCATGATGAGAATTTGTTGTGCCAGAAAGCCCGCTGGCGACGAAACCACATCGCGACCGGACGCGCGAATATTGCGCATCAACTCCAGAAACGGCCAATGGTGCTGAATATTCCAAAGCAGGTTTGGCAGAAAGAACAGTAACGCCGTAAACCCACCGCTCAAAATCCACGGAGAAAAGAGAAATTTGCGCTGCGGCGTCAGTAGCAGACCGGCAATCAAAAAAAACGCAAATGCGGAGATGGAATATTTATTTTCCAGCCCGAGTCCAGCGATGGCGCCGAAGGCGATCCACCATTTGGGATTGTTCGTATGGATCATGCGTGCGACTGCAAACGCGCAGCCCGTCCAGAAGAGGGGCTCAAAGGCGTTCATGGCGAATTGGTGGTCGTTGACGTACCAAACCGCAGGCGTAGCAGCCAACGCCGCCGCCAGTGCAGTTCCAAATTTGTTCGCTCCAAGCTCGCGCGCGAAGGCTGCCGTCAAAACGATGCGCGCTGCTCCCGCCAATGCAGGCCAGAAGAGCAGGGCAGGGAGCGAAACTCCCAAAGTGTGACGACCAACCCACGCGATGAAAACGATCAGTGGTGGCTGATCGACATACCCCCAGTCCAGATGTTCGGAGCAGGCCAGGTAATAAAGTGCGTCACGAAAATAGCCGTAGCGCGTTGAGGTGCACAGATGGGCCAGAAAATAAATGCTGGCAATTACCGCAGGGATCGATAGGGAGAATTGCGAACCTTCAACTTCGCGGGTTACCGCAGCCCCAGGCATGGGAAGAAACAATAGCAGAGCTAAGGCTGAATACTGAAAAACAAAGAGCGGGGCGGCGATTTCTCCATCCCGCTCTTTAGAATCGTAAAGTTAATTACATGTCGTCTGTGAGGCTGGCGCTAATCTTTACCATGCTTTAGATCGCGCAAAAGGCGATGCACTGCATCGCGAACATGGTCGGTCGAGAATGATTCGTGGTTCATTTCCTTCTGCCCCACGGCGCGAAAGGCCACTTTATTCGAACTTTGTTTCACGAAGTCAAAAACGATAGTGCCTTCGCGGTAGTTAGGATTCCGGTAGCCATATGGCCCGCCCCAGTAGCCCCATGTGTACGATGCCCAACAACCAAACGGACCGCACACAAAACCAGGATAGCCGCCGCGATAACCGCCCTCGCGATAGCCACCTCCTTCGGCGGCACTGTGGCGGCGAATGGCGAAGTGGTAGTCCGCAACGAATTCAGCAGCCGCAGGATCGTCAACCTGCTTGAAACCCTTGGAACGCATCTCCTGCTCTATATCCGTGCGGATCGCCAACCGTAGAGTCTCGTTATCAGAACTTGGATCGCGCGAGATGGTCTCGGAGCGGCCGTCATCAGAAATGACGTCGCGGGATATAACGTCGCGAGATGCTGCGTCTTTATCTTTATCTTTTTTCTCCGCGGTGTCCGGTCGCCAGGCCCAGGTAGCATGTTTTGGGATGCGCACACTATGATCGCGTACCACGTCGACATGCTCATCGCAGCCCGCAAAAATCAGGCCGGAGGCGACCAAAGCCCCCAGCAACAGCGGCGAAGTTCGTGCCTTACTTAAGGTCGGATGCCACATTCCAGGGTCCTCCATGTTCCAAACCAATCCACGAGGTTTAACCCTATAGAGGCGCAATAGTTGCGGGAAGTTGTCGGGCGGAGTGCCGATCGTGCCCAACCAGGCATTGCGAGCAAAATGGCTGATCAGGTGGCGGAGCGTTGGAAAGCGATGCAGGTGGACCGGTGGTGAGGTATGATAGAGTCTTCGAATTCTAGAGCTAGGGTGGCGATGGATACTGTAACCGACGGAAAAGTACTACTGAGAGTCAGACCCAGAGGGTTCTGCGCGGGCGTGGTGCGTGCCGTGGACATTGTGGAACTGGCGCTGGAAGCTTATGGCGCCCCGGTCTACGTGCATCATGAAATTGTCCATAACACCTACGTAGTAGAGCAGTTGCGGCGGCGTGGCGCAATTTTTGTAGAGTCCATTGATGACGTGCCCCATGGCGCGGTGCTGGTCTTCAGCGCCCATGGCGTGCCGCCCACGGTAAGGGAAGAAGCCAAAGCCAGGTCGCTTAAGGTCATCGACGCCACTTGCCCGCTTGTAACCAAGGTCCACCTCGAGGCGCTGAAGTTCGCCCGCGAGAAGCGCACCATAATTCTGATTGGTCACCGCGACCACCAGGAAATTGTAGGCACCTCCGGCGAAGCTCCCGATCGCACCATCGTGGTGGATTCGGTGGCCGCCGTCGATCAGTTGGAAGTGGACGATCCGGATAAGCTGTCCTTTCTGACCCAGACGACCTTGAGTCTTTATGACACGCAGGAAATTGTGGCCCGTCTGCGGCAAAAGTTCCCGGCCATTAAAGGACCGGCCAGCGATGATATCTGCTATGCCACGCAAAATCGGCAGGAGGCAGTGGAGCAGGTTGCTAAAGATGTGGACCTGATTCTGGTAGTGGGCTCACCAAACAGTTCCAATTCGAACCGCCTTGTGGAAGTCGCGCAGCGTAGCGGAGTCCGGGCGCAACTCATCGATTCCGCTGCGGATATTGACGTGACCTGGCTGGAGGGCGTGGCCCGTGTGGGGCTCACTGCGGGCGCTTCCGCGCCGGAAGTGCTGGTCGAGCAGGTGAGCCAGCGGCTGGCGGAGTTTGGATTTACCGACCAGCGCGATCTCGATTTGATTCGCGAAGATGTGCGTTTCACGTTGCCGCCGGAGTTGGCGACCATTGCGGCAGCACCGCGACGGTAATTCAAGGTTGCACCTTGGATATTTGAAGTTGGAACAAGGCGGAAGCTTTAGGGGACGCTTTCGCACGTGATGCATAGCAACGTAATTCGTTGAACCGTAACCGTAAGGAGCAAAATTGGCGGCGAAGATTACGCGGCAGCCGAAGAAGATTGCCTTGATTGGCGCGCCGTCGAGCGCTGCGGCATTTTTGCCGGGCAGCGAAAAAGCGCCTGCCGCGCTGCGTGCAGCCGGTCTGGTGCAGCGCCTGCAATCCGCCGGATACGAAGTCATCGATCATGGCGACTGCGCTGTTCGCCATTTTGCAGATGACGACGAAAACCGCCGCGCGCGAAACCTCAAAGAGATTGTCGCCGGATTGAATGATTTAAAACTGCGCGCCGAAGTTGCCGTGAAGAGCGGCGCGCTGGTTCTCGTTCTGGGTGGTGATTGTGCGCAGGTGATTGGCCTTTTGACCGGCGCGCGCCGGTATTACAAACGAATCAGCCTGCTGTGGTTTGATCGCGATGCGGATTTAAATACTCCCGCGACGACTCCTTCGGGCCGCATCGATGGCATGGTCGTGGCCCACATTGTTGGAAAAGGCGCGCCGGAGTTGGTGCGTTTCTGGGGCGAACCCCCGCTGGTGCGCGAGCCGGACGTGACACTCTTCGGACTGGAACGCGTGGATGCGCCCGAGCGGGAGTTTCTCGATAAATCCCCAATGCGAAGAGTTTCGGCCGAGGTTGTACAGGCCAAAGGCGCGGGCGAAACCGCCAAGTCTACGTTAACGCAGATGCACGCGGATGCGCGGCAGGTAATCTTGCATCTTGATATCGACGTCATCACGCAGGAAGAATTTCCAGCAGTAAATGT
>Ga0307475_10001991_pt1 | contig 12196 bp, 10 predicted proteins | sample atmos_gasesECM1C_FD_203317 | JGI IMG/M metagenome (GOLD analysis project Ga0307475, IMG submission 203317) | Hardwood forest soil microbial communities from Morgan-Monroe State Forest, Indiana, United States - atmos_gasesECM1C_515 | ecosystem: Environmental > Terrestrial > Soil > Temperate... | reverse complement strand
TCTCGGCGAAGAGCTCCTTCTGCGCAGCTTCGAACTGACCCTGGCGGCACAGCTCCGCAAGGCGGCTGGCGATCTGTTCGGTATTCATGGGCTACTCCTTGGTATGTCCTCACTCCGCTGAGGCACGCGGCAGCCTAACGTTTTCTGCGGCGCGCCGCACGAACGCCACGTAACCGGCGAGGAACTGCTTCAGCTGCTCCTCTACGCCTGAGTCCTTGAGATTGCCGGCCTCGTCGAACACCGAGCCCGCGCGCGCGACCTGCAGTCGTCCGCCCGCCCAGAACTGCGTGCCGAGCGTGCGCAGCACCGGCAGCCACGCCGCCTGCGAGAGCGTCGTGCCGAAACCGCCGGGCGAGGCGCCGATCACCGCGAACGGCCTGCCGCCGAACACGCGTCGGATGTCGGAGCTCGGGCGCGACAGCCAGTCGATCGCGTTCTTGAAGACGCCGGGGATACTGTTGTTGTACTCCGGGGTCACGAGCAACACGCCGGCGGCCGCCACCACCGCGTCCTTGAGCTGCGCCACGGCGGGCGGTATGCCCTGGGCTTCGACGTCGGCGTCATAGAGCGGAACGTCGCGGATGCTCGCGACCGCGAGCTGGGCATCGGGCGGCATTAGGCGCGTCGCGGCGCGCAGCAGTGAGGAGTTATAGGAGGCGCGGCGCAGGCTCCCCGATATTCCCAGCAGCTTGACCATGGTGTCTCCCGGCTTCCCGCGCCTCAGGTCTTGAGCTTCGCGGCCACGCGCCGGTACGCCTCGCGGAATGGAATGCCCTCGCGCACCGCGAGCCGGTTGGCTTCCTCGGCCGCGTCGATCGCGGGATCGAGCTCTATCGCGTCCCGGTTGAAGCGCATGGCGGCGATCGCCGGCGGCAGGATGGCCAGCGTCTCGAGCGCGAGATCGATGCCGCGGAACAGCGGGAACTTCAGCAGCTGCAGGTCGCGGTGGTAGCCCGAGGGGAGTTTCGCGCACGTCCCGAGCGCCTCGGTGAGGCAGCCGAGCGCCGTGGCCGAGCGGCCGCGGATCAGCTCGAACACGTCCGGGTTCCTCTTCTGCGGCATGATCGAGGAGCCGGTCGTGAACGCCTCCGGCAGAGTGAGGAAGCCGAACTCGTGAGTCGCGTAGAGCAGCACGTCGGCGGCGAAGCGGCCCAGGTCCTGCAGGAGCAGCGTGATCTCGAACAGCAGCTGCGCCTCCGCCTTGCCGCGCGAGAGCTGCACGGCGGTGACCGGCTCCTGCACCGAAGCGAAGCCGAGTGCCGCGCGCGTCGCCTCGCGGTCGATGGGCAGCCCCGGCGTGCCGTAGCCGGCCGCGGACCCGAGCGGGCTGCGCGAGAGGCGGCGCCCGACCTCGACGAGGCCCTGCGCGTCGTCGCGGATCTCGGCGGCGAAGCCCCCGGCCCAGAGCGGCACCGAGCTCGGCATCGCCTGCTGCATGTGGGTGTAGCCGGGGAGCGCCGTGCCGCCCTCGCGCACCCCGAGCTCCTCCAGCGCGTCCGCTACCTGGAGCGCGCCACTCTCGAGGTCCTCGATGGCTTCGCGCAGGTACAGGCGGATAGTGGTGAGCACCTGGTCGTTACGCGAGCGCCCGAGGTGGATGCGCGCGCCGGCGGTGCCGATGCGCTCGGTGAGGCGCCGTTCGAGCGCCGTCTGCCCGTCCTCATCCGCGAGCTCGACGTGCCAGAGGCCGCGGGCGTGCTCGCCGGCGAGCTCGTTCAGGCCGTCGCGGATCGCATCGAGGTCGGTGAGCGAGAGCAGCCCTTGCGCGTTCAGCATCTCGGCATGGGCGATCGAGGCGCGCACGTCGTAGGCCACCAGGCGGTCATCGAGCGCGTGGTCCTCGCCCGCCGTGTAACGCAGCACCCGCTCATCGAGCGGCGTGCCCTTGTCCCACAGGCGCGTCATGACGGGGCACCGTGCTGCTGCTCGGCCGGGGTGAGCGCGTTGACGTCGGCGACGATGAGCGTACCGGTGCCCTCGTTGGTGAAGACCTCGCTCAGGATCCCCTCGGGCGCGCGGTACGACACCACGTGCACGCGCCGCACGCCGCCGCGGATCGCATCCTCGATCGCCTTGGCTTTGGGGAGCATGCCGTCGGCGATCTGTCCCGACTCGCGCAGCCGCTTCAGGCCCGCGAGGTCGGTATAGGAGATGAGTGAGCCGGGATCGTTCACCGCGCCGAGGATTCCCGGCGTACCGGTGCAGAGGATGAGCTTCTCGGCGCTGAGGGCGGCGCCGAGCGCCGCGGCCACGGTGTCGGCGTTGATGTTGAGGAGCGTGCCGTTTTCGTCCGCCGACAGCGGGCTGACCACCGGCATCAGCCCGTTGTCGAGCAGCTTCTTCAGCACCGTGGTGTCGACCGCGTCGATGTCGCCGACGTAGCCGAAGTCGACCGGCTCGGTGTCGGCGCTCAAGCGCACCGGCGGGCGCTTGTGGGCACGCACCAGTCCCGCGTCCACTCCGCTGATGCCGACCGCGTCGATGTTGAGATCGCGGCACAGGGCGAGCACGCGGGTGTTGATGAGGCCGTTCAGCACCATGGCGGTGACGTCGATCGAGCGCTGGTCGGTCACGCGGCGCCCTTCGACCATCTGGGTCGGCACGCCGAGGGCGGCGGAGAGCTCGGTGAGCTGCGGTCCGCCGCCGTGCACCAGCACCACGCGCACACCGAAGTAATGCAGGATCCCGATCTGCTCGACCAGCGCGCGGGTCGTCCCGGTCTCGGCGAACACCCCGCCGCCGGTCTTCACCACGAAGGTCTTGCCCTTGTACATGCGGATGTAGGGTGCGGCGCTCTTCAAGGCGTGGATGGCGAGAGTCTGATCGGCTCGATGCATGATCATGGTGCGGATTCCCTGATCTTCACGACTTGAGCAGCTGATGGAGCACGGCGGTCTGCACCGTGAGGCGGTTGGCGGCCTCGCGCTGCACGGCGCTGCGCGGGCCGTCGAGCACCTCGTCGGCGATCGCGGCATTGCGCCGCACCGGCAGGCAGTGCATCACGCGGCACTCGGGCGCAGTGCGGGCGAACCAGTCGTTGCGCACGCACCAGCCGCCGAGCGCGCTACGGAGTCTCGCGTCTCCCGCGGCATCGCCGTAGCAGGCGGTCGCGCCCCATTCCTTGACGTAGAGGATGTCGGCGCCCTCGAGCGCCTCCTCCCGCGCGGAAGTCTCGCGCACCGACCCGCCGGCGCTCGCGGCGGCGCGCTGCGCGCGCTCCATCACCGCCTGCGGAAGCGCGAAGCCCTCGGGGCGCAGCACGATCACCTCCATGCCGCGCAGTGCCGCCATGTGCAGCGCCGCGGCCGGCACCGCCAGCGGCAGGGCGCGCGGATGCCAGGCCCAGGAGAGCACGAAGCGCCCGCCGCGCGGCACCGCCAGGTCGTCCATGGTCTTCCAGTCGGCGAGCGCCTGGCAGGGATGATTGAGCGCGGACTCGAGGTTGATGAGGGGCTTGTCGGTGAGCTCCGCCATGCTGTTGAAAGTCGTCTCGGCGAGATCGCTCGCCAGGTCGCGACCCTCGGCGAACACGCGGATGCCGAGCGCATCGCAGTAGGAGGCGAGCGCCGGAATCGCCTCGCGCACGTGCTCGGCCGCCGCGCCGTCCATGACCGTGCCGCGGCGCGTCTCGAGCACCCAGCTGCCGTGCCCGGGGTTGATGACGAAGGAATTGCCGCCGAGGCGCGCCATCGCCGCCTGGAAGGAGGCGAGCGTGCGCAGCGACGGATTGAAGAACAGCAGCCCGAGCATCTTGCCGGCGAGCGCGCGCGGCTCGGGTTCCCGCTCGAGGCGCCGCGCGAGCTCGAGGAGCGAGACCAGCTCGTCACGGCTGAAATCGCCGAGGTCGACGAAGCGCTTCATGCGTCGAGATCCTTGAGCGCATCGCGCAGTATGTCGACGTGCTCCTCCTCGAGGATGTAGGGCGGCAGGAGGCGCACCACGTGCGGGTCGCTCGAGGTGCCGGTGAGGATGCCGCACTCGAGGAGCTCGGCCTGGATCTCCTTCGCCGGCCGCGTGGTGCGCAGGCCCACGAGGAGTCCCGCGCCCTGGGCGGCGGTGACGGGACCGAGAATGCAGCTCCTGCGGATATAGGCGCCGATGCGCCGCACGCGCTCGAGCAGGCGCTGCTCGCGAATCGCCGCGAGCACCGCGTTCACGGCCGCGCAGGCCATCGGCCCGCCGCCGAAGGTGGTGCCGAGGGATTCGGTCTTGAGCGAGGCCGAGACCAGCGGCGACATGAGGAGCGCGGCGACCGGGAAGCCGTTGCCGAGCGCCTTGGCGGTCGTGAGCATGTCGGGCCGCACGTTGTAGAGGTTGGCGGCGAAGGGCTCGCCGGTGCGGCCCATGCCGCACTGCACCTCATCGAAGATGAGGAGCGCGCCGACCTCGTCGCAACGCGCGCGCAGCGCCGCGAGGAACGGCGCGCCGAGCGCCACGGCGCCGGCGAGGCCCTGCACCGGCTCGACGATCACCGCCGCGGTATCGGTGGTGACGTGCGCGGCGATGCCCGCCGTCGCGCCGCGCGGAATGAAGCTCACGTCGAAAGGCGTGCGCGGGAATCCGTACCACTTGGACGTTGCGCCCCAGGTGACGGCGCCCGCGGCGGCGGTGCGCCCGTGGAAGCCGCCCTCGACGGCGGCGACGTGCGCGCGCCCGCTCATGCGCAGCGCGACCTTGAGCGCATTCTCATTCGCCTCGGCGCCGCTGTTGACGAAGAAGACGCTGCCGAAGGGGAGCTTCGAGAAGCGCACCAGACGGCGCGCCGCCCTGGCGCGCACCTGCATGGCCACCGCGTTGCTCTGGAACTGGCAGACTTCCGCCTGGGCGGCGAGCGCCGCGGTCCACTCCGGGTGGGCGTAACCGAGGCCCGCGACCGCATGTCCGCCGTAGAGATCGAGCAGCCGCTCGCCGCGGGTGTTCATGAGCCACACACCCGAGCCCGAGGCGATCTCGACCGGATACTGCGCAAAGACCGGCGCCTGGAAGTCGTGCGCCGGCGCCTTCACGAGCTTCATCGCTCGGCGCGCGCCACTGGTCGCCGTCTGGGCTTTCTTCGCCACGGCCTCGAGCCTCAGGTCCAACCCGGCGCCGGCTGGGTGAGACCCGCAGTCTCGGGAAGTCCCAGCATCCGGTTCATCCATTGCACGGCGCCGCCGGCGGCGCCCTTGACGAGATTGTCGATCGCGCACATGACGGCGACCGTGCGGCCGTTGGCGGCCGCCGACAGGTGTGCGTAGTTGCTGGCCGCCACCTCCTTCACGTGCGGGGCGCGCTCGCTGACCCGGACGAAGGGCGCGCGCGCGTAGTACTCCTGGAGCGCGCCGCGCGCTTCGGCGCCATCGAGCGCGCGCGTCAGGCGCGCCTGCACCGTGACGTGGATGCCGCGCGCGAACGGCCCCGAGTGCGGCACGAAGGCAAGCTCTGCCTCGACGCCGGTCGCCGCGCGCGCGCAGGCGACGATCTCCGGGGCGTGCCGGTGGGCGAGCGCGTTGTAGCCGTAGAGATCGCCGTGGCGCAGCGGATGATGCGTGCCTTCGACCGGCTTGCGCCCCGAGCCGGTACTGCCGGTGATGCCGCTCACGAACAGTGTCGGCTCGATCAGCCCGAGCGCGAGCAGGGGCACCGAGGCGAGCAGCACCGCGGTGGCAAAGCACCCGGGGTGGCCGACGTGAGGAGTGGCGAGGTCCTTCAGGTGCTCCGGCAGCGCGCAGCTGAAATCCTGAAGGAGCTCAGCGGCCCCGTGCGCGTGGCGATAAACCCTCGCATAGGCGTCCGCCGACGCGTAACGAAAGTCGGCCGATATGTCCACGACCCGCGTGCTTGTCCGGGCACGTGCGGTCTCGGCCAGCACCGCCGCGATGAGGCCGGCGGCGACGCCGTGGGGAGCCGCGGAGAACACCGCCGACTTCGCCGTCCCGGCGAGGAGCCCGGTCACTTCGCCGAGCGTCGAGAAGCGCGTCTCGGGATAGGCGGACACCAGGTGCGGGAACGCGCCCGCCACCGGCTCACCGGGCGAGCCCTCCGACATCACGGCGAGGAGCTCGAGGTTGGGGTGGCCCGCGATGAGGCGCAGCAGCTCCCCGGCGACGTAACCGGTGCCGCCGAGCACCACCGCCGGTGTGCGGGCGCCGGAGCGGGCCTCGCGTGGCTCGCTCATGCGGCCGCCGCCGCGGCGAGCCCGAGAGCCTCGATCAACCGGTCGCCGAGCGCCGCGGCGCTCGAGATCGCGTTGAAGGCCGGCACGCCCATCTGCGTCGTGATGATCTCGACTCCCACCTGGTTGTCGGTGCAGGGCCCGGTGACGACGCACGGCTCGATGCCGAAGCGCTCGCGCAGCAGCTTCACTCCGCCCCAGGCCGCCACCGGATCGTTGGCCGACAGCACGACGCCGGTGAGCGCCGTGCGGATGTCGGGGCACTCGAGGATGGCGTCCACGCCGTAGGTGCCGAGGATGCCGTCGCCGAGCTCGAACACCAGGACGTCGGGCTTGCCGGCGGCGAGCTCGGTCAGCATGGTGCGCGTCAGGGCCGGGCCGTTGGCGCGCGTCGTGGTGACGACGCCGAGATCGGTGAAGATCGCGCAACGGCGCGCGCCCGCGTCCTCCATCGCGAGGATATCGCGCCGCAGCGACACGCCGGTCGCCTTGAAGGCATCGACCGTGAGGCCGCGGTGGCGCATGCGGGAGATGATGGCGCAGGCGGCGGCGGTCTTGCCGGCCTCCATGCAGCTGCCGGCGAGCGCCACCACCGGCACGCCGCGCGTCTCGAGCGCCGCGCCCGCATCGAGCCGCTTGTAGCCGGCGCGCGCCGGCACGCCGATGCGTTCGCCGAGGTAGGGGAAGTTGAGCGCCACGCCGAGCACGCGGCAGTCGAAGGGCTTGCCCTTCTCGGGGTTGATCGAGTCGCACACGCCGAGCACGCCGCCGATGTTGAGCATCTGGATGACGTCGCCGGGCTTGAGAGACCCGGGCACGTGACCGGAGTAGCCGAACAGTGCCTGGCGGTGGCCGAGGGCGCCGGCCACGATGTCGCCCTTGCCCACCTTGGCCATGCGCCCGGAGACGAGCTCGAGCGTGTTGTAGGTCGACTTGTTGTTGAGCACCTCGACCACGATGACTACGCCTTCCTCCGCGGGGATGTCGGCGGAGACGCGCACCTCGTGCGACAGGCCGCAGGCCTGGGTGACCGAGGCGAGCTTGTCGACGATGACCGAACGCATGCTGACCATCTCAGCTCTCCCCCGCCGCATGCTCGCCGGCGCGCGTGTAGAAGACGCCCGGGAGCGAGACGATGCGCGAGAAGCCGAGCGCATCCGCCGCCGACCACTCGCCGGCCGCCTCACCGTACACGCCGCGCGAGGCGGCCATCAGCGAGTAGCGCGACTCGACCCCCTCGACGAAGAGATTCCCGGGCTGGAGCTTCACGCGTACCTCGCCGGTCACGCGCTGCTGTGAGGAGAGCAGCAGCGCCTCGATGTCGCGGCAGACGGGGTCGAGCAGCTGCCCCTCGTGCACCAGGTCGCCGTAGGGCGCAGCCACCAGCTCCTTGATGCGCTGCTGCCGTCCGGTGAGCGTGAGCTTCTCGAGCTCGCGGTGCGCGCTCAGCAGCACCTCGGCCGCCGGCGCCTCGAACGCGACGCGCCCCTTGGTGCCGATGATGGTGTCGCCGAGGTGGATGCCGCGCCCGATGCCGAAGGGCGCGGCGAGCGCCTCCAGCTTCTCGATGATCTCGACCGGCGAGCCGGCGCGGCCGTCGAGCGATACCGGCCGCCCGGCCTCGAAGCCGAGCACGTGCCGCTCGGCCGGACGCGGGCGCGCGAAGGCGTCGCGGGTCAGGAGCCAGGCGTCATCGGGGATGCTGCCGCCCGAGGTGAGCGTTTCCCTGCCGCCGATGGTGACACCCCAGAGTCCCCGGTTCACCGAGTAGGCGGCCCCGGTCGGCGGGACGGGCAGGCCGCGCGACTCGAGGTACTCGAGCTCCTCGCCCCGCTTGAACGCCCGGTCGCGCACCGGTGCGAGCACGGCGAGGTCGGGCGCCAGCGTGCGCAGCGCGACCTCGAAGCGCACCTGATCGTTGCCGGCCGCGGTGCAGCCGTGCGCGACGGTGTCGGACTCGAGCTCGCGCGCCATGCGGGCGATGGTCTGCGCCTGCATGACGCGCTCGGCGCCGACGCACAGCGGGTAGAGCTGCCCGCGCCGCACGTTGCCCATGATGAGAAAGCGCAGCACCTGCTCGAAATAATCGGCGCGCGCGTCGATCTGGTGGTGCGCGACGGCGCCGAGGGCCCGGGAGCGCTCGGCGAGCGCGCGGGCGCCGGCCGCATCGATGCCTCCGGTATCGACCGTCACGGTGATCACCGGGCGGCGATGGGTTTCCGCAATCCACGGCACCAGGAACGAGGTGTCGAGTCCGCCGGAGTAGGCGAGGACGATGGGGGTGGTGCCCGCTCGTGGGGCGCTGCTGGCGCTGGTCGACATGGATCAGATCCTGAACAGGGCGCGCAGGCGCGTGAGGAGCTCCTCCTGCGCGCGCGCGTTGGCGGTGGCGATGAAGATGGTGTCGTCGCCCGAGATCGTGCCGGCGACCTCGGGCCACTCGGCCTTGTCGATGGCCACGGCGACCGACTGGGCGGCGCCGATCGTGGTGCGCAGCACCGTGATCGAGGGGCCGGCGGGGCGCAGCTCGCGCACGAACTGCGCGAGGGTGGCGAAGTCGCCGTTGGCCCGCTGCAGCTCATCCGGCGGCAGCACGTAGCGGCCGCTCGCCTTGAGCACGCCTAAGTTCCGCAGGTCGCGGCTGATGGAGGACTGGGTGGCGTCGTGCCCCTCTTTCTTCAGGAGCCGCACCAGGTCCTGCTGCTTGCGCACCAGTCCCGCGCGCAGGATGCGCATGATGGCGCCGCGGCGCTCGAGTTGCTCGGTGTCGTTCAGCATGGCCCGGACCGGTGCATGAGGATCCAGTGCATAAAGATGCACATATTATGCATATTGATGCACGCGCGTCAAGCCCGCCGGCGGCCTGGGCTAGAATCCGCGCCATTCCTTGCAGGGGGCCCCATGCCGTCGTTCCGCTCCTCGCGCGCCATGCGCGCCGCGGCGCTCGCCGTCGCCGCCGCCGTCTCGTTCAGCCTCTATGCCCAGACGGTGAATCTCAGGCCCGGCCTGTACGAGTTCACCAATACCGCGGACGTGCAGCTGCCGCCGGAGGTGGCGGCGAAGATGCCGCCCCAGGCGCTGGCGGCGATGCAGAAGCCGCACGTCTCGCAGCACTGCATCCGCCAGTCCGATCTCGATCACGTGAGCCAGCAGCTCGCCGCCGGCAGAGGCCAGGGGCCGCAGAGCTGCAAGCTCACCGACCGCTCGATTACCGGGAACACGGTGAAGTTCACCTCGCAGTGCGAGCACCACACCGGCCACTTCGAGGGCAGCTTCGCCAGCGACTCCTTCCAGGGCACGATGGTCTCGACCACCGACAAGGGGCAGACCGTCACCGTGAAGATCGCGGCGCGCCGGGTCGGCGACTGCAGCTAGCCCCGGCGGCCTGCCGCCCCGGAGCTTACTTGGTGATGCTGTAGACCAGGTCCGCACCGCGCGCGGTGCCGAGCTCGGTGCGCACCACCCAGTGATCGCCGAGCGTGTAGCGGAGCTTGAGCGTATTGAGCGTCTCGGTGAGGCTCACGCCGTAACTCACGTACAGGCGCGGCGTGAGATAGCGGCCGAGCACCAGCGAGGTCTCGTTGGCGAGCGGGTCGGTCTCGAGGCTCACGTCGGGAATGCCGACGCGCTGGCCGACCTGCGCCGCGAGCAGCGCGGCTCCCTGCCCGAGGGCCGCATTGCTCGCGGTCTGTGTCGCCTGGGTCGAGCCGCCCGAGAGAATGAGCGACACGATCTGCGACTGCGGCAGCGGCGGGTCGGAGAAGAACGACATGCGCGGCGAGAGCAGCGTGCCGCGCACGTTGACCCCGGCGGTCACGTCGGGGAATTGCTTCTGCGCGCGCAGGTCGACGCCCGGATCGTCGATCGCGCCGCCGGTGAAGATGAGCCGCCCGCGCTCGATGTCGAGCTTGCGCGCGTAGGCGAGGTACTGTCCGCCGGCAACCGAGAGCTCCCCGGTGGCGCGCGTGATGGCATCGTAGCCGCTCCTGATGGTGACGCTGCCGGTGAGGCGGCCGGTGAGGCCCGAGGCATCGAGCGACACCTTGTCGCCGAGGGTGAGCGTGATGGTGCTCATCACCTCGAAGCGCTCCGTCGGACCCGGTACCGCCTGGCCGACGATCACCTCATCGGGCGAGGTACGCACCGCGTTGGCGATGTCCTTTGGCTGCATCCTGGCGTAGGGCACCGTGACCGTGCCGGTGACCTCGATGCGCCGGCCGTCAACCGCGAAGCCGAGGTTCGGGGACGCGTCGATCTGCGCCTCCGGCGTGTCCACCACGCGCAGATTCGTCCCCTCGAGATGGAACTTTCCGTAGGGCAGGAGGTTGTGCCACTCGAGGTGCCCGTTCGCCGCGGCGCTGCCGGCGCCGGCGCGGGCGTTGCCGCTGAAGTCGAGGCCGCCGTCGGTGAAGTGCGTCTCGAGATTTACCTGGCGCAGGCCGAGATTCACCTGATAGAGGTCGAGCTCGCCGCCCGTGACCTTGACCACGCCGTTCAGCTGCGGCGCGCCGAGCGTACCGGCCACGTTGACGTCGGCGTGCAGCTCGCCGGCGGCACGATCGATGTCGGGAAAATAGAGCGACAGGAGCCCGAGCTCGGTGGTCTCGGCGTGCACCGCGCCGGAGAGCGGCATCGCCTGCCACCCGCCGGTGCCGCGCTGCGCATCGACGCGGGCGCGGATGCTGCCGACCTCGCCGTCCTCGAGAACGGCGGCGGCGGTGAGACCCTCCGGTGTGGCGCTGGCGGTCACGGTGCCGGAGCCGATGCGCGTGTGCTCGACCTTCTTGCTGAGCAGCCGGTGCGAGAGCTCCGCGTCGGTGAGCTGCGCGCGCAGCGTCCCGGTCACGGGAACGAGCGCGCCACCGGCGGCGCGCAGCAGCAGATCGACCGTACCCTGGTACTGCACCGTCGGCGTCCTGATGGCGGCCGTGAGGGCGCTCAAGGGCAGCTGGTTGCTCATGAGCGTCGTCGACCAGTGCGGCGGGCTCCAGTCCGCGTCGGCGCACATGGCGCCGGGCGTTCCCGCCAGACACAGCCACTCGACCCGCGCCCGCTCCGGCGAGGCGGTCAGATCCACCGGATGCTCGAGCGCGAGATCGAGCGCGTCCCTGCCCTTGAGGCCGAGGGCGGTGAGCTGACCCTGGAACGTCCCGTGCGCGTAAGCGCCGCCGGCCTCGGCCGCGAGCGCGAGTCCCGCCGCGTGAGCCTCCAGGCGCACGCGGTAGGCCGCCGGCGGCCCGGCCACGGTGAAAGAGGCGCCCTCGAGACTGTGGCCCGCGAAGCTCAGGTTTTGCGCCCGCGCGTCGATCTTCGTCGGGCGCTCCCGGGCGGCCGGGTCGAAGTCGATGTCGGCATCGAGCCGCTCTGCTGCGAAACCCGCGTAGCTGAGCGCACTGCCGTGGACGATTGCCGCGATCGCCGGATCCGTGGTCGTGCCGTGCAGCGTGCCGCTCGCGCTCAGCTGCCCCTTGCTGCCGGGCGCGAGCACGCTCAAGTCGGAGCTCGCGAGCGAGAAGCGCAGGTCGAGCTGCTCGCCGGCGCGGCCATCGAGGGCGAGGCTCGTGCCGCCCAGGGCTGCGCGCACCCGGTCGAAGCGATAGCTGCCGCCCGTGCGGCTGAGCGAGCCGCCGCCGCTCACGCGCGCGCCGCGCAGCTTCCCGCCCAGGTTCCCGACCGCGACGCTGAGGTCGCCCTGCGGGTCGAAGCCGCGGCCGGAGGCGGCGAGCGAGAAGGCGACGCTGCCGGCGAGGTCGGCCCGAAGGGCCGCCGGGTTGATCCCGCTGAGCTGACCCGCGACCGACCAGCTCTGATGCGGCGCCCAGGCCACCGCCCCCGTCACGCTGGCGTGGCCCTGGAGCAGGTCGAGCTCGGCGCGCTCGAAGGCAGCGCTGTCCTTGCCGAGCGTGCCGGTCACATCCACGGCGCTCGCCGCGATACCCGCCGCGTCGGCGGACCCCTGCGCGTGCACTTTATAAGGAAGGATTCCTTCCATCGTGAACGTGCCCGCGGCGCTCGTCACCACGGGCGCGGGCCCGACGAGCG
>Ga0307475_10001989_pt1 | contig 12199 bp, 6 predicted proteins | sample atmos_gasesECM1C_FD_203317 | JGI IMG/M metagenome (GOLD analysis project Ga0307475, IMG submission 203317) | Hardwood forest soil microbial communities from Morgan-Monroe State Forest, Indiana, United States - atmos_gasesECM1C_515 | ecosystem: Environmental > Terrestrial > Soil > Temperate... | reverse complement strand
CAGCACCTGCAAACACATCACACGACGAGGTCCGATGAAAGTCATCGTTGCAGACAAAATTAGTGAACGCGGCGTGGAACTCCTGCGCACCGCCGGTTGGAACATTGTCCTGACCACAAAGGACACCCTCAATACGGAAATCGCCGACGCGGATGCGCTTATCGTGCGCAGCGCAACCAAGGTGACTCCGGAGCTGCTCGAAAAAGCGCCTCGTCTGCGCGTGGTTGGCCGCGCCGGGGTCGGCGTAGACAATATCGATCTCGAGGAGGCCACGCGGCGCGGCGTCCTGGTCGTGAGCACGCCCGGAGGTAACGCCGTCAGCGTCGCCGAGCACACCTTCGCGCTGCTGCTCGCGCTGGCCAGGCAAGTGCCGCGACACGACAAGGCCATTCACGAAGGCCGTTGGGAAAAATCCAGCGCCGCCGGGACGGAAGTCCGCGGCAAGACGCTGGGCCTCATCGGCCTCGGCCGTATCGGCAGTGAAGTCGCGGTTCGTGCCGAAGCTTTCGACATGCGCGTGCTCGGCTATGACCCGTACATCAGCGAAGCCGCCGCGCGCGAAGTCCAAGTCGAGCTGGTCCCGCTCGAGCGGTTGCTTGCCGAGAGCGATTTCGTCTCTCTGCACACCGCGCTGAGCCCGGCCACGCAAAATCTGATCAACGCATCCACTTTGGCGCAAATGAAGACGGGCGCGCGCCTGATCAACGCCGCTCGCGGCGAGCTGATCGATGAAGCCGCCCTGGCCGAGGCCCTAAAGAGCGGCAAGCTCGCTGGTGCCGCATTAGACGTTTTTGTCGAAGAGCCTCCCAAGAATTCGCCCTTAACAGGTCTGCCCAACGTGATCGCCACTCCTCACGTGGCCGGGTCCACCACCGAAGCGCAGGAAGAGGTCGGCACGCAGGTCGCGGTCCAAGTTCGTGATTACCTTGCCGAAGGCATTATCCGCAACGCTGTGAACCTTCCGGCGCTCTCCGCCGACCAGTACCGCCGCGGGCGGCCCTATGTGGCGCTGGCGGAGCGCCTCGGTTCCTTCGTGGCGCAAGCCGCGCAGTCTCGCCCGGCGCGCATCCGTATCCGCTACGCTGGCGAGGTCGCCGAGGTCGGCACGCATCTGCTTCGCAGCGCAGTACTTGCCGGCCTGCTGAATGCCGTGCTGGACGAAAAAGTAAACGTGGTCAACGCCCCACAAGTCGCTGCTGCACGCCGCCTTACAGTAGAAGAGGAGACCCGCCGCCGTGAGCATGGCTTCCCCAACACTCTTGAGGTTTCTGTCCTGCCGGACAAGACCGCCTCTGGTCCAGCCGCGGAGTTCACGGTGGAAGGCACGGTTCTGCACGACGGCTCGCCGCGCGTATTGCAGATAAACGGGATACCGGTGGAATCGCAGCTCGAAGGCACCATCCTGTACCTCCGCAATCGCGACGAACCCGGCGTCATCGGCCAAGTAGGCTCGACCCTGGGGCAGCTCGGAGTCAACATCGCCACCTTCGCCCTCGGTCGCCGGCAAGCCGCCGTTGGCGCCGAGGCCGTAGCCCTTGTCCGCCTGGACGGGGATGTATCCCCGTGGATCCTTGAGCCGATAAGGCAGATCCGCGCCATCACCGAGGCCCGCCTCCTCAGATTAGGTTGAAGCCACGCTGGATAAGCCCTACTTGATTCAAACCAAAACCGCCCTTCATGATTGCCCTTCGGTCAAGGAAACAGCGCGGTTATCCGCATAATTTTTGATTCACATGGAGTTTACAAACAAATGAGGGAGAGCTGTCTTGACAGAATTAGTGGTTTGTACTAAATCCGCTGGCAATCTCTTGGTCAGAAGTGGTGGGGGATATAGGTTGCTTAGTACCGGGGTTAAGCGCGTGTTAGAAGGTTGTGTCGCTTAGATATGCTCCGACACCACGCTTGACATCTCTGCATCAACTGACCTAAAACTTATGGCCAAAGTTGGATGTTTTTTTTGGCTGGGTGGGGTGTAAGCGGTTGTCCGATTTCTTTTACCCGCTGAAGTTTGCGGCTCTTGCGCCGCATTCCTTTCGCGTCGGCCGAGGACGCGTCTCCCCAAGTCTGCGTTGCGCCCAAACAAACAAGTGAGCGAGAAAAGGAGAAGTCCATGTACTGGTCTTCATTATTCACCAAGCGAAATCTTCTGGCAGGCTTGATCGCCTTGATCTCCGCCGCCCTCGCCGTGGCTGGCACTTGGGCGCAGACCGGAACAACGTCAATTCGTGGCACTGTAACCGACAAGAGCGGCGCGGCGGTCTCGGGCGCAAAGGTGACCCTGACCCACATCCAGCAGGGCCTGCGCCGCGAAACTAGTACGAATGCCACCGGCGAATATGAATTCGCTGTCCTGCCCCCGGGGACCTACGCGTTGACGGTAGAAGTGACCGGCTTTCGCAAGTTCGAACAGAGGGATCTACAGTTGTTGGTCAATACTCCAACAATGTTAAACGTGACGTTGGAAATTGGCACCACGCTTCAAACCGTCGAGGTCTCCGGAACGGCATTAACTGTAAGCACTCAGGATGCGACGCTCGGATCAGCGTTCAACCAGACGCAGATTTCGTCGCTGCCCTTCGAGGGCCGCGACCCCGTCGCGATCCTGAGTCTGCAGCCGGGCGTAGTAACGGTGGCCGACCGCGACCAAGTGGACGCCAACGCGGACAGTCGCGGCGGAGCCGTAAACGGAGCCCGCAGCGACCAGACCAACGTCACTCTGGATGGCATCGACAATAACGATCAGTTGAAAGGCTTTGCGTTCACAGGCGCTCTGCGCGCAACTCTCGATTCCATCGAAGAGTTCCGCGTTACGACCTCCAACGCAGGCGCGGATCAGGGCCGGTCATCGGGCGCTCAGGTCGCGCTGGTTACGAAGAGCGGCGGGAATGATTTTCACGGAACAGCGTACGAGTACAACCGGCCGACGAATATGGTGGCCAACGATTATTTCCACAAGCACGCGGAGCTGCAGAACGGCGAACCGAACAGGCCGCCGCGGCTGCTTCGGAATACTTTCGGCGGAAGTTTTGGGGGCCCGATCAAGAAGGATCGCGCTTTCTTCTTCCTGTCCTACGAAGGGCAGCGAACGCGGGAGAGTTTCCAGGCGCGGCACCCGGTTGCCAGCGCAGCGTTGCGCGACGGGGTGATTCAGTACAAGTGCGCGGATCCCACGGCGTGCCCGGGCGGAAGCGTGGCAGGACTGAGTGGGACCCAACATAGCTTCCCGGCGGGCTTCAACGGGCTTGGCCCGGCGCAGATCGCGTCCATGGACCCCAATTGCACCGGGAATGGCACGTGCCCGTGGGGCCCGGGTGTGGATCCCAATTCGATCGCTACAATGAATCAGTCTCCGTTGCCGAACAGCAATCAACTCGGCGATGGGTTTAACTATCAGGCGTTTACTTTCTCCGCGGCAACTCCGAGCAAACTGGACACGTACGTTGCCAGGTTTGACTACAACTTGACGCAGAGCGGCTCACAACGGCTATATGCGCGCCTGGGGTTGCAAAACGACCACGCGATTCCGACGAGTCTTGCGAACGGCATCAATGTGGGCACGAACAGCGGTGTACCGCAGTTTCCCGGGCAACCTCCGGCGGCGGTAGCCACGAACAACTCCAAAGGCATCATCACCGGATACGCGTGGACCATCAGCCCAACCAAGATCAACAACTTCCACTACGGTTTCATACGCCAGGGGACCGGTGACAACGGCAGCGCGAATCAGCAGTTTGTCCGCTTGCGAGGGCTGGACTTGCCCGTCGACACCAGACGCACATCGAATGTGATCGTCCCCGTGCATAATTTCACTGACGACTTCACCTGGACAATGGGCAAGCATACCCTTACGTTTGGTGGGAACTGGCGCTTCATCAATGACCTCCGCAACTCCAACGCAAGTTCTTTCAGCGACGCCATCACCAATGCGGGTTTCCTGCCTACCACCGGTTTTGTCAACAAGGGGATAAGTTTCGACCCTGGCTGTGCCAACGAGAACCCAGTTCCGCCAGGCTGCACGTGGAACTTTCCTTCTGTCGATTCAGGATTCGCGAATGCGTACAACTTCCCGATGACCGCCTTGGCCGGGATCATTACCGAAGTGGACGCCACCTATCAGCGGGACAAGACCGGAACGAACTTGCCCGTGGGTGCGTTCATTCAACGCCACTTCCGCGTCAACGAATTGGAGTCCTACGCCCAGGACTCCTGGCGCATCAAGTCCAATCTTACGCTAACCTACGGCCTGCGCTATTCCTTGCTGCAGCCTATCTACGAAGTCAACGGAAATCAGGTCGCGCCCAGCGTGAGCTTGAATACCTTCTTCCAGAATCGGATGACAAACATGGTGCAGGGCCTGCCGTACGCACCGAATATTTCCATAGACTTGGCCGGACCGGCCAATGGTCGCCAGCCTTTGTGGGGTTGGGACTACAAAGACATCGCTCCACGGGTTGCCTTGGCCTGGTCGCCCGGATATAAGGATGGCTTGCTGCGCTCGCTGTTCGGAGGACCGGGCAAGAGCTCCTTCCGTATAGGCGCAGGTCGATACTACGATCACTTCGGCCAAGGTGTCATAAACACGTTCGACCGCAATGGCTCCTTCGGTCTTACAACCACGATCGCGGACGCCCCAGGAACCGTCGGTCCTGATGACGCTCCGCGCTACACCGGCATCAACAATATTCCCGGTTCCCTGACCCCTCCCGGACCCACCGGGCCCTTCCCAGTGACACCCCCGACCGCCAACCAGCTCGGAGGTTTTGCGATTTACTGGGGAGCGGACGACAAACTCAAGACGCCTTATTCCTACGGCTTCGACCTATCTTTTAGCCGCGAACTCCCCGGCGGGTTCGTTTTCGAGGCTGCGTACGTCAATCGCTTGGGCCGCAGACTGCTGCAGGAGCGCGACTTGGCGCAGCCGCTGAATCTCGTCGATCCGAAGTCGAAGGTCAGCTATTTCCAGGCGGCAACGCAATTGGCGAAACTTGCCAGCGCCAATACGGACACCAGCGCCATTCCAGCTATACCCTACTGGGAAAACATATTCCCAACAGCCGCGGGGACAACCTACGCGTCCGTCTTGAGCTTCACCGGAGGCTGTGCGGCTCCGAACGCAAACAACCTCACAACCCTGACGGCGTCTCAGGCAATGTACAACAGCTATTTCTGCGGCCTGCATAACGAAACGACGCCGTTGTTCTTCGCCGACATTCTGGGCTTTCCGGCTTTTGCGACGACAAACGGCGTTACCGGGCCCGACGCCTTCTTCCAATCGCAGTTCGCATCGCTCTATGCCTGGAGCTCGATTGGCCGAAGCAATTACAACGCCGGGCAGTTCACCCTGCGCCACCAGGTGACACACGGGTTGACGTGGAATTTCAATTACACCTACTCGAAATCCATTGATATCGGTTCCAACGCTGAACGCGTTTCGCTCTTTGAAGGCTTTGGCTTCGGTAGCCAAGTTATCAATGCCTTCGAGCCCGGCCAGTTGCGAAGCGTTTCGGACTACGACACCACCCACCAGATCAACACCAGTTGGGTATACGAGTTGCCCGTTGGCCACGGCAAGAAATGGGGCGCTAATTGGAATCGCGCTTTCGACGCCGTTCTCGGCGGTTGGGCGTGGTCCGGGCTCGCGAGATGGACCAGTGGCTTCCCCTTCAGCGTGGGCAATGGCTTCGACTTCCCGACCAACTGGGAGTTGACCGGCAATGCTGTACTGAATGGTGCTAAACCCAAGACTGGTACGTTCACGGATTCCGACGGTGATCCGAACGTATTTCAGAACAAGGACACAGCAATCAATGCTTTCCGCTTTCCCTTCCCTGGAGAGTCCGGCGACCGCAACAATTTGCGCGGCCCAGGATATTTTGGAATTGACATGGCGGTCCGGAAGTCGTGGAAGTTCACGGAACGGCAGGCGCTGTCGTTTACTTGGGACGTCTACAACATCACGAACTCGGTGCGCTTCGATGCGGCTAACACGTTTCCAGTCATCGATACGTCCGGGAGTTTCGGCAAATATGCCAACACTTTAACCCGCCCGCGTGTGATCGAGTTTGCGCTGCGGTATAGTTTCTAACGCCGTTCGTTTCAACTTTTCCGCAGGGAGGCTTTCGCCTCCCTAAGGTTCCATTTCTAGGAGCTGGAGCCGCCGGCAACCTCCTTCGATGTTTGTGGCCAACATGACAGATCGCGATTGGGCCGCGCTGGCGGCTATCACGCAGGTGGCTCGGCAGCCCGTCGCTTCGGCACCATTCCGCGGCGCAGCCGATTCGAGGAGGCCACGCGCCTTTCGGAAGGCGGCCGCAGATGGGCTGGAGGCGGTCGCTGTATTTCAGTGGATGCTCTTTCTCGCGTGTGAATCGCCGTTCCGCGACGACAGTCCCCTGTGTTAAGCTGTAGCTCCCGCTTAGTTCGCGGTATCCGCGTAGCCGTCGGGGCGTAGCGCAGCCTGGCTAGCGCGCCTGGTTCGGGACCAGGAGGTCGAAGGTTCAAATCCTTTCGCCCCGACCACTCTTTTTTTCCGAGTTAACGGCCTTTCCCTCCGATCCCCGTGTCGCGCAAAATTAGCTTTTTATTTCTTGACACTTACCTTCGGTTGCAAAGCCTCACCATTATTTGGGAGCGTGCTTATGCGAATGCCGAGGTTCGCTCTTCCCGTCGTTCTTTCCCGTTCGCTGCTCCTAATAGCCATTCGACCCCGAAAATCCGCCATTCGCTGACTTTTACTTTACTTCCGAAGTACCCACACGCTACCCTTTCCCATGGCTGTCGCCGTCCCCACCCTTATGCCCGCATCCCTTCTGCTCTCAACAGCTTCCGCATACTTCCCGTCACCACAGGGGTGTACCTCGAAACCGTTCCCAACGACCGATTTTCAGGCTCTCAAACGTACCAACTCTTTTGTTTGCATCGGCTTGCCGCTTCTTTGCCCTCTCTTTCCACTTTTTTCTGCACTCGCTCCCTTTGTTTTCAATCGCTTGCAGCCTCTTTTCCCAAAACACCCGGGTGGGGGGTACCGCTGCGGCGCGCTTTGCATCGTCAACCTCAACGTACCCGTAACGGTAACGGCAAGTCCTATTGTTTCCGCTCGGCGTGCAGGCATCCTAATTAGGAGCGGGGAATCCTTTGTCTCAGCAGGCGCGCACATTCCTTTATGCGGTTGGCGCAAGCCACTTTCTACGAGTGGGTTGCTGGGTTGTTTCTTTATGCGCGGGAGCGGTCGGTGCTTCGGCTGACGGTACTCCTCAACCCCGGGATGTTGCGGCGGTGCGGCTGGTTAGCGCCCAACAAGGGCGGAAGATTGCCGCGGCAGCACTGGGACAGGACGAGCCGGTTCGTGCCACCCAAGACTGCTCGCATCTGGTTCATCAAATTTATTCCGATGCAGGTTACGAATACCCCTACGCGAGTTCGTTCGATTTGTACGCCGGACACGGTAATTTTCGCCGCGTCCGACACGCGCAGGCGGGAGACTTGATCACTTGGCCCGGTCACGTCGGCATTGTCCTGGATCCCAGACAGCACAGTTTCTACAGCTTGGTACGATCCGGTTTGCAGGCCGAAGATTATCTGGGCCCGTATTGGCGATCGCGTGGGACCCCGCGGTTCTATCGCTACGTCGTTGACTCTGGTTCCGACGTGATATCCGCGAAGGCCACGCGGCCCGCTCCGCCGAGCAACAACAGTTCCTCGCGCAGAAGCAGCACGGCAACAACAGAAGTGCGCGCGGAAGCCGAGAAAACAAACCCACAACAGGCCGCCGAAGCTACCATACGCTCGAAGGTAATTGCGGCTCGCCTCGCGCCGGCAAGTCTCACGGTGCCGGAACCGATCCCGTCCAAAATCCTAATCACACCCGAGCAGCGACGTCCGACCGAAGCAGAAGCGTTTGACGGAATCTCCGAACTGGGCGACGCCGCTGCGAGCCTTCTGCGCTCCGCGCAACCTCTTACTGCAAAAATGCCGGTCGTGATCGTCGACGACTTTCGCATTGAGCGCGTAGAAACCAAGCGCGACAAGGGATGGGCGCACCTGCAAATTGATTCACACGTGCGCATCGCCGCCGAAGGAGCGGACTTCAAACATAAGCGCGAAAAAGTGCGATGGGAACTTCGCCGTGACGCGTCCGGCTGGGTGGCCATCGCGCCGGCGGAGCGAGCCTACGTCGGTCGCGACGCAGCCGTACGCGCGCTGGCCGCACAGCTTGCAGAGATGGCCCAAAGCGAAGCCGCCGCGCAACATGACGAAACGGTCATCGGCCAGAAAGCGCGCATCGCCAATCTGCTGAGCGCCCTTTTGGAAAGGTAGAAACCCGGCTCGCGCCTGATATCGTTCGACAACACGAATACCTCACGGTATAGTTTCCCACCGACGCGCAATCATTGAGCTGTTCTGGAAGAAATTCTAGGCGGTGAAATCCTGACGCCATGAACTATGTCGTGGCAATGCTGGTGCCCGAGCGCCTGGTACATCTTTCTTCGGTCGACCTGGCCATCATCGCGATCTACTTCCTTGCCGTTCTGTGTATCGGCTTCTACCTGAAGCGCTTCGCGCAAAGCGGCGAAGATTTTTTCCTGGCCGGCCGCGAGATGACCGCGTGGGTGGCGGGGCTGAGTTTTCTCTCGGCCAATCTAGGTTCACTGGAGTTACTCGGCTGGGCAGGTTCTTCCTATCAGTACGGAATTCTTGCGGCCCACTGGTATTGGATCGGCGCGATTCCTGCAATGCTGTTTCTCGGCATCGTGATGATGCCGTTTTATTACATCTCTAGAACGCATTCGGTGCCCGGCTACCTGCAACTGCGCTACGGAAAAGCGGCGAGCGGTTTAAGCGCGGTGTCTTTCGGCTTCATGACTATTCTGATGTCCGGCGTGAACATGTTTGCGATGGCCAAAGTGATGCAGGTGGTGCTGGGCTGGAACATTCACTTCAGCATCTGGGTATCGTCACTGACGGTGGGAATTTACGTGGCGTCTGGCGGTCTATTTTCCGCGATTTTCAATGAAGTGCTGCAGTTTTTCTTGATTTGGTTCGGTGCGCTGCTGATTCCGATTCTCGGATTGATTGAAGCAGGCGGATGGAGCGGGCTAGTCGCGCGCATCCAGCACAATTTCCCGGGCCAGAATTTCACGCACGCGTGGAGCACGCTCGGGCGCTTTCAAGACAATCCGATGGGCATGCACTGGACGGGAATTGTTTTCGGATTGGGCGCCGTGATTTCGATGGGCTACTGGACCACGGATTTTCTGGTGGTGCAACGCGTTTTATCGGCGAAAGATTTGCGCTCCGCAAAACTCGCACCGATCATCGGCTCGTTTTTCAAGATGGCTGTGCCGCTGATTGTGATTCTCCCCGGCTTGATCGGTTTGGCGGTGCTGCCGGAAAAGCTGGTGCCGGAAAGCGCTTTGCAGCCCGGGCAGCACAGTTACAACGATGTGTTGCCGTTGATGCTGGCGCGCTACTGCGGACCGGGATTGATGGGCCTCGGTGTGACCGCGTTGGTCGCCGGGTTCATGGCGGGCATGGCCGGCAACGTCAGCGCCTTCGCTACCGTCTGGACCTATGATATTTACCGTCCGTTTATCCGCAAAACAGCGACGGACCAACATTACGTTTCCATGGGCCGGTGGTGCACGATCATCGGCTTGTTTATCAGCATTGGCACCGCGTATTTGGCGATGGGGTTTGCGAGCATCATGGACTACGTGCAAGCGCTGTTCAGTTTCTTCATCGCGCCTCTTTTCGGGACCGTGCTGCTGGGCATGCTGTGGAAACGCGCGACGCCGTTGGGCGGATTTTTGGGGCTGCTGGCTGGAACGCTGACCGCGATTGGAATTTTCGTTTCCATGAAAATCGATCACGACCTTGTCGCGGTGTTTGCCCTCTCCCCGCTGGCCAAGGGACTCGCGCAGGATATGTATCAAGCGCTGTGGTCGTGTATGGTGTGCGTATTGGTCACCGTCGGAGTGAGCCTCGCCACCACGCCCAAGCCTGCGGCGGAATTGACCGGACTGGTGTACGGTTACCCTGCGATACCGAAGGAAGAAAACGTACCATTGCTGCACAAGCCGATTTTTTGGGCGGGCGTGGCGGTGGCGCTGTTCGTGATTCTGCAAATCGTTTTCTGGTAGGGAACATGAGCGAAAGGCATCACATAATTCCGGTGTGGTTCTTTGTTGGATTGCTGTTGCTGACCTACGGGGGGCTGATTCTGGTCAGTGGAATCGCGGAGTGGCGGAATCCTCCGCCGACCGTACTTGCAAACTTGCACGCGCCGGTCTGGTGGGGCAGTCTGATGGTTGTGCTGGGCGGTGCATACATCAATGCATTCCGGCCACGGAGGAGTTCATGAGCACGTTCGGCGTCATCATCGGCAATCGGGGCTTCTTCCCCGACGTGCTGGCGCGCGACGGACGCGAGGAAATCCTGCGTGTGCTGGCCGAGCAGGGCCACAAGGCTCTTTATCTTACGCCAGAGGAGAGCAAGTTCGGCTCCGTAGAAACGTTTGCCGACGCGCGCCGCTGCGCGGACCTTTTCCGCTCGCACGGCGACGAGATCGATGGCGTGCTGGTGTCGCTTCCAAATTTCGGCGACGAGCGGGCCATCGCCGATACGCTGCGCCTCGCGCGACTGAATGTCCCGGTGCTGGTGCAGGCCACTCCGGACGCTCCGGGAAAAATGACCATCGCGCACCGCCGCGACAGCTTTTGCGGAAAGATGTCCGCGTGCAACAACCTGAAGCAATATGGAATTCCCTATTCGCTAACGACATTGCACACCGTGTCGCCAAGCTCGGCGGAATTCAAAAAGGACCTCGAGTGGTTCTCCGGGGTGTGCCGCGTGGTGAAAGGATTGCGCAATCTCCGCGTCGGAGCGATCGGTGCGCGTCCGGCGGCTTTTAACACCGTGCGCTACAGCGAAAAACTTCTCGAAGCCAACGGCATTACCGTGGAAACGCTGGACCTTTCCGAGGTGATCGGCCGCATCGGTCGAATGAAGGATGATGATGACCGCGCGGTGCAAAAACTGAAGAACATCGAACGCTATGTCACGACCAGCGGAATTCCGCAGCCGGCGTTGCTCAAAATGGCCAAGCTTGGCGCGGTGATCGACGACTGGATGCACAGCGCGCAGGTGAAAATCAGCGCTGTGCAGTGCTGGACTTCGCTCGAGGAAAACCTTGGCGTCGTGCCGTGCACGGTCATGAGCATGATGAGCGATTCCCTGGTATCGAGCGCCTGCGAAGTCGATGTCTGCGGCGTCCTGGGCATGCATGCGCTGCAACTTGCCTCGCAGACGCCCAGCGCCTTGCTCGACTGGAACAACAACTACGGCAGCGATCCCAACAAGGCGGTGTGTTTTCACTGCAGCAATTTGCCCAAACATTTCTTCAAGGACGTGCAGATGGATTTTCAAGCCATCATCGCCGGCACCGTCGGAAAAGAAAATACCTTCGGCACTTGCGTTGGCCGGGTCAAATCCGGGGCCATGAGTTATGCGCGCTTCTCGACCGATGACCTCACCGGCGAAATCCGTGGCTACTCCGGCGAAGGGCGCTTCACGGATGATCCCCTGGAAACCTTTGGCGGCGCGGGGGTGGTGGAAATTCCCAACATGCAAAAACTCCTGCACTACATCTGCGAAAATGGATTCGAGCATCACGTCGCCGCGAATTTCTCGACGGTCGCGCCCGTCATTCACGAGGCGACCACGCGCTATCTCGGTTGGGACATGTACGCGCACGCGTAAGCCAGCGTTGCCTCGGTCGCGAGAGCAGCCCAACTTGGAAACCAGTTCATGGCCATCGTAGCGGGGGTAGATTTTGGCACGCTCAGCGTGCGCGTCACCATCGTCGATACGGAGCGCGGCCGTCTCGGCTCCGGAATCGCCGAGTACCCGCTGCATCGGAAGAAAGATGACCCCGACCACGCTGCGCAAAGTCACGACGACCACATGCGCGCCCTCGCCGAGGCCACGCGCAAAGCCATTGCCGCCGCACGCATCTCCGGCGACCAGATTGCGGCTCTGGCCATTGACACCACCGGCTCGAGTGTCATTCCCGTAGACGCAAACCTTCGGCCGCTCGATGAATATTATCTGTGGTGCGACCACCGCTCGTGGCGTGAAGCCTCGCTCATTACTGAAACCGCCCGCCGCGAGAAACTCGAAGCGATCAATTGGTGTGGCGGAA
>Ga0307475_10001986_pt1 | contig 12202 bp, 9 predicted proteins | sample atmos_gasesECM1C_FD_203317 | JGI IMG/M metagenome (GOLD analysis project Ga0307475, IMG submission 203317) | Hardwood forest soil microbial communities from Morgan-Monroe State Forest, Indiana, United States - atmos_gasesECM1C_515 | ecosystem: Environmental > Terrestrial > Soil > Temperate... | reverse complement strand
CGGAGGCTTCGCGCGCTCCGGCCACTGAACGCGGTTTAGGCCCTTTCGTTTGTCCCCCTGAATCGAGGTCAGAAGATTTCCTTTCTCGTCGGCAACGTCGATCTTCAAGTCGCCGAAGATGTGGCGCTTCTTCTGGTAATAGACGATCGCGGCCGCCTCCGGCAGCGTACGTCCTGAGAATTCAGCGTCCCCATCAAATCTCTGCTCGCCCGCCGCCAGCGTCAACACCGATGGGCGCGATGGCAATATCGCGAAATCCTTGGCAAGGATCTCCGGCGTGAGCGCACGAATAGGCGTCAGATCGTCCAGGATATAAATCCCCCGGCCATGCGTGGCCACCAGCAGATCCGACTCGCGCGGATGAATCGCCAGATCGCGCACCGCCACGTTCGGCAAGCTCCCTTTGAACTGCGCCCAATGTGCACCACTGTCAATCGAAATGAAAAGTCCGAACTCGGTCCCGACGAACAAAAGGTTCTTGTTCACCAGGTCTTCGCGAATCACATGCGCATAGCCGTTCAGTTCGGACGAGGAAAGCGAGGTCCAGGTCTTCCCGTAATCCGCAGTCCGGTAAACATAGGTCTTTATGTCGCCGCCGGCGTGGCCGTCGAAGGTGGCATACGCCACCGCCGGATCGTAGTGGCTGGCTTCAATGGTCGAAACCCACGTATTGGCAGGCAGTCCGGGAATGTTCTTCACCAAATTCGTCCAGTGCTTGCCTCCGTCGCGCGTGATCTGCACATTGCCGTCGTCGGTCCCGACCCATATGACATTCGCGTCCTTGGGAGATTCCGCGATCGTATAGATGGTTTCGTACTTCTCCGCGTCGGAGTTGTCGATGGTCAGGCCGCCCGAAGTTTCCTGGTGCTGCCGCGCGGGATCATTGGTCGTCAGGTCTGGCGAGATGCGGTCCCACGATTCGCCGTGATCGCGCGAACGGAACAGGAATTGTCCGCCGAGATACACCGTTCCCGCCTGATTCGGGCTGAGGTGAATCGGAGCATTCCAGTTGAATCGGAAATCCGGTTCTCCCGGCCGCGGCAGTGGCTTGATATCCTTCGCCTCGCCGGTCGACTTGCGAAAACGAGAGATCATCGCTCCCTGATATTCGACGTAAGCGTAGTCGGGGTCTGCCGGATCGGAGAACGCCCAGAATCCGTCGCCCATGCCGATCGCGCGCCAATGCCGGTTGGCGATATTGTCGGTGGCACGCGATGGCGCCATCCATGTGCCATTGTCCTGCAGTCCTCCGTAGACGTTATACGGGTCAGCCATGTCGAAGCTCACGTGATAGAACTGCGACACCGGAAGGTTCGCAAGGAATCGCCAATGCGTCGCCAGATCAAGCGACTGGTAGACACCTCCATCCGTGCCCACGAGCAACTGGTCGGGATTCTCTGGATTGATCCAGAGCGCGTGCATGTCACTGTGCAAGTTCTCGCCGGGGCCTTCGTTCGTCGAGAAGGCTGCACTAAAGCTCTTGCCCGCATCCTCGCTCACGGTTAGGAAAAATCCTGGCTTGTACACACGATCGGGATTCTTGGGATCGACCGCCAGCCGCGCAAAATAGAACGGCCGCCCACTTACATTGAACGAACTGTTGACCTCGGTCCAGCTATCGCCCGCGTCGTCAGATCGGAACAGCGCCGTATGATTCTTCGCCTCCACCACCGCGTAAACACGCGAAGTCTTGCTGGCCGCTATGCCGATGCCAATTCGGCCCAGATCGCCCTCGGGCAATCCTTTGCGCAGTTCATGCCACGTCGCGCCACCATCGGTGCTCTTGAATAATCCGCTTCCCGGGCCGCCCGACCGGAAATTGTGTGGCTCGCGGCGCACGTCCCACATCGCAGCGTAGAGCACGCCTGCATCCTGCGGATCTATGGCCAGTTCCGCGCAGCCGGTGCTGTCGTTGCGGTAAAGGATCTTATCCCACGTCTTCCCGCCGTCTGCCGTTTTGAAGACGCCACGCTCGGTGTTCGAATTCCACAGATGTCCCAGAGCACACGCGTAGACCGTGTTGCTTTCCTTAGGATGCACGATCATGCGGCTGACGTGCTCGGAGTCAGGCAGGCCCACGGCCTCCCAGTTCTCACCGCCGTCGCGCGAGCGATACACTCCCGTGCCAACCGATACGCTGTTGCGCACCCACGACTCGCCCGTACCCACCCAAACCGTCTTCGAGTTTTGCGGATCAATCGCAATCGAGCCAATCGAAAGCGAAGGCTGCTTGTCGAAGATCGGCTTGAACGTCGTGCCGGCATCCACCGACTTCCAGACTCCGCCGCTCGCCGAGCCGACGTAGATCGTAAGCCGTCCCCCCTCGCGAACCGCGGCGATGTCGGCAATGCGGCCGCCCATCGCAGCCGGACCGATGGCGCGAATCGGCAGCCCGCTAATCATGTCTGAGTCGAGCGTGGCGTCCTGCCCTGTCACGAACAGAGCGGTAAACAATAGGCATAGAAACAGCGACACACGCGAACGATTGCTCATGATCACCTCATAAGGAAACCGCAGGGCCCAGAACTTTTCTCACAAATGATTGAAAGGACTTGTTCACCGACAGCATTGAAAGGGCGCGGCTTCAGCCGCGCCGCGTAACGCCCCAAAAATCGCGGGCTTTAGCCCCTGAGGTCGAAGTTCGACCCGCATCCCCCGTGCTAGTTCTTGGGTGGATCCGTCTTCGGTGCATCTGTCTTCGGCGCATCCGCCTTGGGAGCAGCCGCCGGCATCTTAAACAAGGAGTCATCCGCCGGCACATTCAGCTCAACCTTGGTGATCGTGAGCTTTTGCTTCTGGTCGGTTCCCTTGATGCCGCTCTCCACCGCAAATGGAAACATGATTCCGTCGACCGCTTTGTAGTCTCCGATCGCCGATTCAATTTCCTGTTCCGTACCCCGAACCGTGCGCTTGGTCACTTCCTTAATCTCGAGGAACGAATCGGAATCGATGTAAATCGTCTGCACGTCCCCGTTCTTCAGGGTAACTTTGAACTTATATGCGTCCGTGCCTTCGATTTTTTCTTTGCCCTGCAGCTCCACCTGGTGTCCCTTGCTTTTGTAATCGATGAGCGGGCCGTCGAGATCAGCCATCTCCTCGGTTTCCTTGGCCTCGTCCGCCGACATTAATTCCGCTTCCTTCTTCCCCATGAACGGCATGATCTGCCAGCCATTCTTGCCGTCGAAAGCCTGGACCGCCGTCAATCCCTGCACCGTGAATTCCAGGCGCGCCAGCGTTGGCCGCTTCTGGATCAAGACGCCCGGAGCTTCCATCCCCGGGCCCATCGACATGGTCGCAGTGGATTTGATGGACTTCACACTCTTCAGCTTCTCCGCCCCGCCGCGAGCCTGAACGTTCTTTGCAATAATCTCGTCCACGGTCTGCGCCAACAGGCACGGAGCCAGCACCGCCAAAACAATCATCGACAGACACACTTTTCGGATCATTAGTAATCTCCTAGGATTTCTGGACCTTCCCCTCTGAAGCCAGCTATTGTACCCCTCCGCCCCACTGCTCGCGGTGTTTCATGGCTTCTACGTTCGATCACACCGGAATGTTCCTGTCCGACTACGTTTTTGGGGGAAGACCTCTTACTTGCCGGATGCAAGAGGAAGACTATGCGAAGATAGGGCGCAATGAGCACCTTGGATAATACGACTGACAAGCGCCGCAAGCGATGGGACACCAGGCTGCTCCGTGTTAAGGAGCTAGCAGAGCGTCATCAACCGATTGCATCGGCTTTGCGCTTCTATCATCTGGTATTGGAGTTCCAGGCCCAGGTCTCATCTCGATCGACGCGCGCGATCGATCCGGACGTTCCCCTGCGCGCGCAGATCGACGTGGCCGCCGTCGTTTCCGAGCTGCCCGCCCTTCTCTCCCTTAGCGTGCAACATGCGCCTGAATCTTTGCGTGAAGCGGCCCGTCAGTGGAATTCGTCGGGAGGGCAAAAGTGGATTCAAACAATCCAGTCGGCACTTGACCCCGCTCGTCCACCATTCGCGGGACCGGATGACTTCTTCACGCGTGCTTGCCTCCAACCGTTCGCCGAGAACCTCCAACTCCAATTCGCAGAGGATACCTACACCGGCGACAGCGTCTGTCCCGCATGTGGCGGCTTGCCCCAGATGGCCGTGCTCCAACCGGAAGGAGACGCGGCTGGCCGCTGGCTGTTCTGTTCCTTTTGCCTGCGCCAATGGCCTTTTCGCCGACTGATCTGTCCCTGGTGCCGGGAAGAAAACAAGGAAAAGCTGCCGCGCTTTTCATCCGAGGAGTGGCCTGCAGTTCACGTCGAGGCGTGTGACACTTGCCGCCGGTACCTTAAAGCCATCGATATGACGGTGGACGGTCTGGCAGTTCCCCTCATCGACGAAACTGCATTCTCGGTACTCGACGTCTGGACGGCGGACCGCGGCTACTCCAAGATCGTGCCGAACCTGATGGGGTTTTAACACAACGTTAACATTGCCCTCATTAGAAGAGTTGACACCCTGCATCGTCGGGGTGTATTTTTTCGTGCGACTTCCTGTGTACACGAACTGCAGTAAGTGCATCCAACGGATATCCAGCTAGCGGGGATCTGAATGGACCTTTCACGCCGTTCCTTCCTGAAGACGGGAGTAGCCGGTGCGGTCGGGCTCTCAGCACTCGGGTTCGATCTGCAACCTCTGCAAGCCCAGTCTTCCAGCCTGAAAATTTCACGCACCACGCAAACCCGCAGTACTTGCCCATACTGCTCGGTGAGCTGCGGCATCATCATTCACACTATCGGGGATGGCGCGAAGAACGTCACGCCACAAGTGGTTCACGTCGAGGGCGATCCCGATCATCCCATCAACCGTGGAACTCTTTGTCCCAAGGGTGCTTCCCTGTTGCAGGACATCGTCAACGATCGCCGCCTGCTGAAGCCGCAGGTGCGCCGCCCCGGCTCCGATCATTGGGAAGACATTCCCTGGGATCAGGCGATCGATGAAATTGCCACGCGGACCAAGGCGCTCCGTGACGCGGACTTTATCGAGCGTGACAAGAGCGGCAAGACCGTCAACCGCTGGGAGAGTATGGCCTTTGCCGGCGGCTGCACCGATACCAACGAGTTCAATTATCTGGTTGTGAAGTCAATGCGTTCGATGGGGGTGACGTGCCTGGAAAACCAGGCACGTGTTTGACACGGCCCCACGGTCTCCAGTTTGGGGCCAACATTCGGACGCGGGGCGATGACCAACGGTTGGGTCGACATCAAGAACACCGACATGATGTTGATCATGGGCGGGAATCCAGCCGAGAACCATCCCTGCGGATTCAAGTGGGTCGTTGAAGCTAAACGCAACCGCAACGCGAAGATCATCGTCGTCGATCCGCGCTTCACGCGCACCGCTACGCAGGCGGACCAATTCCTTCAAATCCGCGCCGGGTCCGACATTGCCTTTCTCGGCGGGATGATTAATTTTGCCATCCAGAACAAGCGGTACAACGAGGAATACCTCGTCAACTACACGAACGCCGCGTTCGTTGTGAAGGACGGTTTCAAGCTCCCGGAAGATGGTCTCTACTCCGGCTTCGATCAGAACGCGAAGACTTACGACAAGTCGACATGGAATTACGAAGAAGTCGGAGGCGGCGCTGCAGCAAAGCCTGCCGCCGGCAGCCCACCCCCTCCCCCGTCACTTCCCCCAAACGTTGCCTATGACCTGTCACTGCAGAATCCCCGCTGCGTCTTCCAACTGCTGAAACAGCAATACTCGCGCTACACCCCGGAGATGGTCGAGCGCATCACCGGCATTCCGAAAGATCAGGCGATCAAGGCGTGGGATACCTTCACTTCCATTCGCCAGAACGGCGACATGAAGAAGGTCGGCACCATCATCTACGCCGTGGGATGGACGCAGCACTCCTCCGGCACGCAGACAATCCGCACGGCGGCAATGATCCAGTTGCTGCTCGGCAATGTCGGCCGCGCCGGCGGCGGGGTCAACGCCCTCCGCGGGCACTCGAACATTCAGGGTGCGACCGACATGGCCGGGGTCTTCGACATGCTTCCCGGCTATCTCAAGATGCCGACACCCGCCGACACGGACCTGAAGGCTTATCTCACTCGCACCACACCCAAGGCGTCGAAGCCGAAAGAGTGGGATTCCTTCAACTACTGGTCCAATACTCCGGCGTTCACCGTGTCGCTGCTTAAGGCGCTCTACGGCGATGCGGCCACCAAAGAGAATGATTTCGCTGTCAACTGGCTTCCCAAAATCGACCGAAAGTATTCCTGGGTGGAGATTTGGGATGACATGTACAACGGCAAAGTCAAAGGCATGATGGCATTCGGTATGAACGGCGTCATGATCGGGCCGAACGCGAAAAAGAACATCGAGGCCCTGAAGAAGGCAGACTTCCTGGTGGTCTGCGAAATCTATCCCGATGAAACCAGCGAATTCTGGCGCGCGCCGGGCACTACGCCCGACGAAATGAAGAAGATCAACACGACCGTCTATCGGCTGCCTGGCGCAGGCTTCGCCGAGAAGGACGGCACATTCGTTAACTCCGCGCGCTGGCTGCAGTGGAAGTGGGCCGCGGTTCCGCCTCCCGGGGATTGCAGGCTCGATCAGGAAATTCTGGCGCGCATCTTTTTGAAGGTCCGCGAGAAATATCAGAAGGAAGGCGGTAAGTTCGCCGACCCGATCCTGAAACTCTCCTGGAACTATACGAATCCATATAACCCGTCTCTTGCCGAAGTCGCTAAGGAGCTCAACGGAAAGGCCCTGGCCGACGTCACCGATCAGAAGACCAACACCACGATCAAAGCCGACCAGCAACTTCCCGGCTTCGCATTCCTGCGCGACGACGGGTCCACTACATCGGGCAATTGGCTCTTCTGTGGCTCATGGACAGAGGCCGGTGCCCTGACGCAGCGCCGCAGCCCGGAAGATCCGTCGGGTCTTGGCATTCATCCCAACTGGGCGTGGTCGTGGCCGATGAATCGGCGTGTCTTGTACAACCGCGCCTCCTGCGACCTCAACGGCAAACCCTGGGATCCCGATCGCAAGCAAGTCTGGTGGAGTGAGGCCAAACAGAAGTGGGTGGGCAACGACGTTCCCGATTTCAAAGCGGACTCCGACCCGAAAACTCGCATGGGCCCGTTCATCATGAATCCGGAAGGCGTCGGCCGTTTGTTTGTGCCCATCGGCGCCGTCGCCGACGGTCCCTTCCCCGAGCACTACGAACCCACGGAGAGCCCAATCGCGAATCCGTTGCATCCGAATCAGTCGAAGAACCCGATCGCGAAGAGATTCACGTCGGACGCCGACAAGTACGGCAGCGTCGAGCAGGGATTCAACATTATCTGCACGACCTACCGCCTGACCGAACACTATCACTACTGGACCAAAAACAATCCCATGAACGTGCAACTCGTGCCCGAGCCGTTCGTGGAGATTCCTGCCGAACTCGCCGATCAGATGGGCCTGCGCGGCGGAGAGAAGGTAAAGGTGAGCAGCGCCCGCGCGGAGTACATCGCCAAAGCGATGGTGACGAAGCGCATCAAGGGCATGATGATCGATGGCAAGAAAACCTTCCAGATCGGCATTCCCATTCATTGGGGATTCCGCGGTATCGCGGAAGACGAAGGCAAAACTGCGAAGACGCCGGTGAACTATCTCTCTCCGGCGGTGATCGATCCTAATGCGTACACGCCCGAGTTCAAAGGCTTCCTAGTCAAGCTGGAGAAAGCCTAACTGGGAAGAGTCGGAGGAGCCCTGAGATGAGCGATCGCAAGACGCTGCAAGTGCAGAGAATCTCGGGCCACCCCGGCCCTGTTCCTGGCGAGGGAACACAACGCCAGGAGAAACTCTGCAAACTCATCGACACCACCACCTGCATCGGCTGCAAGGCCTGTGAAGTCGCCTGCGTCGAATGGAACGACATGCCGTTCCAGCCCACCATGTTCGACAACACCTACCAGACGATGCCCGACACGAATTGGAACTACTGGAACCTGATCAAGTTCAATGAGGTCAGCTCCGACGACGGATCGTTCCAGTGGCTCATGCGCAAGCACCAGTGCATGCATTGTGCCGACCCCGGCTGTCTCGCCGCGTGTCCGGCCGACGGCGCGATCGTGCAATACAGCAACGGCATCGTCGATTTCGAAGAGGCCAACTGCATTGGCTGCGAGTTCTGCGTTTCGGGATGTCCGTTCAATGTTCCCAAGTTCAATCCGTCGACGAAAAAAGTCTACAAATGCACGCTCTGCTCTGACCGCGTCGGTCAGGGTCTGGAGCCAGCCTGCATCAAGTCGTGTCCGACGGGATGCCTCCACTTCGGCACGAAGGACGACATGCTGCAACTCGCGAACACACGCGTGACACAATTACAGCAGCATGCGGGGCTGAAAGACGCGGGCGTCTACGATCCGCAGACCATTGGCGGGACCTCGGTCGTCTACATCCTGCACGACGCGACGAATCCCGAAAAATACGGCGGGTTGCCGAAGAACCCTCGCATTCCCCTCAGCTTCACGCTCTGGAAGAACTGGTTCAAGCCGATTGGACTGATCGCGTCAATGATGGCGTTTGCCGGCGTCATCCTGCACTACGTGACCGAGGGACCACGAAGAGTGCAACCCCAACCTCCGGTGCGAGAGATCGACGGCGGCGAAGCAAGGAAGGAAAACTAGATGGCCACTCCTGCGAAAACCATCGGGCGCGGCCCCGACCACTTCATCAATCGGATTGGCCTGACTGTAGTGTATGTTGGAGAACTCCTGCGCCATCGCGCCTACACCCGCTTCCTGCACTGGGCTTACGGAATCTTTTTCTTCCTCGCATTGGTCTCGGGCTTCGGAATCTACATGCCGTGGATCTTCCGCTGGTTCACTCCTCTGTTCGGCGGCGGAGCCATGACGCGCATGCTGCATCCGTGGTTCGGACTCGGCTTCGTATTCTTCTTCGGCCTGCAGGCTTTGAATTGGCTGGTCCCGATGGCGTGGGGCCCGGGCGACAGCCGGTGGATGAAGCGGATGAAAGACTACGTCACGCATCGCGACAGCATTGAACCGCCGGATGTCGGCTTCTTCAACGCAGGCCAGAAAGCAATGTTCTGGGAAATCGTCGGCGGCAGCATCGCCTATGTCATCACAGGTTTGATCATGTGGTTCCCCGAAATATTCGGTCGCTGGCCCGTCGCCATCAGCTACATCATTCACGACATCTCGGCCTTGATTATGCTTGCCGGCATCTTCATTCACATTTACCTCAGCACCATCGGCGAGCCGGGCACCATGCAGGCCATGACTCGAGGCACCGTGAGCGAAGCCTGGGCATGGACTCATCACCCCGCCTGGTATAAAGAAGTCACTGGCCGCGACCCGCAACAGGCTTTGGAGGAAGCTCGCCGAAAACTGGGCGAGACCCGCGCCAACTCGGCGAACACAGCTGCGACAGAGCAACGCTAGGAAATACAGGCTGAGCTTCCCGAGAGAATTTGGCTGCCCCCCAGGGATTCGAACCCCGATAGCCTGCTCCAGAGGCAGGTGTCCTAGCCGTTGAACGAGGGGGCAACTCGGTTGTGGCAGGCATCTTGATTGTAAGTGGTAGGCGAACCCTCGGTCAATTTGAAGGAGGTGAGTCAAGCGCGCAGGCCGGCCGCAGACTCGTGTCAGCATATCTCGCTAGCCTAATGCGCTGGCAGATACCTCTGCGGGTTTTCTCAGCGATCTCCGCGGTTAGGCTTTTGTTTGCGGACTTCGAGAGGTAGAGACGCCAGCGCAGCGCACCTCCGTTTTCGGCGTAAAATTCTCGAAGATTCCAACGCCTTCGAGAGAATTCTATGATCGTCGCTACCGAGATTGCCCCAACAACTTCCGACTACGCCGAACTCGCGCGCCGCTCACTCGAAGCCGAACAGTGTGCGCTGGTCGTCATCGACATTCAACAGAAACTGCTGCCGCCGATCTTTCAGAAAGAGCACCTCGTGCGCAACGCGCAGTTGCTGATCCGCGCCGCAGGGATTCTGAAAATTCCCACCATCCTGAGCACCCAGTACGCCAAGGGATTGGGCAGCACGGTTCCAGAAATCTCTTCCCTGCTCGCCGGCACCGAACCCGTCGACAAGACGCTGTTCTCCTGCTTCGGAAGCGACGCCTTCTGCTCGCTCCTCAAGCGCCTCCCCGGTCAGCGCAACACGCTGCTGCTGTGCGGCATGGAGAGCCACATCTGCGTCACGCAGACCGCGCTCGGAGCGTTGCGTGAAGGATATCTGGTGCACGTCGCGTCGGATGCTGTCAGCTCGCGCACGGAATGGAACTGGAAAATCGGCTTGGACCGCATGCGCTCCGCCGGCGCCATCATCTCATCGACGGAAATGATGATCTATGAGCTGATGCGCTCCTCGTCATCAGCAGCCTTCAAAGAATTGCTGCCGCATTTGAAGGGATAGAAAGGCGTAAACCACGAAGGACACGAAGGTACACGAAGGACTTCTGAGATGATCTTCCTTCGTGGACCTTCGTGTCCTTCGTGGTTAATGCCTTTAAGCTTCGGCCTGCTCTGCCGGTTCAGCGTCTTTCTTCTTGACCCGGACCACGGTGATCTTGGCAAATCCCTCCTGGAACGCGGGCGGCTTGAGCTTGGCAGCCATGCGCCGCATCACATCTTCCGCGACAACCCGATCGCGCCGCTGATGCCGTTCGACGCAGACCTCGAGCGGCACGTCGAAGAACACGGCATGCACTTCGTAGTTGTAGTCTTTGGCGAGTTTGATCCAGTGCTGGCGCTCTTGCGGCGTCAGGTTGGTAGCGTCGACATAATTCGTCGGACGCTTGGCGATCAGCCGCGCCTTTAACATCGAGCGGAGATTGGAGAACACCAGATCCTGGAAGCGCTGCTCGCGGACGTCATCAAACAGCAGCGACCGCACCATATCACTTGAGAGCGGAACGACGTTATGCCGCTTGAACCACGAACTCTTTCCTGAACCGGGCAGTCCAATCGCGAGCACGACAATTCCCTTCGGTGGGCGCGGGGGCGCGCTCGGCACCACGGCGGGAACCGCTGGAGCTTGCGGAGTTCGTGAGACGGGTTGAGCTTCGGCTTCAGCGGCCTCACCGGGTTCAGCGAAAGCAGGTTCAGCCTCAGCCGAATCGGGCTCCGCCGAGTCAACTTCCACAGGCGGCGCGCCAGGAGCGCCCTTCGGCGTGAATGCCTGGGCTACGGCTTGCTCCCGTCCACGCCCACCTCTTCCCCGGCCACCACGGCGACGGCGTCCGCGGACGCTGCGTTGCGCAGCTCCCGAAACGGCTCTGGGTTTCGCCTGCTCGCTCTCGACCGGCTCGGACTCTGCGGCGATCGGTTGCGCTTCGACTTCTTTCTCGGCGCTTTCCACAGCTTCGCTGCGACTCTCCGGCTCAGCCTCCGATGGCTCTTCCGCATCAAAATACGCAGGCTGCAGTGGCGGTGGCGCCGGCTGACTCACCTGCTCTTCGGATTTCTTCTTGCGGCGCTGTAAGCGCTCGCGCATCCATTTACGCATGTTCAGGCTTGTAACACAGATTGCAGGATAAGAGCAATCTGCAGAACCACTTGCGAACCAGCCACGCCAGCCGGAACACCCCACCACCACTGAATCCATGCACACATGACGGCACCGAATCCCGCTACAATATTGGCCATGGCTAGCCCGATCCCTTCCCCCATCGCCGGACAGAAATACATTTCGCTGACCACGTTCCGCAAGACGGGTGCCGGCGTCGCCACGCCGGTATGGTTCGGAGAAGATGGCGACAACCTTTACGTGATGACCCGCAGCGACATGGGAAAAACGAAGCGCATCCGCAACAATCCGCAGGTGAAGGTTGCTCCCAGCAGTATCCGGGGAAAAGTTACGGGACCGGAGTTCGCGGCGACAGCCCGCATTCTGCCGCCCGCAGAACACCAGCGCGCCCGCGATACGATCAACCGAAAATATTGGATGGCAAGGATTCCCCTGATCTGGTCAAGAACGGATACGTACTTCGAAATCAGCTTCAACTGATCTCTTGTCATTCCGAACGGCGAAGCCGGGAGGAATCTGCTCCGCGCGGGCAGCGCCACCGCTGCCGCCAGACAGCAGATTCCTCCCTTCGGTCGGAATGACACGAGTAGAGACAATCACCACTCGCCCGTCGTCAGGTACTGATGAATCGAGTTCGCCGCGCGCCGTCCGGAACCCATGGCCAGAA
>Ga0307475_10001985_pt1 | contig 12203 bp, 5 predicted proteins | sample atmos_gasesECM1C_FD_203317 | JGI IMG/M metagenome (GOLD analysis project Ga0307475, IMG submission 203317) | Hardwood forest soil microbial communities from Morgan-Monroe State Forest, Indiana, United States - atmos_gasesECM1C_515 | ecosystem: Environmental > Terrestrial > Soil > Temperate... | reverse complement strand
GCGCGAATCTCGGTGAAGCCGTCGCGATGTTTGTTCATCCCCCGGCGGAGCGCAGACGCCCCTCCTTGATCAAGGCCGCTATTCGCGGCAAATCGGTTCCGGAAATGAGCTCTTCGAGTAAACCGGACATGCGGCGACGCCAGTTCGGATGTGCATCTGTCGTCCCGGGCAGGTTTGCCTGCTCGCCCTCGGCAATAACATCTTCGAGCTGAATCAACATCAGTCGCGCGTGCGAACGCGCGAGATAGGTCAGGATCGCATCTCCGAGCTCCGTCGAATAGACCGGATCACCGCCCTCAGAAAAAAATTCCCCAACGCGCTCTGGTGCAAGCAGCTCCTCTTTCACCAGCGCGTCGAGCAGCAGCAGACGATCGCGGCGGCGCTCCCTTTCGTCCGCCTTGGCGGTATCCCGGTTGGGGTAGAGTTCTAGGCGCCGACGCCAGGCAATATCGCGGCCGAGCCAGAAGCCTTTGAGTGTCGCGATGTCATGGGTCGCGACCGAAGCCGCGGCGAGGGGAGGGTACCCGGCAGGCGGCACAAAGCCCCCGTCGTGTCCGCGCTCGAACACGAGCACACGGTAGGACAACACGGCGGCCGACTGCATCGTCTCGCGAAATCCGACGGGCACGGTCCCAAGATCCTCGCCGATCACGGCGCAAGCCTGCCGATGGCTCTCGAGGGTTACCAGCCGCAACAGGTCCGCGAATGGATAAGATACATAGGCACCAGCACTTGCTTCCATTCCTGACGGGATCCAGTAGAGCCGGTTGAGCGACATGACGTGATCTATCCGTAGGATCCCGGCATGACGCATATTGGCCCGCAGCGCCGCGATGAAGGGCGCGTAACCTTGTCGTTGGAGGATCATCGGGTTGACCGGTGCCAAGCCCCAATCCTGCCCTGCCCGGTTGAACGCGTCAGGGGGCGCGCCGATCGATGCTCCGGATGCAGTGAGCTCCTGGTCCGCCCATGCCTCCGCGCCGTTGGGATCCACGCCGACAGCGAGGTCGCGATAGAGCCCCAGCGACAATCCGGCCTTGCACCCGGCCGCCACCGCCGCCGCCAGCTGGCGGTCAGCTTCCCATTGCAGATATTGAAAGAATTCGACACGGTTGTGATTTGCCGCCGCGAATTCGGCGACCTCCGGTGAACGCGGGTTGCGCACTAACGCCGGCCAGGCCCGCCAGGAGAACCCCGTTCCTTCGCGGCAGTAATATTCGTGGAGTGCTTCGAAGACCGCAAAATCGACGAGCGATTGCCCCCCGTCGCGCTGAAACTCACGGAACGCCCGGCCGAGATCGCTCTTTGCGCCACCCTTCGCAACCAACTCGTGCGTCTGGAAGCGCCGGAACAGCGCCTCCAGCACCGGCCGCTTGCACGCAGCGACCGCACTGTAATCGATGAGCCAAGCCCCGCGCGCGGCGGCGAGGGTCACCGCGAACCGTTCTCCTCCGATCAGTGCGCGCACGGTTTCATCCTCGGCAAAGCCCGGTACGGCGGTGACATCGATGTAAAGGTAATCGATGTGGGTGCGGCTCGATGGCGCATAGGGGCTGAAGTGCAGCGGCTCGGCGGCAAACAGCGCGTGGAGGGGGTTGATGCCAAGTGTTGCCGCGGCGCAGGACCCGGCAGCGCAGGCAAGCCTTGCCAGGTCAGTAAAGTCGCCCATAGCCCAATTGCTAGCGCTGCGCAGACCATAGAGCTGGCACGTCAGACCCCAGCTGCGGGTGCTCCGCCCGAGCTCGGCAGGGAGGTGACAGCCAGCCGGGGCAACGACGAGGCCGAGCCGCGCTGCAACACCACCGGCGTCGAGGTCAAGCCGGTGATAACCAAGTGGCAACCCCGCTGGCAGTGCCAGGGCGATTCGCTGCGCCTCCTCGCCGGAGGCTGCCGCCAGTCGACCGGAGCGTTCCTCCCCACTTTCGAGGCGGATCATCCAAGAGATTTCTCGACAGCCATTCGGAAGGTGAAGCACAAGCTCGGGATGGGCTGCCTCGGCGTCAACGAAGTGGACCGGACCTAGCCCCAACGGCGCGCGCCGTTGCCGCTCGGCCAGCTCATGCCTAGCGACTGCCGGGTCGGCTGGAAGACCAAAAGCGCCAATCAGCGCCAGCAGCGTCTCGTCGGACGCCTTCTGAGAGCGACCGAAGGTATCCGTGTAATGCGCCTCGATGCCGACGAGCCGAGCGAGCTGTTCGATCGCGGCGCGGTCGTTCATGTTACGGTGGAGCCCTGCGGCAGGAGGAAGAAGGTTGTGCTCAGGGGTGAGCCGGGCAGAACTTCGGGCCATGCGGAAGAATAGAGCAGCCGTCCATTGGACATCGGCGGGACGGGCACCTGTTCGTCAGCGAAATTCGCGACCAGAACCAACTGCGAACGGTCACCGAGCTGCCATTGGACCAATACAGCTTTTGCCCCGAGCACCCGGTAGTCGCCGGCAAAAGCCGGGATCCCGGCGACGCGAGGCGCGATCTCGCACGTCCTGACAGCGAGCAGCCGGCGGTATCGGCCAAGCCAGCGCAAATGATTACCTCGGCTCAACTCCGCCCACTCGAGCCGCGACTGTGCGAATGTCTCAAACGCAGTCGGGTCTGGAAGCCGCTCACGCGCGGTTGCGTCGCGGAATTCCGGGAAATGGGCGAATTCTTGGCGTCGTCCCGCACGCACTGAAGCGCCGAGACCCGGCTCGAAATCACAAAAGAATGCGAAAGGCCTGAGGCTGGCCCACTCCTCACCCATAAACAGCAACGGGATCTGCGGCGACAGCAGCACGATGGCAATGGCGGCATGCAGGGCGGTCTCGGAGGTGTCAGCCGATAGCCGCGTCCCGAACGGACGGTTTCCGATCTGGTCATGGTTCTGTAGAAACGCAACAAATGCCGTCGCGGGCAATTCGGCGGAAGGTTCGCCGCGGGGCCTTCCACCGCGAAACGGCGAAGGTGCCCCCTGGTAGGCAAATCCTTCGGCGAGCGCACGGCCGAGGCGCTCGGCCGGCTCGGCAGCGTAATCACCATAATAGCCCCGGTCCTCGCCAGTGACGAGGAAATGCAAGACGTGGTGAAGATCGTCGTTCCATTGCGCGGTATATCGCTCGATTTGGCCACGAGGGCGCACCAGGCGGTGCGCCTCGTTGCGGTCGTTCTCAAGGACGAGATGTACTTCCCGGCCGGTGACGTGCTGTCGCACGCATTGGGCGATCTCATCGATGATGTCGGGCAAGCTTTCGTCGATGATTGCGTGGACCGCGTCGAGACGCAGCCCATCGAAGTGGAACTCTTCGAGCCAATAAAGGGCGTTGTGTATAAAAAAGTCGCGCACCGGTCGACCGTGCCGTGAGGAGAAATCCAGCGCAGCGCCCCATGGGGTACTTTGGCGTTCGGTAAAGAACTCGGGTGCGATCGAGGGCAGGTAGTTACCTTCAGGGCCGAAGTGGTTGTAGACGACATCGAGGAAGATGGCGAGGCCGCGGGCATGGCAGGCCTCGACGAGCCGCTTCAACTCCTCCGGCGCGCCATACCGCGAAGCGGGCGCGTAGAGGAAGACGCCGTCATATCCCCAATTTCGCCCTCCCGGAAACTCGGCAATCGGCATCAGCTCGACGGCAGTCGCGCCGAGCTCCCGGATGTGATCGAGATGCCCGATAACCCCAGCAAAGTCGCCGTTTTCGGAAAACGCGCCGACATGCAGCTCATACACGACGATTTCTTCCCATCGGCGGCCGCGCCAGCCGAGGTCGCTCCAGACATACTCGGCGGGATCGACGACCTCGCTCGGACCGTGAACGCCGGCGGGCTGGCGACGCGACGCCGGGTCGGGAACGGCCTTTCCCCCGACGACATAACGGTAGCGCGTCCCGGGCCTCGCAGCAGCAATCGTCAGCGAGAACCAGCCATCCTCGTCACGGACCATTGGGATGGCACGAGCGACCACATTCTCGATCTTCAGTGAGACAGCGCTGGCGCTCGGCGCCCAAAGACGGAACCGCACTCCGTCGGCCGTCGGTTCGGCACCAAAGGGAAGCTCATGACGGCGCCGCATCATCCGCCCCCGGCTTTGCGCTGTCAGTCGGTAGGGCACTGGTCGGCAGTGCGCTTCTTTGCGGCACCTCCGGCCGCGGCGCACGATTGATGAAGAGTGCAAAGGAATGGGCCTGCAGCCGATAGACATCCCCCAGTGCGTAGAGCGTGCCGTCGGCGACACACCCCGTCGGCTGAGCGGTGTCGACCAGCGCTTCCCAGGACATCGGCGCAGCAAGCGATGGGATGTGGAAATCGAGGTTTTCGTGATAGGCGTTCATCATCACGAGAAAACTCTCGTCGATGTCTCGTTGGCCGCCCGGCGTGAAGAATTCACCTGCCGCCCCGCTCAAGACGTACCCGAGTGACAGGGCGACCGGATTGTTCCAATCCTCGGCGGTCGCCTCCCGACCCGATGGGGTGATCCAGGTGATGTCCTTGACCCCGGCCTCTGAGAGCACCTCACCGCGTAGAAAGCGCGGGCGCGAAAAGACGCGATGGCGACGGCGGACTTGGATCAGATAGCGGACGAAACGACGGAGAGCCTCATCTTCGGGTCTTATATGCTCCCAGTTGAACCATGAAATCTCGTTGTCCTGACAATAGGCATTGTTGTTGCCGCGTTGCGTCCGTCCGATCTCGTCGCCGGCCAACAGCATCGGAACACCGAGCGACAACAGCAGAGTGGCGAGCAGATTACGCTTCTGGCGGTCGCGCAGGGCGGCGACGTCAGGATCGCAGGTCGGCCCCTCGACTCCATGATTCCAGCTGAAGTCGGCGTCGCTTCCGTCGCGATTTTTCTCACCATTGGCTTCGTTGTGCTTGGCGTCGTAGCTGACTAGATCCTGCAGCGTGAGACCGTCGTGTACAGTAACAAAATTGATGCTTGCCCAAGGACGCCGGCCGCGGTGGTCGAAGATATCGGACGAGCCCGCCACGCGCGAGGCGACGTCGGCGACGAGACCTTGGTCTCCCTTCCAAAAACGCCGGATTGTATCGCGGTATTGGCCGTTCCACTCGGCCCAACCAGGCGGAAAATTGCCGAGCTGGTAGCCGTAGGGACCGAGATCCCAAGGTTCGGCGATCAGCTTGAGCCCAGTCATGACCGGATCCTGCCGGATAGCATCGAAAAACGCGCTGCCCTGCCCGTAGTCGCCGTTCTCACGCGCCAGCGTTGTGCAGAGGTCGAAGCGAAAACCGTCGACATGCATTTCCAGTGCCCAGTAACGCAGTGACTCCATGACGAGTTGCAGCACCCGCGGATGATCCAGGTTCAATGTGTTGCCGGTGCCGGTAACGTCATGATAAAAGCGCTTGTCAGTGTCCAATCGATAGTATGAGGCGTTGTCGATGCCGCGAAACGACAGGGTTGGGCCGAGGTGATTGCCTTCACCGCTGTGATTGTAAACGACGTCGAGGATGACCTCGATCCCGGCATCGTGCAGCCGCTTGACCATAGTCTTGAAGCCGGCGATCGAGTTTGTCGCCAACAGGCGCGGATCCGGCGCGAAATAGGCGATCGAGTTGTAGCCCCAATAGTTGACCAGGCCGCGCTCGATCAGATGACGGTCGTCGACCGCAGCGTGTATTGGGAGCAGCTCAACTGCGGTCACCCCGAGATCGAGCAGGTAGTCGATCATCGCTGGCGAGGCGAGCCCCGCAAAAGTACCGCGGTGCAGGGAATCGACATCGGGATGTCTAATCGTGGTGCCACGGACATGCAGTTCGAGGATGATTGTCTCTTCCCAAGGGATCCGAGGACGGCGATCGTCGCCCCAGGTGAAGGCCGGTTCGATGACTCGACATTTCGGGATCTGGCGCGCATTATCGCGCCGGTCGAATGACAGATCCGAGCGCTGACTGCCAACGCGGTAGCCAAAGAGCGCGTCGCTCCACCGCAGCCTGCCATGTAGCGATCGGACGTATGGATCGATCAGCAATTTATTGGGGTTGAACCGGTGCCCATTCGAAGGATCGTACGGTCCATAGACGCGGTAGCCGTAAAGCAAGTTCGGACGGACGTCCGGCAAATAGGCGTGCCAGACCTCGTCGGTGTATTCCGGAAGGGCGATCCGCGCCTCCTCGTGGTTGCCTGATCGATCGAACAGGCACAGCTCGACCTTTTCAGCGTGGGCTGAGAAGAGTGCGAAATTGACGCCCTCGCCGTCCCACGTCGCTCCAAGCGGATAGGGACGGCCCGGCCACACCTTGGTCGACGCGGCCATTCGACCTAATCTGCGGTGAAAATCAGGGCCCCGAGCGGCGGAAGCCGTATACGGACTGATTGATGATGGCCGTGCATCGGATGAGGCTCGGTATGTACTTCTCCGGCGTTGCCGACCCCGCTGCCGCCATATTCCGTCGCGTCTGTGTTGATGCGCTCGCGATAACGTCCGGGTCGCGGAACCCCGATCCTGTAGTCTTCGCGCGGCACCGGTGTGAAGTTGCACACGACCCAGGCCACCTCGTGTGGATCACGTCCGCGGCGGACATATGAAATGATGCTTTCAGCCGCGTTTGCCACATCGGTCCAACGAAAGCCATCGGGATCGCAGTCGAGCCGGTGCAGCGCCGGTGTATTGCGATAGAGAAAGTTGAGATCGCTCACTAGGCGACGCACGCCTTCGTGCGCCGGATCGGCAAGAAGCTGCCAGTCGAGCCCGATATCGTGGTTCCACTCGCGCTCCTGCGCAAACTCGGCACCCATGAACAGAAGCTTCTTGCCGGGTTGGGTCCACATATAAGCCAGACACGCGCGCAGATTGGCGAAGCGCTGCCAGCGGTCGCCTGTCATCTTGTTGATCAGTGATCCCTTGCCGTGCACCATTTCGTCGTGACTGAGCGGCAGGATAAAGTTCTCATGATAGGCGTAAAGAAGACCAAATGTGAGGTTGTTGTGATGGTACTTCCGGTAGATCGGGTCGGTGGACATATAGTGCAGCGTGTCGTGCATCCATCCCATGTTCCATTTAAAGCCAAAGCCGAGCCCACCAACATAGACTGGGCGTGACACCATCGGCCAGGCGGTCGACTCTTCGGCAACAGAGGTCGCGCCGCTTCCTTCCCCAAAGACCAACTCGTTTAACCGTCGCAGAAACGAGATCGCCTCGAGGTTCTCGCGTCCGCCGAAGGTATTCGGGATCCATTCGCCCTCACGGCGGCTGTAATCGAGATAGAGCATCGACGCCACGGCGTCGACCCGGATCCCGTCGATATGAAATTCGCGCAGCCAGTAGAGCGCACTCGATAGCAGGAAGTTCGCCACCTCTCGGCGCCCATAATTGTAAATCAGCGTGTTCCAATCGGGGTGGATGCCTTGACGCGGGTCGGCATGCTCATAGAGCGCCGTTCCGTCGAACCGACCGAGTCCATGCGGGTCGTTTGGGAAGTGTCCTGGTACCCAGTCGAGGAGCAAGCCGAGCCCCGCGACGTGACAGGCCTCGACGAAAGCGCGGAAGTCGTCCGGAGCGCCGTACCGGCTGGTCGGTGCAAACAGCGAAATTGGCTGGTATCCCCAGGATCCGTCAAATGGGTACTCCGCTACCGGCAAAATCTCGATATGGGTAAAGCCCATATCTTGGACATAGGGGACGAGCTGGGCAGCGAGCTCGCGATACGTCAAGTAACGCCCGTGTTCGGCGAGATTGCGCCGCCACGAGCCGAGGTGGACTTCGTAAATTGCGATCGGTGACTCGCGATCGTTGCGGCGCCAGCGCTCCGCCATCCACGCGCCGTCGTGCCAGATATGCCGCGACGGGTCGGCGACGATCGACGCGGTGCCCGGCGGCTTTTCCGATCGCTCGGCGTGCGGATCCGCTTTTAGCGGCAGCAGTTGGCCGTCGGCTCCTAGGATCTCGTACTTGTAGAGGCGACCGGGGCGTAGCCCGGGCACGAAGAGTTCCCAGAACCCGCTCGCTTCTCGGCGCCGCATCGGCATGCGCCGACCGTCCCAGGCGTTGAAGTCGCCGACCACGCTGACCCGGCGCGCATTGGGCGCCCACAATGCGAAGGCGACCCCCTCGGTACCCTCGTGGACGACCGGATGTGCGCCGAGCTTTTGATAGCTCGCGAGATGGTTGCCCTCGACGAGGAGGTAGATGTCGAGCTCTCCGAGAACAGGGGAGAAACGGTAGACGTCGTCGAATTCGGTCCGGAAGGCGCCACTCGATATGCGCAGTCGATAGCGAAACGGCTCCCGCCGATCGGCAAAGGTCGCAACGAAGAGACCGTCGCGATGAGTGCGGACGCCTTTGGCCGCGATTTTACCGGTCGCAGATTCGACGACCGCCATTTCTTGCGCCGCCGGTAGCATAGCGCGAACGCAAATTCCGGTGGCGGTCTGATGCATGCCGAGGAAGGAGAACGGATCATCATGACGCCCCTCGACAATGGCCTCGACCTCAAGGTCAGGCTGATGCGGCATGCTCGCCCCCCTCCGTCCTGGCCAAAATCGCGAGAATCCCTTTGAGGGGGATGTCGACCCAGGCGGGCCGGTTCGCGAGTTCGTACGACACCTCGTAGACGGCCTTCTCGAGTATAAAAAACGCCGTCATGTCACGTGCTTGCTTCTTGCTCGCGGGATAGGCCGCGCAACCACGCATGGTCTTGCGATAGGCAGCGCGAAAGCCATCTACCGCCCGCTGCCGCCAGGCTTCGGCGAGCTGAGTCATTCTTGGCTCCGCCGCTGGCCGCGCCTCTATCAGCTGCCGCACTGCGGCTACGGCGGCGTAGTCGAACGAACGGATCATCCCGGCGACATCGCGCAGGGGCGAGCTCTTACGTCGGCGTGAAGCGAGCGGCCGTGCTGGCTCGCCCTCGAAATCAATGATAAAGAAGTCATTTTGAACAACGATCACCTGGCCAAGGTGGAAGTCTCCGTGATATCGCGTCTTTTGCGCCTCGACAGTGTCCGGGATCAGCCGCAGGATGCGCTCGAACAGCCCGTGGCGAAGCGTGAGGACGCGGTCAGCAAGATCTCGGGTCGGGGCAGGCAGGCTCGGCCGTACGCGCTCCAACCCGGACAGCATATGTGCGGTGGCGTTGGCGAGATCATCGCGCCACTCGGCGGTGTCCTCGGGACAGAGCGGCTCAGGGGCGAAATCGGGGTGGTTGCCGGCATGCTCGGCCAGCGCTCGGTGCATCTCGGCAGTGCGGATGCCGAGCTGGCGCGCCAGCATAAGAAAGAAGACGTCGGGATCGGCCAGGGCGGATGGGCTCTCTCCGCCAGATATCAGCGCGTCGTCGAGATAGCGGGTCAGGTAATTCAGCGCCTGCGTCCAGCCGTCGCCTTGATTGCGGATAAAACCGAACAATACACCCAGGGCGTGCTCCTCCCTTCCGCTCTCGCCGTCGACGGCGATTTCCAGCGTGGCGAGCAGCGGCGGCGTATTGGCAAACCCGGCCGACTCGACGAGAAACCGAGACATTTCGACCTCGGGGTGCGGTCCGGGCTGGAGCCGCCGGTAGAGCTTCAGCATCCCGTAATCTTCAAAAAACACCGAACTATTTGACTGTTCCGCTGCGCCGCGTCGAACCGCCAAGCGTTCCGGAACTGCCGACGGATCAAAACTCGACGTCTTGTGGCAACGGATTTCGCCACCTTCGAGCGGCAGTGTCGCTTCGCGTCGGATTGCGTCGAAGACTGCTAGCGGAAAACCCTCCTGGGAAAAGGCGTCGACAAGCGCACCCTCTTTGCGGGATTGGCGCATTTCGGCAAGCGTAACCGGGGCCAGCCCCTGTCGCAGCTCGGTCTCGGCTGGCGACCAGATTGCGGCCAGCGGCAGGAAATAGCGCGGACGGCCGCCACCGGCGAGTTGCGCCTCGACCACCTGCGCCAAGAAAGTCTCCGAGCCCGACCCGTCCTCAAACTGCCGGGCGATCTCGCCGCGCGCCAGCACCGAGGCACCCTTGATCCGCTGGTCCTTCTCCCCGAACCAGCGCTGGCGCGGCAGAAAGGCGGGGACCACGTCGTTCTCGAGCTGCGGCAGATTGTGCTGGCGGAACAGGTCAGACCAGCCACGCGGCATCACCAAGGTCAGGAATTCGGGCGGCGCCGCCTGCAGTGTGACACCCTCCTGCGCGACGGGGAGCAGGTCGAACCAGAAGAAGCTGTGTGCCTGCAAAGTCAGCAGGTAGGGCAATTCGCCCACGGTCGGAAAGACACTGCGCCCGAGAAGCTCGACCGGTTGGCGGCCGCGGAACTCCGAGAGGTCGAGCTCCACCGCTTGCGGCGAGCGCGACAGATTGGCGACGCAGAGGATGGTCTCCTCATCGAGGATGCGCAGATAAGCGATGACCTTTCGGTTCGAGGGGTAGAGAAAGCGCAGCGTGCCGCGACCGAAGGCGCGCCTTGAGCGACGCGCCGCGATCAGCCGCTTCGTCCAGTTCAGTAATGATGACGGTGAGCGGCTTTGCGCCTCGACATTGACCGCCTCGAACCCGTACACCGAATCCATGACCGGCGGCAGGTAAAGCCGCGCCGGGTCTGCGCGGGAGAACCCGCCATTGCGGTCGAACGACCATTGCATCGGCGTTCGTACGCCGTCGCGATCGCGCAGGAAGATGTTGTCTCCCATTCCGATCTCGTCGCCGTAATAGAGGACTGGTGTTCCGGGCATCGAAATCAGCAGAGCATTGAGCAGCTCAATCCTACGGCGATCATTTTCCATCAATGGCGCGAGGCGACGGCGGATCCCAAGGTTGATCCGCGCATGTCTATCGGCCGCATAGTGGCTCCACAGATAATCGCGCTCGCGATCGGTGACCATTTCGAGCGTCAGCTCGTCATGATTGCGCAGAAACACCGCCCATTGGCAGGTTTCTGGAATATCCGGCGTCTGGCGCATGATGTCGGTTATGGGATGTCGATCTTCGGTCGACACCGCCATGTAGATGCGCGGCATCAGCGGAAAGTGGAACGCCATATGGCATTCGTCCCCCGCTCCGAAATATTGCAAGACATCCTCCGGCCATTGATTGGCCTCGGCGAGCAGCATGCGCCCGTCGTAGTGGGTGTCGAGTTCGCGGCGCAGCCGCTTCAAGATCTCATGCGTTTCGGGCAGGTTTTCGTTGATCGTGCCCTCGCGCTCGATCAGGTAGGGCACCGCATCGAGCCGCATCCCGTCGACCCCGAGATCGAGCCAAAAACGCATCACCTCGAAGACAGCCCGCAATACGCGTGGATTATCGAAGTTGAGGTCGGGTTGGTGTGAATAGAAGCGATGCCAGTAATAGGCCTGCGCGACCGAGTCCCACGTCCAGTTCGATTTCTCGGTGTCGACGAAGATGATACGGGTTTCGGGGAATTTCTGGTCTGTATTGCTCCAAACATAAAAGTCGCGCAGCGACGAGCCGGGCTTTGCTCGACGCGCACGCTGAAACCAGGGATGTTGATCCGACGTATGGTTGATTATCAGCTCGGTGATAACGCGCAGATTGCGGCGATGTGCCTCGCGCACGAATGCCTTGAAATCGGCCATCCGCCCATAGGACGGATTGACGTTCTTGTAATCGGCAATGTCGTAGCCGTCGTCGCGCAGTGGCGAGGGATAGAAAGGCAGCAACCACAGCGCGGTGACCCCGAGATCGTGCAGATAATCGAGCTTGCGGCACAACCCGTTGAAATCGCCAATGCCGTCGTCATCAGCATCAAAGAACGCTTTTACGTGCAGCTGATAGATAATCGCGTCCCGGTACCACAACGGGTCCACGGTTGCTGGCTGCATGAGCACGCCGCTCCCGGAGAGCGGCGCTGGAGCATCATCGGGAGGCGTCATACTGGGTCAGCTCGTAGCAGGCGGAAAATCATTGCAGGATTTGTCTCGGGATCTAGGTGGAGGCGCTGCCGAGTGCCGCGGCAGGTCACGACGCGTCGCGTGAACGCCTCCTCGAGCGAGAATTCGGCATCCGCCGCCAAGCCGAACTCGGCCAGCGGCAGCTCGATCTCGCTTTCGTGCGCGACGTGAGGATCGAGATTGACGGCGACAATAACGGTATTGGCCATGTCCGCCGAGGTCTTCGCATACGCGAGAATATTCGGGTCCGGACAGTCGAGAAAACGCAGGTTGAGAAATTCCTGCAATGCCGGATTGTCGCGCCGGAACCGGTTAAGAATCCCGATATCCTCTTTGATGTTGCCCGGCCGATCCCAGTCCCACACCTTGTATTCGTACTTTTCCGAATTGAGAT
>Ga0307475_10001981_pt1 | contig 12207 bp, 7 predicted proteins | sample atmos_gasesECM1C_FD_203317 | JGI IMG/M metagenome (GOLD analysis project Ga0307475, IMG submission 203317) | Hardwood forest soil microbial communities from Morgan-Monroe State Forest, Indiana, United States - atmos_gasesECM1C_515 | ecosystem: Environmental > Terrestrial > Soil > Temperate... | reverse complement strand
CGAGGGATATGACCGCATCAGCATGCATGGCGTGCGGCGGGAACTGTTGCAGCGGCAGGCGCAGAGTATCGGGCTGCCGCTGCACGAAGTGTTTATTCCACCGGAATGCGTAAATTCGATTTATGAAGCGCGCATGGAAGCGGCACTGCGAGTACATTTTGAAAATGGTGTTCGCAAAGTGGCGTTCGGCGATATTTTTCTGGAAGACTTGCGCGCTTACCGGGAGAAAAATCTCGCGCGCATAGGCATGACGGCGCTGTTTCCGATCTGGAAGCGAGATAGCCGCGAGCTGATCGATTCATTTCATGCGCAGGGGTTTCGTTCCATCGCCGTTTGCGTGAATCCCAAGTTTTTGGATCGCAGTTTTGCTGGGCGCGAGTTGGATGGTTCGTTCTTCGCGGATTTGCCGCCTCAGGTGGATTGTTGCGGCGAGAATGGCGAATTTCATACTTTTGCTTTCGATGGTCCGATTTTCAAAGAGCCGGTGCGCTTTCAAGTAGGCGAATGCGTAGAACGAGATTCGTTTGTTTTTTGTGATCTCTTAATGGAAAAGGAAGGGCAGATATATGAATCCGCAAGCAGCAAAGCATGAAGAAACCATATTCCGCACGATCCTGATCGTGGGGATGATTCTCTTCGCGGCGATTATGCGCATCGTTCCGCATCCCTGGAATCTAGCTCCGGTTGGGGCCATGGCGCTGTTTTCCGGAGCAGTGATCCGGAATCGGGTGATGGCGTTTGTGTTTCCGTTGCTGGCGATGCTGGCCGGCGACTTGTTTATTGGTTTTCATATTTTGATGCCGGTGGTGTACGCCAGTTTTCTGATCAGCACGGCTCTTGGTTTCTGGGTGCGGGAGCGACGCAACGCTGTACGTGTCGGTGGAGTGGTATTGCTTGGCGCGATACAGTTTTTTGTGATCACCAATTTCGGTGTGTGGGCGTTTTTAAACTCCTATCCCAAGACATTTGCTGGCTTGATGGCTTGTTACGCGGCGGGAGTGCCATTTTTTTGGAACACGCTCGCCGGAGATATCTGCTATTCAGCGCTACTGTTCGGCGGGCTGTTGTTGGCGGAGCGCACGTACCCAGCGCTGAGGCCCAACGTTTCCGCAATTTCGTGGTGGGTTCGCCGATCGGAGTAGTAGGTCAGTCTCCGATAAGCGCGGGGAGCTCACTCCATTCGCAAGGCGCGCATGGGATCTATAGAGGAAGCGCGGTGAGCCGGAAAAAATGTTGCCGCCAATATGACTATAGTGATGCCAGCAAATGCTAGAACGATTGTCAGAGGGTCGCCGGAGCTCAAGCCATACAGCATGGAACGCAAAGTCGTGGCCACCGCAAGGGACGCAGGGATGCCAACGGCCAGCCCGACGACAGCTACGGAGAGGCTTTCTAGAAGAACCATTCGAAGCACTTCTTCTCGCTGCGCTCCCAAAGCCATGCGCACGCCAATTTCCGCCGTTCGGCGACTGATGCCGTAGGAAATCGTTCCGTAAAGCCCGATGGCCACGAGGAATGTTGCCAGCGCGCCAAAGAAGACGGAAAGGTTTGCGACCAGCCTTTCTCGTGAAACTGTCTCTGCAAACTGAGCCTGCTGCGTAATTGGTTTTTGCAACAGCACGTTGGGATCGATTTCTTGAACCACCTTCGCGGCTTCCGCGATGAGCATCCGAGGATCGCCGCGAGTGTGCAATTCATATTGCATGTCCAGCACTCCCAGGGTCTGCGTGAACGGGAAGTAGGCCATCGGGCGCCTAGTTTCGCGAATACTTGTATAGCGGCTGTTTCCCGCAACGCCCACAATGCGGTAGTCATCCCTACTATTTCCTACAAGTGCGATGTGATGTTGTAGAGGGAAAACGCCGGCCAGGTAGCGATCGACAAAAGTCTGGTTGACGATGGCGACCCTGGGAGAGGTCGCGGTGTCCGAATCTTTAATGTCCCGGCCGAGCCGCAGCGGGATTCCCAGGGTGTGCAGAAAACCGGATCCGATAAAATTCGAGCGTACCCCAGCAAACGGACGGTCGGGCACGGGATTACGCCCATCTACAAGGACGCCGTCGTTGTCACTGCCTCCGCTGCCGATGCGCACCTCCATAATCGTTGCTGAATCCACGCCAGGCAAGGCCCGCATGCGTTCCAACAGTGCTGTGTGAAAGCGGATGGCATCCGCATCGGTGCGGATGTTGGACTGCGGGCTGATCCCAAACACGAGCAGGCCAGCGGTGCGCATGCCCAGGTCGCTGGATTCCAGGTTGCGGAGCGTGCGATACAGCAACCCCGCGGAGCAGAGCAGGACGGTGCAGAGTGAAATCTGAAGCGCCACCACCAGCTTGCGCCCCCATAAACGGTTTTGCCCCGTCCCAGTCGTTCCTCCGGTTGATCGCAATGCAAGATTCAATGGAAGCCGCGTAATTAGCCCCATCGGTGCCAGCCCAAACGCGACGGCGACGATTGCGGAAACAGCTGCGGTAAACAACAGAACTCGTCTGTCTGGTTCAATCACGATGTCAATGCCTGACCATATCGCGAGCACCTGCGTCGCTGCCCCGGCGAACAGCCAGCCAAGCGCCGCGCCTGCCGCCACCAGGACCACGCTTTCCCGCAGCATTTGCAGGAAAAGGGCGCGTCTGTTGGCCCCCAGCGCTTGGCGCAAACAGAACTCCGGGAGCCTGCTGGCGTTTCTTGCCAGCAGCAGCATGACAACATTTGCGCACGCAATGAGCAACACCAGTGCCACCATGCTCATCAGGAATCGCAGCGGGTGTTCGTAATCGTCCCGCAGATTCTCCACACCCCGGACTCCTGACAGGACAAGCAGAGGTTTTTGTTCGTGAGGATCGATTGGTGAGGCGTTCGCTAGCGCACTCCGAAACGCCGGGGTGAGTTGGGCTTGTGCTTGTTCGCGCGAGACACCTTGCCGCAGCCGGCCGAGCATTTGCAAGGCCAGCCAATTCGGCGAGCCATACAGAGTGTGATCGGTTGCCGGCGTTCCCCAGGCGTTCAATTCGGGACGTTCTTGCAAGGGAATCCAGAAATCCATGACCGTGTGGACCGGATCCACACCATTGAACCCTGGAGGCGCAACGCCCACAATCGTGAAAGGGACGCCCTTGACGTAGATTGTCCTGCCTAAAATGTCTTTGTCACCGGCGAATCGGCCCTTCCACCAAGCGTAATTCACCACGGCGATAGGAGCGTGAGTAGATTCGTCCTGCCATGTGAACCCGCGTCCCACAATCGGCTGCACTTGCAGACCGGAGAAGAAATTGCCGCTCACCATTTCTCCCCAGGTTTCCTCCGGTTCGGGGCCAATCCGCACGGCTACCTTTTCAAAGGCCAGCGGAGCAAAGCCGATGACGTCGGTGAAAACATCCCGCCGGATGCGCATGGCTTCAAAAACCGGCAATGACATTGACATGTCACCGTACCCTGTTTGTGAGGTGCTCAGAGGCTGGTTTTTCAAATGAAAATAGACGAGCTGTTGGGGATTCGGGACTGGAAGAAAATGCAGGAGCACAGTATTCATGACGCTGAAGATGGCGGTGTTGGCTCCAATCCCCAGGGCAATAGTGAGGATGGAAATAGCGGAGAAGACCGGAGACTTTGCCAGTTGACGAAGCGAATAACGAAGACCTTGGATAACCCCCACCATGGAAGCACCTCAGCTTTGAAGAGATCCTACAACTTAATTACAGCAGACCGCGTACCAAGGCAGGGCGGGAAGAAGTCTTTGACTTGCATAGAATTACGCGGCTGTTACAGAAGTGGCCCGCAGCGAAAACCGTCCGAATGCAGAGAATAGTGTTCGAAAATGGTCATGTGAATGCGACTGGACGCAACTTGTTAGGTATTCTTCGCGTTGGCCTGAGTGATATAAGGCGACTAAAAACCACTTGGCTGCGGATGCGCATAATCGATTCGGGAATGCGCCCAACAGCAATGTTTGTGGCGCGTGCCTGGGTAGCTTGCGAGCGCCCGTGCTTTGTTGCCTTCGAGCAAAATCAGGACTTAGCGCGCAATCTGTTTCTCTTCGTTGACTTGCTTACAGCCCCAACCTAACATCTCCTGCACATGCCGTAAGAATAATGGATGCGCTTAAACGAAGGTGACCGTCGTGCCTTTCTTGCTGGTTGTTTGGCCGTTCCTGATACCCGTCGCCGCCGCTTTGTATATGTTCTGTCTGGCTTGGACGGGAGGCGGCGACCCGGAAGAGGACTCGGCCGCCGTTCAGTACGACCCGCCGGAGAACCTCAGTCCCGCGGAATGCGGCGCGCTTCTGGCGAACGCAGTGTCGCCGCGCGACTTCACGGCCACGATCGTAGACCTCTCGGTGAAGGGCTATTTGGCGATTGAGCTGAGGGAAGGCAGCAAAGAGCCCGGGCCACAGGCTAAGCAGGATTACGTGTTCCATATGATTAAGCAGCCGAGCGAATGGAACAGTTTGAAGCCGCACGAGAGCGCCGTACTCGGCGCCATTTTCCTACCGATGAACCCTTTGCGCATGTTAATGGATGCAATGTCACACGTGCAAAAAGGAGCGAGGAATTCTCTCCCGGTCCGCACTCTCGCCATGGTGCAAGAGATGGTGAATGGAACCCCACGCTTGCGCGCCATTTCGGAAGCGGAAGGCGAGGCGAGGCCAATGGTTACGTTATCAGAAGCGCAAAATTATTTTTATCTGCACAAAACGGAACTTAGCGAGTATGTCTTCGACGAGTTGGTCGCGGGCGGGTACTATGCGAGTCGTCCGGACAGGTTGCGGCAGTTGTATGTGGGCGCGGGAATCGTAATGGGGATGCTGCTGGCTGTGCTGGGACGATATGTTCCAGCGCCGGGCGCCCCTTGGTACACATGGATATTAAGCGGCATTTTGACGGCCGTGATTGTTGCGGGATTCGGTTCTTTTATGCCCGCGAGGTCGGTTGCGGGCGCCCGAGTGCTCGGCAAGGTGCGCGGGTTTGTGGATTTCCTGGAGCGGGTGGAGAAAGATCACATCGAGCGCCTCGAGAAGACGCCGGAGCTTTTCGAGAAGTACCTGCCATACGCGATGGCGCTAGGTGTTGAGAGTAAGTGGGCGCAGGCTTTCGGGCGCATTACCGTGCAGCCAAAATGGCATCGAGGGCCGGGCGTCGACTTCTTCCCACCAGAACTGGTCGAAGGATTGAGCGGGATGTCGAATCAAACAGGCCACAGGATGACGCCCACCGATGGCGGGGCTTAAGAGACTAAAGAAGATGAAAGGAATCCGAGAAAAGCACCCACCCGCCACGGCGGGTAGACCCATTGCAAAAACCCGCAAAGAGTGGGCCACCCAGAATCCTCTAATAACTTAAGGGTGTGCCACCCGCGAGCGAGTGTTGCGCCGACCGATTGAGCCCGCGGCGTTAATGAGGAAATAGCTCGTCAGCGTGCGCGCTTTGTTGACTTGGCTTTCAGCAAAAACATAAGATGTGCGTCAAGTGGCAGACTCCTTTCCTTTCACCGGCCAGACTATCTCGCACTACCGTATCGCGGAAAAACTTGGCGGCGGTGGCATGGGTGTGGTTTACAAGGCCGAAGACGTGCGCCTGGGCCGATTCGTCGCCCTAAAATTTCTGCCGGACGAAGTAGCGCATGACTCTCAAACGCTGGAACGATTCCGGCGCGAAGCTCGCGCGGCATCGGCACTCAACCATCCGAATATCTGCACGATTTATGAAATCGATGAGAGCGACGGGCGAACCTTTATCGCCATGGAGATGCTGGAGGGCAGCACCCTCAAGCATCTGATTTCCGGACAGCCGATGGAAATCGATATGGTTGTGGAGCTGGGCATACAGATCGCCGCGGCTTTGGATGTGGCCCATGGCAAGGGCATCGTGCACCGCGACATCAAGCCGGCCAACATCTTCGTGACCAGGGATGGTCAGGCCAAGGTACTGGATTTTGGGCTCGCGAAGCTCACGAGCATCGAAGCCGGCACCGCCTCATCCGCACCCACTTTGACGATGCAAGAAAATCTGACGAGTCCCGGCACTGCTATTGGAACGGTTGCGTACATGAGTCCGGAACAGGTGCGTGGAAAGGAGTTGGATGGGCGCACCGATCTCTTTTCTTTTGGTGCAGTGCTTTATGAGATGTGTACCGGCGCGCTGCCGTTCCGCGGAGAAACGTCGGGAGTGATCTTCGAAGCAATTCTAAACCAGACGCCGGTTGCCGCAGTACGGTTGAATCCGGCCGTGCCGGCCAAGCTGGAAGAAGTGATCAGCAAGGCTCTGGAGAAGGACCGCGACGTGCGCTGCCAGTCAGCGGCGGAATTGAGAGCCGACCTTAAACGGCTGAAACGCGACACAGAGTCGGGAAAATACACGACGCAAGCGCTGGCGGCCAAAAATGTTGCGGTTCCGGTGTGGAAAAGCCCATTTGCGATGGCGATAGCGGTAGTTGTCGTGGTAGCGGGCCTCGGAGCAGGTTGGTTCCACCGGCGCACGACGCCGACAAAATCGCGACAATCGGCGCCGACGCAGCAACGTATCACCACAAACTCCAGCGAAAATGCGGTCTCCGCATCGGCAATTTCTCCGGATGGAAGGTATCTGGCGTACGCGGATAAGTCTGGAATATACCTGCGGCTGATGACCACGGGTGAAATACACCAGTTGGTACCGCAGGGACACGAAGTGACATCTCTGGGCTGGTTCCCCGAGAGTTCGCAACTTTTCGCATCATGGGCCACGCCGCCGGAAAACAAGATAGAACTCTGGACGCTCTCAATTCTGGGCGGCGCTCCACGAAAATTAAGCGATGAGGGCTGGGCGCCGACAGTCTCGCCTGACGGTTCACAGATTGTGTTTTTGAGAGCACCGGCGTTTGGCGAATCGGGCTTGGAAATCTGGTTGATGGGAACGAACGGAGGCGAACAGAAGAAGCTGGTGCCGGCTTCAGGAAGCGTTCTTTCTTCCCCGGTGTGGTCTCCGGACGGACGCTCGATTGCTTATCTAAAACGACAATACGGGTGGTTCACGTCGGCGGGTTCGATTGAACTTCTTAACCTGGAGCAGGGCAAAGAAAGAACGGTATTTACGGAGCCGCGTTTGGAGGCGGGACTGCGCTGGTTGCCGGATGGGCGATTGCTGTACGTGATGTTCGAATTGCCGCCGAACGAGAACAGCTCGAACATTTTCGCGTCGATGTTGAACTCTGGGACTGGGACGTTTGAAGGGGCAGCCGAGAGAATCACCAGCGGCGAAGGGTTGATCGGTCATCCGAGCATCACAGCGGACGGAAAACGGCTGACGTTCAATAGGGTGAATGCGCAATCGGATGTGTATGTTTCGGAATTTTCCGCGAAGACCGGCAAAGCGAGTACGCCCAGGCGCCTGACGCTGGATGAGGCCGACGACGTTCCGTTCGATTGGACGCCGGACAGTAAGGCGGTGATATTCATATCGAATCGAACGGGAAAATCGAACATTTTTCGTCAGCGCATCAATGAAACTTCGGCGGAGATGTTGGGATTGGGTCCAGACGAAAAGGCGATTTGCCGCGTGAGTCCAGACGGGACGCAAATCTTATATCTGACCAGCACGGCCGGAAAAGATGCAGCAAAAAGATCACGCGTGATGCGAGCGCCGCTTGATGGCGGGGCACCGCAGGTAGTGCTCGCGGCCCCTAGAATCGGTAACATCGCATGTTCGCGGACACCCGCCAACATCTGCATTTACTCTCAGGAATCGAGCACACATCTGGTATTCACGGCATTTGATCCGGTGAATGGCAATTCCCACGAGATTGCGAGTTTACCAAGGGAGAGTGGCATTGAGAATTCGGGGCTTTCTCCCGATGGGCAATTCATCGCCGTAATCAAGACAGGCGACAAGCGCATTCGCCTGCTATCGATTGCAAATCAATCGATCCGAGAAATCGTGCCAAAAAACTGGAGCTCTTTTTCCTCCGTCGATTGGGCGGCGGATTCGAAAGGGCTTTTTGTTACGAGCAATCCAACTGGTTGGAACTCAAGCTTGCTGTATGTGGACCTGGCCGGCAATGCGCACCAACTTTGGGAGGTGAAAGGTGCGGCACAATCGTGGGGTATCGCGTCGCGAGACGGGAAGTACCTTGCGATTCCGGCGCCCACGATAAGTAGCAACGTGTGGATGGCAGAAGGATATTAGGAATAACCGTGATGGGACGCAAATCAAGATTGTGTTTCTCACCCGTTGAGCCCGCCGAGCCACGCACATTTAACGTGATGCAGCTAGCACGGTGTTCGCTGAAAATCTTGTGACTTCACTGGTGCCAGGCGTGTATTCGTGGGATCCAGCGCGGAACGTTCTTGCGGTATTCTTCGTAGTCCGCGTCGAACATTTTTTGCAGGGTGGGTTCCTCATAGAACCGCACAAAAAAAGCAACTCCCAACACGGCCACGAACGCCACCGTGAGCGCCCCCAAGTTCGCCCGCCCAAAGATCACCCACAGACCCAACCAGCCCACGAAGAAGCCCACATACATCGGGTTGCGGACGTGTCGGTAGAATCCCACCACCACTAGCCGCTGCGGCGGAGCAATCGGCGCTGGGGTTCCGTGTCCCGTCCATCCGAAATCCCAAATGCACCTTAGGGCCACAGCGAAACCCAGAACGGACGGTACGGCCGCAATCCAGCGCCAACGCGCCACGCCAGCCATCTCAACTTGAAAGCCCAGCCAGGGTGGCAGCAACCAGAACCACAGCGCAAGGAATGCAGTGCCCACGGCCAGCGAGGCGAGTGTTGTTGGCCAATGCGCGGCACGTTTTGGATCTCCTCCAATTCCAGGCTGTACGTTGGCCACGAGCGCCCCCATTAGCGCCGAAGTATGAGCTCATAGCTCAACACCAGCAACAAAAACAGCACCGAAATAGTGACTCACTCCGACCCGACAATGCCGATTGACTGCACCGTGGCTTGTTGCGAAGGACCCACTGCGACGAGCCTGCTGGGACGGGATGCTATAATCCCTGTTTCGATATGGCTAAAACCGCGTCTGAAGCAGCAGCGATTGCGCCGGAAGTACTTGCCAAGTACGAGGCGGTCATCGGGCTTGAAGTCCATGTACAGCTGCTGACGAAAAGTAAAATTTTCTGTGGGTGCGCGAACCGCTTCGGGGATGCGCCGAACAGCAATGTGTGTCCGGTGTGCCTGGGGCTTCCGGGGACTTTGCCGGTTTTGAACCGGCGCGCGGTGGAAATGGCCATGCGGGCTTCGCTGGCCATTAATTGCGCGGTACAGGAGCATTCGCGGTTCGCGCGCAAAAATTATTTTTATCCGGACCTGCCGAAGGGCTACCAGATTACGCAATATGAATTGCCGCTGGCGACGGGTGGGTGGATTGAAATTGAACAAGCGAGCGGGAGAAAGCGGATAGGCATTACGCGGCTGCACCTGGAAGAGGATGCGGCGAAGAATCTTCACGAAGGCTTTGCGGAATCGAGCACCAAGGCGTACATCGATTACAACCGGGGCGGAACGCCGCTGAGCGAAATCGTATCCGAGCCGGATATGCGCACGCCAGAAGAGGCGTACGCGTACCTCACGACGTTGCGGCAGATTTTGCTGTATACCGGGGTGAGCGATTGCAACATGGAGGAAGGGTCGTTGCGGTGCGACGCGAATGTTAGTGTGCGGGCGCGGGGGTCGAATACATTTGGGACGAAGGTGGAAGTCAAGAATCTGAATTCTTTTCGCTACTTGCAGAAGGCGCTGGAGTTTGAGATTGAGCGGCACGTTGGGGTGCTGGAGAGCGGCGGCAAGATTGTTCAGGAAACGCGCTTGTGGAATCAGGGGGAGGGTCGCACGGTTTCGATGCGGTCCAAGGAAAAGGCGCACGACTATCGTTATTTTCCGGAGCCGGACTTGTTGCCGGTGCACATCAGTGCGGCGTGGCAGGAGGAAGTTCGCCGGAGCTTGCCGGAGCTGCCGGAGGCCAAGCGCGCGCGGTTGATGGCGGAATACAAGATTACGGCTTATGACGCGGAAGTTCTGGCGACGAGCGCGGGGCTGGCGAATTATTTTGAGACGGCAAGCAAAAAGGGCGCGTCGGGGAAAAATGCGGCGAACTGGATGCAGACGGAATTGTTGCGCAGATTGAACGATTCGGGAAAGCAGATTGAGGAAAGTCCGGTTTCGGCGGCGGCCTTGGGTGAACTGGTGAAGCTGGTCGAGTCGGGCCACATTACCGCGGCCATCGGGAAAAAAGTGTTTGCCACGATGTTTGAATCCGGGCGGGGCGCGGCGGAGATTATTGCCGCGGAAGGTTTGGCACAAACTGTAGATATAGCGGCGATCGAACAGGTGGCGCGTGAAGTGATCGAGAAGAGTCCGGAGAATGTGGCCAAATTCAAAAGTGGAAATGAAGGAGTATTTAAATTTTTTGTTGGCCAAGTAATGAAAGCCACAAAAGGGCAAGCGAATCCACAGGTGGTGAACGACGTAGTCAGGAAGATTTTGTCAGCTTGATTAGATTTGCAGGTTGCGTGAGGACTGAGTCTTCGATCAACGATTGAACTTCAGTATTTAACTTCGGAGCGCCCTTCAGCTTTGTTGGATTGGAGGATGGAGGGGGCTGCTAAAAATTCTGGAGTGGGGAAACCGTCGGGCTGCGCGAGAGAACGAAGAGAGATTTCTCCGCTGCGCAGACCGACACCTTCGCAGAAACGAAGGTGGAAGAAAAGGCGTCGGAGGCAGGCGAAATGACAAGTTTGCCGCGACGCTGACGGGTGGAGAACCTTGCATCAAGGCGGGCCGACACGAATTACTTTTCGACTAAGCGGGATCGTTGAGCCGTGCGTGCTTCCGGACTTTTTGGAGTCCAGTCTTCCGGCGGAAATGCCACGCGCCAAAATCCCGGGCGCGGCTCAGAAAATTCCAGACCAACCTCAGCCTTACCTTCACGAACATGACCGAGGAATACGACATGACATTCCTGTTCCTCTTCAGTCATGTTGTGTTTCATTTTTACTTTGGCGCCACTGGTCAGACGATGCTTCAGGGAAAGTAGCGCGCCGTGCGCGTTTATGGCGAGAGTAACAGCGTGTTCCTCAAAGGGCTTGCCTTGCGCATCGGTACCGCCGATGCGCACACCAACCTGCATTAATACGCGTTGGCTACGTCGCCGAGCGCTTGGGTTCGCGGCGGGATTCGTTGGCTGGCTCATAACAGTCTCACCTTTTCAACTATACGCGGAGAGGGGGCCGTGTCGAGGGGTACGTCTAAAGGGTATTCAAAAAAGATACGGTCCTGTAGGACAGGCTACAAAGCGTCGATTGTTGAGACTAACTGCGTGGGTTGCTGCGTACTGATATGGTTCGGTCGTCGATACATTCAATTAGAAAAATAGTGATCGTACGCAATGCGCCTCACGCGGTGTAGTTCGTGCCCATCAATGGAGAAAACCCGCACCCTCTGAAAATCACAAAGGGTGCGGCACCCGCTCTCGTAACTGCGTGGGTTGCTGCGTACTGATATATGTCGTCGATACATTCAATTAGAAAATAGATTTCTGGTTAAAAGTCAGGTGCGTTTTGTGGAAGGTTGGGCCACGGGGGCTTGCGGTTCCTGGCGCTGTTCGATGGGGACGTAATGACGCGTGTCGTAGCCAAGATAAATTTGGCGCGGGCGGGCGATTTTTTGTTCCGGGTCGAGCAGCATTTCTTCCCATTGGGCAATCCAGCCGGAGGTGCGCGGTATGGCGAATAACACCGGGAACATAGTCATGGGGAAGCCCATGGATTGATAAATGAGGCCGGTGTAAAAATCGACGTTGGGGTAGAGCTTGCGCTTGACGAAATAGTCGTCCTCGAGAGCGATGCGCTCGCATTCGAGAGCGATTTCGAGGAGCGGATTTTTGCCCATGAGATCGAAAACTTCATAGGCCACGCGCTTGATGATGCGCGCGCGAGGATCGTAGTTCTTGTATACGCGATGGCCGAAGCCCATTAATTTCACTTCACCGGCTTTTACGCGCTTGATGAATTCGGGGACTTTTTGTACGGAGCCGATTTCCATCAGCATGCGCAAAACTTCTTCGTTGGCGCCGCCGTGGAGCGGGCCGTACAGAGCGGCAATGGCGGCAGCGGTGGCGGAATACGGGTCGACGTGCGAGCTGCCTACCCCGCGGATGGTGTTGGCGGAGCAATTCTGCTCGTGATCGGCATGCAGTATGAAAAGAATATCGAGAGCGTGCTCGAGC
>Ga0307475_10001980_pt1 | contig 12209 bp, 11 predicted proteins | sample atmos_gasesECM1C_FD_203317 | JGI IMG/M metagenome (GOLD analysis project Ga0307475, IMG submission 203317) | Hardwood forest soil microbial communities from Morgan-Monroe State Forest, Indiana, United States - atmos_gasesECM1C_515 | ecosystem: Environmental > Terrestrial > Soil > Temperate... | reverse complement strand
CTAACCGCGGCGCCTCTGAAGCCGGCGGAAAATCCATCGGCTTATCCATCGAGCTGCCCCACGAACAATTCGCCAACGCCTACATCAGCCCCGAGCTCAGTTTGAACTTCCACTACTTCTTCATGCGCAAACTCTGGTTCGCGCAAATCGCCAAAGCGCTCATCGTTTTCCCCGGCGGCTTCGGCACCATGGACGAATTGTGGGAAATGCTCACCCTGCTGCAAACGGGAAAGCTGCCGCGCAACAATTTGATCATTATTTACGGCCGCAAATATTGGGATGAGGTGCTGAACTTCCGCGCCATGGTGCGCTGGGGCATGATCGATCAAGACGAATACAAAATGCTGCAATTCGCCGACACGGTGGACGAAGCCTTCAGCCGCATCCGCGAAGGCCTCGAGAAATACCACATGAAACTCGACTCCGACTTGTAGAGTGGCCACAGGATTTCCCCCCTCGCAATTTCGGGTTTTCCGGTATGTCGCACTCCGCTGCGCAGTGCTATTCTTTCGTTTGCCCTGCCTTAGGCCTCATTTCAAAATAGAGGAGACAACTGGATGCAGACCAAACTTCTGTCGAGAATTTTCGCCGTCGGAAAAATAATGCTGGCCGGCGCTGCGCTGGTGGGGTTTCTGCTCTTCACCGGCGCTCCGCGTTTGCGCGCCGATGACGACGATTGCCAACGTCGCATCGCCAGGGCCGATCATCATCTTCATGAAGCCATCGAGCATCATGGACGCGAAAGCAAACAAGCTGATAAGGCCCGGCATGAATTGCACGAGGCGCGCGAGTATTGCTGGAGCCGCGCTCATCGCTGGTGGGACGAACACGAACACCGTTGGCATTCCGATCGCGATTGGGATGACCACGACCACGATCGCGACCGCGATCATCCGTAGCGCTCCTTCAACCACGATTTTTTGTCTTAGCTTTTCCGGGGCGCGGCGCGCGAACGCTGCGCCTCTTTTTCATTCTTCGCTTCGTTGCTTCCGGCTTCGCAGGTTTTCTTCTTCGCCGCTTTTTGTCGGTCCGCGATTCGCGACGCGACATTTTTCCAGCGCGCGGGTTTTATCTGCAAGGACGCACAAACCCCCAACCAGCACGGGAGGCGCCTAAGGAGGATGTATGCAACTGCATACGCATCTGAGGAAGTCTCTGTTCGGCAAAGCGGCGCTGGCGGCAGCGGCGCTTGGTGGGTTGCTTTTCTTTGCCGGCGCTCCCAGCGCGCAAGCCGCGGATCGCGATGATTGCCAGCGACGCATCGCGAAAATAGACCGCAAACTAAACGATGCGATCGAGGACCACGGCTACTACAGCAAGCAAGCCGAGCACTGGCGCCATGAACGCCACGAGGCTTACGAACGCTGCTACGGCCGCGAGTATCGCAACAACTGGGACCGCGATCACGACCGCGATCGGTACTAACGGCTCGTTCCTTACAGAACCATGGAGGCCGGGAACAAATCCGGCCTCTTCATTTTTTTGCTCAACTCACCGACGATTCAAAATCCTCATCCCTCGGAAGGGTGAGCTACACAAGTTTCACAACCGTGATCAGGCGGCGGATTTGTGCGCGTCGGCTGGCAGCTCGTCGGAGAAGACGGCCTCGAAGCGCCGGGTTTCGTCCTGATCGTGCAACATTACTATGGGCACTACGCGCAGGGACTGGCCGCACGCGCGGCAGTTGGTGACTTCGCCCTGCAGGTCCTGCAAAAAGCCGTCGGTAAAATGATATTGCGTGCGCTCGCGGCGGGCATTCTTCTGTCCCCGTTTACCGCAGTGGGGACAGACATACTCGACCGTGTCCTCCTGCGGATCGCGGTCCAGAGCCGCCCAACCGGTGCGGCGCACGCCCACCACTTCCGGGTATCGCCGTTCCATGGGATTCGCCTCCTTGGGATCCACGTCCACAAGAGATGTGATGCTAAGGGGTGGGTGTTCGATACAGGCTCCTAACATTTTTCTTTTCCATCACTTACAAAATCTTCGCCATTTCCCGTCCAGCTCTCCCACCCAGCCTTAAAGGGCGTCTTGGCGGCTCGGCCCTCCTCACAAAATTCTGAGGAACGCCTCACGCCGCCGTTACGTGCCGCGAATATAACTGGCGTTCCCATGCAGTTAGGCGTATTCATATCTCTCGCCTTGCTGGGCTGTGCGTCCCTGATTTACATGCTCGCGCAATGGCTGCGCGAACCACCGTCCAGCAAGAAACGATTCCGGCATCGCTACTTCTAGACCAAGGGGCGAAAGTATGCCGACCTCTCCAGTTCCCGAAGGCCGCCGATTGAAGCGGATTGCGGCGAGGAAGCGCGCCAGCCTGGTCATCAACCTGGAACGAAACCAGACGAGAATTCCGTGCCTGGTCGTCGATGCATCGGAGCGCGGGTTCCGGCTGCACGGGAATTTCCGGCTGAGGCGCGGGCAAGCGGTCGAACTGATCCTGGATGAGGACCCGCTCAGCGCGGTGCGATGCAGCGTGGTGTGGATCGGCAAACCTGGCTCCAAACAGGAAGGCGAGGCCGGGCTGGAAACGGTGTAAGCCAGGGGGGTACCACCCCCGTCGACATCAAAAGAGTGCGGAAGGTATTGAAAACAGGGGAGATGGCGGATTCCCGTTGCGTAAAAGAGTGCGTAATCGGTTGAAACTGCTGGGTTTACATGTATGTGATAAGCAGCAATAGAGTTAGCGTGCGTGAAGAAAGGCTGGTAAGCCGGGAGGCTACCCCCACCCCGGGTGTTTTCGGAAAAGAGGCTGCAAGCTATTGAAAACAAAGGACGGCGTGCTAAAAAGAGGGCAAAGAGGCTGCAGTCGACTGAAAGGAAAGGGGATAGCTGGGTGCGGGGGAGTGGAATTGCGTCGAAGTCATTGGAAAAGGTACTACAAGTCTTGTCGTTAGTCAAGGGTAAACTTGTAAAATTTTGGCGTGACTGCCACCTAGGGCGTCACTCGATTTTCAACTGCATCGAGTTTTCCACCGTTTTGCCTCTCGCGAATTCGTGTCTTCGGGTGTAGCATAATTAAGCCATGATTAAGGCTAATTTATGGCCAAACCAAAGAACCCAACTGACAGCAAGACAATCAGAGTCACCGTATCGCGACAGTCTCTTGAGCTTCTCGAGGATCTTGCGCGACGAGGCGTTTATGGCCGTAGTTCTGCAGAAGTGGCAGGGCGTTTCATCGACGAAGCTCTGCATCGATTCATCGATCAACCAAAGCTGCAAGTTAGCCTGACTCCCGAACCTTAGAAGGCTGCCTATGCTGCAACAGACCTTCGTCCACATCCCGGGCATCGGAAAGCAGACCGAGCTGGACTTGTGGGAACACGGGATTCATAGCTGGGATGATGCCGATCGGTTCGAGAAGCGTTTTGGCGCGGTTGGCGGGCGCCTCCAGAAAAAACTCGACGAATACATTCCGCGTTCGCGTGAAGCGATTCGGCGCAAGGACGCGGCGTTCTTTGAGCGGCTTTCCACTATGGGCGAGGCTTGGCGTGTATTCCCGGAATTTGTGGACCAGTGCGTTTACCTGGATATTGAGACGACCGGCCTGTCGTCGGTCTTCGATACGATCACAACGGTTGGTCTTTATGACGGGCGCAAGTACAAGGTCTTCGTTGAGGGAGACAACCTGCAGGAACTTCCGACCCATTTGAGTGGATATTCGGTGGTTGTCACGTTCAACGGGGCGGGATTCGATCTTCGGTTCTTGAGGTTGGCCTTCCCAAATCTGGTGCTTCCGCCAATACACATCGACCTGCGCTGGATCACCCGGAAATTGGGCATGAAGGGCGGGCTCAAGTCGATCGAGGCAGAACTGGGATTGAAGCGTCCTGACGGAATCGAAGATCTTACGGGTTACGACATGACTGTGCTCTGGGCGAAGTATCTTCGTGGTGAAAAGAGCGCTCTGGAGCAGTTGATTCAGTACAACACGGAAGATGTGGTTCATCTGAAGGCGATTATGGAGATTGCTTACGACAGGCTCTCCAAACGGACGGCAATTTTCCTGAAGCACTCGATTGAGCCCGTGTTTACCGGCGTTAGGCGGATGCCGCGGTCAAACAAACGGGCTGTTCTGAGGCGGGTTTCGATCCAATCTGAGAGTACAACACTAGTGACACGTTTATTGAATAGATGTCCGAATTCGCCAAAGCCGCCTCGAATTGTTGGTATCGACCTGACCGGCAGCGAGAAGCGCGCGACCGGTTGGGCGCTGATGGATGGACCGCTTGCTACGACGAAGTCCACCCGAACGGACGAAGAACTAATTCGGGAAACATTGGCTGCTGAGCCGGACCTCGTCTCAATTGATTCGCCGCTTTCTCTCCCAGAGGGATATGGCCGGCCGGGGGTGCCGATATACCGGAAATGCGAGCTCGCGCTCAAGAGGATGGGCATCTCAGTCTTTTGGTGCCTCTTGCCCAGCATGCAGATGCTAACGCGCCGGGGGATCAAACTTGCTGCGGATCTTCGTGAGGCTGGTTGCAAGGTCATCGAGAGCTATCCCGGTGCAGCTCAGGATATTCTTGGCATCCCACGAAAGAAAGCCAGCTTGGAAGAATTGAAGCAAGGCCTTTGGCGGGCCGGCATTACAGGAGATTTCCTGACGGCTGATATCACGCATGACGAAGTCGATGCGATCACGTCGGCCCTCGTTGGCGTTTTCTACCTTGCGGACGATTATATTGCGCTTGGCACATCATCCGAGGACTACCTGATTGTTCCCCGATCGATGAAATTCAATTACGCGAAACTCGCCCAAATACTCTCCGCTACAGGTTTAGATGAGGTGCCTGCCGAAAGTGGGGTAGAATTCGTCGCTCATGGCGAGGCGTCCGCAGCGGCCGCAGTCTGACCGGCTAGTCATCGGAATTGCAGGTCGCATCGGCGCGGGTAAGACTTCAGCGACAAAATACCTGAATACGAAGCACGGATTTCAATACCTGCGGTACAGCCAAGTGCTCGCTGAGTGGTACGGGATTGATCCGGAAAACAAAGCCGAACTCCAGAGGGTCGGGCGGGAGGTGATGGCCAGTGGTTTGCAGCCGGAGCTCAATCGTCGACTCATTGCGCGGATTCTCTCTGGGATAGACGCCGCAGTTGACGGGCTTCGCCACCCCGTCGACCAAGAAAGCTTAAGCAGGGCTTTCTCTTATTCCTTTCGACTGCTTTACGTAGAGAGCGGAGCCGAGCAGCGCTGGAGTCACGTGCGTGGCAAAGGTAGATATACGAGTCGCGACATCTTCGATGGCGCAGACTTAGACGTCGTAGAGCAACAAATCGAGTCGCTGCGACCTAAGGCAGATCTTGTGCTTAGAAATGAGGGTTCGTTGGAGGATTTGTATACTTCGATTGACGAGGCGATTCGCGGTTTTCGGAAAGAGGTTTAGCCATGAGTCTCTGGGTTGTTGTCGGAGGACAGTACGGTTCCGAGGGGAAAGGAAAGGTGTCTGCGCTAATTGCGGAACAAGAAGAGATTGACATGTGCGTCCGCTGTGGAGGACCGAATTCGGGGCATTCGTTCATCCTGGATGGGGGCCCCCGGATTCTGCTGAGGCAGTTGCCGACGGCGGTCATACTGCCGCGGACGCGCTTATTAGTACCAGCCGGGGCTTTGGTTGATTTGTCGGTACTGCGCAAAGAGATTACGGATTTCCGATTGGACTCCCGGCGGGTTGGTGTCGATCGCAACGCGATGATCGTAGAGGACGCGGATCGCGATGCCGAGGAACGACTTGGAATGAGGGAGCGACTAAGTTCTACGCTCTCAGGTGTTGGAGCGGCGGTAGCTCGTCGCGCCTTGCGAAAACAGGATGTCAGGCTGGCGGGCCACGTCGACGAACCTTGGCTAAGGGCCTTGATTACCGACGTCGCGGAAGAATGTAATCGTGGGCTTGACCGCGGACAGAAGGTTCTTATTGAGGGTACGCAAGGTTTCGGTCTTTCCCTTTATCAATCCGAGTTTTATCCAAAGGCCACCTCGCGGGACACGACCGCTGCTGGTTTTTTAAGCGAAGTCGGATTGAGTCCTCGCCGCGTGAAAGAAATCGTTGTAGTTTTCAGGACCTTTCCGATTCGGGTGGCTGGGGAACAGGCTGGCGTTTTACGCGACGAAATCGACTGGGAAACCGTCCAGCGCGAAAGTGCGTATCCAACTGCGCTTTGCGAATACACCACAGTTACCCAAAAAGTGCGGAGGGTTTCCCGCTTCGATTGGTTTCTTGCGCGACGCGCTGTTGACGTTAACCGCCCGACTCGGATCGCAGTCATGGGTTTCGATTACTTGGATTACAGAAATTATCGAAAAACCAGCCTTGACGATCTTGGGGATAATTCCGCTCGGTTCGTTCAGCGTTTTGGCATTGAAATTGGGTCGATCTCATACGCGGGTACTGGGCCCGATCTGCATGACGTCTGCTGCAGGCCATTTTCTCAGGCAGCCTACTCCGAACCCCTCAGTAGCTCGGCACGGGCATGACGCAGCAGGTGTCTGACCTCATCAATCGGCTTCGCTCGATAAGAACAGAGGCGAATCGCCTGCGCGCGTCGCTGATTGGAGACCTCGGAGCCTTTCAAAAGAAAGACCACACTTTTTTTACATTGCCGAACTCGAAGCGCGACGGAATTAGCGTCGCCACGACATGCACGGCCGTTATGGCCCTGTTAGGGTCCGATCGATCCTTTCTGTTATTCCGGGAGGGAGATGAGGATGAGGACACGTCCAAGCAAGAGGTAAAACAGAGAATCAAGAAGCTCTTCACTTCCGTAGTTGAGGCGAGCTGGCGAAGCTCGGATCTGGAGGACCTGAATGCGTTTACCACCAGCATGGTAATTCGCGCGGCGGGATTTCTGGTGAGAGCTGGAATACTAAGTTCGGCAGAAGCATATAACTTAAAGCATAAAAGGCCTCCTGCTCCTACAGGTACAGACGAGAAGAATCCGCCCGGTGTTATTGGCCAGGCGCTAGGTGCCGAGAACGAACCTACATTGAGGCAGATCGTGAAGGCCGTAATTGAGAATGTCCCCAAGAGTCTTGGTATCCCGAAATATCCGCCAAAATTGGCCCTGGCCTATTGGTTCATAGATGGCGCGAATAAGGCAGGCTTCGACATCCCATACGAATATTGGGAAAAAATCGCAGATTGGGCTGCCAAGCAGTTCAACAAAGAGTTGTCTTATGTTGATTCCGGCAACGATGCGCTGATGGATCCATCGTCGCTTGCGATGGCAGCATGCGTGGTTAGGCGAGCGAAAAAGATATGCGCTGAAGGGAGACACTTTCTGATATAGGTGAAAAGCTACCAACAGCTGTTGAGCTTTCGCACGCAGTCGCGGGGGTGTTTGCGAAACAAACGCCTTCGGGAATTTGGAACCGCCATTTTCCTCTCTTTCACTTTCCCGGCTCGGGCGCAGCGGATTATTGCTTTAGTTTCGAATTTCTGGAAGCGACTTTTGTTGAATTTTCTGGCTCAGATATCTTAGAGGACGAGAGAATTTTGGACCGAGTCGTCCAGACACTGCGTTGGTGTGACAACAATCGGCTCGAGTTTGCGAGAGGTAAAGACAAATATCGTGGTTGGAATGCTGGTGGGGACGTAACCAATCTGGTTGCCGGAATGCCTGAGTCCTGGGCCACCGCAACTGTCCACATGTTTCTCGCAGAGCTAGACTCTGGGATAGCCGCCCATCTGGACAAGTTGATCCTAAAGAAATACCAGTTAGATCGCGATAGCGTCGTCCAGTCTGAGGAGAGTTGGAATAAGCTTATCGACGTGGATCTGACTTTTCCGGGGGAGAATCCGACAACTCTGAAAACGGTGATGGAGGAGACGCCGCTGGCGAAGGAAAGGGTCAAACTTAGCGCCAAAAGTCTGCGTGAGCGCCCGTTGAAAGGTTCACGCTCCGCACTGCTTTTTGGACCGCCTGGAACCTCGAAAACCAGTATTGCGAAGGCAATGGCCGAGCAATTAGGCTGGCCCCTCCTGGTGATAACTCCCTCCGAATTCTTAAGTAAGGGACTAGAGCAGATTTACGTTCGAGTGCACGAAGTATTTGAAGACTTGATGGACATTTCCGCGGCCGTGGTCCTCTTTGATGAGATGGATGCTCTGGCCCAAACGCGTGGAAAAGGCGAGGCTGAGCTCGATGTCACTCGACAGCTGCTCACTACTAGCATGCTTCCGAAGCTTGCGAATTTGTGGAGTCGTGGTCGCGTCGCTTTTCTTATGGCGACGAACCACAAGCAGCAGCTTGACCCGGCGATTACTCGGCCAGGACGTTTCGACCTCCTGATTTGTGTCGGACCCCCTTCATGGGCCAGGAAACTAGAAGGTCTTCGGGTAGTCATGAAGGACGATCTCCCAGAGGATCTGCCCACCGCGCAAGGGGCCTTAGAGTCATTGGCTGCTTCAAACACTACCCAAAAACAACTGGACAATTTCACGGTCGCCGAGTTGAGGAGTTTTTTGGAGCACTTAAGGCGAAGACAAGGTGGTGTTGAACTTGTGACCGCGCTGAAGAACACGGATAAGGCGGAGTTCGAGAGGGTCGCTGCGGATTGGGCCACGAGTACGATAGCACTTAGCGATGGAAGCGCTCTGGCGAAGGAGTATGAGTCTGATCGCCAGGAATGCCGCAGACAATAGCGTCGACTTGACGCCTACGACAAGCAAAAGGTCAGCGCTTGTGGAGGTGGGCCCTGCGAGGCTCAGGATAAACTAAAGCCCGGCCTCTACAAGTAATAAGAAGGGGTTCCTTCCCGCGGGCCTGAAGGCGCCGCGCCCCCGGACTATAAGTCCGGGGCTTCCACCAAATGCCCCGCGTCAGAAGGCGGGCGCTACGTATAGGCAGGCAATAAAACAGCAGGTCCCTCGCTGCGCTCGGGATGAGAGCTTCGGAAAAGGCAAAGGCCTCAGGCCCAAAAGTCGGGCCTGAGCTACACGGGGCGACGAATGGAAGATCCCTCGCTGTGCTCGGGAGCCGGGCTAAAGCCCGGCCTCTACAAATAATAGAAGGGGCTGCGAAATGTCGGACCTGAAGGTCTGACCCCCTAAAGAGTGGATGGCCCTTCGAGGCTCAGGGTAAACGAGATAAACTCGCCGTTACAGGGCGCTGGTGAGGACAGGCACGGCAGTGCCGTGCCCCTACGGTTGGTTACTTCAGTGATGTCGGACCTGAAGGTCCGACCCCCATTAGTTAAGGAGCGCGGCGATGAGTTATGTGGCGGGGGATGCGGCGGGGGGAAATCCGTTTGCGGTGCTTACGGCGGTGGTGGCGCCGGCGATTCTGACGAATGCGTGTTCGGTGCTGGCGCTGGGGACTAGCAACCGGCTAGCGCGGGTGGTGGACCGGACGCGGGTGGTGGCGCGGGAGTTGGCGGCGCTGGAGCCGGGCGGCCTCGACGATTCATCTACTGGAGAATCGCAGCGGAGGGCGCACAGCGATTATGGGAGTTGGGCGGCGCAGCTTACGGGGTTGCAGGCGCGGACGCGGCTGCTGGTGAAGGCGCTGCGCGTTATTTACGGTTCGTTGGGATTGTTCGCTACGGCGGCGCTGGTGTCCGTGGTAGGGTCGATTGTGACTTACTACGGGCAGCGGATTTTGTTTCAGGTGACGGCGGGGCTGGCACTGCTGGCTGGCGCGGTGGCGGTGATGGGATTGGCTTCGGGATGCGCGTTGATGGTGCATGAGACGCGGATCGCCGTGGATAATTTGGCGGAAGAGGCGAAGATGCATTTGCGGTTGCATAGGTGAGGCGGAGATGAAAAGAATTTAACATAGAGGGCACAGAGGGCACAGAGACGGAATAGGAGAAATCGATGAGGAGGCGGACGGTGGAGTTGGCGGTGGTATTGACCGCGGCGATGGGGGTGGAGGCGCGAGAGGCTAGCCTTCGCGCGAGGGAGTCGATTTATTGCGCGCCTGTACGCGTGGAAGTTGTAGGCGTGGGTATGGGAGCGTGGGGAGGGGCAAGAGTCCCACCCTTACAAACCAAGGGTGGGGCACCCGAAGAGAAATTCAAAGGCGAAGAGGGAGACGTTGTTGTTAAGGATTTTAAGTTTCGGGATGGGGAGACGTTGCCGGAGTTGCGGTTGCATTACCGGACGCTGGGTAAGCCGGCGCGCGACTCGGCTGGGCGCGTCACCAATGCAGTGATGATTCTGCATGGGACTGGCGGGTCGGGGACGCAATTTTTGGCGCCGCAGTTTGCGGGGGAATTGTTTGGGGCGGGGCAACTGCTGGATACGGCGAAATACTACATTATTTTGCCGGATGGGATTGGGCACGGGAAATCGTCGAAGCCGAGCGACGGGCTGCACGCGAAATTTCCGCAGTACGACTACGACGACATGGTCGCGGCACAACACGGGCTGCTGGAGCACTTGGGCGTGGAGCATTTGCGGCTGATCCTGGGGACGTCGATGGGGTGCATGCACTCGTTTGTGTGGGGGGAAACGTATCCAGAGTTTATGGACGCGCTGATGCCGCTGGCGTGCCAGCCGGCGCAGATGGACGCGATTCGGAACGATCCGGAGTGGAAGGGTGGGGAGTACGCGACGGAGCCTCGGGAGAGCTTGCGCACGGCGCTCGATTTACTGCTGATCGCGGGGAGCGCGCCGCTGTTGATGCAGAAGAATTATCCGACGCGGGATGCGGCGGACAAGTATCTGGACGAATATTTTGCGGCGCGGATGCTGGGGCTCGATGCGAACGATTTGCTGTACGCGGTGAATGCTTCGCGGAATTACGATCCGCTGCCGGGGCTGGAGAAAATTCGCGCGCGGGTGATGTACGTGAATTCGGCGGACGATTTTATCAATCCGCCGGAGCTGGGGATTGCGGAGCGGGAGATTCGGCGGGTTGCGGGCGCGAAATTTGTGGTGATTCCGATCAGCGACGCCACGCATGGTCATGGGACGCATACTTGGGCGGCGGTGTGGAAGGGGTATTTGGCGGAGTTGTTGGCGGTGAAGTGAATGCGAGCCGGCGTTACGACGAGCGGCGGAGAAAGGACCTCAGGCCCAGAATGCGGGCCCTTCGAGGCTCAGGGTGAACCTGAGCTAGAGGGATTCACGGATCGATCTTGCCGAGATGGAGCGCAGCATGCTGCGCCCCTACGGGAGAACGCTACTCGGTGCGGAGCGCGCGCAGAGGGTCGACTTGGGCGGCGCGGCGGGCTGGGAGGTAGCAGGCGGCTAATGCTGCGGCGGCTAGGACCGCGGCAACCGTGAAGAAGGTTGCGGGATCGTTGGGCGTGACGCCGAAAAGGAAACTTTTTACGGCACTAGTTAGGGCGAAAGCGGCGGCCACGCCGATGACTACGCCGACGAGCGCTAGGCCCATGCCCTGGCTGAGGATCATGCGGACGATTTCGGCGGGACGCGCGCCGATGGCCATGCGCACGCCGATTTCGTGGGTGCGCTGGCTGACCGCGAGGGCCATGACTCCACCGATGCCTGCGGCGGCGATGGCTAGCGCGAGAAGCGCGAAAAGGCCGAGAAGATTGGCGGTGAGGCGCGGGGCGGCGATGGAGTCGGCGCGATATTGCTCTAGCGACTGGATGCGGCCGGCGGGCTGGTTGGGGTCGACTTCGTAGAGGCGCTGCACGACAGTGCGCGCGACGGCCATGGGATCACCCTGCGTGCGGGCCATGAGCGCGGGACCGTTCTGCGGATATTGCGCGAAGGGAAGATAGATCAAATCGTTGACGGGCAGGTCGAGGCCGTGCTCGTGGACGTCGCCGATTACGCCGATGATCTCGGTCCAAGTTTTGCCATTGTCGAAGGAGAAGCGGCGGCCGACGGGATCCTGGTTGTGCCAGTGACGCTGCGCGGCGGATTGCGTGATGATGGCGACCTTGGCGCTTTCGGGGCGATCGCGGCGATCGAAATTGCGGCCGCTGAGCAAGGGAATGCCGAGGACTTGGAGATAGCCGGGGCTGATGACGTTGAGTTCGGCGATGGGCTTTCCGGTGTCGTTGCCTTGCTGGCCTTCGATGTCGTATTGGTTGTTGAGGGCGGGGGATTTATCGAGCGGGAAGACGCCGGCGGCGGCCACGGAGGTTACGCCGGGAAGAGTTTGCGCTTTTTCGAGGAGGGAATCCCAAAAGGCGAGAACTTTTTCGTTGGTGGTGTAGCGAGAGAAATCGAGGCTGAATTGGATGGTGAGGACGTTTTCGGGGCGGAAGCCGGGATCGACACGCTGGAGAT
>Ga0307475_10001977_pt1 | contig 12212 bp, 5 predicted proteins | sample atmos_gasesECM1C_FD_203317 | JGI IMG/M metagenome (GOLD analysis project Ga0307475, IMG submission 203317) | Hardwood forest soil microbial communities from Morgan-Monroe State Forest, Indiana, United States - atmos_gasesECM1C_515 | ecosystem: Environmental > Terrestrial > Soil > Temperate... | reverse complement strand
TCGATCCTTGTTGTCGATGACGAATCGGAAATTCGCGAAGGCCTCGAGATGCTCCTAAGGGGCGAAGGCTACGGCGTTTCCAGTGCGGAAACTGGTGAATCCGGTCTCTTGAAGCTCGAACAACACCCCTTCGATCTTCTCTTGCTGGATGTCAGCCTGCCTGACCGCAACGGTCTGGACATGCTGAAGGAAATTCATCGCCGCGATCCCCAACTCTCTATCGTTCTGATCACTGCTTACGGCTCGATCGATATGGCCCGCGCCGCTTTTAAGAATGGCGCCATGGACTACATCACCAAGCCATGGTCCAACGACGAACTGCTCGCCCAAGTAGCCCAGGCGGTCGAATCACGCCGGCTGCGTGACGAAAATCTTCAGCTCAAACGCGCTCTCAAGCAGCGCTTCAATTTTCCCAACATCGTCGGCAAGAGCGACAAGATGCACACGCTGCTCGACCTCGTCATGCAAGTTGCTCCCTCGCGCTCTACGGTGCTCATCAGCGGCGAAAGCGGAACCGGCAAAGAGCTCATCGCCAAGGCCATCCATTCCGCTTCCACGCGTGCCGACAAAGCTTTCGTCCCTGTAAATACTGGTTCCATTCCCGTGGATCTGCTCGAATCCCAGCTTTTTGGCCACGTGAAGGGCGCTTTCACCAGCGCGGTCGCTTCCAAAAAAGGCCTCTTTGAAGTCGCTGACCAGGGGACCATCTTTTTCGACGAAATCGCCACCATCAGCCCGGAAACACAGGCCAAGTTGCTGCGCGTCATTCAGGAGCGCGAATTCATGCGCCTCGGCGGCACCGAGCAGATCAAAGTGGACGTACGCATCGTGGCGGCGTCCAACGTTGATCTTCTAACCCTCGTTCGCGAAGGACGGTTCCGCGAGGATTTGTTCCACCGCCTGAACGTCATTCATCTCCAGATCCCGCCGCTTCGTGATCGCCGCGAAGACGTGCCGCTCTTGCTGGCCCATTTCCTTGATCGCTATTGCCTGGAAAACTCGAAGCCTCTGCGGCAATTCACCCAAGCCGCCATGAAGCTGCTCATGGATTACGACTGGCCCGGCAACGTCCGCGAACTGGAAAACGTCGTCGAGCGCGCCGTCGTCCTCTCCACGCAGGAACGCGTCGATGTCGATCTACTACCGGAAAGCATCCGCAGCAAGGAAATCGTCCGCGGCGTTCGGCTGCAGCTCTCGGAATTTATGCCGCCGCTTCCCGGCGAGCCGGGCTCGCGTTCCGCTGCGGATCATCCTCAACCGTCGCTGTTCCAGATCATGGATGAAATCGAGCGCCGCATCATCATTGATATGCTTGAGCGCACGGGATGGAATCAAACGGAAGCCGCGGAACGATTCATGATCCCGCTTTCTACCCTGAATCAGAAGATCAAGCGCCTAGGAATCGACGTTCGCCGCCGCGGCCGCAGCGACGAAACGCTTTCCGCATCCACCGGGAAATGACCACCAGCCAGGCCTTGAGATTGCATTTGTGTTGATCTCCCGGGCGAAATAATTCGTCCGTTCACGTACACTACGCGCAGTTCACTATGCCTCCGTCAAGAGCGTTGCCGCACCCCTCCGACGTAAGTGCGTATTGCCGCGAATGGTCCGTGCTTCTTGAATGCGCTTCTCCCCGATGCGACGTCAGAAAGCTGTCAGAATTGATGCAGACCGCCGATTGGCCCCGCTTGCTCTGTCTCGCAGAAGAGCACGGCGTTGTGGGTCACCTCGCGGCGGCTTCGCGAAAGCTCGATTCCGCCTTGATTCCGCCGGAAGTCGAGAAAGCTCTCGCGGATCAACAGCGCGCCCAAGTGCTCTTCTCTCTGCGAATGACTGCCGAACTTTTTCGTGTCTTGGAATGCTTTGCCTCGTCGGGAATCGAAGCGCTCGTCGTAAAAGGGCCGGTCCTTGCCGTCGAGGCCTACGGCGATCCCGCCATGCGCCGTTACGGCGACTTGGATTTGCTTGTCCGCGGGCGGGACATTCGCCGCGCCACGGAAGTAATGATCGCGTCCGGCTACCACGCGAAAGTTCCGCTCGCAGCCATCGACGCCGGAAAAATTCCCGGCCAGTATTTATTTTACAAGGCGGATACGAAGTTGCTCGTCGAACTTCACAACGACCGTACGCTGCGCTACTTTCCGCGGCGCCTCCCTCTCGAAAAGTTTTTTGCCAGGCAAATCCGGGTTCCCCTCGATGCCCACGAAGCCCCGGCCCTTTCCGTCGAGGACGAATTGGTCCTGATCTCGATCCACGGCGCAAAACATTTCTGGGAGCGTTTGATTTGGATCGCCGATGTTGCCGCGCTCATCACCCGCCAGTCGGGCATCGATTGGCAACGCGTCGATGCTTCGGCACAAGAAGTGGGAGCCGCGCGCATGCTCGACACCGGTCTCCGCCTTGCGGCGGAGTTACTGAGAGCTCGTTTGCCGGAAACGGTCGAAGCGAGGGTCGAAGCCGATGCGGCGGCCGGGCGGCTCACACGCCGAATTTCAAATTGGCTTCCCGCTGCGGGCTATGCCCCGCCAGGCCTGATCGAACGTGCCATGTTTCGTATGCGCATGCGCGGCGGCTTGCTTTCTGGCCCCGCCTATCTCGTCAGACTCTCTTTTTCGCCGACGGAGGAAGACTGGAACGAACAGGGACGAGCAAGCGGACACCGGCCGACGGATGTGCTACGCCGCCCATTTCGGCTCGCTCGTAAGTATCGCCGCGATGGCAAATCCTGATTTTTGTGTTTTGCCCGATCTCTCGAGCGGTAAAGGAAACCGCACGCGCGGTTTTCCGGCGTTGTTTAATTTTGACGGGCCTCGGGCCAGGGCTTCTCCTTAGACAGCCTAACAAAACCTATTCCGCACCAGTCGCAGGATCGGAAAGCCGGTCCCAGCAATGCTAGGATGGGTGGTCGAACGGACTTTCGCTTGGCTGAATCAATTCCGGCGACTGCGGGTGCGCGGATATTCACGAGGCATTCTTGTCCTTGGGGTGCGCTCTGATCTGCTGGAGCTTCCTGCGAGCCGATTGGGTGGCGGTTTGAAACTCAGTATTGTCCCTCGTTGACTTCGTCTTCCTCACATCCCTAACATTGCAACCTGAGTCCTCCGCCGACGCATGATCAACCAGACCATTTCGCACTACCGAATCATCGAGAAACTCGGTGGCGGGGGGATGGGTGTCGTTTACAAAGCTGAAGACACCCGGCTCGACCGCTTCGTAGCTCTGAAATTTCTGCCGGAAGACCTAGCCCATAACCGTCAAGCCTTGGAGCGATTTCGCCGTGAAGCCAAAGCGGCTTCGGCGCTGAACCACCCCAACATTTGCACCATTCATGACATTGGCGAAGAAAACGGTAGGGTCTTCATCGCCATGGAGTATCTGGATGGCAAGACACTGAAGCACGCCATCGCCACTCGGCCCATGGAACTGGAATTCCTGCTCGGCGTCGCTATTGAGGTTGCCGACGCCTTGGATGCGGCCCATGCCAAAGAAATCGTCCACCGCGACATCAAGCCCGCGAATATCTTCATCACGGAACGCGGTCATGCCAAGATTCTCGACTTTGGTCTTGCCAAAGTCAGTTCCGCAAAGGGTTCTGGCGATGCGAATACGCTTGCCACCCAAGAAATAGATCCGGACCACCTCACCAGTCCCGGCAGCACCGTGGGCACCGTTGCTTATATGTCGCCGGAACAAGCGCGAGCCAAGGAACTGGACGCACGCACCGACTTGTTCTCGTTCGGAGCGGTCCTGTATGAGATGGCGACTGGGCAGTTGCCGTTCCGAGGAGACAGTACGGCCACGATTTTTGATGCCATTCTGAACCGGGTTCCCGTGCCTCCTGTTCGCCTCAATCCTGACCTTACTCCGAAACTGGAAGAAATCATCAACAAAGCATTGGAGAAAGACCGGAATCTTCGCTACCAGCACGCTTCGGAAATCCGCGCCGACCTCCAACGCGTGAAACGAGACACCGAGACGGGGCGATCAGCGGCGCTGAAGAATGACGAGGAGGAGGGAGCAGAGAATGAGCCACAGCCTTCCGGCAAAGAACGAAAAGCCGCCTCAGGGAGCCAACCTGTCATCGCTGAACAACAGCTTGCCCTTCCGTGGAAAATTCTGGTTCCTGCCGCAGCTTTAGTCGTCGTCATAATTGGGGGCAGCCTTTATTGGCGTTCTCCTAGGTCGGTGAAACTGACGGAAAAGGACACCATAGTAATCGCTGATTTTACAAACTCGACGGGCGATGCAGTCTTCGACGACGCGCTGCGGCAGGGGCTTTCCTCGCAACTGGAGCAGTCCCCGTTTTTGAATCTGCTCACCGACGACCGCATCGCGCTGACGCTGTCTCTGATGGCCCAGGCCAAAGACTCGCGGCTTACCCACCAACTGGCCCGCGAGGTTTGCCAGCGCACGGCAAGCGCGGCGGTTCTGGATGGGGCGATTGCGCAAGTTGGCACGCAGTACCTTCTGACCCTGAAAGCCGTCGATTGCTCAAATGGAGAATCGCTGGGGAGCACGGAGGCGCAGGCCGCTGGCAAGAACGATGTTCTCGACGCCTTGGGAAAGATGGCTTCGGAAATCCGCAGCAAGCTGGGCGAATCGCTTGCCTCGGTCAAGAAGTATGACGCGCCACCAGAAAACGTAACCACATCATCCCTTGAGGCCCTCAAAGCGTACAGCGTTGGCTATCGGGCCATGGTGCTAAAGGACAATTACGCGGCCACGATCCCGTTGTTTCAGCGGGCGATCAGCCTAGACCCCAATTTCGCCATGGCCTATGCAAGGATGGGAACGAGCTATGCCAACCTTAACGAGACGGTCCGTGCGGCCGAGAACGTCCGTAGAGCGTATGAACTGCGAGAGCGCGTGAGCGAGCGGGAAAAGTTCTACATACTTTCGCACTACGAGGATTTCGCAACCGGAAATCTGGAGGCAGCCCGCAAGACTTATGAATTGTCATCGCAAGCGTATCCACGCGATACTCCGCTAACCAATCTAGGCCTCGTCTACAGCGCACTGGGCGACTACAACAAGGCCCTCGCCGCGTACCATGGGGCACTGAAAGTTAATGGCGAAACTGGGTACAGGTACGGGAATCTCGTTAACGGCTACCTGCAGCTCAATCATCTGGACGAAGCCAAAGCCACGGCGCAGGAGGCGCAAGCTCACAATCTTGATTCTCCCCAGATTCACCTCAGCCTCTATTGGGTTGACTTCCTCCAGAACGACGCTGCGGGCATGGAACGGGAGGCGGCGGGACTGATGGGCAAGCCGGGATACGAAGATCAAATGCTCAACTACGAATCGGACGCCGCGCTGTATGGCGGGCAGCTTGCCAAGGCTCGGGTGCTGACTCGGCGTGCAGTCGAGTCCGCCCAGCGAGCGGATGAAAAAGAAGCGGCAGCCGCTTACGAGGCGGAAGCTGCCGTACGCGAGGTGCTGGTGGGCAACACTGCTTTGTCGAAACAGCAGGCGCGAACTGCGCTGGCACTCTCAAGCGGCAGAGTTGTGGAGGCGTTATCGGCCATTGCCCTAGCGCTGGCAGGTGATTCAGCGCACGCCACGCGGCTGGCCGACGATTTGGAAAAGCGCTTTCCGGAAGACACGATTGTGCAATCCAACTATTTGCCAACGATCCATGCAGCCGCTTTGCTTCGGCGTAGCAATGCTGGCAAAGCCACGGAAACCCTCGCCGCGGCGGCCCCCTACGAACTCGGGAGTATTGTTGAGACCCTGAATTTCGTTCTCTACCCAGTTTACCTGAGAGGCGAGGCGTATCTAGCGACGAACCAAGGCAACGCCGCTGCTGTTGAGTTTCAGAAGATCCTCGACCACCCCGGCATCGCGCGGAGCGAGCTCATCGGCGCACTCGCCCACCTCCAAATCGGCAGAGCCTATGCTGTCGAAGGCGACACCACCAAAGCCAAGGCGGCGTATCACGATTTCCTCGCACTCTGGAAAGACGCCGACCCTGATATTCCCATTCTCATCGCTGCGAAAGCGGAATACGCGAAGCTGCAATGAACGAAACTAGAACTGCCGGGATGGAGGTTTTGTTAGGCGCTCTTAGGATACCGTCACTCAAAGGAATCTTTCAGAGCTGTGCGATGCTTCCTTTGGTCGGTTTCCTTGAGCATGGCGCTTCAACTGCCGCAGCGAATAGTGCGACCTAACCGAAGAAAAGCCCATGAATAGGGCGAGAGCGCAGAGAACGGAGCCCAGAATAAGACTTCCCGGCGCATCTTGTCCCCGAACTGAGACGGCCTGACTCAGAAGGTAGACTCCCCATGGCAGGCACAAGGCTGATAGAACGATTCCAAGATCACGAAAGAGTTCTACCATAGCCGAAAAACCTCCCGAAGCAACAATCAGCTGGAACGCGGGCAGGGCCACGGACCAGGGCACGCAACGAATGGGACGCCCTTAGCCATCACCAGCCTCCGCATGCGAGTAACACCGGACGCCCCGCGCCGACTGCAACCAAATGTTGAGGCAGTACGGCCTCAAGTTAATACGAATTTCTTCGGTGCTCATCTTACCATGCGGCGCGGCCAGTCGGGAGCGTTCGATAAAGCGATCCGAATCCTCGCTCCATGGCATCTGATTCACCCGTTCGAGCCCCGTCCGCTCCAGTTGGGCCGACACGGGGTCGCCTTCGAGTGGCGTCCTCGCGCGCACCCGGATTCGTTCTGGGATTCGCCCCGCCATCGCCTCCCGCAGGAGTATCTTTTCGAAGAACCATGGAAACGGCGGGATCGCCAGCAAATAATTTACGATCCGCAAATCGAGAAACGGGTAGCGCACCTCGAGCGGATAGGGGCAAAGCCCGGCGTTTTCTTGTTCGAACATCTGCGTCCAGTGCGGCAAGGAAAGAGAGGCATGGGCTCTCGGATGGATGGGATGCTCAAACGTTAGTTTGGGATGTTCGCCCCATTCCTTCCACCGCTCCAGGAGTTTCAGGCGCTGGGCGAAGTCCGACGACAGCCATTGCGGAAACAGTGGCGTCTCCGGATTGCCGACGAATCTCTTTAGCCGCCTCCGAATTCCGCGCCAAGGAAACGGCCACATCCACAGGTAATTTGCCATCTCCGTCAGCAGCCGTTGCCACTCCTGCTTTCGCAGCAAGTCTCCCGCATAGGGCCACATTTGAAAATCCATCAGGTTGTCGCTGCCCTCGCCGGATAATAGGACACGGCAATCCACGGAAATGTTCCGGCAGGAATGAAGGAAATCCGCAAACAGAGGATCCTCCACGGGTTCGGGCAAGCTGAATCGAGGATCGTCCCACCCTTCAAACAGCTGAGTATCATCCCCGGCCATGAACTTGAGCGGAACCCGCAGAAACTCACCCACCTCGCGCGCATCCTCGCCTTCCCAATTCGGGATCAGCGACTGGAACACATGGGTGTACCCGCGAATCTTCGTGGTTTCGGAGCTTTTCGTCGATAGTTCTGTGGCCACCGCCGCAACGGCCGACGAATCCAGCCCGCCGCTTAAGCGAATCCCCACTCGCTCCGTCCGCAGGCGGTCCCCGACGGCAGTTTCGAGTAGCCCCTGGAAATGCTCGACGTATTCCTCCGGCTTCGCGTAGCGAATGCGCCCGTCCGTCGGCGGCGCCCAATACCGTCTCATCTGCAATCCAGAGGGAGAAAATGTCAGCCAGTGCCCCGGTGGCAGACGCTGAATATCCCGGAAGCTGGTCGTCAGATTGTCGCAATTCAACCCCAACAGCAGGAAATCGCCGATCGCCGCTTCATTCAACTCGGGCGAAACCTCAGGGTAGAGGCGCAGGCAGTTCAGCGTATTGCTGAAGAGAAAAAGCTCTCCCAGTTGCGCGTAGTAAAAAGGCTTGATCCCGAACTGATCCCGCGCGCAAAACAGCTGCTTGTTTTGCGCATCCCAAATCGCAAACGAGAAGTCCCCTCGTAGCTGCTCGACACTCCTCGTACCCCAGGCTGCATACGAGTGCAAAATCAGTTCCGGGTCCGGTAGCGTGCTGGCAACTTTGCGCCCGGCTCTTTCCAGTTCGGCCAGCAGTTCCGTCCGGCAATCAAGCCGTACGTCCGCCGTAATCCAAAATCGTCCATCCACAAGCGCGGGCTGTTTCTCATCCCGCGCTTCCCGCGTTGTCCGCAGCATGGCGTGACCTAGGCCGATCGGGCCATCGATCCACATGGTGCAGCCATCCGGTCCGCGGTAAGCAAGAAAACCCGCGAGCTCTCGCAGAAGCGCTCGATCGACCGGTCGATCATCCCGATGATAAATTCCGACGATTCCGCTCAATCAGAACGCCTTTCTGCTAAATGGGCAGGTCTTCGAAGGCTGGATAGGACTCGCCCAGGCCAGAGCTCCCCTTTCTTGCGGTGTATCACAATTCCACGCAGGCACGCGTTTCGCGGCAGGGATTTCGGACGCGTGATAATCTCGATGGCTCAAGCTGCTAGGCTGGGACCTCATTGTACTGGCACATTTCGCGAGCAGCAATCACGCGTATTCCGTTTCCAAAAATCCAATGGATAACTGCGGCCTTTCTGGAATATCTGGAGTTGGGCGACCCCCTGTGAGCTTAGCCGACTTTTGTCTTGCAACTCCCGCACACGCTAGGCACAGTACCGTAAAATGAATCTGAATCTTTCCAATTCGAATCAGCGCGGGATTCTCGTCGCCGTCGCGCTTCTTGTGGCCATTTTTCTCTCCTTCTTCAGCATTCGAAACGCCCGCGCTATCCACTTCGCCTCGTTGCAAACCCCCGCGGGATTCCAGCGCGCCACACAGCTCGAGCCGGGCGACGCTCGAAACTGGTACTTGCTGGGCCGCTACTGGCAGTACAACCTCGAAAATCCAGATGACCAGCGGGCGATTCGAGCCTACCTTTTTGCTCTATCTCTGAATCCACGGTCGGCAGAGACTTGGCTGGATCTTGCAACCGCCTACGAATTAGAAGGCAATCTCACTGCCGCGCGGGACGCCTTTCTCGACGCCAAGAGAGCCTACCCACGCTCACCCGAGGTGTCTTGGCGGTACGGCAATTTCTTGCTGCGGCAAGGGGAACTCGATCCAGCCTTCACTGAAATGCGGCACGCCGTCGAAGCTGATCCCGGGCGTGGCGCGGAAGCGTTTTCCCGTTCACTGCGAGTCGAACCCAACATCGATAAGATACTGGATCGCATCCTCCCGCCGATCGGCGATGTTTACGTGGATGTGATTGGGGATCAAATTCAAGGCGGTCAAATCGACATCGCCCTCCGGGTCTGGGACCGGCTCGTCGCAATTCATCCCGTGTTGCCGCTGCGCGATGTTTTTCCCCTTGTCGGCGCTTTGAGGAATAACAACCGATTGACAGCTGCCCACCGAGTTTGGGACCAGGCGGTGGTTGTTGCCAGGATGGCCGATCTTCAGGGTCCCCCACGATCGGTCTTGTGGGACGGTGGCTTTGAGTCCGGAGTCACCGGAGGGGGATATTCCTGGCTCTTTCCGGAGAGCTTGCGAAATGTGCAAATCAACATCGTGGCCCAGGAAAGACACTCCGGAGATCATTCCTTGCGGCTGACGTTTGACGGAAAGTCCATCGTCACTTCCACGGATATCTGTCACTATGTCCCGGTCGAGCCCTCGACCTCCTACCGTTTTTCGGCGTGGGTGAAGACAAAGGCGATCACTACGGATCAAGGTGTCCGATTCCAGCTGCGTTCTCTCGGAACCGAGGACACTTCTGTGGCCGTGACGCCCGAGCTTCATGGCAGCGAGCCGTGGACCCAGATCGAGATTCCTTGGTCCTCGGGAAACGACGTTGAGGAACTCCAAGTTTGTTTGATCCGTTTGCTCAGCGATCAGCTCGAAAACAAAATTAAGGGGACAACCTGGGTGGACGACGTCGCGCTGGTGCCGACATCAGCGGAGCATGCGAGGCCATGAGGTTTCTCCGTTTTGGCATTTGCGCGCTGGTGGTGTTCGCAGTGGCGGCCCACGGGGGGGTCGAGGATTGGGCGCGAGCTGTCTTTGAAAGTGGCGCGGGCTTGCTTTTCCTGGCCTGGTCTCTGTGGCTCTATTTCAACCGCGGAGAACAGCCAGTTTATTCGCCGCTCCTGCCGCCGCTTGCGGCGCTAGCGCTCATCATATTAGGGCAGTTGTTTTTCCGTTGGACTGCTTCTCCTTACAACACGCGGATGGAACTGCTACTGCTCCTCGCCTACCTGATCATCCTTTTTCTCGCGGTTCAGGCCTTTCGGACTCTGGAAGATTGGCGGGGTTTCGTGTGGTTCGGAATGTCATTCGGTTTCTCGGTCAGCCTATTCACCATCCTCCAACACCTGACTTCTAATGGAAAGCTCTACTGGTTTCGCCAGATACGCTCTGGAGGAATGCCTTTTGGACCGTACGTGAATCGGAATCACTTTGCCGGATTTGCAGAGTTGGTTCTGCCGCTGGCACTGGTTCCCCTTGTCTTGGGCAGGGTCCGGCGGGAGCGCTGGCCAGTTGTAGGACTATTCGCGGTTCTTCCTATCGGGGCACTCTTGCTCTCTGCGTCCCGGGGAGGCCTCGTGAGTTTCGGCGCTGAGCTGGGCATGCTGGCTCTGGTGGTGATTCTACGGCGCGGGATGAGCAAGCAGTTGCTCCCAGGAGTCACCGTCTTACTGGTCGCCTTGCTGCTGGTCTCCTGGCTTGGCGTCGGACAGATCCTCGAACGCCTGTCATCCGTACAATTGCTCGAAGTGAGTGCGGGAAAGCGTGCCTCCATGCGGGGGGACACTTGGCGGATCTTTCTGGATCACTCCTTCGTCGGCACGGGGCTTGGCACCCTTCAGCTCGTCTACCCTCCATACGAATCTCTCTACGACGGAAAGATTGTGAATCACACCCACAATGATTATCTAGAAGCCCTCGCCGAGACGGGTCTCCTTGGGGCCATCTGTTGCGCCTGGTTTCTCGGCGTCCTCTTGGTCCAGTCTCTCGAGCGCCTCCGGCAGTTGAATCATTCTCTCTCAGGGGCCTTGTCCCTCTCCGGTCTGGCGGCTTGCTCTGGTTTTCTCGTCCACAGCCTTGTCGATTTCAATCTCCACATTCCTTCGAACGCCCTCCTTTTCTTCCTTATGGCCCACCTCGCTACCGCGGAGGTTCAGCAGCCCAACTCACCCGCGTCGTCTCCGAAGTCCAGCTATCGCTCTTCTCGAAATCCCTGATTGACATGGCGATTCTCCCTGTATAATCAACGAGGGGTCATCTATTCTCATGCAGCCAGCTAGACTGGGTGCGCTGGCGTGGTGTTTCGTCGCGAGTGCTCTGTTAGGTGCGTCAGTACTGGCGCCGCCCAGCCGCGCGCAGGCCGTCCTCGAGACGCCGCAACAGTTCAACGACCGTATTCGCGCTCTCTCTGCTTCCGCGCGCATGTCGCCGCACGACTACGTCATCGGCAGTGGCGACGTGCTCGATATAGAAGTATTCGACGTCAAGGAACTCAGTCGCGAAGTGCGCGTGAGCCAGACTGGTTCCATTGGCGTCCCCTTGGTTCCAGTACGTTTGCACGTTGCTGGGCTCACGGAAGTCCAAACCGAGCAGAAGATCGCCGAAGTTCTCGAGGCCAATGGCCTCGTTTCCCATCCCGAGGTTAGCGTCAATGTTAAAGAGAGAAAAAGTAAGCCCATTACCGTCGTCGGTGCCGTCCCGCACCCCATGGTTTATCAGGCTGACCGGCCCGTGACTCTTCTCGAAGTTCTCGCCGAGGCGGGCGGCGTGGCCACCGACGCCGGCGATACCGTCATCGTCTCGCGGCCCGTCCAGGAGCCCCCGGAAGATTCCTCTGAGCCGTCGGCCATCAGCCCAGAAAAATCGGATTCACCCGCCGTCCCCAAGTCTTCCATTCACATGGGAGCTGGCGCGGAGTCCACCTCCAGTCCCTCCCCATCGTCAACGGACGCCACCTCCTCCGAACCACCGGAAATTCCCGCCGCCACTGCGGCTGCCACTACGAAATCAGCCACTGGCGCTTTTGCCCAAGCCGATCCACCCGCATTGAATAACACCATCACCATCAACCTCAACGAGTTGATGGAGGGTGGCGAAGCCGCAAACAACATCCTCCTGCAGGCCGGGGACGTCGTTACTGTCCCGCACTCCGGTGTTGTCTACGTCTTGGGCGCGGTGGGCCATCCCGGCGGCTTTGTTCTTGCCAACGACCGTGGGCGTATGAGCATTTTGAAGATCCTGTCGTTGGC
>Ga0307475_10001976_pt1 | contig 12213 bp, 8 predicted proteins | sample atmos_gasesECM1C_FD_203317 | JGI IMG/M metagenome (GOLD analysis project Ga0307475, IMG submission 203317) | Hardwood forest soil microbial communities from Morgan-Monroe State Forest, Indiana, United States - atmos_gasesECM1C_515 | ecosystem: Environmental > Terrestrial > Soil > Temperate... | reverse complement strand
AATTTAAATTCTTCGCTCAGCCGATCAAACTCCGCCAGTAGCGCCGCCTGATAATTGCAGAAGCTCTCGTACATATCCTGCCCCGGATAAAGATCCATTCCCGATTCCCAGTAGTCGAATCCTCGCGAAAACACCACGCGCGGCACAAGTTGCTCCACTCCCAATCGCAGATAAAACACCGCGTCCGGTTTTAGCGCCACGCTATAGATGCTCCGAATCCATTGCGCGTCCGCTCCACGCACAATCGCGCGCGCCATCAGCGAATAGACGTAACGGTCAGTCAGCACGATAAATCCCGCGCGTAGCGCCGGCACGATTTCATTCTCGAACCGGTCCACAAAATCCGTCGCGTAAAAAAGGTTCTGGGTCACTCGCCCCAGATTCACTCCCTCCTTCGCGCGCCGGATTCCGTCTCCTGCCAGCGTCGAACGTGTCATGCCCGTATCAAGCACCGCATGCCCCAGTTCTTCGAGCCACGGTTTCAAAAGTTCGATCTGCGTCGTGCGTCCCGCGCCGTCGGTTCCTTCGATTACGATCAACTTTCCGTTGACGTGCGAAAGATCCATCCCCGGCAGGATTTTTCCATACGTCTCTCTCATGGTTGCATCCTCAATTCCGCCGCATTAGCGATGTGCGATTTCACGATCTGTCTCACGCGCGTCTGCTGAATCTCAATAGGTAGAGTTGCGTCGATCACCGTCAGCCCGAATTCAGGAATCATCTTTTCGTACTCATCGATGATGCGCCCCTGAAACAGGCGGAAGCTTTCTTCCGCATCGTCGCTGAGCCCCAGGTCCATGCCCGCTTCGTAGAATTTGAATCCGTCCCGCGCGTCCAGCAGCCGTCCAATGGCCGTCTCCAGCGGAACGCGAAAATAAAACGCCACCGTCGGCTGCACCGCGAATCCATAAAGATCGCGCACCCATTCGCGATCCATCCCCCGCGCCACGTCCCGCGCAAACGCCGTGTACATGTATCGGTCGCACAGCACCACCGCTCCCGCTTTCAGCAGCGGCAGAATGCTGCGCTCCGTCCGGTCAGCAAAATCCGTCGAATGGATCAGTGAAAACGTCGCAGGTGTGAGCAGCTTTTTCTTTTTGCCCAGCTTTGTAGTGTCTTTCACCAGCGGAGATGAATTCCACTCGCTGAACACGACGCCGTAGCCTCTCGATTGCAGCCACTTGTGCAGCAAGCTCAGTTGCGTCGATTTTCCCGAGCCGTCGATTCCTTCAACCACAAAAAGCTTCCCCGGCAGTTCATGCTCGCCGCGTTTTTTTACGGCAGATGCTGCCGCCCTCATTGCCGTGCCGGCTTCAAATCCTCCATTTGCCATCCCAGGAGAAATCCCCATTCGTGTCCCTTCCGCGCGAAGCAATTCACGTCGCTTCGCAGAAAAAATCCAATTTGTCGTTGTGCCGGCCTCTGAGTTCCGGCTCGCGACCCAATAAGGTGTTTCATGTTGGCAAACTTGTCAGCAAGGTTCAGGCGCTTGTGCATCGAAATGCAAACGGGGAGGTACTAGTCCTACGTTTCACCGGAAGGGATTAATCGTAAGAAAAGAAGCTCTTTAGCGGTTCGCGTTCTCTGCCCACCACTCGCGCCAATCCATCGGATTGGTTCCAAAACGGGCGCCGGTAATCTCGCGCAGCGCCTGATACGTCCAATTTCGTGTGTTGGAATCGAGCGAGGGATCTTCGCCAAGACTCATCAGCGCAGGTACAGCAGCGAGCCGCTGTTGCTTCGTCAACATGCCCGACTGTGCCAGCGCAGACCCTGCCCTCTCGCGCACCTCGAGCGAAGGATCGTTGCGAAAAATATCAAGCAGGGGCGGAATTGTCGCATCGGTTCCCAGCAGCGACATCCCCTCCACAGCCCAAAATCGGGTTTTCTCATCCGCGTCATGCGAATACTGAATCAGGGTTCGAAGCGCCTGCTCAGGCTCAATACCGCGATTTCCAATCGCCCCCAGCATCCATAGAGCCCATGAACGCCCCGCAGGATCGTTCGCGATCCGCTCGATCAGAAGGTCCGAACTCTCCCGCGTTTTCGGAAGATCGTAGGCCACGAGTTCCATCTCAATAGCCGCAGCCCGCACACGCAAATCAGGGGAGTTCAGTCCGGAATCGAGTAGGCTTGTCAGCTGCGGGGTCATCGTTAATTCCCCGCGCCAGCTTTCCATCTGCGACAGAAGCTTCCCGCTGCCGGCCTCGTAGTCGTTCACGGTTTCTTTGAGAAGAAACACTGCCTGCGCTTGTGGCGGCAGAGCAGCCAAATTCACGTCCACAGCGGCCGTTCTCGCAGGGGTTGCGATTCTTCCGGTGCCCTTGAACTCGATCATCCGGGCGAACTGTTCCCACACCACGCGAGCGGACGTCGGCTTCAAAGCCATAAAAAAAGCCAGCGGCAGAACCAGCACCGACGAAAAAATCGCGAGACGCAGGCCGTGGCCCATACGCCGCCGCCCCACATAAATCCCCGTCGGATGGTCGCGTCGAGCCATCCCGGTTCGTCCGTTGTCGATTTTCTCGTTCATCTTCCGCCTGAAATTCACCTTCAAGCGTACCTGTGTAGCGGCCACGAGGCAAGGCTGGGCGGCTAAATCGTACCTGGATTGCCCTCGAAGTTATCTTGTACCAAAGGACGGGGTATGTGCAGGTCTCAAATCGGGGCAAACGAGCGCTGTATCTATTTCACAATGGCCTTCAAAAACGTCAAAGTACGTTTCCACGCGTCGGCAGCCGCTTCCGGCCGGTAGGCTTCTGCATTGTTTGGATTCTCAAATCCATGCCCCGCGTTGTCGTAGATTTTCAGGCTTACGAATTTCTGAAGTTTGGTCATCGATACCTGAAACGCCTTCACATCATCCGGTGTAATCCCCTTGTCAAGCGCTCCGAAGTTTCCTAGCACCGCCGAGCCTATATTCTGCAGGTCCCCCGGATCGGTCGGCAGCACTCCATAATTCACCACGCACGCTTTCAACCTTGGCTCGTGCGCCGCCAGTCGCATCGCCCACGCCCCGCCAGTGCCCCACCCGATGACGCCAATATTATCCGGCTTCACGTCTGGCCGCGTCGCAAGATAGTCAAACGCCGCTTTCAGGTCCTTGATTGTACCGTCCTGAGTTAATGCATGTATCAGTTCGTGGGCCTCTGCCGGATCGGCCGGTGTCTTGCCCCGGTACAAATCCACCGCTAGCGACACGTAGCCCTGCTCGGCTAGTTTTTCCGCCTGCTCCTTCACCCAGTCGTTCAGTCCCCAAGACTCGTGAATCACGATCATTGCCGGATGCTTTCCATCTTGGTTGGGCAAGGCCAGAAATCCACTGAGCGTCTGGTCTCCGCTCTTGAACTGTACTGTCGAGGTTTTCGGCTTTTCAGTCGCGATGGTGCCCGAGCAGGCAAATAGGCCAACCAACACCACTGCCAAAGGAATTCTGCTACGATTTGCTACTCGCGCTCGCACTCCGAACCTACGCGCGACTTCCAGCAACTTCATCCACGCCTCCCGGCTAAAATCTGCGCTGCGCCCCAATCCTCCATTCTATTCCGCTCGCCGAACCGGCGCCATCATTCATGCTGGCTGCACTTGCACTGCCGACCCGTACGCCAACACTTCCGTCACACCCTGCATCACTTCGGTCGCGTCGTACCGCACCCCAATCACCGCGTTCGCTCCCCGCTCGATCGCGTGCTGCATCATCAGCTCCAGCGCTTCTTCCCGCGTCTTCTCGCACATATCCTCGAACAAAGTAATATTCCCTCCCACCAGAGTCTCGAGCGACGCTCCAATCGTCCCGAAAATACTCCTCGACCTCACCGTCACCCCGCGCACCAGCCCAAGATTTTTCACCACTCGATACCCCGGCAATTCGAACGCCGTCGTCACCATATTGATATTCACGCTCACGTTCATCACCCCTCCCCGTCGGCTGCGCTGTCGTAACTTGTCACCTGTGCGAAGCGCGCCTCATGCGTCCGGCATTCTGTGGCGGGGCGAAGAATCCCAACTTAAAATGCTTGGCTTCGCCATATCCACGGCATCACTTCGCGCGTTCCCGCCGTTTACTTCACCACCACCGGAATCTCCACATTCGACGGATACTCCGCCGTCCTCCAGATCCTTTGCGTCGCCTTCTGATAATCCTCCGCCGTCGCCTCAAAAATATTCGGCAAAAACTTCTGCGGATTCTGGTCGATCACCGGAAACCACGTGCTCTGCACCTGCACCATAATCCGGTGCCCCTTCTGAAATACATGGTCATTCGTATGCAGATCGATCGTAAACGGAGTCACTTCCCCCGCCACAATCGCCTCTGGCTTCTCGAAGCTCTTCCGAAAGCGCCCTCGAAACACCTCGTCCGCTATCATCAACTCGTAGCCGCCCATCTTGCGCTCCGGCTCGTAGCGCTCGGGATAAACGTCAATCAATTTCACAATCCAATCGCTATCCGTTCCCGTCGTCGACGCAAATAAATGCGCCACGATATCTCCCGCCACCGTCACATTTTCCGCCAGCGGCTCCGTCTCCCACGAAAGCGTGTCCGGCCGCTGCTGCACGAACCGCTGGTCCTGCAGTAACCAGGTATACCAGCGGCTTCCCTCCGAATACGTTTCCTCCACCGGACGCATCCGGTACGGCACCGGATTCGCCGGATCGGAAACATAAGAATCGAACCCCTCGCGCTTTTCCTTCGGCGCTTCAGAGGCCCCGCGCCGTTCCACAGGCGCGTCAAAGGAAAGTTTTGCGTCGCCATGAAAGTAAAGCTTGCGGCGCGTCACGCCTTCCCGCGGCGGCCACGCGTCCCATGTTTTCCACTCGTTCGCGCCCGTTTCAAACGTCATCGCTTCCTTCACCGGCTGCGTTCCCTTGTCCTTCAGCCAATAGGCAAACCACGGCGCCTGAATGTTCTTCCGGAAATACGCGCTCGTGTTGCTCCCAAAATCAATGTTGCCAAGTTTCGTCCCGTCCGAGCGCGCCCACCCGCCATGGTTCCACGGCCCCACCGCAAGATAGTTGTTGTGCTTCGTATCGTTCTTCTCCAGCAGCTCATACACCTTCATCGGACCAAAGAAATCTTCCTGGTCCCACCATCCCGCCACGTTCAAGTTCGGCACCGTGAGCGTCAAATCCTTGAAGTACGGCGCAAATGCCTGCTTCTGCCAGAATTCGTCATAGTTAGGATGCGCCACGAAGTCGTTCCAAGTCGGCAGCGTCCCATGAAAATATAATTTATTCGCATTTGATAGCGGACCGAGCGCCAGATACCACTCGAACGTGTCGTACTTGTCGAACTCGAATTGGAAATTCGTCTTCCCCGTCTCCATCATCGCTGCGTATTCGAATCCATAGCTCAACCGGAAAGCGCCGTTGTGATGAAAGTCATCGCCGAGGAACATATCCGCAGGCGTCGCCTGTTCAGACACCGCCTTCAGCGCAGGATGCGGTTCGATCAGCGATATCGCCGTCAGCCATCCGCCATACGAAATTCCCGCCTCGCCCGCGCGCCCGTTATTATTCGGCACGTTTTTCAGCAGCCATCCGATCGTGTCGTAGGTGTCCGTTCCCTCATCAATCGACTTGGGATCCTTGCGGTCTCGCGGCGCTCGCCCCATCACAAATTTCCCTTCCGAAAGGTAACGCCCCCGAATGTCCTGCATCACGAAAATATATCCGTCCGCAAACATCTCCCCATAAAGTCCCAGCAGACGCGAGTAACCGGCGTCATCATCTGCGAGTCCGTACGGCGTGCGCGTGATGAACAGCGGCAATTTTTCCGCCGCATTTTTCGGTGCATAGATTTCCGTGTGCAGCTTCACCCCGTCGCGCATCGGAATCATCGCATCCGTCTTCACGAAGATGCCGCCGAAAGCTTCCTTCTCGGCTTCCTGCCCCTGCGCCCAAACTTTGCCGCCACGCCCCACCGCGCAAATCGCAAAAGTCGCCAGACTCGCAACAATCGAAACCAAAAAAATCCTGCCCGCATCTCGTAGCTTCATCGCGCCTTTCCCTTGCACTGATTCCTATACGCCTCGAAAGCGCGGCGAGAATATCACAACGCCTTCGCCCCAAAGCCTTTGAACATCGCGATGAAGTGCCTCTCGCCTGGCTTGGGAAGCGCAGCCTTCTTCAAGCCGTGCCGAAGACACCGCCAACGCAGATCTAGCATGCCGTTAGCCGCAAAGCCGCCATTCCGTACCGCCGGCGTCTCGCCGGCTCTTTTGATTTTGCCTCCTAACGGCGCAGACAAAAGTCCGGCCCGATCAGCTCGAATGGTTCCTCAGAAGGCCTCAAATGTGGTAAAATACCCTCGCCGTTGTTGCTCCTGAAAATTGGCAGGAATTATGCCAGGGCTGCAGGGTCGCACATGCAGCCCTTTTTCTTTGGCCGGGCGCAACCGGCAAAGAGACGCGATTTCTAATCGCAAATCCGGAATTAGAAATCGGCGTAAGTTGAACAAAATAAAGGACGGCGAATAGTTCTAATCGCAAATAAAATGCGATTTCGCAGCTCAAATTCGGCGCTCGAAGGGCCCAATGCGATGGGTAAGGACAACTTCTTTTCCGCAGGCCGAAGATCTAGAATTTCTAATCGTTACACCGCGATTAGAAATCGCCGTAATTTGCACAAAACAAAGGGTACGAGTCAGTTCTAATCGTTACAAAATGCGATTTTTGAACTCAATTTTCATCCGGAATTCAGGCCAACGGCCGAGGGTGGGGTCATGACCGCCCCCATCCGCAATATCGCCATCATCGCCCACGTCGACCACGGCAAGACCACCCTTGTCGACGCGATGCTCCGCCAGAGCGGCATCTTCCGCGCCAACCAGGAACTTGTCGAGCGGGTGATGGACTCGAACGATCTCGAGCGCGAACGCGGAATCACGATTCTCGCCAAGAACACCGCGCTCACCTATCACGACACAAAAATCAACATCGTCGATACGCCCGGTCACAGCGATTTTGGCGGTGAAGTCGAGCGCGCCCTGCGCATGGTGGATGGCGTGTTGGTTCTCGTGGACGCGAGCGAAGGCCCTTTGCCGCAGACGCGCTACGTTCTGCAGAAAGCTCTCGCCGCGAAACTTCCTCCAATTATCGTCCTGAATAAAATCGACCGGCCCGATGCGCGCCCAGCCGAAGTCCTCGACGAAATCTACGATCTCTTCATCGATCTCGACGCCACCGAAGACCAACTCGATTTTCCAATCATCTACACGAATGCGAAGACCGGAGTCGCGCACCGCAAGCTCGGGGATTCCTCCACGAACCTCCAGCCGCTGTTCGATGAAATCGTCGCTTCGATTCCCGCTCCGTCGGGAGATCCCGCGGCCACGCTGCAAATCCAGGTCACCAATCTCGACTACAGCGATTTTCTCGGGCGCATCGCCATCGCCCGCGTTTTCCAGGGAACGCTTGTTCGCGGCACCGAAGTGGGCATCGCGAAACTCGACGGAAAAATCCTCCCCACAAAGATCACCAAGCTTTTCACCTTTCGCGGCCTCGATCGCGATGAAGCGGAGGAAGTAAAAGCTGGTGACATCGTCGCCATCGCAGGTGTCGAAGGCATCCAAATCGGCGAGACAATCACCGATCTCGCGAATCCCGCGCCGCTCGAACCGCTCACTATTGACGAGCCCACTCTCACGATGGTTTTCACCATCAATACTTCGCCATTCGCAGGTAGAGAGGGCCAATACGTCACTTCGCGCGACCTCCGCTCGCGCCTCGATAGAGAATTGCTCACCAACGTCTCGCTCCGCGTTGAAGACATGGGAGCCACAGACGCTTTCCGCGTCCTGGGCCGCGGCGAATTGCAACTCGCGATCTTAATCGAAACAATGCGCCGCGAAGGCTACGAGGTGATGGTCGGCAAGCCCGAAATTGTGGTGCGCACAGAAAACGGCCGCCGCGTCGAGCCCCTCGAGCTACTTGTCATCGATTGCCCAGAGAATTTCATTGGCATTGTGATGGAGCTTCTCGGCTCGCGCCGTGGTGAAATGAAAAAAATGGTCAACCACCATTCCGGCCGCGTGCGTATGGAATTCAGCATTCCCTCGCGCGGCTTGATCGGATTGCGCGGCCAGCTTCTCACCGATACGCGCGGCACCGCGCTGATCCATTCCATCCTCGAAGGCTGGACAGACTACGTTGGCGACATGGCCATGCGTCCCACCGGCGCGCTCGTCGCGGATCGTCCCGGCGTTTCAGTGGCGTACGCGCTGTGGGGTATTCAAGAGCGCGGCGAAATGTTTGTCGGGCCGGGCATCGAAGTTTACGAAGGCATGATCCTCGGCGAAAACGCGCGCGAAGACGACATGAACGTCAACGTCACCAAGGAAAAGAAGCAGACCAACATGCGCTCGTCATCCGCCGACGAAGCCATTCGCCTGATTCCTCCGCGCGAAATGACGCTCGAAAAAGCCATCGAGTTCATCGCCGACGATGAGTTCGTCGAAGTAACTCCGAAATCCATCCGTCTCCGCAAGAAGGTTCTCGACGCCAAGCGGCGCCCCAAGCGCTGGCAGGAAATCAGGGCGAGCGCCGAAGCCGCTTCTTAGCCATGTCCAGAGCGGCTTTCCCGAGCCTGGCCGATTGTTCGGTCATGGGACGGACGATTCCCAACTCCGGGCAAAATGGCCCTTTGCCGAGCCTTCGAATCATCTGTAATATTATGAATACAAGCAGCTTATCACAGCCCTCGCGCCGGAATGTGAGTTGCGATATATATATGCGAGGTTGTTTCCCGTGGACATAGCACGCCCCGAAGCCAAACGACAAAAGCGCATCCGCCGGACGATATATATCGCCGTCGCCGTGGTACTGATACCGCTCGTCACCTATGCTCTCTCGAAGTTGAAACCTGCCGCGCCCAGCGTGGATCGCGCGACGGTGTGGACCGACACGGTGAAGCGCGGTCCGATGCTGCGCGAAGTTCGAGGCCTCGGAACTTTAGTCCCGGAAACGATTCGCCTGATTCCAGCCATCACTGACGGAACCGTCGAGACGCGCTATCTGCTTCCCGGCACGCTCGTGAAAGCCAACACCGTGATTCTCGACATGCGCAATCCGGAATTGCAGCAGACGGCGCTCGATGCCGAATACCAGCTCCGCGGCGCGGAAGCGTCGCTCAACAATATGAAGGCGCAGCTTGAGAATCAGCTCATGGATAAGCGCGCGCAGGCAGCGGCGATTCGCTCGGCATTTCACACCGCCGCGCTGCAAAAGGCAAACAACGAAAAACTTTATTCGCTGGGGCTCGTGGCAGACGTCGTCGTGAAAACCTCGGAAGTGCAGGCCGAAGAGCTCGAGAAGCAAAACGAAATTGCCGAGAAGCAGGTGCAGACTTTCTCCGATTCGATTGCCGCGCAAATCGCCGTTCAACAGGCCAACGTGGACGAGAAGCGAGCGATGTACGAGTTGAAGAAATCCCAGGTTGACCAATTGAAAGTCCGGCCGGGCATTGATGGCGTGCTGCAGGATCTCACCGTCGAAGTAGGGCAGAAAGTGACGCAGGGAACCGTACTCGCGCGCGTCGCGCAACCCACACACCTGAAAGCCGCGCTGAAAATCGCAGAGACGCAGGCAAAAGACATTCAAATCGGGCAGAAGGCTTCCGTGGATACGCACAATGGCATAATCGCCGGCCACGTTATGCGCATCGATCCGGCTGTGGTGAACGGTACCGTAACTGTGGACGTCGCGCTCGATGGCGAGTTGCCCACAGGCGCGCGTCCTGACCTGAGCGTTGAAGGCACAGTTGAAATCGAGCGCTTGACGGACGTGCTGTATGTCGGTCGTCCCGTGCACGGCGAAGCAAACAGCACCGTGGGTCTTTTCAAAGTGATTGATGGCGCAGACGCCGCGCGTGTGCAGGTGGAATTGGGCCGCACGTCGGTAAACACAGTGGAAATCAGGAAGGGCTTGCAGGTGGGCGATACGGTGATTCTCTCCGACATGTCTGCCTGGGACAATTTCGATCGGGTGCAATTGAAGTAAGCGGGAACATTTCGACCCTGTGGTTCGTAGTTTGATAGCGAAGGAGCACAGAATGAATAGCGACGCACAATCCCTGATTCGCCTCGAAGGCGTAACGAAAGTTTTCTACACCGACGAGGTGGAAACCCATGCTCTCGGTGGCGTGCACCTCGATATCAAGAACGGCGAATTCCTTTCTATCGCCGGGCCGTCGGGCTGCGGCAAATCCACCTTGCTTTCGATTCTCGGCCTGCTCGATTCGCCGAGCGATGGCAACTACTGGATCAATAAGCAGCCGGTGGCGAATCTTTCGCTCTCCGATCGCACTCGCATTCGCAATCGCGAGATCGGTTTCATTTTCCAGGCGTTCAATTTGATCGGCGATCTCACGGTTTTCGAGAACGTCGAACTGCCGCTCACGTATCGCAGCATGGCGTCGGCGGAGCGCAAGAAGCGCGTGCAGGAAGTGCTCGAGCGCGTCGGAATGGCGCACCGCATGAAGCACTATCCTTCGCAGCTCTCAGGCGGTCAGCAACAGCGCGTCGCGGTGGCGCGCGCTCTCGTGGGCCAGCCATCCATCCTGCTGGCGGACGAGCCGACCGGTAACTTGGACTCAAAGAACAGCGAAGCCGTGGTGGACCTGCTGCGGCAACTGCATCGCGAGGGAGCGACGATCTGCATGGTGACGCACGATCCGCGCTACGCCAGTATCGCCGATCGCACGATTCACCTGTTCGACGGTCGCATCGTGGAAGAAACGATCGGCACGCGAACCGCAAGCGTCTAGCAACGCGGTTCCGTAAATTTCCCCAGCACAAAAGCCCAAAGAAACTATTCGGCGCTTGTGCAGGGGTGTGTTTGGACTTGCGCAGGTTGAAACGCGGCGGCAGAAGGTAGAGCAAGGGGCGAAATGGGAACTTTCATTCAAGACATTCGATACGCAATCCGGATGCTGGCGAAGAATCCGGGTTTCACAGCTGTGGCAGTTCTCTCGCTCGCGCTAGGCATCGGCGGCAACGCGACGGTATACAGCTGGCTCGAAGCCGTCCTTCTTCATCCCCTTTCGCTCGTGCAGGATTCCGGCAACCTCCTCGCTGTCGAGAGCGTGATGCCCGACGGTTCCTACCACACGAGCTCCTATCCCGATTACAGAGACTATCGCGATCACAACCACGTGTTTTCCGGAATGCTGGGTTTCGAGCTGATCGGCACCAACTTGAAACTCGAAAAGGAAAAGCAGCCGCAACGCGACTGGGGCTTGATCGTCACCGAGAACTATTTCGATCTGCTCGGGGTGGAAGCGGCGCGCGGCCGGACGTTTCACGCTGAGGACGCACACGGTCCCAACTCGGACCCGTACATTGTCTTGAGCGACGGATTGTGGCACCGGCGATTTGGCTCCGATCCGAAAGTGGTGGGCAAATCCATCGAGATCAACCAGCACCCGTTCACTGTAATCGGCGTGGCGCCGCGAGGATTCAACGGCACGATGGTCGGCATCGCCGCCGAATATTTTCTACCGATGATGATGCAGTCCCAGGTGCTGCCGGGCGAAAGCCTCGAGATCCGCAATCCGACTTTCATTCATATTATGGGCCGCTTGAAGCCCGGCGTGACGCTCGAGCAGGCTCGGGCGGAAGTCGCCACGATCGCGCGTCAGCTCCAACAGCAGTATCCGGACACGAACAGGAATGTGGGCGGTTACGTTTGCCCGGTGTGGCAGGCGCATTACGGTTTGCAGACGTTTCTACTTCCCGTTCTCACATTTCTCATGGTGGTGGTGATTCTGGTACTCCTGATTGCCTGCGCGAACGTGGCGAATCTTCTTCTCGCGCGAGCCACCGTGCGCGAGAAAGAGATTGCGATCCGCTCGGCGCTGGGCGCAGACCGCGCGCGGCTAATTCGCCAGTTGCTCATCGAGAGCCTGCTGCTTGCCGGGTTGGGAGGCGCTGCCGGAATTCTGCTCAGTCTCTGGACGACGAGTTTCCTGATGGTTTTTACGCCACCCGCCCATCTTCCTGTTTTCCTGCCGGTAGGAGTGGGTGGCCGGGTTCTCGCCTTCACCCTGGAGCTCTCAATTTTCACTGCGGTGATTTTCGGCCTTGCGCCGGCCTTGCAGATCACACGGCCGTGTAGAAATGCGTCGCTCAAAGACGGCGGCCATACTTCGTCAAGCAGTGCCGGCCAGCATCGGTTGCGGAATCTCCTGGTCGTCACGGAAACAATTCTCGCCGTCGTG
>Ga0307475_10001975_pt1 | contig 12216 bp, 7 predicted proteins | sample atmos_gasesECM1C_FD_203317 | JGI IMG/M metagenome (GOLD analysis project Ga0307475, IMG submission 203317) | Hardwood forest soil microbial communities from Morgan-Monroe State Forest, Indiana, United States - atmos_gasesECM1C_515 | ecosystem: Environmental > Terrestrial > Soil > Temperate... | reverse complement strand
AGAACACGAGAACCGCGACGTATTCGAAGCGCAGCACAAATCGCAGAAAATTCTGGTAAGCGCGGCCAAAGGCGGCCATACCTTTGTTGAAGGCTGTAAAAATGCGGATTTTCACGACATGCTCGTGGCCCAGGAAAATCGCAGAAAGAGCGGGCGTGAGGGTGAGCGCGTTGAATGCGGAAATGGAAACGGAAAACGCGATGGTGAGCGCAAACTGCCGGAAGAGAATTCCCGTAGTGCCCGGGAAGAATGCGACCGGAACGAATACCGCTACCAGAACGAGCGAGGTGGCGACGACCGCACCAGCGACTTCCTTCATCGCGATCGAGGCGGCGTTGTGCGGCTCGGAAATTCCTTCGGTGATGTGACGCTGCACGTTTTCGATGACGACGATCGCATCGTCCACCACAAGGCCAGTGGCAAGGGTCAGACCGAAGAGCGTGAGAGTGTTGATTGAGAAGCCCAGAATTTTTACGAATGCGAAAGTTCCAATGAGGGAGACGGGAATCGTGATGGCGGGAATAAAGGTGCTGCGCCAGTCCTGGAGGAAAACGAAAATCACCAGCACGACGAGGATAATTGCCTCGATCAGCGTGTACAGGACGTCTTTGATTGATTCGCCGACGACGCTTGTGGTGTCGAATGCGACGGCATACTTGATGCCGGGAGGGAAGCGTTTGGAGAGGCGCTCGAGTTCAACTTTCGCAGCTTTGTCGACCGCGAGAGCATTGGCGTTGGGCAACTGACTGACGCCGAAGCCCACGGCGTCGTGACCGTTGAAGCGAAGAACGCTGCTGTAATCTTCGGCGCCTAGCTCGGCGCGTCCCACGTCGCGCACGCGCACCAGATTGCCGTCCGCACCGGTTTTCAAGATGATGTCTTCGAATTCAGACGGCTCGACGAGCCGACCTACCGCGCGCACGCTGATCTGATAGCTCTGATCAGGCCGCGAAGGGGGCTGGCCGACTTGGCCAGAAGCTACCTGGACGTTCTGCTCGGTGAGCGCGCTCAAAATGTCTGTGGCGGTGAGGCCGCGCGCCGCCATGCGGAGCGGGTCGAGCCACAGGCGCATGGAATATTTGCGCTCGCCAAAGTTCTGCACATCGGCGACGCCGGGAACGCGCTTCAGAGCGTCACGCACGTAGAGGTCAATGTAGTTGCTTAGAAAAAGGCTGCTGTACTCTCCGTGTTCGGAATAAACGCCCGCGCCAAAGACAAAATTACTTGACGCTTTCGTGATGCTGATTCCGGTGGTTTTTACCTCGTTGGGAAGCCGGCCAAGGGCCTGGTTCACTCGATTCTGAACGTCTACGGCGGCGAGATCGATATTGCGCGTAATGTCGAATGTGACGTTGATGCTGCTCGAACCGTCATTTCCGCTTGAGGAAGTCATATACTTCATGCCTTCGACGCCATTGATCTGCTGCTCGAGCGGGGTGGTGACCGACGTTTCTACCGTTTGCGCGTTTGCGCCGTTATAAAAGGAGCCTACGTTCACTTGCGGCGGGGCGAGATCGGGAAACTGGGCGACTGGAAGAGTGGGAATCGTGACTGCTCCCGCCAGAATAATCAGGAGCGCGCAGACAGTGGCAAAGATGGGGCGCCGGATGAAAAAATCGACAAACATTTTCTACGAGAGCCTTTTTGCTGCACGAAGCCGAAGCGCGCGGCCAAAAATCAAGATGAAGACTTTCCTGCGGGAGTCGGCGCCGCTTCGGTAACTGTGGCGCCGTCCACAAGATTCTGCGCGCCCTCGATGACGATCCGGTCGCCTGATTTCAAGCCATCCAGCACTACGTAATCATTTCCCACCATCTCGCCGAGGGTGAGGATTTTCTGGTGCGCTACCTGAGATTTTCCGGAGCCGTTCACGACAAAAGCAAAGTATTGCCCGTTGATACGCTGCACGGCCAGAACTGGAATCACGGGCCCTTCGTGCGTGCTCCAGACGATGCGGGTTCGGGCGAATTGAGAGGTACGAAGCGTGTCTGACGAGTTCTTGACGGTCGCCTTCACGAGCACGGACTGCGTGTTGGTGTCGACTTGAGATGAAATGAAATCAATCTGAGTGTCGGCGACGACCTTGCTCTGGCTATCGAGCAGCTGCACTTTCTGGCCCATCTTCAAATCCTTCGAACGCTCGACGGGGACACTGATGTAGATCTCGAGCGGGCCGGGCTGGTCGACGGTGGTGAGGGTGGTGGTGTTCGTCACGCGATCGCCCACGCGCACAGGAATGTCGCCGACAAATCCATCGGTGGGAGCATTCACGCGATAGTAGTGCAGCTCCGCTTGCTGCTGCCGCACTTGCGCGTCGAGCGATTTGAGCTGGTGCTGAGCCGTCTCAAGATTGGTGCGCGCCTGATCGTACTCCTGTTTGCTGATTACACCGGCGTCGAAGAGCTTCTGCGAACGCTCCCATTGAATCTCAGCGAAATGGACGCTGGCTTCCTGTGCGGCGCGCGACGCTTCCTGGCTCCCCAGGGTGGCTTGTTGCTTGATGGGGTCAATCTGCATCAGCGCGGTTCCGGCCTTCACGCGGTCGCCCGATCTTACGAAAATATTTGTGATTTGGCCTTCGACCTGGGGATTCAGGACAACCGAATGGCGGGACTTGAGCGTTCCCAGATATTCCGAGGATTCGGAGATGGGCACGGGCTCAATGACCGCTGTTTTGACGGCGACGGCGGGAGGCTCCTCGTTACCAGCAGCCTGCTTCTGGCCGCAGCCCGTCAGAACGGCCGAAAAGCTCACGAGAGCGAGCAACCCCCAAATGCGGGTTGTGCCGGCGGAGACCTGCGGCAGCTGCCCTGTTAATTTGAGGCGAGAGCACACGTACATTAGTGTCGTTAGCTCCAGACTTGGTTATTCGTATTGTACGGGACGCGCACGATTGCTCCAAGCGTGGGGGTTCCTGGGGATTACACGGACCGCCGCGCCAGCGTGCTTCGCTGGTATTTGACGTTGGACTTGGCGGGAGGAAAGCGCCCGCTGACAGCTACTTACGATTGCGGAGGGTTACGTCCGCGGCGGACAAACGTGGCGCAACCAGCGAGCAGGATTAAGGAGAAGCCAGAAATCGCGGCACCGGCCGTGCGGTCCCAGGTACGGCGAAAGTTTACTTCGACACGGTGCTGCCCGGTGGGCACACTGACGAGCATTCGGGCAATTCCTGGTTGTGAGGCTGGGTCGACCGTCACACCGTCAATTTGCACTGTCCAGGCGGGATAGTTCAAAAGACGTAGTGCGAGCGTCACAGGTTCAGCAGTCTCGATGCGGAAATCCTTGCGCTCGGGCAGCCATTTATCCATCGAGACATGTGCGGACGGTTCCAAGGCCTTTCGGGAATCAGGAGCAAACCGTTGAATGAGCGGCGTTGGCGAGCTTTTCTTAAAGACAGCGAGCGATTCAGGGTCAAGGATAGCTCCAGGCAGATCGTACAGGTCGCAGCCGAGCGGGGCGTATTCTTCTGTGCCTTCGTAACCGTGACCGGTGCGAATTGCGGCCTGAAGAAGCGGGATGTCTGCACTGTCCCACCACGCATCGCGGACGATCACGACGGCCGTGACCGCGATCACTAGCGCGAGGGACGCGTACCAGATCCATCGCCATCGCGACTGGCCGATCGCCGATGCGAGAAAGAATGCGTACGGGATGCCGAGAGGGACGAGCCAGCGCCACGGGAACTGGAGAAATTGCAACTTCGGAAGATGGTGCCAGAACCACAGACTGGCGGGGAACATGATAAAAATAGAAGCGGCAGCGAGCATCACCAACATCCACCACTGAGCCTGATGCTCTCGGCGCTTGCGCGCACTAAAGACCGCCGCCACGCCGGTGAGTAACATCGCGCCAAGAGCCACCGTCGAAACCTTCCAATTGAACAGAACAAAATCCGGGTCCATCGAGCGCGTGTACAGAAAATTTTTATCCAGGTGATAGTTGCCCGATACTACTTGCGAGATTTGCACCCAGCGCTGCTCGTAAGCCGCAGGAAGAATGTAAAACGCGGCAAGTCCGAACCCGATGGCCATTGCCGCCACGCCCGGAATGAGCGGCCGAAGATTTCGCTGCTGGACGCAGCCGACGACCAGGAGCAGAACCAGAGAGTACGTTGCAATCACGGCAGCGGGTGCGTTGGAAAGCCAGATCGCGGCAAAGACGAGAGCAAGCGGTGGCACGCCTCCCCAATTTTGCCGCGAATCGTTCTGCTGTGAGTTGTTCTGGTCTGAGTTGTTCTGGCGTGAGCTGCTGCGAACCATTCTCAGCGCGCCGAGAACCAACAAGGGAAAAAGTGCGCTCGCCAGAAGCTCGGCGTAGTCGCTGCGGTAATACACGACGACAAGCTGATATGGATTCACAACGTAGATGAGAGCAGCTGCAATCGCCTGCGAGTCAGGAAAGGATTCGCGCGCAAGCCGCCACATCGCGAAGCCGGACAATAATAGGGCGAGCCAGATAAAGGCTCCCGGCACCACCCTCCACGGCAACACGGAGCCGAGCGCCGCGCCAACCATCCATGAGGCGGGCGGGTAGAAAATGAAACGAGGCTCACCAAATCCCCAATTGGCCCACTGCGCCCAACGCGGAAAAAAGACACCCTCGCGCCACTGACCGGCGGCGTCGAGCCATGAGGCGAGATGAAAGGAAATGTCGTGGCCAGAAGCATTGCCGAGGAGAAACATCGGCGCGACGACCGCGGTGGCCACAATCGCGATCAGAAGCAAAGCGATTTGGCTGGAGCGCCTCGCAGAAATCGGGCCTGAAATAGCCGCGGATTCCCGCTGCCTTGCGCTGCTTAAGGCAGAATCAGAAGGCATTTTGCTGCGAACTTTAATGCGAACTCGCCTCGTCCCGAAGATTTGAGGCGACGAGAATACAAGGTAGGCGGCTTTCGAGCAAAGGATTGGCGCTTTGCAAGCCGGTCGGCAGCGGACGGCTTGCAAAGCTGACCGCGCAACGGATACAGTTCTGCACGCCTTCACGGCAATCGAAAATGACAACCGAACAGCAGCGGCTGCAGGCCAGCGCCGATCGCGAAGTTCACTGGAAACGGTGGGGACCATATCTTTCCGAGCGCCAGTGGGGAACAGTGCGCGAGGATTACAGCGCGAATGGCGACGCGTGGGACTATTTTCCGCACGATCACGCGCGCTCGCGGGCTTACCGCTGGGGTGAAGACGGCATCGCTGGATTTTGCGATCGCCATCAGCACATTTGCTTTGCGCTCGCCTTGTGGAACGAAAAAGATCGCATCCTTAAGGAGCGGCTTTTCGGCTTGACGAATTTCGAAGGCAATCACGGCGAGGATGTGAAGGAGTATTATTATTATCTCGACGCGGTTCCCACCAACTGCTATCTAAAATATCTTTACAAGTATCCGCAGGCGGCATTTCCATATGACCAGCTGCGCATTGAGAACAAGAAGCGAACGCGTCTCGATCCCGAGTATGAGTTGATCGATACCGGGGTTTTCAACGAGAGCCGCTACTTCGACGTGTTCGTCGAGTACGCGAAAGCCACCTTCGAAGACATCCTGATTCGAATCACCGCTTGGAATCGCGGGCCTGAGAGTGCGCGCCTGCATCTTCTGCCCACGCTGTGGTTCCGCAATCGGTGGGACTGGGGCGATCCGTATGACCCGCCGGAGGCGCAGCTTATTGCCGGACCGGCGGGCACACAGACGATTGCGCTCGATGAGTTTCATTACGGAAAGCGCTGGCTGATTGCTGAGGGCGCGCCGGAGATGCTCTTTACCAACAACGAAACGAATATGGAGCGGCTCTATCAAGCGAAGAGCCGGACGCCCTTCGTGAAGGATGCGTTTCATCGCTACTTGATCGAGGGCGAGCGCGGGGCGGTGAATCCCGAAATGAAAGGCACGAAAGCCGCCGGGCATTTCTCAGCGGAAATTGCCCCGGGGAAAAGTTGGACAGTTCGATTGCGGTTGATGGATAGCAATCCGAGCGATCCGCTTTCGCCGCCGAAAGATTATTTCGGAGCGGCTTTTGAAGCGTGGTTTGACAAGCGCAAACAAGAAGCCGATGAATTCTACGACCAGCGGGCGCCGAAAGGAATCAGTGACGACGCGCGGTTGGTGCAACGCCAGGCGCTGGCTGGCCTGATATGGGGCAAACAAAGTTATCACTATGACGTCGACCGCTGGCTCAAGGGCGATTCGACCCAGCCGGCACCCGATCCTCGCCGGCAGTTCGGACGAAATCACGAATGGACGCACCTGCATAACTCAGACGTGATTTCGATGCCGGACAAGTGGGAGTACCCGTGGTATGCGGCGTGGGATCTTGCGTTTCATTGCGTGGCGATGGCGCTAATCGATCCGGATTTCGCGAAGGATCAGCTTATCTTGTTTATGCGCGAATGGTACATGCATCCGAACGGGCAGCTCCCCGCGTACGAATGGAATTTTTCGGACGTGAATCCGCCCGTACACGCGTGGGCAGCGTGGCGCGTCTACAAAATTGCGGGTCGCGTGAGCGGAAAGCCAGACCGAAATTTCCTCGTGCGCGTCTTCCATAAACTGCTCATAAATTTCACCTGGTGGGTGAACCGTAAGGATCCCTCGGGCCGCAACGTTTTTGAAGGCGGCTTTCTCGGCCTGGATAATATCGGAGTGTTCGACCGTTCGAGGCCGCTTGGCCCAGGGAACTACATCGATCAATCGGACGGCACCAGCTGGATGGCGATGTTTTGCCTGGACATGCTGTCGATGGCGATTGAGCTTGCGGTGCAGGATCCCGCGTATGAGGACGTGGCCAGCAAATTCTTCGAGCACTTCGTGTACATCGCGTCGGCGATGAATGACATGGGAGGAACCGGTATCGGATTGTGGGATGAGAAGGATGGTTTCTACTACGACGTGCTGCATCTCGGCGAAGAGACGGTTATGCCGATGAAAGTGCGATCGATGGTGGGTTTGACCCCTCTGTTCGCGGTCGAAGTTTTCGAACCGCAAGACCTGGAACGCATGAAAGGATTCCGGCGACGAATGCAGTGGTTCCTGGATCATCATCCGGACGTGAAAGACCATGTGGACATGAGCCAGCAGACCAAGCATGGACCGCGAGTGCTGCTCTCGATCGCGAATCGGGCGAAGCTCGAGCGGATTTACCGCTACATGTTCGATGAAAACGAATTCTTGTCGCAGCACGGAATACGGGCGCTTTCGAAATATCATCTGAAAAATCCGTTTGAAATCACGGATAGGGAAGGCGCAACTCACGGCGTGGATTACGAGCCTGCGGAATCAACGACCGACCTTTTCGGCGGCAATTCCAATTGGCGCGGGCCGGTTTGGTTCCCCATGAATTTCCTGCTGATCGAAGCGTTGCAGCGGGTTCACTTTTACTATGGGGAAGGCTTCAAGGTGGAGTATCCCACTGGCTCCGGGCAGCGGAAAACGCTTTGGCAGGCTAGCGCCGAACTATCCAAGCGGCTGTCACATATTTTCTTGCGACGCGACGGAAAGCGCCCGGTATACGCGAACACGGACCTATTTCAGAACGATCCCCATTGGAAGGATTTGATTCTGTTTTTCGAGTACTTCAACGGCGACACCGGCGCGGGTCTAGGTGCCAATCATCAAACTGGCTGGACGGCATTGGTTGCGAAGCTGATCGAACAGAGCGGAGAGTGACGTCTCTCCGGGCGCAGATTAGAAGTCTTCTACCAGGCCAAGACCGAGCGAAACGCGATTTACGTAGTTGAAATAGGCTACTGTTAGAACCGTTTCGCGAACTGCTGCGTCGTCCCATCCGGCTGCTTTCAATGCGCTGATATCTTCCTCTTCAATCTCCACCGGCTTGCGCGTAAGCTTATCCGCGAATCGGAAAAGAGCCTTCATTTTGTCCGGCACGGCAGCGTTTTCGTAATCGTTTACGAGTTTTCGGGCCAGCGATTTTTCCACTCCCAGCCGCTGAAGCAGTTCCATGTGGATCACGAGGCAGTAGGAAGAAGAGTTGATGCCGCTTACCACGACTCCGATCTGTTCCTTTTCGGTCTTCGTCAGCGCACCGTCATTCATCACCGCGGCGCCCAGCTTCAATTGACCTTCAATCGCGTCTGGCATCGCGCCGAGAGCCTTGAAATAGTGAGGGAGGAATCCCATATTCTGCTCGATGTTTCCGTAGATTCCTCGAAGCTGCGGGTTCGCCTGTGTTTCTTCGATTTCATTTACATACGTCACGGGATTGCTCCTGAGAGGGGATACGGGGCAACGACCGAACTACTTTACTCGCATCGCAAAATTCTGACAACCCGTGCGGGCGGCTCAAAATGCCCTGCGAGCTAGAACTCTGTAGTTATTTGTTCGGGGTGGCGGGCTCTACCAACTCGATGAGTATTTTCCCTTTTTCCGGCAGGGTGGCGAGGAAGAAATTCACGCGAGTGCCATCCGCACCGGCGCGCGTTGCTGGGTATATCGGTTGCACTCCGAAGTGCGAGCGCAGAATTTCAGTGGCGGCGTCAACATTCCGCGCAAGCAGTTCGACCTGCTGTATTCCTTCGCCAAACTTTTGAAGGTAACGAGCGATAGCGCCGGCACCGCCCGGTTCGCGAGTCGTGAGAATATCCAGCTGGATGCCCTGCGCGAAGTGCAATTCAAATTCCCTGGCGTCTTGGTCGGCCGGCACATCCGCTAGGCGGGGAGCACCATTTGCGGCGCGAACTCGCTCGAAGGTCTCAGGCGTAACCGCGATGCCTACGGTCGTTGTAGGGAATTGCGACGCGTCGAGAACCATGGTTGCGGCGAATTTAGGGTCGGCGAGCCATTTAGTGATTGCCGCTCGTGCCAGGCCGTGCCCTCGGCCGAAAAGCTCTTTGGCGGCGCGCTCACGACTCGCGCGATCCGGGGAGCTGAGACCGCTAATCAGCGTTGCCAGCTCATCCGGTCCTGGCGCAGCACACATCGCCGGTTGTTCGCTTACTTCGACGTAGGCGAAGTCTTCGAAGGCTGAATGGCGTTGACGTTTGAAAGGGTGATGTAAGTCGGCTGGCCTGGCCGCACCGACACCGGCGTATCCCAGCGCAGATGCGCATCGCCCACAGCGGCCGCAACTTCCAGCGAACTGAGCCAATAGTGTCCCGGCGGCACGCGCTGTAGAACGCCCTGTCCCTCCACGTTGGTCTGCGCTCGGGCTACAAGATATTTCGACTCCGCGAGCTCTTCCATCCGCCGTTGAATGTCCGGTTCGCTCTTGGCCTGGAGCTGAGTCCATCGCGTAAAAGGATCGATGTCCTCGAGGTTCAAATCCATTCCCTCGGTACTCTTCGGATTCTTTATCAAGAACTGCTTCACCTCTTCGCGATATTCCGCTTTTAGCCGGTTGTATTTGTCGGGGTCTTTTTTCAGTTGCGCGGGCTTGAACTTCGGGCTGGGGAAGTTCGTCGTCTGGTCGCCGGACATCCGCTCCACATAGGCGTCGAAAAATTCCGGCACGCCCATGATATCGTCCACATCGAGCTTCTTGACGAAGTCTTCGCCCGAGAGCTGCACCCAGTGATTCTTCTTCATCCAGGCCCGGAGTTGTTTCGACGCGCCCGTCATGGTGTCAATGAACGCGTCCATATCCGGCTTCGGATAGTTGGATGACACCTCTTTCTGAATCTCTTCGAAGCTTTTGCTCAGAAGGTAGAAGGGGAAGCCGCGCACGGGTTCTTCCACACCACTCGATGGCGTGGCGCGAGCGATGAATTCGATGGAGCCGTCCTGGGCTCCCGCCCGAGGCGCTCCTGAGATCATTCCCACAAGAAGCGAGAGGATCGTAATGCGAGCTGCGTTTTTCATGATGTTGGAGATGCTAGCAGAATAGTCGCGAGCGGGTGGGTGCCGGGCTGAGCGAATTCATCGTGTTGGTAAACGGTACAGGAGAGCGAGCGAAGAAGAGAATAGATGCCAGGGAGGCCTAATAGAGGCGGAAAACGACCTCGATCGGAGTGGAGACAGCCGAGGCTTTGCCATCCGGGCCCACAGCAGGCTTGAAGCGCCAGGTGCGGACTGCTTCGATGGCCTTTTCATCGAGCCCCATGCCGAGGCCTTTGGCGACGCGGATGTTGGTCGCGCGTCCATCCGCGGTAATAACGGCCATCAACAGCACCGTTCCCTGATATTTCGCCTTGACGGCATCGTCGGAGAACTGCGGATTCGGGCAATAGAGGCAGGCGGGAATTCCGTACCCGCCCGTGCCAGCGCTAGGATACCCGCCGCCCGTCCCCCATTCATGCCCGGGACCAACGCCTGCGCCATCGCCGCTTCCAACGCCCGTACCGCTGCCTGAGCCGATACCATTGCCGCTGCCGGTGCCGCTTGAATCGTTTATCACTTTTCCGAGCGGATCGCCCCAATTTCCCGTTTGTGGGCTAGGCAGCTTCATCTCTGGAGGACCGAGAACAGTCGGCGTCATCTGCATGCGCGCGTTCTCGTTGATCTTTACTTTGGGCGGCGTGAACTGCGTCCATGAAAACTTGGGCAGCTGTCCTTTGCTCGCGGGAAGCACGTTGTGCTCGCCACCGCCACCTCCGCCGCCAGCCTTCTTAGGACCAGGAGGCAGTTTCGGCAGAAACGGCGACTCGAGTTGGGTGACGCTGTAAGTCTTTGCTTGCGTTGTAGGAGGCGACATCAATTCCGGCAATAGCGGAACGATGATCAGCACCAGAATCACGACGTGGAAAGCGATCGAGAGCATCTGAACGCGCGTGAACTGGGTGTTCTTCGACCAGATATCTTTCACCGCTACCGGCTGGCTCGATACCTGCAATGGCGGCAGCTTCGGCGGCGAAATCGTGTCGCGCAAGTTCTGCCAGAAGCCGCCAAAACCCGCGTTCCAATTGACGAGCAGATCGGAATTTACGCGGCCGCGCGGATTGGGTTTGAAGAACTCTTTGACGTTATCGCTGAAGCCGGCGCCGAATTCAGGCTCGGAGAAAGCGGCGGGCCCACCGCGCACCTTCACAGGGCGCTCAGTGAGGAAATCCTTTAAGTTGGCGATGAAATTCTTGAAGAGAGATTCACGGACCGGCGAAGCGAACCGGCCGATGTGGTGGTCCATCGCGCCCACGGGCTCAGCGGGCTTCTTCGGAGATCGGTCGAGTTTGAGACTCACGTCAGACATTAGCTGCTGCCCAAGCCCCCGGCGCCGGACATTCCATCTCTACAACTTAGACGCCCTATACGGAAAAAGGATGTCTGGGCCGTAAATGGAACGAACCCCTGTGCCAAGTCCGGCTGACATGCTTTAAAAATCATTGTAACATACGATGTCCGTAACGCGCCGCTGGTTTCCTCTGCGTGCAGTGCCGCACGGCTCAAGAAAGGGCTTACAAGTCCCACGAGATGGCCAAATTTCCCGACCTGAAGAGCACCCTCAACCTCCCCAAAACCGATTTCCCGATGAAAGCGAAATTGCCGGAGCGGGAGCCTGAGCAACTGGCCGCCTGGGAGGAGATGGGGCTCTATTACCGCATCCTCGAATCCCGCAAGGACGCGCCTTTGTATGTACTTCACGATGGCCCGCCGTACCCGACCGGCGAGATCCATCTCGGAACGGGCCTTAATAAGATTCTGAAAGATATGGTCGTAAAGTCGAAGACGATGGCCGGTTTTCGTTCGCCCTACATTCCCGGATGGGATTGCCACGGTCTGCCGATCGAGACGCAGGTAGAAAAGAAACTTGGCGGCAAAGGGAAAGTGAGCGCGGGCGAATTCCGAAAAATGTGCCGGGAATTTGCGTCAGGTTTCATCGAAGCGCACAAGCGGGATTTCAAGAGGCTCGGCGTTTTCGGCCAGTGGGACCGTCCCTATCTGACCATGAATCCGGAGAATGAAGCGGCCATCGCCGGCGCCTTCCTCACGTTTCTCGAGAAGGGAAATGTCTATCGCGGGCTGAAACCGGTTTACTGGTGCATTTACGATCGCACGGCACTGGCCGAGGCGGAAGTTGAATACGAAGACCACACGAGCCCTTCGGTCTGGGTGAAGTTTCCGGTTGTGAGCGATGCGAAGTCGCAAAAACTTGGCGCCGACGTAAGCGCGCTGGCCTGGACGACGACTCCCTGGACGCTTCCCGCGAATCGCGCGCTCGCGTTTCATCCCGATTACGAATATGTGGTGGTGGATACGGCCGCGGGCAAGCTTCTACTCGCCAAGGATCGAGTGAGTGCTGCGCTTGCGGAGCTCGGCCTCGAGGCTACGTACGAGAG
>Ga0307475_10001973_pt1 | contig 12230 bp, 13 predicted proteins | sample atmos_gasesECM1C_FD_203317 | JGI IMG/M metagenome (GOLD analysis project Ga0307475, IMG submission 203317) | Hardwood forest soil microbial communities from Morgan-Monroe State Forest, Indiana, United States - atmos_gasesECM1C_515 | ecosystem: Environmental > Terrestrial > Soil > Temperate... | reverse complement strand
TTCCGATGCGCTGACCAGCAGGCTTCTACGCGTGACAATTCTGCGAGCCACGCAGATGGTGCGCGAAGGAGAAACGCTGCACGGCGCTCTGGCTTCGCAACGGGTCATGCCTGAAATGGCCCTGGACATGGTGGAAGTCGGAGAGAGCAGCGGAGCGCTAGGACCGATGTTAACCAGCATCGCCGAATTTTACGAGGAAGAAGTAGGCCTGCGACTCGGAGCGCTCGTCTCTATCATTGAGCCTGTCATTCTTATTTTTATGGGAATTTTGGTGGCGTTCATACTCATTTCACTTTACCTGCCTATATTCTCGTTTTCAGTAACAGGCGGAGCTAAGTAAGACCATGGCAACTACAGACTACACACCCATAACCGCAGCGCTAACAGGCACTGCCGAAGAGCAGCACGAGCGCGAATTCGCCAGCAAACTTGCACAGCGCTACCGCTGCACCTTCGTGGATCTCCGCGAGCAGCGTATCGACCCCGAGCTTTTCCGCACCATTCCCGCGGACCTGATGTTCCGTTACAACTTCGTGCCTCTTGAAGTTCACAATAATTTGCTGTCCATCGCGGTAGCCGATCCCAGCCAGGTCCTGCTCAGCGATGAACTCCCCTTACTTCTCGGAAAAAAACTGGCCATTAAGGTTGCCACTGCTCACCAAATTAGCGACCTTCTGAAACGCACCGAACAGTCGCAGCGCGTGCTCGAGCAAGCTACCGAAGCCTTCACTCTGCAAGTTTCAAAGGACGAAGGCGAGAGCGACGAAACCATTTCCGGTGATCGCCTCACCCGCGATACCGCTGTCAGTCCGGTGGTCCGATTGGTGGAAACGGTAATCTTCACCGCGTTGGAACGCCGAGCGAGCGACATTCATATTGAAGCCCGCGATTCCGAAGTCGCCGTGAAGTACCGCATCGATGGCGTTTTGCAGCACGCCATGCAACCCATCGCCAAGGAATGGCACTCCACGGTAATTTCACGCATCAAGGTTTTAAGCGATCTGGACATTGCCGAACGCCGCGTCCCGCAGGACGGCCGCTTCCGCGTAAAATATAAAGGCCGCTACATCGATTTGCGGGTCTCCATTATGCCCGCGAGCCACGGCGAAGATGCTGTCCTTCGTGTTCTCGACAAAGAAACCCTCTCCGAAAAATTCCAGAGCTTAAGCCTCGATGTCGTCGGCTTTTCCTCGGAAGAAATGCGTCGCTTCCGCCGCTATATTCGCGAACCATACGGCATGGTCTTGGTCACCGGTCCGACCGGCTCCGGAAAAACCACCACGCTGTACGCCGCCATCAATGAAATCAAGTCCGACGAAGACAAGATCATCACCATCGAAGATCCCGTCGAGTACCAGCTTCGCGGCATCACGCAAATACCGGTCAACGAGAAAAAGGGCCTGACCTTCGCACGCGGCTTGCGCTCCATTTTGCGCCATGACCCCGACAAAATCATGGTCGGCGAAATCCGCGACCAGGAAACCGCCCAGATCGCCATTCAATCGGCCTTGACTGGCCACTTGGTCTTCACCACTGTGCACGCCAACAACGTCACCGACGTAATCGGCCGCTTCATCAACATGGGCGTCGAGCCTTACAACTTTGTGTCCGCTCTGAATTGCATTATGGCCCAGCGACTGGTGCGCATCATCTGCATGAACTGCCGCCGGCCGAAGCAATATTCTTCCACAGAATTGAAGGAAGCGGGCCTCGATCCAGCCGCCTGGAGCGGCGTTACCCTGATGGAAGGTGCAGGGTGCCTGGAATGTTCGGGCACCGGTTATCACGGCCGCACCGCCATCTGCGAACTGCTGGATCTGACCGACCGCATTCGTGAAATGATTGTGGACCGCAGGCCCACTTCGGAAATCAAACGCATTGCCCGCGATGAAGGCATGATCACCCTACGGGAAAGCGGTCTGGCGAAAATTCGCGACGGAATTACCAGCGTGAAGGAAATCAACAAGGTGACCTTCGTTGAATAGCGCTACCGCGTTCCGCCAGGGAATTTACAAAAGCGAGCTGGTCCGCCGTATTACCCGCTGGCTGGACGCCACCCCGCATCCGCCGCTGGCGCTGGAGATAACTCCGGAACGTGTAGCTGCGGCGCGCTTTGGCAGGACCGGGGCGCTGGACGGGTATGCCGTTGAGACTCTCCCGCAGGGTGCGATTGTGCCCTCGGCAGTCGAGTCCAACATTGGAAATCCTGCGGCGGTCAAACTCGCCGTCAGCAACGCCTGCGCCAGGCTGAAGGCCAAGGATGAAGACGTAGCGCTCATTCTGCCCGATCCCGTGATCAGAGTTTTTGTGCAGCACTTTGACGAATTTCCGCGTTCTGCCCAGGAAGCGGAACCGATGTTGCGGTGGAAGCTGAAGAAGAGCGTCCCCTTCGAAGTGGATGAAACGCTGATTTCTTATATGCGCCAATCTCCGCGCGAAGACGGCGTAGATATTGTCACCGCGCTCGCGCGGCTGCGCATCGTTCGCGAATACGAAGCCTTAGCGGAAGCGGTGGAATTGCGCCCGGGCGTGGTTCTGAGCTCCTCCCTCGCCGCCATCACCTTGCTGGATGATCAGAAGCCCACGCTGCTCGCGCGCGTTTCGGAAAATTCTTTGACCACCGTGATCGTCCGCGAAGGCGTCCTGTGCGGTTATCGCTGCACGGAACTGCCCGCGCAAGGGCTCGACCTCACGCCCCAAATGCTACTGGAAGAAATTTATCCAGTCGCGGCCTACTACCAGGACACTTGGCGGGAAGGGGTCCAGGCCGTGAGCCTCACCGGACTTGGCTCCCGTTTACCCGAATTTCTGCCGCCCTTCCAGGAAGAATTTCGCTGCGAAATTAGTTCCTTGCTGCATTCCGCGGTGGCTGGCGGGCGGGTGCACGACGATGTTCGGCCTCTTGCAGAGCGTGAACTGGAAGGTTTGGTCGGTTGGGCCATGCACCGCGGCTAGATCAGCAGCACGCAGAATTAAAAAATAGTTCGGAGTTTTTTAGCACATGAGAGTTCGCCTTAATCTAGCGACCAAAGCGCAGGAAACGCATCGGCGTTTCATGGTGGTCGCAGGTCTCGTAGCAGTCGTTGCCGGCATCATATTTCTCGCTTTGGGTTGGCACGTCTACTCAATACGAAATGTCGATGCGCGTCTGCGCGCCCAATCGGAAATCACTAGTCGGAGAATCGGGGAATTACAGGCCGAACGCGCCGACCTCGAACGTTTCTTCGCCCAACCGGAAAATGCCAGGTTGCATGATCGCGCGGCGTTCCTCAACTCCCTGATTGATGGTCGAAGCTTCAATTGGACGCAAATGTTTATGGACCTGGAACGCATTCTTCCGGGCGGCGTGAAGGTCGTCAGCATCGAGCCGAAACAAGCCAAGGGTCGCGTCGAGGTAAGATTGACCATCGGTGCTTCCAGTGATGACGCCAAATTGAAATTTCTTCGCGCTCTGGAGGACTCTCATCAGTTCAGTGAAATCGCGCTGGACAGCGAAGTACCAGGTAAGACCGGCAACCAGCGAGTCGTGGCATTAACTGCGGTTTATTCGAGGAGCTGATGAAACGCGACGCTAAATTACAAAAGCGCCTGGTGATCGGCGCACTGGCTCTCCTGGTTCTCGCCGACGTGGCCCTCGCCGCATATAGCTGGCAGCTCAGCTCCGCCCCCCACACTCCGCAGCAGGAGTTGGCGCTGCAGAATCAACAAATGGAGATATTGCGCGCCGATATCAAGCGTGGCGAATCCATCCGCCAGTTGACGCCCGCAATCCAGAGAGACTGCGACCGCTTTGAACAATCCTTGCTGCCGGTCAGTAACGCCTCCTCGTCGGTATCCGCGGAACTCGATGGAATTGCAAAAAAAGCTGGCGCCCAAATCGAAGGACGTAGTTTTAAGCAAAAGGAAATTCCCAAGCGCAATTTGCAGGAAGTGAATATTGATCTTCTCGTAAACGGCGAATATACCTCGGTGGTACGGTTTCTAAACGGTTTGCAGCGTTCCAAAAATTTATATGAAGTCGATGGGCTGGCGCTCGCGAGCGATACTCAAAATCAAGGTGCCAACGGGCCAATTCGAGTAACCGTACACATGAAAACGTATTTTCGAGTCGCGTAAATGACCCAGAAGAACCAAATGATCGTGCTGGCCGTGTTGGTGCTGATCATGGGAGTAGTGTGGTATTTCAATCGCACTACATCCGCAACGAACCCCGGGAATGTGGCAACTTTCCAGAATTACCAGTTACTCGCGGTTGAGAACCCTCAGTTGCATCGCGACAAGATGGAAGAAGCCCAGAAAACCGAATATCACAGCCTCGGCCGCAATCCCTTCAGCGAAATCGCACCCCCTAAGGAACAGCCACAGGCAAACAAAGTCGCCCAACACGTGCCGCAAGGGCCTCCGATTTTACCGCCACCGCCGCCGCCGATGCTGCCGGGCAATATGAAATATTTTGGATACGGCACAATCCCCAACGGAACCTTGCGCCGCGCGTTTTTGTCCGATGGCGATGATGTTTATATCGTCGGGGAAGGCGACACCCTATTGGGGCGCTTCCGCATCGTGAAAATAAATAATGCTAACCTCGAATTCGAGGAGATTGCTACCGGCCGCCGCAACACGGTAACGTTGCAGGAAGAACAAGTGGCGCCACCAGCGTGATGAAAAATTTCTCCAAGCCGCAAAATTTCTCAACGCGCCGCGCGCGAAGTTCTGAAGATGGCTACGCACTGATGATGGTGGTATTTTTTGCCGCCCTCATGCTCATCGGCGCTATGGTTGCCGCCCCGCGCATCCTCCAGGAAGGCAAGCGCGAAAAAGAAAAGGAAATGATCTGGCGCGGGCATCAATATGTCCGCGGCGTCAAATTGTATTACCGCAAGATGGGGCGCTTTCCGACTTCCATCGACGATCTGACCAAGCCAAAGACCGGCTCGCTGCGATTCATGCGCCAGGCCTACAAAGATCCGATGAATGCCGAAGACGGTTCCTGGCGGTTCATTTACGTGGGTCCAGCCGGACAGCTGATTGGAAGTCTGAAACCACCGCAAACTTTGCAATTACCAACCGGCGGCGCGGGACTGGGCACTGCCGCATCGGCGTTGGCCAGTAACAGCACCGGGCAAGCCGGTGCATCTTCCGCGTTTGGCTCCTCTTCCTCTTCCGCCTTCGGCTCATCTTCAGGATTTGGTTCGTTTGGATCCTCGAACGCGAACGGGGGAGCAACTTCTGGAAATCCCGCATCGGGAGCTGGTGCGGCGTCGCCCACCGGAGGCGGCGGTGGCAGCCCTACTCAGTCTGGTGGGCAGCCCAGTGATCAATCAACTGCTCAAGGTAGTGCGCCAAATGGCGGTCAAGGTGGACCGCCTGCTCAGGGTGGAGTGTCAACTGCGTCAGGCGGGTCGCAACCGGCGTCTGCAGACACATCGGGCGCCGCCTCGAGCGACGCGATGTCCACGCCGCAACCGATAACTCCCACGGAAACGTCTACAATCGTTGGCGGAAATATCATTGGAGTGGGGAGCAAAATTTCAGCGCCCTCGGTGATCGTCTACGAGAAGGCCAAGAATTATCACCTGTTTGAATTCATTTGGGATCCGTCAAAAGACACCACCATCGCCGGGCAGGCGCCGCTGCAAACGGGCACTGGCTTGGGTCAAAACATCGGCACCAACCCAAGTCCATTTGGCCAGCAGCCTGGCGCTACAAATCCGAATGGGGGCCAGCCCACTACGCCAGGCAACACGTCGGCGCCGGGCACACCGTCTCCTACTCCGCCGCTGGATTCCGCACCGCCTCCGCAGCAATAAAAATTACTCGCCCCAGGCGGAGCTCTGTTTAATTAAACCGCTTTTCTTAGAATTACAATTCGACGACTACGTTGGAGAGTTTACTTTAGGCGCTGCAGGAGCGGGCGGCGGCAATTTTTGCTGATCATAAGTGTGCTTGACCCGTTTCACGTACGACATGGTTTCAGAAAATGGCGGTACGCGACCGTATTTCTGCACCCGCTCGGGCCCCGCGTTGTAGGCCGCCAGCGCCAAGATCAAATCGTTGTCGTAGCGGTGCAGCAGTTCGCCTAGATAGCGCGTGCCCGCATCGATATTTTCAGCCGGATCGAAAACGTTACGCACTCCTAAGCGGTCTGCCGTACCCGGGATAAGCTGCATTAATCCGCGAGCGTTGCGGCGCGATACCGCTTTGGGATTGAAGTTGGATTCAATGGCGATCACGCTGGAGATCAGGTCGGCGTCGACATGGAAACGCGTCGCGGCGGACTGGATGAATTGGCCGAATTGGGCATTCTGCGCCAGCGCGCCAGGCTTAACAGGAACGACGATCGGAGTGAATACTTCCTCGGGCTCGATGGCTACGACTTCCTCTCGGGGAACTTCCACAAAACCGCCATTCATTTGCAGGCGATATTTGTCGCCCAGCAATTGATAGCCAGTTACGGTCAGGCGCTGGCCGCTGCGCAACACCACGTATTCGGCACGCAGTGCTGGAGTCAAAAACAAGGGAGCCAGGAATAAAGCCGCTATCCGAACGATGAGCTTGCGATTCACGCGCATGACGGCGCCTCTCGCAAAGCAAAAAGTTCGATGGCTGCGGCGACTCCGTCGTTGTCATTGCTGCGCGTCTCGTGCCACCCAAAAGTCTTCAATTCCGCGACGCAATTTTCCATCACTACCGGAATGCCCGCGAAATTCAGCATCTCCAGGTCATTGTGATTATCTCCGATAGCCAGCACGTCGTCGCGGTCAATGCCACGCAGCGACGCCCACTCCGCCAGCGAAGAGCCTTTGGAGCACGACGGGTTGATCACATCGATCATCGCAAAATCTTTCTTGGCGTAGATAGTCACCGCCAACGCGAATTCCTTCGCAAAGGACGCGGCGCGCAATGCTGCTTCGATCTCCCGGACCGGCGCAATCTTACCTGAAAACATTACCTGAATGGGGTCTTCCGTCAAGCAATTCTCCAACGGTTTGGCGAACGCGATGAAATCCCGGTTGCGCGAATAATACCCGGCTCGCAGCGAATCATCCGGGTCAAGCGATTCGATCATCACTTGTTCTGCGCTAGGCCGATCGAAAACTACCGCGGCACATTCGCGCCACGGGTGGGTGGCTTCCAAGGTCTCTTTTGCGACGGTACGCGGCAGCAAATGCCGCATGTGCGTGCGTCCTTCCTTCGAGCGGATCAGCGCTCCATTATTTACGATCATGGTGAGCGGAGAATCAATTTTCTGCGCCACGGGCAGAGCGAAATCGTAGCGGCGGCCCGTGACCAGCGCTACTTCAATACCGCGTTTGGTAGCCTCCGCGATGGCCGCGCGATTGGCTTCGGAAATCTGCCAGCGGCTGTCCAGCAGGGTACCGTCGATATCAAGGGCGATGAGTCGCACCGGCATCCCTCAATTATATCGTCATTTTGCAGCTTTTTTTTGGTGTTGTGCGGCCTGCGTTGGCTTAACCGGCAGCCAATTTAGCGTGTGCTAAGATTTTCAATCTTTACCGTTCTTCATGAACACGCGAAATGAAAACTGAACGACTCTATTACGATGATGCTTTTGCCCGGGAATTTACCACCCAGGTCTTGAGCTGCGAGCCGACCAGCTCTGCCACGTTGGAAACTCAGACCGCGTCCTTGTGGGGTGTAAAACTGGATCGCACCGCGTTTTATCCTACTTCCGGCGGTCAGCCGCACGACACCGGGCGGCTTGGCGATGCGCATGTGGTGGATGTCATCGACGAAGGAGATGAAGTAATCCACCTTGTCGACAAGCCCATGGCGATTGGTTCGGTGCAGGGAATTGTTGATTGGAGCCGGCGTTTCGATCACATGCAACAGCACACCGGCCAGCACGTCTTGTCCGCGGTGTTTCATTCCAGATTTGCCCTGCCAACTATTTCGTTTCATCTGGGCTCGGATATTTGCACCATCGATGTGCGCGGACAGGAACCCACACAGGAAATTCTGGATGGTGCGATGTGCGCCGCGAATGACGTAGTGTATGCCGACCGCGCGGTGAACGTCAGGTACGGAACAGCCGAGGAGTTGGCTGCGGCCGGCGTGCGCAAAACTGTGGAGCGCAGCGGAACGCTGCGGGCCATCGAAATTGAAGCGCTGGAGCTGCAGCCATGCGGCGGCACGCACGTACAACGAACCGGCCAGATCGGGATGATCTTGGTACGCGGTGTTTCGAGGATCAGGCAGGATTGGCGCGTGGAGTTCGCGTGCGGGGGGCGCGCTGAGCAACTGGCACGAGAAGATTTTGCGACGTTGCGCGCTGTGGCGCAGCGGCTGAATTGCTCGCCGCAGGAAGCTGTTTCCGCCGCCGAACGCGTGGTCGCTGAGCGCGATGCGCATTTCAAAAGCGCCAAGACCAGCATCCAGAAACTTGCCGAGATGGATGCGCGCGCAGCCCTGCAAGAAGTCGCAGTTGGCGCGGACGGCCTGCGTGTGGTCGCAAAGCTGTTTGAAACTGACCCGCCGGAGTATGTGCAGTCCTTTGCGCGTGAAGTGGCGCAGGCAGAAAACACTGTCGCGCTGGTTGTGCATATCATAGGTGGACACATTTTCTTCTCACAGCACCCCACCGCAAAAAAGGACATGAACGCTCTGCTGGCCGAAGCGCTGAAGCATGTCCCGGGCAAGGGTGGCGGGTCGCGCGATTCGGCGCGCGGGCGCCTCGCGGTTCCGCAGCGCGCGTTGGAATTTCTGGCAATCGCCACGGCAGCGTTGAGACCAAACCCTTAGTTGCCAGAACACGCGTATCTGCCGCGCGGTTCAGAATTCCTGAAAATCACTGTTGCAGCGTTGCGGCCAAAGCGATAATCCCAAAAACTTGCAGATCCGCAGTGCGTCGTCAGATTTCTGGCAACTGCCACCGCCGCGTCCTGTTTTGGCGATTCAACGTTATGATGTGAGCCGCGTTCGCGGTTCGCAACGTGCAACAGGACTGTGATGCACGGCGCAGTCCTGGCGGCACTGTTCTGCGCTGCATTCTTTCGGCGCTGGTGAGTGTGGCTGGAGAATTGTCATGGTGGAAGCGGCAAAAAGCTTATTTTTGATTCTCAGTGCGTTGTTTCCCATTGTCGATCCGCTGGGCGGAAGCCCGATTTTTCTGTCCATGACGCAGGATTACTCGCCGGCCACTCGCAAAGAATTGTCTTGGCGAATTGCCATGAACAGTTTTTTTCTGCTGGTGGGTTCGTATTTCATCGGCACATACATTTTGCGTTTCTTTGGAATTTCGATTCCGGTGGTGCAAGTTGGCGGCGGTCTCATCGTCATTTCCAACGGCTGGGCATTGCTGAAGCGGGGGAATTATAGCCAAAAAGAAATGGCGCAGAATGTTCCGCCACAGGATCCGTATGGCGACGCGTTTTATCCGTTGACGCTGCCGCTGACGGTGGGGCCCGGGTCCATATCCGTGGCGCTCACCCTGGGGGCTAATGCCCCATATCATCATGGGCTGCACCTGTGGAGTATTTTGACGGCGTTTCTCGGGTGTGTCCTCCTGGCTGCGAGCATTTACCTTTGTTACGGCTTTGCCGATCGCCTGGGCCGCGTGCTGGGCACGACGGGCATGACGGTGATCCTGCAGCTGACGTCGTTCTTGCTGGTCTGCATTGGAGTCCAGATCGTCTGGAATGGGGCCAGCGCGCTCTTGGCGACGCTGCCAGCCGGCGCGCACTGACTTGGCGCCGCTGCCAACGTTCCTCGGTTTTTTCAGAGCCAATACCCCTACCCCGCTGTTTTTGCCAAAAGAGTCCACAAAATGTTGAAAACGAAGGGTTGGCGTTGCAAAAAGCGGTCAGGAGGGCATGGAAATAGTCCGTAAGGTGTTGATAGCAGGGGAGCGCGTTTGCTGAAAATTGTGCGAATGAGATAAGAGTTTGGAACGTGCTGAAAAAGAGGCAGTTGAGTACCGCGGTGAGGGCGATTTGGGGGAGTGGGAACTCGCGCGGTCGATCGAAGAGAGATTTCTCCACTGCGTGGGCCGACACCTTCGCGGAGCGAAGGTGGGAAAGGCGTCGGCCAACTGCGATCGAAATCACAGGCGCGGTTGGTGAATGGGAGTTGGTGGGCCCACTGTGACCCTATTTTACTTGTTCGTTACGATGCCTGTAACTCTACTAAGGGCCAGAAAATAAGCGCTAGCGGACAGCCGTTCGGCGAAAAACTATGAGTACTGAACGAGCAATTTACAGTGATGAACGGGCAACGTTAGGGTGAATACCTTATCGACGGGCGAGGTCGGCGGACTTGACACTTGTGCTAAGCCCGCAGACATGCATTTCGCCAGGAGGAAACGTGATTCGACACTTGAAGTATGCCGCTACTACGATCCTAGCCTTGTTGATGTTAGCAAGCGTGGCCGCCGCTCAAGACTACGGAGGGTCCCGGAAAGCTCGCGAGCATGGATTCCAACACGGATACCGGGACGGATTTCGCCAAGGTCGCGCGGACTTGAAGGCTAACGTGAAATATAACCTGGACAGTCAAGATTTTCGAAACGCGGATCTGGGCTATGAAGAATTCATGGGCCCGCGCGAGGATTTTCAGGAAGGATATCGCGACGGTTACAAATCCGGGTACGAAGATGGATATAACAACCGGCCGGTACGTACGGATATCTATGGACTAACAGGGGAGAACTACGATCCTGATCGAGTTCCCCGGAGGGACGAGGATGAGAATGCGTATGCGAAGTGGGCGTACACAGACGTGGCGACCGATATCGGTTATCGCGATGGGCTAAGCGCCGGCCAGATGGATCTACGTAATCACAAGGAATACCGGCCAGAAAAACACGATGCGTACAAAGACGCCGACCATGGATTCCGTAAGGACTATGGGGATAAAAACCTCTACAAGGAACAGTACCGCAAAGGATTTATGCGGGGCTACGAAGACGCATTTCACAGCCAGGGACGATAACCCTCCAAGGAACCGCTAGGCGCTTCTTTGAGGCAAAGGGTGCTCCCGGTGAAGGGGAGCACCCTTTTTTCTTGGCCGCGACTTAGTGGCTCAGGTTTCGCACCCCAGATCTCGCAGTTAAAACGCGACAATGTCTACAACCAGATTCGTGCGGCGATTGAGCAGCACGATATTTCCGCCGATCAAGACGTGTGCACACTCGGGAGGGGGAGGCGCTAGACGGACTTCCAAGTCTTGGGGCACGGGCTGAAGACGCTTCTGAAGCCCGGGTGGAAGAGTGCCGCGCACCACCAGTTGCCGCTGCAATCCGGGAGGCAGTTGATCTCGCTTGGCTAGTCCGGGCGGCAGATGCCCCTGATGCTCGTTGTACCAGCCGCGTGCGGCTAGACGATCGTGATCTTTGGAATAGTGTTTGTCGTGGCCTTTGCCTTCGTGGCCGCGGTCTTCATCTTGGTCTTGATTTTCCTGTTTGTCGTGACCTTTGGCCTTTCCCTGTCCCTGACCATCGGCCAAAGCCAGAGTAGCAGTGAGGGCCAAGCAGCTAATCGCGCTAGGGAGAATCCACTTTGTGTTTTTCATTTTTTAATATGGCTCCGTTCTAAACTACGTAATTCGAGACTAGCGGAATCAAACGCGCGATAGTCTTGCCGCGAGGACGTGCTTGTCGTGATGCGTACTGGCCTTCTGGGCAGGTAAGTAATTGGCGGGCACGATATAGCCGGCGCGCTCGTGAAAGAATGAGTGTCGGCGGGCCGTCTGTAGGCTGCCCTACACAGGCAATAACTAGACAGCAACTAACAGAAATGTTATACCAAAAAGTGGAGAGCGTCCCTCCACCATGTGTATAAAAGTTCTGCTAGCAGATGACACGGTAGTAATGCGCAATGCGATCCGCATTTTGCTCGGCGGGGAGCCGGAAATTGAACTAGTGGCCGAGGCCGAGAATTTTGCCGAGAGCATGAGCATGACCCGTAAGTTTAAACCGCACGTGGTAATCCTGGATCTGCACATGCCGGATAGCGAACACCTTACGCCCATGAATGTCGGCGAGGGGCTGCGCGCCTACCGGGCTGCGGTGCTGGCAATATCCGTGTGGCACGATGAGGACACCCGGGCCTTAGCGCAAAGCTATGGCGCTTCGACGCTGCTGGATCAGATGCTCCTCGGCAAGGAACTTATTCCTGCGGTTATGAAGTTGGGGTCAGGCAGTGGTCCTGGGCGTGAGACGCCACCTAGATCGTTGTTCAACTAAGCTTGCATCGGTGCTCTTGCCGCCGGCG
>Ga0307475_10001972_pt1 | contig 12240 bp, 10 predicted proteins | sample atmos_gasesECM1C_FD_203317 | JGI IMG/M metagenome (GOLD analysis project Ga0307475, IMG submission 203317) | Hardwood forest soil microbial communities from Morgan-Monroe State Forest, Indiana, United States - atmos_gasesECM1C_515 | ecosystem: Environmental > Terrestrial > Soil > Temperate... | reverse complement strand
GTTTCTGGCGTTCAATGCGAGGCTTACCGTGCGGCCTGCAATGAACAGCAACGACCTGGCGAACGCGAGTTCCGGCATTGAACGGGCTGTGAAAGGTTATGGCAAAGCCGCTTCCGCCTAGCCGATTCTTAATATAGGAAATGTAGGAGGCCGCGGCGATTCGTGCCGTTCCTCCACTGAGACGAACATTTTCTCTCTTCTTGAATAGCGGCCGCCGCGCGAAGCCTCTTGTGCGTCCTGGCGAGCGTCCGTTTGCTAGACTAAAAAAGAGAGCAAAACGAATTGCGCGCGTGATCGATTGCCGCACCTGGCCGTTCCTTAGACCGCACTGTGGTACTCTTCCCATGCATACATTGGAGATGACATTTCGTTGACCAAGCCTCTGCAATCGCTTTTCGCAATTCCCCTCGGTGGTCTCGGTGAGTTCGGCATGAACATGATGGCGCTTCGCTACGGCGACGACATCATCGTGATTGATGCCGGCATGATGTTCCCGGAGTCCGAACTGCTGGGCGTCGATCTGGTTATTCCGGACATTACCTATCTGAAACAGAATCGCCAGCATGTGCGTGCCATCGTTTTAACACATGGTCACGAAGACCACATCGGTGCCCTGCCATATATTTTGCGCGATCTGAATGTGCCCGTTTACGGAACGCGCTTCACGCTGGCCCTGGTAAAAAAACGCATCACTGAAGCCGGTCTTCTCGATTCCACGACGCTCCGCGAAGTGATTCCCGGCCGCCGAATCGAAATCGGGCCGTACGAAATTGAAATGATTCCGGTGACGCACAGCACGATCGACTGCGTCGCGCTGGCGGTGCGCACTCCCATCGGCGTCATCATTCATACCGGGGATTTTAAAATTGATCACACGCCAGTAGGCGGCGCCGGATTCGATATTCACACTTTCGCGCGCTATGGCAATGAAGGCGTTCTGGCCCTATTTTCGGACTCGACCAACGTCGAGCGACCCGGCATCACGCCATCCGAACGAGCTGTGGTTCCGCGCATCGAAGAACTCGCGCGTTCCGCTCCCAGGCGAGTGATACTTTCGTGTTTTGCTTCGTCCATTCATCGCATTCAACAAGTGATCGACATCGCGTCACGTGTAGGACGCAAAGTGGCTTTTGTCGGCCGCAGCATGGTGGACAACGTCGAAATCGCGCACGACCTGGAATACCTGCGCATTCCCGATGGCATGGTGGTCCGCTCGCAAGACATTCGCGCGTTCGATCCGCGCAAGATCATCATCATGGCGTCCGGCTCTCAGGCCGAGCCTATGTCTTCGCTTTCGCGCATCGCGGTGGACAATCACCGCTTTGTCAGTGTTGACGAAAACGATACCGTCATTCTTTCTTCGCGCATCATCCCCGGAAACGAAAAAGCTATCTTTCGCATGCTCGATCACATGTTCAGGCGCCGCGCTCTTGTTTATTACGATAACTCCGCGGGCGTTATTCACGTTTCCGGTCATGCCAGCCAGGAAGAACAAAAGCTCGTGCTGCAGCTGGTTAAACCGAAATATTTCATTCCTGTTCACGGCGAATATCGCCATCTGTTTCGCCATGCGGCTCTGGCTCACCAACTTGGCGTGGTGAGCGGCGAAATTTTGCTGCTGGAAAACGGCCAGAATATCGAGTTCACCGAAGATGGCGTTCACCGCCGCGATCCGGTCACCGCTGGCCGCGTTCTGGTAGATTCCGGCTCGCTCGAAGAAATCGAAGAAGTGGTGGTTCGCGAACGCAAACATCTTTCCGAGGACGGCGTGGTAGTGCCCATCATCGCTATCGACAAGCACACTGGCAAACTCGAATCGCAACCGGAAATCGTTTCGCGCGGCTTTATGAGCGACAACGGCAGCGACCTGGTGGCCGGCGCTCGCGACATCGTATTACGCACCATCAATACTTCGAACGCCGAAGAACGCGCCGACTGGTCGGTCATCAAGGAAAAAATTCGCGTAGACCTCAAACGCTACATCAGCAAACAAACATCCAAGCGGCCGCTTATCTTGCCGGTAATCCTCGAAGTCTGATCGCAACTGGGCTTGTGTAGCAGCGGCTTTATGCCGCTGCCGGTGCAGACCGCACCATCAGCCACAGCCCGCAGAGCGGCGTAAAGCTTGCCTGCGGCAAGCAATGCGTTTGGATGCCGTCAGGGGAATCTCTCTTGCCTACGCGCAAATCGAAGAGAGATTCCTCGCTCCGCAGACTCCGCTCGTAAATGACGCAATCATCCCGACGCTGCGGGCAGCCGGCTGCAAGCCTCCCAAAGTGGCAAGCGAAACCGACGGTGCACCTCCCTCCAAACGCGTCGACACAAGGGCTCCGCGCCGCGAAATGAAAATCGGCAACGCGGACCAAAGCGAAATGCCGGACACAGCCAGCTTCCCCACCTTGTTCTACGGCGCCCACGGAATTTTGGATGAGCTTTCAAAACAGGTAAATCAGATAAATGCACGTGGGCCAATGAACTTCGCTCAAAATATCAGCGCCGACTCTGCCTGACAGTTTTTTCCCTGCGGCGGCTCCGCTCCGCAGGGTCGCTCGCCCCGTCCTGGTGCACCCGTCGTAAAGCCGTCATTCCGAGCAGAATCTCTCTCGCTCGCGTGCAAATCCAAGAGAGACTCCGCCCGGAATGACGACGTAACACACGGCCGAAAATGACGGCCGCAGGACGGGGCGGACGCACAGTCGTTAGAGCTGAATCCGCAAACTGCCTCTTGCCATTCCGTTACATAAATTATTTGCATCCGCCGCATTGGCATTCCTTATGAGTTTTACTGTAACGATACCTTAGATTCCCAGCCATCGCCTACAACTTTCTGCGCATAATTTCGTCAAAGTACATGAGTTTAGATTTCTACGTTCTTCGTAAGTCTCTAGACACTCTCTAAGGAGCATCAAATGAAAACCAGACATTACGCAAAAGGTCTTCTCTTCGGCGCCGCTCTTGTCCTCGCTTCTGCCGCGTTCGCCGGCGAAAAGGCCTCGGTCAAGCTGTTTGACGATGTGAAAGTAAATGGCAAGACGCTACCTGCAGGAAAATACGATTTGAGCTGGGAAGGCAGCGGCGGAAACGTTCAGCTGAGCATTCACCAGGGCAAGGAAACCGTCGCCACAGTCCCCGCGCAGATCGCAGCCACTAACTCCGCGCCCACAAGCACTGGCTACTCGACAAAGAAGGAAGACGACGGTTCACGGTCGTTGACCAACGTATTCTTCGCCGGGAAGAAATATACCCTCAATCTTGAAGAGCAAGCAGCCGCGGCTCCCGCGCCGGCCGTTTCCACTTCGGGCACCAAGTAACTTTTTGCAAATTTCTGTAAACGGTTCGCGGATACACTCTCCCCGCGAATCGCTCCGCCAACGTCCTCGCATGTCTCCGCGTGCGAGGACGTTTTTTTCTTTTGCGTGAATTCGCCCATGTTCCCGGGGCATTCGCAAACGTGACTCGACTTTTCCTTCCTCTTCGCGCTTATAATCTCAGCGATTGACGCCTGCAACCCGGCGCTTTGCGTTCGCTGTTTGGAGAGGAAGGTCCGCCATGCTGATTTCCCGTCGAAGCTGCACTCTGTTCGTTTTTGTCTTCACTACCGCTATTGTCTGCGCATCGGCCCAACAAAAGTCTCCCGAACCGTACGCCGTCGTTCATGGCTGGCCTGTTCTGCCTGACGGCGCGGTGCTCGGTCAGGTCTCCGGCGTCGCCGTCGATTCCCACAATCATGTCTTCGTCTTTCATCGCGCGGAAAATTCCTGGGCCACCGACAAAACTCATCCCATCACCGTCCCCGCAATTCTTTGCTTCGACGGCGCTTCCGGGACGTTATTGGCATCCTGGGGAGAAAATCGTTTCCTCGAACCTCACGGCCTTCGTGTCGACGTGCACGACAACGTCTGGGTAACCGACCGGGCGCTTCAACAAGTGTTTAAGTTTTCTCACGATGGAAAACTTCTTTTGACCATCGGTACAGAACGGGTTGCCGGCGCCGATGCAACTCATTTCGACAAGCCCACCGACATCGCTTTCGCCTCCGACGGGTCGATCTACGTCAGCGACGGCTACGGCAACAATCGCGTGGCAAAGTTTTCTCCCGATGGCAAATTCCTGTTCGATTGGGGACACAAAGGTCAGGGTCCGGGCGAATTTGATTTACCGCACAGCGTCGCAGTCGACGCGCAAGGAAACGTCTACGTCGCCGATCGCAGCAATGCACGCATTCAAGTTTTCGATTCGACCGGGAAATTCCTGAGAGCTTGGAAGTCACCCGAACTCGGCCGCCCGTGGTCTCTTACTATCGGACCCGACAATTTGCTCTACGTCGTCGACGGCGGCGACCTCAAGCCCGCGCCACCCGATCGCGGCCAGCTTCTCAAACTAGATCTCTCCGGAAAAATCCTCGCCAAATGGAGCCGCTTCGGCAACTACGACGGCCAAATCTATTGGGGCCATGACCTCGCAGTCGGAAAAGATGGTGCGGTCTACGTCGGCGACGTCTATCACGGCATGCGCGTACAAAAATTCATTCCACGGTAATCTCGAACGTCAAATTCTTACAATACGTCTGTTCCACCGCGATTTTATATTCGAGCGGAACAAGAATGCCATGCTTGCGTTGGCACCGTTTCTGGTTCCCCGCTACAATGGCCGTTTAAACCGAGCCGTCCAACGCGGAGCCTACATTGTCATCCCCTCCTACATCCCCCGCTGCGCCGACCGCATCCAAAGCCGCCTTCTACTTCATCCTCATCACCGTTGCGTTTGATTTTCTCGCCTTTGGAATCATCGCTCCCGTTCTTCCCGATCTCATTCGCCAGTTTCAGGGCGGCGACTTCGCCCGCGCCTCCGCGATCACCGGCTATTTCGGACTTGCCTGGGCCACGATGCAATTTATTTTTTCGCCGCTGCTCGGTGCGTGGTCTGACCGCTTCGGCCGCCGTCCGGTCATTCTTATCTCCTGCTTCGGACTCGCCATTGACTACATCTTTATGGCTCTCGCCCCCTCGCTCCGTTGGCTCTTCGTTGGCCGGCTCGTTTCCGGCATCACCACTTCGAACGTCGCTACTGCCTTCGCCTACGTCACCGACGTTACGCCTCCTGAAAAGCGCGCCAAGCCTTTCGGCTTGATCAGTGCAGCGTTCGGACTTGGCTTTGTCATCGGCCCCGCCATCGGCGGCTATTTGGGCGACATCAATTTGCGTTTTCCGTTTTGGGCCGCAGCAGGTTTAAGCCTCGCCAACGCCGTTTACGGCTATTTCATCCTTCCCGAATCTCTTCCTCCAGAGCGCCGCGCAAAATCCGCCTGGCACATGGCCAATCCGCTCGGAGCTCTCGGCCTTCTTCGTTCTCATCCGGAGCTGGCCGGACTTTCCGTCGTCCTGACGCTCTACTACCTCGCCCACAATTCCCTTCCTTCCATGTGGGCTCTGTACACCGAATATCGCTATTCCTGGAGCCACCGCGACGTCGGAACTTCTTTGACCCTCGTGGGCGTGTGCGCCGCGCTAGTTTCCGGCGTCCTTGTCGGCCCTCTTGTGAAACGGTTTGGCGAGCGCCGTAGCGTTCTCTCCGGCCTCCTGTTCGGCTTCGTTGGATTTGCGGGCTTCGCTCTTGCTGCCCGCGGCTGGGTCATTCTTGCTGTCATTCCCTTTATCGCACTCTGGGGAATCGCTGCTCCCGCCATGCAGTCCCTGATGTCCCGCCGTGTCGATCCATCGGCTCAAGGCAAACTTCAGGGCGCCATCAATTCTCTCCGCGCCGTCACTGGTATGGTTGGCCCTCCCCTTTTCACACAGATTTTCGCCATCGCCATCTCGCCTAGGTACGGGCTCAATCTCTCCGGCGCTCCCTACTTTGTCGCCGCTTTGCTCCTGCTCTCGTCCCTGCTACTTGCGGTCTACGTCACCCGCGCTCACGCGGCCTCGCCCGTCCGCGCACCCGTTTCCTCGACAAACGATTGATGTCCACCTGGCCTCAAGCACTCCTCAATTGACGCCTCGCGAATTCTTTGCCTATCCTTCTGTTGCTCAGCTGAATCTAACATCCACGGTCGCCTTTCGGATCTTTTGCAGAAGCCGAATTTCAAGGAGATAGCTCTATGCCCAAAGATTCCAAGTCAAATCACAAATCCGATCCGCAGGCCGGATCGGAACGTTCCCGGCCCATTCTTCATCAGCACGCGCGCGAGATTCAACCGTACGGTAAAATCGCCAAGCTTTCGATCGCGCTCGATGAGTCCGTTTGCGCAGAAAGCGCGGTGAATCTGAATCAAGTTCTCGCCGACACCATCACCCTTCGCGACCTTTACAAAAAACATCATTGGCAGGTTGCCGGTCACACCTTCTACCAGCTCCACCTGCTCTTCGATAAGCACTACGAAGAACAAAATGAACTGGTGGACACCATTGCCGAACGCATCCAAAGCCTCGGCGCGATCAGCATCGCCATGGCCCCCGACGTCGCCGAAACCACCATTATTCCTCGCCCGCCGCGCGGCCGCGAGGAAGTGCCCGTGCAGATCTCGCGCCTCCTGGAAGCTCACGAAATGATCCTCAAGGAAGCCCGCACCATGGCCAAGCAAGCCGTGGACTCCGGCGACGACGGCACCAATGACTTACTCGTCAGCGACGTCATCCGCACCAACGAGTTACAAGTTTGGTTTATCTCCGAGCACCTGGTGGACGTGCCTCTCGTCCATGCCGATGCGCCCGCAGGGGAAAAGGAATCATCCAAGTCCAAAACCGCCGGCGCGCGGTAGTCAGAGTCACAAATCCATTCCCATCAACGGGGCGTGCATATCGCGCGCCCTTTCTTTTGTATGCCTCTGTGGTGGCGGTCTTCAGACCGGTGCTTTCGTTCACGCCTGTTCAAATCGCCGGATGTTGCACCGTCCTCACTGTTCGCTGCCGGCTGTCCTCAACAGCTCTCCAGTTCCTCGCCTGCGCGATGAAAATCACATGAAAAATCAGGAACAGCGGCACCAAAAAAGTTGGCACCAGGCTTAGCGGCAGCACCGTCATGGCCAGCATCGAAGCTCCCTGCGGCTCTAGCAAACGCGCTGTCGTTCCCAAACCGACAGCCAGAATCAGGTCCGTGATACCAAGTAGTTGCCAGACGATAAAAGAATTGCGATGACGCGGCTCAGCAAGTTGCCACGCCACCAGGGCTGCCGTCGCACCGATCGCCATGTCGCCGTATCCCGCCGGCAGCGCAAAAATTGCCGGAAGCACCTGGTGCGCCTCCAGCAGCAGGAATGTGAATCCTACAAGCCTCCACGTCTGCAAAGCGGTCAAAATTCTCGGGTTTAACGACATTGCGAACTTGCGAAATCCTTCCGACGTCGCATACCACACCGCAAAAACCACGATCGGCGCTAGAGCGGCAATCGCAACGGCAATCCCAACACGCTCCGCATCATTTCTGAAAACATTCAAGGCCGATGCGCTAAGCGCGAAAACGAACCAGGCCCCAATCAACCCGCTTGTGAACCTTCCATAACACCGGCAAAAACGCTTCGCTCACGGTCAGATACATGTATATACATCTATATTGGTTGTTAGAATGTTCGGACATTTTTGTCGGGAGGGCACGGCTTCAGTCGTGCCGTAAACTCAGCGGATTAGCCGCTGACGAATTGATTTTGGATTCTCCACAGACTCCTTAGGTGAGCTCTTTTTATCATGTCTTTTCCCTTTTGTAGTGGCGCACCTTTAGGTGCGCTCTCTCTCATTGTGTCTTTTCCCATAAAATAGCAATGCACTCTCTTTGTACGTGGCGGAAATGACAATCGAAAGAAAGGCCCAAGAATGCAAGCGCTACGCTTTCATGAATTCGGCGGCTTCGACAAGTTGAACGTCGAAACCCTCCCCGATCCGCAACCAAAACCCGACGAACTCGTCGTTCGTATCCGCGCAGCCTCGTTAAATCCCAGCGACGCCAAAAATGTTCTTGGCCGCATGGATGGCACAACGTTGCCGCGCACTCCCGGGCGCGACTTCGCGGGAGTCGTCGTCAACGGCCCGCGCCAAATGATCGGCATGGAAGTCTGGGGCACCGGCGGCGACGTAGGATTCGCTCGTGACGGAGCTTATGCCGAGTTGCTTGTCGTCCCAGTGGACGGCGTGCGCCCCAAACCTAAAACCTTGTCTTTCGAAGAAGCCGCAGCGGCTGGAACCAATTTCGTGACCGCATGGATCGGCTTGATCGAAACCGCCCATTTCCAATCGGGAGAAACGGTGGTGGTCACCGGAGCAGCGGGTGGAGTGGGAAGCGCGGTCACGCAAATCGCGAAGTGGAAAGGCGGACGCAGCATCGGCGTGGACCGCTCGCCAATGTCGCCACAACATCAAACTGGATTTGCCATCGATCACTTTCTGATTTCAGATCCGACCGAAAACTACAAATCCATGGTCGATGGCGCGCGGCAACTTACTGGAGGCAGCGGCGCAAACGTTGCATTCGATTGCGTTGGCGGACCGTTATTCGAACCTTCGTTGCGCACGCTTGGGCAGCTCGGCCGTCAGGTCAACATCACCTCGGTAGATGACCGCCGAGTGAGCTTCGACCTGCTCGATTTCTATCACCGCCGCCTCAGCTTGTTCGGTGTGGACTCTCGCAGCTACGATACTGTGGCCTGCGCCGCAATTCTCGAGCACCTTACGCCAGGCTTCGAATCGCGCGCCCTCAAACCCGTCCCTATCGTTAAGCGCCTTACGCTAAACGACGCTGCACAAGCCTTCACCCAAGTCAACGATGGCACCCTTCACGGAAAAGCCGTTTTCACCTTTGCTTAAATGCCGAGGGCACCAGCTCAATGGTCTGTGTGGCAACTCCTGTTTTTCGGGAGGGCACGACTTCTCAGTCGTGCCATAGGTGGCGAGGATGGCTAAAGCCGCGCCGATTCTTTTGGATTCCCACACAGACTCTCCAAGCTGCTACGCCGCATCATCGTGTAGGGACTCGACACAATCGCCTTACTCCGCCGGAATGTGTAGCTTAGTTCCGGACGAGTCCGCACGAGATCGCAGCACGAGTGCCGGTCAGTCATAGAAGACTTAGCCCGAAGAGCAAGTCCAACAGCAATATGAACTCCGTCCCGTCAGGGGCCTGACCAAACAATGTGGTAAACGGGCAGGCTGCTGCGTGCTCGGTTTCCACAACTACATTTTCGATCCCGCCCGCCGTGACCCCTCAACCGCGTTGGATTTTCGTCTTTTCCAGTTGGATCTCTCCCGGATTGTTTGGCGGTGGATTTCAGGAGTCACCGCGCTCTCGCATGAAACTTCGGAAGCCTTCAACGACCCCTTCGGAAACAACGTCGTACCAACTTGGCAGTTCCCAGATCAGCCCCCAACTTCAAAAGTTTGCCAGGGGAACCTGGAAACTGGAGATCCCGTGGAAGTGTTGCCGCAATCAAACTTTCCTTTATCACCCGCAAACCGAAGCCTTGTTGCAGTGGTTTGAAATGGGAACCACTTCGAATGCCATCGATGGCGCGTTTAGCTATCCCAACACCGCCGCGCTGACCCATTCCGCGGTCCCTTGTCCCCACTAGCCTAAGCTAGCTTTGCGAAAACCCATCGCGTCAAGGAGGCACTGGCGTTCCCGGTGCATCCTCTTTTTTGCCGAGAGCCCCGTGCCGATACGGGTGTCCCATGCGCACGGTCGGCGCATGGGTTCTTCGTCGTAATCACTTTTCACGCTAGTATTGGCTCTCGCATCGGACCGGGACGTGTTTGGCTCGGACGAAAATCTCGCTAGAGAAAAGGCTGGCTTGAGCTGTCCAGATGAAATCTTGTCTCCGATTAGCCGTAGAATACACAGACAGGTGTAACAAATGAAACGCCGTGTGTTGCTGCGAGAGCCGGTCAGCGTGGCGCTGGAAACGCTGCGCACGCACAAGATGCGTTCCTTCCTGATGCTGCTGGGGACTATCCTCTCCGTTTCCACGCTGATTGTGGTGATTGCTCTAATTTCGGGCGTCAACCGGTACATTGCCGACCGGGTAGCCAATCTTGGATCGAACGTATTTCTGCTGACGCGATTCCCTATCATCACCGACGTGGAAGAGTACGTGAAGGCGACCCGGCGCAACAAAAAAGTCACCTGGGACGACTACGAAGCTTTGCGCGCGAACATGAAGCTGCCCGAGCGCGTGGGTGTGGAACTCCGCACGCCAGGAAAAGTGCGCGTGGGTTCACAAACTTTGGAAGACTGCAACATTCGCGGGGTCACCGCGAACATGGGAGATATCGACATCGTGACCCCCGCCGATGGCCGGTACATTTCCGAGGGCGATGATCAGAGCCGCGCATTGATGACCATGATCGGCCAGGACGTCGCCACCAAGCTGTTCCCCAACGTAGACCCCATCGGTCACGAAATACTCGTCGACGGCCGGCCGTTCCAGGTTGTTGGGATTGCCAAACCGATCGGATCGGTGCTCGGCCAATCGCAGGACAACTTCGCGTACATCCCCATTCAGACCTATTTCAAGATGTATGGCACGCAGGACACCATCTGGGTGAACATCCAGGCGCGCGGCGCGGACTGGATGGAACGGACGGAGGATGAGGCACGCGCGTTGATGCGGGCGCGCCGGCATCTATCTCCCAACGAAAAGGATAACTTCGGAATTTTCGATTCCGCGACGCTCATGGGCTTGTGGAAGAACCTGACCGGAGTGATCGCCACAGCGATGATTGGGGTCGTGTCGGTTTTCCTGGTGATCGGCGGAGTCGTAATCATGAACGTGATGCTGGCGACGGTCACGGAGAGAACGCGAGAAATTGGAATCCGCAAGGCGCTGGGCGCGCGCCCTCACGACATCCTGTTGCAATTCTTGGTCGAGGCTACAGTCATGGCCGCGGTCGGCGGAGCCATCGGCGTGATTACGGCCTACGCCATTTCAGGACTGACAAAGGCCACAACCTCCGTGCCGATGAGCGTCCCCTTCACCGCAGTCGTTATCGCGGAATTAATTTCGGCCCTGGTTGGCATATTTTTTGGAGTTTACCCCGCGAAGAAAGCCGCGAGCTTGCCGCCTATTGAAGCGCTGCGCCAGGAAGCCTAGGCGGATGGAGCGATCAGCATGCGCATAAACATCGGCGAGAATGCGCAGATGGCCATCACCACACTCCGAGAGAACAAGATGCGTTCGTTCCTCACAGTGTTGGGCGTGGTCATCGGGATTACAGCATTGCTCTCCGTGGTTTCCATTCTGGTAGGCGTCTATGGCAACGTGAGTGACTACCTGTCGGATTTCGGTCCGGAAACATTGTTCATCTTTCGCTTCGATCCTGGAATTCACTCCGGGAGATTAACTGCCGAGGAACGCGCGCGAAAACCGCTCACACTCGAGGATGTCGAAGCCATCGAGCAGTTCTGCCCCGCCGTGCGTGCCGTCACGGTCAGCCTCTATCCTCGCATTGAGGAGGGAGGTCCTTCGCGCGGGCCGGTTACGGCGCGGTACCTCAGCAAAGAGGTCTCTGGCGTTGATTACTATGGGACACTTCCCGCCACCGAAGAGGTATTTAATTCCAGGCCGCGCATCGGACGCTTCTTCAGCGCCGCGGAAAACACGCACCGCGCGGACGTGGCCGTAATTGGCTCGGATATTGCCAAGACGCTATATCCCGACCTCGACCCGCTGGGAAAGCCGATCATGATCGACGGCGTCACCTACGAAGTGATTGGCGTTCTTGAGCCACGCAAGGGCGGATTCGTCAAAGATCAGTCCGCCGACAGAGGGGTGATGGTGCCGTACCGCAGCTACCACAAGCACATTCCGAAAGATGACGAACACTTCGTCGGGGCCACGGCTTATCCCGGCCTCATGTCGGAAGCCGAGGACCAAATCCGCGGCGTGTTGCGGCGGCGCAGAAACGTGCCTTACAGCAAGCCCGATAATTTCGGCATCTCCAGCGCACAGCAGATCGCCGACGAATTTCGCCAGATCACTTCCTCAGTGGCGCTCTTGATTTCCGTAATTAGTTCGATCGGACTTCTGGTAGGTGGCGTGGGCGTGATGAACATCATGCTGATGTCTGTGACCCAGCGCACGCGTGAGATCGGTGTGCGCAAAGCGCTTGGCGCGCGACGCCGCGATGTGATCTGGCAATTCCTCACGGAAGCGGTTGTGCTCACCGGCGCCGGTGGCGTCATCGGCGTACTGCTGGGCGGCGCCATTAGCCTGCTCATACATCTTCTGGTACCCAGTCTGCCGTCATCCGTTCCGCT
>Ga0307475_10001971_pt1 | contig 12246 bp, 9 predicted proteins | sample atmos_gasesECM1C_FD_203317 | JGI IMG/M metagenome (GOLD analysis project Ga0307475, IMG submission 203317) | Hardwood forest soil microbial communities from Morgan-Monroe State Forest, Indiana, United States - atmos_gasesECM1C_515 | ecosystem: Environmental > Terrestrial > Soil > Temperate... | reverse complement strand
ACCGTGACGGGATGCGCGCTTTGCCCCTGATCTTCGCCAGGCAAGAAGCCCCGGCCGAGCATGGGGGGAACGCCGATGGCGTCAAAATAATTGGCGGAGACAATGCTGCCGGTGGTGCGCTCGGCGCGATCGCCGATGCTGAGCGTAATGCCGGTAATTTTGCTGACGAAGACCGTTTCGCAGAGCGTGCAGCTTCGCTGAAGGTCCTGGAAGTCGGGCCAAGAAAGCGGGGTGCCTCGGGGTTCGTCACGGGAGATCCCGGCGATGGCGACGAGGCGCTCCTGATGCGCGACGGCGGGGTAGGGGCGGAAGAGGATGCCTTCGATCCAACTGAAGACGGCGGCATTGGCGCCGATTCCCAGCGTGAGGCAAAGGATGGCTAGCGCGGAAAAGCCTGGGCTGCGGCGGAGCATGCGGAAGCCGACGCGGAGGTCCTGCCAAAGATTGTCGAGGCGCAACGGGAACCAAACACCGCGCGCGTCTTCGCGTGCGAGCGTGGACGCGCCCATGCGACGGTTGGCGGCGTGGCGGTCGCCGGATTCTTGCTCGAGCATCTGGCGGTGGAAGTCCATTTCCTCTGCGAGTTCGGTAGCTTGGCGGCGCTGGCGGAAGAAGTAGAGGATGCGGCGAATCAGGCGCATGACATCACCTTTTGGATGGCGACAATCATCCGGGCAAACTCACGATTTTCCGCGGCGAGTTGCTTGCGGCCGGCGGCGGTGAGCTTGTAGTAGCGGGCGCGGCGATTATTTTCCGATGCGCCCCATTCGGCGGTGACCCAGCCGTTGAGGAGGAGGCGCTGCAGGGCGGGGTAGAGCGAGCTCTCGCCGACGTCGAGGACGTCCGCGGAAATTTTCTTGAGGTTTTGGGCGATGCCGTATCCATGGCGCGCGCCGCGAGTGAGCGAGCTGAGGACGAGCATGTCGAGAGTGCCGGGTAGGAGGTCGTTTCCCATCGTTTATCGATGGAAGCATACGGCACGGTGAGTGTCAAGGATTTCCCATCGGTGGGCGATGGGAGGAGGCAAGTCAGACCGCAGATGCGCGGGCGGAATTGTAGATGGATTCGACCAGGGCGAGGCTGCGGCGGCCTTCTCGACCGTTGCAGATTGGTTGCGTATTGTTGGCGATGGCGTGGAGGAAATCTTCGAGGATGGCTTGGTGGCCACTGATGTCGGTTACGGCGGCGGAGGATGCGCTTTGATTTGTGTCGCCGTTGGTGACGCCGGCAAGGTCCGGGGGAGGATTGCGCAGGTCGGCGACGACGATGCGGTCGTGCTCGAGGATTACGGTGCCTTCGGTGCCAGTGATGTCGAGGCGGCGCGGGTAGCCGGGATAGGCGGCAGTGGTGGCGAGGAGCGTGCCGAAGGCGCCGCTGGCAAATTCGAGCGTGGCGACGGCGGTATCTTCGGCTTCGATTTTGTGCAGCACGGTGGCGGTGCGGGCTTGCACGCGAGCTACATCGCCGAGGAGCCAGAGCAGGAGGTCGACGGTGTGGATGGCTTGGTTGATGAGCGCACCGCCACCGTCGAGGGCGAAAGTGCCGCGCCACTTGGAGCTGGAGTAGTAGTCGGGAGGGCGATACCACTTGACGCGCGCATCGACGAGGAGAGGCTTGCCGAGGAGGCCGGCGTCGAGCCAGTGCTTCAGGCGCTGGATGTTGGGCTTGAGGCGATCCTGGAAGATTACGGCGAGCTTTACGTTGGCTTTGTCGGCGGCGGCGATGAGGGCGTCTGCTTTTTTTGTAGAAATGTCGATGGGCTTTTCGGTGAGGACGTGGAGGCCATGGTGGGCGGCGGCAATGCCTTGCTCGGCGTGAAGGCCGGAGGGAGTACCGAGGATGACGAGGTCGAGCGGCTTGTGCGAGAGGAAGGCGGAGAAGTCGGTGTAAGGCTTGGCATGGTGTTCGGTGGCGAGGCGGGAAACGGTTTGCGGATTTGTGCCGTAGATGGCGGAGACTTGGACGGAGGGGATGGCACCAGCGGCGCGGGCGTGGGTTTGGGTGATGTTGCCGGAGCCGACGAGTCCGATGTGCGTGGTCATGGGAAAAGAAATGACGCGTTTCGGATGCTAATGATACGGGATTTCTTGGGTGGAAAGAGAAGAGAAGGCTTCGTACAGAGTTCGCGGAGGAGGAGCACAGAGGGCACGGAGAAACCGAGGCTTAAGCAAAGCGGCTACTGAGAGATGTTTGCGCTGTTAAAGCGGCGGCAAGACCGCCGCACTCCAAATGGGTTAGAGTAGGGGCGATTTTGCGGAATTCGGGAAGGCGGCGCTGCGGAATATGAAGGCTTTGCTGTTGTCGAAATACAGGCAATTGGAAATGGCGGAAGTAGCTACGCCGGCGGCGGGGGCTGGCGAGGTGCTGATTCGCGTGGGGGCTTGCGGGATTTGCGGCAGCGATGTGCATGGGTATGACGGGTCGTCGGGGCGGCGGATTCCACCGATTGTGATGGGGCATGAAGCGGCGGGGCGGATCGCGGCAGTGGGGGTTGGAGTTACCGGGCTGGCGGAGGGCGACCGCGTCACTTTTGATTCGACGATTTATTGCGGGGCTTGCGGGTTTTGCAAGCGCGGCGAAATGAATCTTTGCGATCACCGGCAGGTGCTGGGAGTTTCTTGCGGTGATTACAGCCGCGCGGGAGCATTTGCGGAGTATGTGGCGGTGCCGGCGCGCGTGGTCTACAAATTGCCGGAGAGTATTTCGTTTGCGGAAGCGGCGATGCTGGAGGCAGTGGCGGTGGCGATTCACGCGGTGTCGCTGACGGAGATTTCGGCGCAGAGCACGGCGCTGGTGGTGGGAGCAGGAACAATTGGCGTGTTGATTTTGCAGGCGCTGCGGGCGGCGGGATACAAACGCGTGTTTGTCTCAGACGTGGATGCATCACGATTGAAATTGGCGAAAGAATTGGGCGCGGCGGATATTTTGCGGGCAGACGCGGACGTTGTGGAGCACATTTTGCAACGCACCAGCGGCCTTGGCGTGGATGTGGCGATGGAGGCGGTAGGTCGGGACGAGACGGTGAACGCGGCGATTGCAAGCGTGCGGAAGGGCGGGACCGTAGTGCTGGTGGGAAATATTTCGCCTGCGGCCACGCTGCCGCTGCAGAAAGTGGTGACGCGGCAAATTCGCTTGCAGGGATCGTGCGCGTCGGCGGGGGAATATCCGCAGGCAATTGCGCTGATGGCGAGCGGAGCGATTCGCGTGAAGCCGCTGATTAGCGCGATTGCGCCGCTGGCGGAGGGGCCACAATGGTTTGAGCGGTTGTATGCGCGCGAGGCGAATTTGCTGAAGGTAGTGCTTACGCCGGGGCCGGTTTCGTGAGAAACGGCGATCGGGGTGGACTGTTTGATCTCTCGGGCCGAGTGGCGATTGTTACCGGCACGAGCCGCGGGCTGGGGCAGTACATGGCGCGGGCTTTGGCGAAGGCCGGCGCGGATTTGGTGCTGACGAGCCGGACGCGCGAGAGTTTGCGTGCTTTTGAAGCGGAGATGAAAGCGTTAGGGCGGCGGGCGGTTTCGCTGGAGCTCGATGTCAGAAATCAGGAAAGCATCGAGCGGATGGCGGCGGAGGCGGAGAAGGCGTTCGGGCATCTGGATATATTGGTGAACAATGCGGGATGTAATGTTCGCAAGCCGGCGCTGGATGTGACCTGGGACGATTGGAATTTGATTTTGGATACGAACCTGCGCGGAAGTTTTTTTGTGGCGCAAGCGGTGGCGCGGCGGATGATTGCGCGCGGTTACGGACGAATCATTAACATTGGGTCGGTGACTAGCGTGGCGGGGTATGCAGGGCTGGGGCCTTATGGAGCGAGCCGCGGCGGGATTCGGCAATTGACAATGAGTTTGGCGGACGATTGGGGCAAGCACGGCGTGACGGTGAATTGCCTGGCGCCGGGCTGGTTTCGCACGGAACAGAACAAGGTGCTGTACGAAAATAAAGAGTGGGTGGAGTATCTTTGCGACCGGATTCCGGTGAAGCGGCCGGGTCGGCCGGAGGATTTGGACGCGGCGGTGGTCTTTCTGGCGGCGGAAGCGAGCCGGTATGTGACGGGGCAAACGCTGCTAGTGGACGGCGGGATTTCCACGGGAGCGATGCGGGCGCTGGTGCAGCAGGCGAAGACGAGTTCTAGTGCGAAGCAAACGGAAAAGACGAGTTCGCACGGCAGAACGCGGCGCGGGAGGTGAGTTTTGCGAGGATTGTTGGCGAAGGGACCGTTTGCGGCGGCGTTGAGTTTGTCGCTGGGATTATTTGCAAGCGCGGCGCCCGCTGCTGAATCGCATAAGGCGCTGCAGATTTATTTTATCGATGTAGAGGGCGGGCAGGCGACCCTATTTGTCACTCCGGAAGGGCAGTCGCTGCTGATCGATACAGGATGGCCGGGAAATAACGGGCGCGACGCAAACCGTATCGCCGCCGCTGCGAAGGTTGCCGGCGTCAAGAAAATTGATTTTGTGCTGATTACGCATTATCACGATGACCATGTTGGCGGGGCGCCGCAGCTGGCGGCGAAAATCCCAATCGGAACGTTTATTGACCATGGGGAAAATCGGGAGACGAATGACGCGGGGGCGAGCCGAGTTTTCGCCGCGTATCAGCAATTGTTGTCGAGCGGGAAGTACAAGCACATTACCGCAAAACCGGGAGAAGTGCTGCCGATTACGGGAATGCAGGTGCGCGTGGTGACCGCGGACGGCGACTTGATTGAGAGGACGCTGCCGGGAGGCGGCAAGGAAAATACCAGTTGCGCGAATGCCGCGAAGCCACCCGTCGACGTTACGGAGAACCCGCGCTCGCTGGGGACGCTGATCACGTTCGGGAAGCTGCGGATTTTGGATTTGGGCGATTTGACATCGGACAAAGAGATGGACTTGATGTGCCCGATGAACAAGATCGGCGCAGTGGACATTTATGTCGTATCGCATCACGGATTTTTGCAGAGCGGCAGTGCGGTGCTGGTGCACGCGATCACGCCGCGCGTGGCGATCATGGACAATGGAGCGAAGAAGGGCGGATCACCCACGGCGTGGGACGTGATTGAGAAGGCGCCGGGGCTGGAGGATCTTTGGCAGTTGCATTATTCGGAGGAAGGCGGGGACGCTCACAACGTGGCGGCGGCTTTCCTGGCGAACTTATCAGGGCCGGACACGGGAAATTATTTGAAGGTTACGGCGTCGGCGGACGGGAGCTTTGAAGTGTTCAACTCGCGCACGCGAGAGACGAAGAAATACGCGGCGAAGAAGAATTAACCACAGAGGGCAGAGAGAAGAAGCGTTACGCGTTCGCTTTCGATGCTTGAGCTTCGGCTGCACAAATTGCGCCGGGGGACATGGTTACGCCGTAAAAGCGGCAAGACCGCCGCACTCCAAAAAATGCGGCGCTCACTGCTTGCTCTGAGCTTGTTGAAGTTGGCGTTCGCGGAGCTTGAAGCGCTGGAGCTTTCCGGTGGCGGTTTTGGGAAGTTCCCGCAAGAACTCAATCCAGCGCGGGCGCTTGTAGCCGCCGATGCGTTCGGCGACGAAATTTTGCAGTTCGTGGGACAAAGCCTCGTTGGGCGCGAATTCCTTTTTCAAGACTACGTAGGCGGCGGGCTTGGCGAGGCTGGCTTCGTCGTCGCGGGCGATGACGGCGGCTTCGAGCACGGCGGGGTGCGCGAGCAAGGCGCTTTCAACTTCCGCGGGACTTAGCCACAGGCCGTGCACCTTGAAGAGATCGTCGGAGCGGCCGGCGTACCAGAAAAATCCATCTTCATCTTGACGATATTTGTCGCCGGTGCGAAACCACTGGTCCACGAAGGTGTTTTTTGTTTTTTCGGGTTGGTTCCAATAGCCGGCGCAGAGGGAATCGCATTTGACCCACAAATCGCCGATTTCATTGGGAGCGGCGGGGCGGCCGGATTCGTCGGTGATTTTCGCTTCGAAGCCGGGAAGGATTTTGCCGCTGGAGCCGGGCCTTACTTCGCCGGGACGATTGGAGGTGACCATGTGGAGGCTTTCAGTGGAACCGAGGGCGTCGAGGATTTCGACGTGGAAGCGCTGACGGAAGCGTTCAAAGAGAGGCGCCGGGAGGGCTTCGCCGGCAGAAACAGCATGGCGGACGCTGGAGAGATCGAATTCGCAGCAGTCGGGGCGATAGTGATCGAGCAACGCGGCGTAGTTGGTGGGCACGGAGAAGAAGAGAGTGGGGCGATAGCGTTCGATGTCGGCGTAAATACTGGCGGGAGTGGGACGCGCGGGAGAAAGAATCGTGGTGGCGCCGCAGGAGAGGGGGAAGTAGCCGGCGTTGCCGAGACCGTAGGCGAAGAAGAGGCGGGCGACGCTGAAGCAGCGGTCGCGTTCGTTAATTTGGAGGATGGCGTGGGCGTAGTGGTGGGAGCTGACGACCATGTCGTGATGCAGGTGCACGCAGCCTTTGGGCACGCCGGTCGATCCGGAAGAGTAGAGCCAGAAGGCGGGGTCGTCCTTGTTGGTGGGCGGGGCGGCGAGGTCGGGAGAGGCAGCGTCCATTAATTGGCTGAGGCGAGGATGGTGGCTCGCGGGGTTGGCTTCGCCGACGACGACGATTTCACGGAGATGGCGAAGATTTTCACGCGGAATGGATTGCAGTAGCTGCAGAAGAGTTGCGCTGACGATGGCTACGCGGGCGCAGGAGTCATTGAGAATGTATTCGTAGTCGTGTGGTTTGGCTTGCGTGTTGACGGGAACGGCCACGGCGCCGATTTTTATGGTGCCGAAGAAGGAATAGAGAAATTCCGGAGAATCGAGAAGCAGAAGGAGGACGCGCTCTTCCGGGCGGACGCCGAGACTGCGGAGCGCGTTGCCGGCGCGGTTGGTGCGCTCGAGCAGTTGTTGGTAGGTGATGCGTTCGTCGCCGCATTCGATGGCGACGTTTTGCGCGCGGCCTTCGAGGATGTTGCGGTCTACGAAGTACGTGGCGACGTTGAAGAGCTGCGGCAAATCGATCATGTGGCGGCTCTGTTTGCCGCGCTCTGGCGGCGAAAAATTGGAATCACAACGTCCTTGCAAGGGCGACGGGTTGATAGTATACGCAGTACGCGATTCGGTGCGGCAATTTCAAATCCTGCTTCGGACTTTGTGCTAGGGCGTGAAGCTCCGGACGCAATCCGTGATGGAGGGAGTTGATGTCTCAGCGCTCGAGGCGTCGTTTCCTGCGTGACGTGGCCAAGGCGGGTGTAGTGGTTTCGACAAACCAGCTCTTCGGCGGCTTTGCGAAAGCCCAAACGGCGAGTGCGCAAGAGAGCGGGCCGACGCGGCTGTACCTCGACACGCGGCGGACGCGCGCGACGCTGGATCGCAATGTGTTCGGGTCATTTCTGGAGCATCTGGGACGCGCGATTTATGAGGGGATCTACGATCCAGGATCGGCGCTTTCCGATTCGAACGGCTACCGCAAAGATGTGCTGGAGGAAATTCGCAAGCTGAAGGTGTCGATCGTTCGTTATCCCGGCGGGAATTTTGTTTCCGGCTACAACTGGTTGGATGGCGTGGGGCCGAAACAGGATCGACCGCGAGTGCTGGACAAAGCTTGGAACGCGCTGAACAGCAATCAGTTTGGCACAAACGAGTTTCTGGCGTGGTGCAGCGCGGCAAGCACGCAGCCGCTGCTCGCGGTCAACCTCGGAACGGGGACGCCGGAGGAAGCTGCGGCGCTTGTTGAATATTGCAACGTGGAGAAGGGAACGCGCTGGAGCAATTTGCGGAGGAAGCACGGCGTTGCGGAGGCGCATCGCGTGCAGCATTGGTGCCTGGGAAACGAGATGGACGGGCCCTGGCAGATCGGGCATATGCCGGCGGTGGAGTACGGATTGAAGGCAGCGGACGCCGGACGCCAGATGCGGTACGTGGACCGCGGCCTGACGCTAGTGGCTTGCGGATCGAGCGGTCCGGGGATGAACACGTACCTGGAATGGGACCGCACGGTGCTGGAGCAGTGCTACCCGTACGTGGATGCCATTTCGCTGCATCGCTACTTTACCAATGAGGGCGCGGAGACTGGTGGCGACACCGCGAAATTTCTGACGCTGAACCTGAGCATGGAGAAGCAAATTGCGGAGGTGGCGTCGGTTTGCGATTTTGTTCGCGGGCGGCTGAAGTCGCCGAAAAAACTTTGGCTTTCCTTTGATGAATGGAATGTGTGGTACCGGGCGCGCACCGGATCGGCGGTGGATGGCAATCGGCAGGAGGCGCCGCATCTGCTCGAGGAAGTCTATAACCTGGAGGACGCGCTGCTGGTGGGCGGGTGTATCAATACGCTGTTGCGTTCCGCGGACCGCGTGCGCATCGGGTGCCTGGCACAGTTGGTGAATGTGATTGCGCCGCTGATGACGAACACGAATGGATTGGTGCGGCAGACGATTTTGTATCCGTATAGCTGGGCCTTGCGATATGCCGGGGGTGAGGTGCTGGACTTGATGGCCGAAAACGCGGCGGTGTATGAAATATCGGCGACGGAGAAGGCGCCTTATCTGGATGTGGCGGGAACAGTCGGGGGCACTGATGGCGTGGTGTCGCTGTTTGTGCTGAATCGTGATCTGGCGAAGGCGCGGCAATTGGAAGTGAACTGCGAGGGCAAGGCGGCGACGAAGCTGAGCACGTCGCTGGTGCTGACTGGCTCGGATTTGAAGGCGGTCAACGATTTCGGAACGCCAAACCGAGTGGTGCCGAAAGACGCGGAGAGGCCGGTGATGATCGGTGGACGCACGATGATTGAGGTGCCACCGAGGTCTTATTCGGTCTTTCAGTGGCAGAGTTAGGCACGGGGGAAAATCATGACTGCGAAACAGAATGCGCGCGCTTTACTGTGTGCGCTACTATTTGTCGGCGAATTATTGCTTGCCGGCTCGCTGAGCTCGCAAGGAATGCGAGGAACCATTCGAAAAGAATCGTTTGGCAAGACTACCAGCGGGGCACAGATCGATCTTTATACCCTTTCGAACAAGAAGGGAATGGAGGTGTCGATCACCAATTTTGGCGCCACCGTGGTCGCGCTGAAGGTTCCCGACCGGGCGGGGAAGGCGGCGGACGTTGTGCTCGGGTTCGACACGCTGGAAGGCTACGAGAACGGGACGGCTTACTTCGGCGCGACGGTGGGAAGATATGGGAATCGCATCGGGGGAGGACAATTCTCGATTGATGGGAAGACGTACACGCTTCCGAAGAATAACGGGAACAATACGCTGCACGGCGGACTTGTCGGGTTCAACCAAAAGGTTTGGAAGGCGCGAGAGCTTGCCTCCAAGGACGGTGAATCGCTGGAGATGTCGTACTTGAGCGCGGATGGAGAGGAAGGATTTCCCGGCAATCTTTCGGTCAAGGTGGTGTTCACGTTGCCTGCGGATCGCAATGAACTGAAGATCGACTACGCGGCGACTACGGACAAGGACACGGTGCTGAACCTGACCAACCATTCTTATTTCAATCTTGCGGGCGAAGGCAATGGCGACGTTCTGGAGCATGTGCTGACGCTGCATGCGAAGCAGTTCACGCCGGTGGATAAGACATTGATTCCCACGGGCGAGCTGCGTGACGTCGCGGGCACGCCGATGGATTTCACCAGCGCCACGGCGATTGGGAAGCGCATCAACGAGAACTACGAGCAGCTCGTGTTCGGGAAAGGCTACGACCATAACTGGGTGATCGCTTCTGGTGGTGGCAAGGGTTTGACGCTAACGCTGGCGGCCGAGGCCTATGACCCGAAGAGCGGGCGGAAGCTCGAGGTGTTAACGACGGAGCCGGGAGTGCAGTTCTATAGCGGGAATTTTCTCGACGGCTCGGCCAAGGGCAAAGGGAACAAGGCTTACGGGCAGCGAGCGGCTTTTTGCCTGGAAACGCAGCACTTTCCGGATTCTCCCAATCACCCTAATTTCCCCAGCACACAGCTGAAGCCGAATTCGGTTTTTCACTCGCAGACATCGTTTCGCTTTTCAGCGAAGTAGCTGAACCAACGCCAGACCGCACACCGGTCAGTTCGTAGTGAGGAAGCGCAAGATGCGTCTCACCATTGGGCGTCCGGATTACTCTCGCAGCTATCTGGATTAGAAGTGGACGATTGCCTACCTAGCGACCAATTCTGACCTGCCCGAAATCGAAGCCAGACTAAGTAAGAACTCATGAATGCGGACGCGCAGACCTAAGCCCACAACGACTTGTAGGAACTCCATCCTTAATCGGCGTGCACTGCGAACGATTCCCATTTCCGCAACTGGAATTGATTCCGTTCCAATTTGGTGCGAATTCGATTCATAAGCGAAGCCACCTCCAGCGGAAAAAACGAACTCAAATTGGCGCCCCCTGTGGAATCGATATGTTAGCGACTGGGCTGATCAAGAACAAATATTGATGGGTCATAAACCTGCTGTGGTGCAGGTATTGCATGGTTCTGACCTGGAGAAAACGGCGCCTATCAAGCCACCTGAGCGCATTCGCCAAGAAATATGAGAAAGGACAGCAGAGCCCTAGGCTGGTATTCCGCTAACCCTTCCGACTCGCGCCCTTGGCATTGGGTCCTCTAGCATGCTGCAACTCTCTTGAGTCAGACAAAAGAATAGCCGCAAGTAACACAGCACGACTGGTGGCCTAAACCTGCTGCAACGACAGTCTGCTCTAACCTGGCGCGTGGCGGATCCGAACATTCGATGGGTCTTGGTGCCAGAACACGACTTAAGAGGTCTGGAGAGATTTCGGCCATGAGGCGGCCATGACATCGAAAAAGGAACGCCCTGCCACCAAGGGAACAAGAGATGCTAATGCGCAAATTCAAGGCTGGGAAAATATCATTCGTGGCGTTCATTAGTCGCTCTTGTAGCCGGATGCGGCGATTTGGACAAGAATGCAAATGCCGGGAACCCCAGCGATCCGCTAACCCCGCCTAGAGTCACCTCCGTAACTCCGCCGAACGGCTTCACCCTCGCCTCCAGCACGACGGTTATCACCGCAACATTCAGCAAGGCAATGAACCCTGCGACGATCAGCCTTTAATGTTGCCCATCAACATGACTGTCAACGCGACATTCAGCAAGGCGATGGATCCCATGACCATCACCACAGCGACGTTTACGCTGGCGGTAGCGGGAGTTGGCGGAGCGCCCGTGGACGGAACTGTGGCTTACGAACAGGCAAGCCAGATTGCAACCTTTAGACCCGCAGCGAACCTCACAGCCGGCACGCAATATACGGCCTCGATTTCAAATCTCGTCACGGATCTGTTCGGCAATGCATTGGCAGTCGGCGCTGCGCCGAATCCGTGGACCTTCACCGCCGGCGCTTCCGTCGGCCCAACAGTGCCCAATCTTGGAGCGGCCTCGACTTTTGGGGCTTTTGGGGGCGGCGCCGGCATAACCAACATGGGGATAAACACCGTGATCAATGGAGATATCGGGACCACCGGTGTTTCTACGTCGATGACTGGATTCCACGATGCCGGAACAGGATGTACTTATACAGAAACGGCGGGCAATGCGGGATTCGTCAACGGGACTGTAGACACGGCTCCGCCGCCTCCTACTGGTACGTGTCCTTCCGAGGGGACGGCTGTAACTCTCGCGATCGCAACGCAGGCCGCGAGCGATGCGCTGCCCGCATATAACGATCTCGCTGGGCGGCCCGGAGGTCCGGATCCAGGCGCAGGCCAGTTGGGCGGACTTACCCTCGCTCCTGGTACCTATACAGCCGCGGGCGGCTCGTTCCTGCTCACCGGATCAGATCTGACTTTGGATGGTCGGGGCGATGCGAACGCTATCTGGGTGTTCCAGATGGCGAGCTCGCTTACTGTGGGCGCTCCCGGATTTCCTCGCAGCGTCATTCTGATCAACGGAGCACAGGCTAAGAAGGTATTTTGGCAGGTGGGCAGCGCGGCGACGCTCAATGGGGCAGGCGGCGGCACCATGGCGGGCACCATCATCGCTCCCGCCGGAGTCACATTCTCTACCGCCGGTAATGCAGCGATTACCACGCTCGATGGCAGAGCCTTAGGGCTCAGTGCGTCGGTGACCATGGTGAACACCGTGATCAATATGCCCGCTCCATAAGTAAAGAAGACACTTGGGAGGGAAGCGCAGACCGGCGTGTGGCGTTAGCCAATCCAGTGACAGGTCAGAATGAGCGGCCTGAGACATAGGTAACACATTGTACCGGACACATAGGTGACACTTTTCCCCGTAAAGGGGAGGGAGTCATGCCTTGGAAGGAGTGTTCGGTAATGGATGAAAGACTGCAGTTTGTAGCT
>Ga0307475_10001968_pt1 | contig 12256 bp, 8 predicted proteins | sample atmos_gasesECM1C_FD_203317 | JGI IMG/M metagenome (GOLD analysis project Ga0307475, IMG submission 203317) | Hardwood forest soil microbial communities from Morgan-Monroe State Forest, Indiana, United States - atmos_gasesECM1C_515 | ecosystem: Environmental > Terrestrial > Soil > Temperate... | reverse complement strand
GCGATCGACAGCGCACAAAACGACGTGGTGCAGCTCGAGGACTATCTGAGCGGGCTATTCGTCGTGCGCTTGCTATCTCGGCTGGTCCCGTAGGCAGTGTGCCTACCGCATAATGGTATCCGGAAAACTGCCGCGCAAGCCCTATCAAGTCAACGGGGCTTTTTCCTTACCCATGGCGCAGCAGAATCGAAACGTTTGTGCCGCAGGTTCCCACCGTCCGGGTTTTCGATTTTCACCTTGAAGGTGCGTCCCTCCGCCACGCAACGCGTTGTCGGAGAACGTCGAGATCATTGCACAGGCTATCCAGTTTGCCGTCAAGCTCGTGTAGATGCAAGACAAGACGAGCAAGTTCCCCTGGACAGATTACCTTCTCCAGTGCCTTGTGTTGTTGCTGTACTACCCGCAGTTGTGCGATAAGCGGCGCAAGGGATGTGGCAAACTGTGGATTGCGACCATTCAACCAGGCGCAGAATAGCAGAACTTGCAGCAAAGCCGTGGTCCCCGATGAAACGACCGCCAGCAATTCAGTCGCCACGATTATGATGCGCTTTGTCATCATCTCTTTTCACGTAACCGTAGCGATTTTGCGCAATGCTAAACCTTTTTTCCCGACGGGCCGACCCTCATCAGTTGTGTAGTTGACTACCCCTCCAGCTTGTTTCCGCCGTCGTCGTTCTCGTGGCACGCCTAAGTCCGCAACCTTGTTACTGCTGGTACCCAGCTCGGCGGTTATCAGAGTTAGCCGCTCTCCTCTCGACCGTTGCTACAGATAAAGTTCAGATTTTTCGAAGCGAACGCTTACGATCTCCCCACTTCGGGTGTCGCGATCACTGAACGAAGTTCGGGGAGTCGACAAAATTCAGTGGAAGGTTATCTGGATCACCTGGAGCGTATCCGAGTCGAAGTTTGTCAGATACAACGTCGTGCCATCCTGGCCCAGGGTGATTTCACGTGGAAAGTTTCCAATAGCTATCGTCGCGACAACATTGGCCGACGAGGGGGACGACACGCCCAAAATCGTCGCATTCGCCATCCCGGTCTGGAACCGGTTTGAGTTTGCGACTGCCAGCAATTGGTCATTGTGGAACAGCCGCACTCCCACTGGAGCAGTCCCTCCTGTCGACGCGAACCCGAGTAGCGCATTGTCTGGATCCGACTCAAGTTCAGCGGTATTGAACGCCAGCACCCGGTCGTCGCCCCGCACGGCCACCCACAACGTCGTCGCGTCTGCTCTCTCCGACATTCGCACCGGTGAGCAACCCGCGTCCACCGTCGCCAAAATCGCTCCCGCATTGGGCGCCACTTCGGCTTTGCTTACGTCGATTACCGTGAGCAAGCCATTGAGACTGCTCACACCACCCTGCACGCACCCGTATTTCGACAGGATCGGATTATTACCACCTGCCGCCACCGTCCCATTCGCGGCGACTTCGGAAGTCACATACAGACGCGAGCCGTCCGGCGAAAGCGTCATGCCGGCAATGGCATTTCCACCTGTGGCAATCTGTCCAATCAGTGTTGTGCCAGACGTGAAATTCCCTGCATTGTCCCGCTGAATAGTCACCCACGCCTATGTTTCCGTTCGTTCCAGCCCCGGGCGCCATCCCGCTCTCGTTCGCCACAAACGCAAACGCGCCGTCAGGTGTCACCGCAACTGCAATCGTTCCAGCGTCGTTCGCGGAAATTGACCCCTGTCCGACGACGAAACCGGTCGCTTTGCAACCAAGCAGATCCGTTGCGTGATAGAAGATTGCGCCCGAAAAGCCGATCCCCCCTCCGAGGTCCGTCCCATTTGGGAAAAAACTCAGGTCCGCGAAGGCGGTGTTCGACCCCAGAAGCGCAGCTGGGAGAGAATTCACGCAGGAAGATCGCAGGGTGCCGCTAGTCGGCAAAAATAGCTGCACGCCAGTAGCTGAGCCTACGCTGCCGTCCGCAGTAACCGAAACGAAGACAGTACCGTCACTCGAAACAGCCGCTTCAAAGGGCTTGCCTGCCGTAGCAACAAGAGTCGAAGTTGCGGTAAATCCAGGTGTCATGACGGGAGGAGGCGTCATCATCCTGGCGCTACCACATCCTCCGCACACTAGAAGCAACCCTGGCAAGGAACGGTCGATTAGGATTGTGCGCCAGTGAGTGGTTCGCCTCGTAGCGCCCTCCCTCGCCTTTGTGGGTCAAGAACTATGAATACCTTACGTGCAATAACCAACGAAAATGCAGGGGGCCGAAGGAGGTGGATAATGTCCTGCAAAACCTAGTTTACCGCCCTTTCTCCAAGCAGTCTTTGAAGCGACTCAATCAGGTCGCTGTCAGCATCGCCTTGCTCAATTTGAGCAATCTGCGGCTCGAATTCTTCGACAATGGCACGATACTCAGCGGTTTGACGCAGCTGCTCCAGATTGTCCAGCCAATCGACCGGGGCCTGCTCATGCGCAGCGTTAGAATCTAAGATGGCTCTCAAAGCGAGATTCTCTGCGATTAGCTTCATGTGTTCACGAAGGAAAGCAGCAAGAGCGCGTCTCTGTTCAGGTGTCATCTCAGGCATTGATTGGATTCCTTGCGAGTCGCGCAAAGAGACTTAACCGAAAGGAGCCTGATGTCAAGGAGACGAGTTCTGGGGTTCTGGGGTGGACAGAACCACTTGGCGGACCAAGACAGCTTCACGACTCCGACGCTGACCCGCCACAGTTCCCGCTGCAGTCGGTAAGATGCCCTGCCTGTAAGTAAGCGGCCTGAGAGATTCGAACTCCCGACCTAGCCGTTACTGGCGCCTTTTGAGAACGGCACCGCAATTCGCAAGATAACAGCTAAAAGTACTATCCTTCTAAGAACGCAAGTACTCTTTCCAGAAACGGTCCTCGCTGCAATCCTAATGACAAGTTCGCGTGGAAGGAAAACATGCACACATTGTTTACGGTGGCCGGAACGACCGGAGCATGCGTGTTAGTTTATTTTGGGTTTCGAGTTGTCGCCACCCTTCCCGATGTTTTGCGGCGCTGGCGGTCCGGAGATCGGGAAGTCTGATCGGGTCGCGGGAAAGAGCGCTGCAGTGATCTGCAGCCTGAATCGGAACGTCGAGGCTGAGTGAGCTTTGTCAGGTCGGCATATCCGTTGGCCCTCAGAATCGTCTCTCGTTTCGCTTCTAGGTCAACCTCTTGACCATCGAGTATAGGGCCGGGCCCCGCTATTCAGCCATCCCCTTTAACCACGAGCTTAGTTCTCCAGGAATTTGAACTTGGCACCCTGTCGGTGGCCGGACTGGCCCAGTGTAGTATTTCGCTGACAGGGTAGGCCGGGCGGAACCTCCACTTTCGGTTCAGCGCGGAAGGCAAAGTCTTCAAAAAACAGACATGGATGATAAATCGGAATGGTGGCGAACTTGCGCAGTAAGCAGGTGGCGGCATGGAGGATTTTCCATTGAAATCGACCGCCAAGTTCGCGTTGTTTTGCGCCATGTTGACCATGGTCGCTGCGATTCTCGGCGGCGTGTCCCTTGGGATTCGAGGACTATCGCCGGCCGGATTCTCATTTCGGGTCTGGTTCTCGCGGTCCCCGTTTTCTTGGGGCCGTATCATCAGCGGTGCTCATCTTGTTCCTCCTGTTTGCATACAGAGTGTCTGTCGCGAGCCGCGCAGCTCTCCTCTGATCACGGTCTGCCCCTTCGCAACGCCTTAGGGATATGCGCTGCTTGTCTGCAGCCTTACCGGCCGCGTCAGCGGCCCGTAAGGCGGTCCCGAGTTGCACAGCGAGGCAAAATGGACCTAATGACTAGTTCCGAGTCTAACCCGTCCTGCCCGACTCCGCACAAGTGTGTCTCGCCTCGGCGAGGCTAAATCATTCAAATCGTACAACTTCCGGCCCCGTAGGGCTCCTCCTCGTCCCGCCCCATTCCACCCGGACGTTTTTTCCCGCCTCACCAAACCTTTTTCACTTTTTGACGTATTCATCTCTAGCGAGCGGCACGGTTTGTCCCCTCGCGTCCCTAAAACAAACACTAAGGCCAGAAATGAGCGAAACGACCCGAAAGAGTTCACTAATTGAATCACTCGATTCCGCTTGGCGTCACCTGAAATACTCTCTCCGAACCCTCGGCCGTGCTCCCGGCTTCACGGCCATCGCCATCCTTACTCTCGCCCTCGGCATCGGCGCCAACACCGCGATCTTCACTCTCCTCGACCAAATCCTCCTCCGCCTTCTCCCCGTCAAAAATCCCAGCGAACTCGTCCTCCTCACCATGCGCGGCCGCCATTACGGCAGCAACTGGGGCGGCAACGCCATCTCCCATCCCATGTTCCGCGATTTTGCCGCTCATAGCGACGTCTTCACCGACATGTTTTGCCGCTTCCCATACTCCGGGAGCCTCTCCTTTAATGGGCAGGCCGAGCGTGTGGACTTCGAGCTTGTTTCCGGCACCTATTTCTCTACTCTCGGCGTCAATCCCTATCTGGGCCGCGTCTTCACAATAGAAGATGACCGCGTTCCCAACGGCCACCCCTACATTGTCCTGAATTATGCGTATTGGGCTTCTCGCTTCTCCCGCGACCCCGCCATCCTCGGCAAAACCCTCATTCTGAATAACTATCCAATGACCGTTGTTGGCGTCCTCCAGCCAGGCTTCGACGGCGTGGAACTTGGCCGCTCTCCAAAACTTTTCGTCCCGATCATGATGGCAAAATCGATGCTTGTAGGCGTGACGGACGACATGCTCACCGAGCGGCGCAATCGCTGGGTCAACGCCTTCGGCCGTCTGAAGCCCGGCATCAGGCGCGAGAAGGCTAAAGCCGCTCTCCAGCCCTTCATGCACTCCATCCTCGAGATGGAAGTCAAGGAAAAAGCCTTCACCCACGCCTCGCCTTACGATCGCGAGCAGTTCCTGAAATGCTCCATCGACGTCCTGCCAGGTTCGCAAGGCAGATCCTACGCACGCCAGACGCTGTCCACGCCTTTGTGGGTCTTGATGGCAACGACCGGCTTGGTTCTTCTCATCGCCTGCGCGAATCTCGCCAATCTTCTTCTCGTCCGCGGCGGCGGCAGGAAAAAAGAAATCGCCATTCGCCTGGCCATGGGCGCCACCCGCGGCCGCATCATTTTTCAGCTGCTCGTGGAAAGCCTTTCTCTCTCGGCGCTCGGCGCCGCCGCTGGCCTTGTCCTCGCCTATTGGGCCGACAAAGCCCTCATGGCTGTTTATCTGCCCTCCGATTCCAACGGCTTGCTTGTCTCCACTACGCCCGATGTGCGCATCCTGCTCTTCACTCTCGTCGTCACGATCTTGACCGGGATTTTCTTCGGCCTCATGCCCGCTCTGCAGACGACCAAGCCAGACGTTGCCAACACGCTTAAGGATCAGGCCGCGTCGGTTCTTGGCGGGGGCCACGGCGGTCTCCGCAAGTCTCTCGTCGTCGTCCAAGTCACGCTCTCTTTGCTCCTAGTAATCGGCGCCGGCCTCTTCGCCCGCAGCCTCGGTAATTTGCGCAATCTTGGTCCAGGGTTCCCCGCCGAGAATCTAGTAGGCTTCGAGATTGACCCGTCGTATAGCGGCTACAGTGTCGATCGGCTGAAGGTTTTCTACCCTCAATTGTTGGACGCTCTTGCTTCCATCCCCGGCGTTCGGTCTACAGGACTCGCCTCCCAGCGCATTCTGGAAGACGACGAATGGGACAGCAGCATGACGGTGGAAGGCTTCACTCCCCCTACTCCCGACGCTCATCCCGAACCCTTTATGAATGAAATCAGTCCGAACTACTTCGCCACTCTTGGCGTTCCTATCCTCGCTGGCCGCGATTTTCGTCCGACGGACAACCACGAAATCAAGCACCGTCCCGATGCTCCCGCGGATCGGGGCTGGGAGCCCGCAACCGTCATGATCAATGAAACGTTCGCGAAAAAATACTTTGTCGGCCGAAATCCTGTCGGCTTTCACATTGGCTTCGGCTCCGACCCCGGCACACCCACCGATATGGAAATCATCGGCGTGGTTAAGGACATCAAATACACCAACCTGCGCGACGAAATTCCTCCGCAGGCCTATCTTCCGTACCTCGGAAGCCGCTACGTCGGCGGCATGGTGATCTACGTCCGCACCGTCGGGGATCCGGACCAGCTCATGGCCGGCATTCGTTCCAAAGTGCGCGACCTCGATTCCAACCTGCCTGTCTTCTACCTGCGTACAGAAGAGACGCAGATCTCCAATTCGCTCTCCGCGGCGCGCATGGTAGCGAGTCTCTCCGCGGTCTTTGGCTTTCTCGCAACGCTTCTCGCCGTCATCGGCCTGTACGGCGTTATGGCCTATACCGTCGCGAAGCGCACGCGCGAAGTCGGCATACGCATGGCCCTCGGCGCTACGCAAGGCAATGTCATCTGGATGGTGATGCGCGAGGTTCTCTTGCTCATCGCCGTCGGCGTCGGCCTTGCCCTTCCCGCGTCTCTGGCGCTCACTAAACTCGTCCAGAGCCAGCTCTTCGGCCTCACGCCGCACGACCCTGCAACTCTGGCCCTCGCTACCACCGCGTTGGCCCTCGTTGCGTGCGCGGCTGGATACGTACCCGCCTGCCGCGCCAGTCGCCTTGATCCCGTCAAAGCTCTCCGATATGAGTGAGGATCTGTCGCGTGTCCTGAGTTGCTCTGCGGGACTTCCTGCCCAGTCACCGCTAACCCACGGGCGCGAAGTGCCGGCCCAGCGCACCCCAGCACGCCTCACGCGACCCACAATAAGTCTTGTATTGACGGTGCCAGTCGAAGGGCAAGAGGCTTGGAAGGCCGCGTGTAACGGTGGATGCTGCTCGAATTGCCACTCAACGGGCTTGCGGACTGTCGTGGCTGAAGATTGCCGCTGAACTGGGTGTGAGTGTCGGAACGGCGTACGGGTCACTCATAGGCTTTCAAAAAATCCACCCCAAACGGGTCCCCAGAAGCGACTGACTCTAAAGGGTGCCTGCTGAAGCCTCTCGTCTTTCAAGAATCACCTATTTTTTGAAAGCGGACATGCCCGATGGGCGTGGACCTATCGGGACCAATGGCTCGACTAAGAAAGAGAACCCCCTTGTTGTCACTGAAGGCCACTGTTCTGCACCACGTACTTTTGTCGTTCAAACGAACTTGTGCGGTTTTTGAGGGCTTGGGAGAGTCTGCCCTGGCATGCGGATTCCGGATAAGAATTTCCAGCGTGGCCGGTTTCTTGTTTTTAGGTGGGGCGCGACGGTCGATCGGAAACAATTTCTCGCGGGGCAGCTCAAGCTCTCGCCAGGGGCCCAGGGGCGCCCGGTTCTTCAACATTCAGCCCAAACACCGCTTTTATTCCTGACTGCGATGGTCGGTCTTGTCTTGCTGATTGCTTGCGCCAATCTCGCTTGCCTTCTCTTCGCACGAGGGGAGTCGCGCCAGCACGAAATTGCCGCGCGCTTGGCCTTGCGTGCGAGCCGCGGGCGGGTCATTCGGCAACTCTTGACCGAAAGCGGGCTCCTAGCCGTCGCAGGCGGCGCTACTGGATTGTTCCTTGGCTGGGCTGCGCTGACAGGTCTGATAACCATGATGCCTCCCAATCCGAGCACGTCGGGGCTCAATGCCAGCCTTGATCTCCGCTTCCTAGCGGTTACTGCGGCTGCGGCGATATTGAGCGGGGTTTTGTGCGGCATGTTTCCCGCCGTTCGCGCCTCGCGCGAGAGCTCGCACTCCGCGTTCAAAGATCAGGGAGCAAATGCCACCGGGCGAGTGGGTAGCGTTCGCTTGCGGAAATCGTTGATCGTCGCTCAAGTAGGCCGGGCTAGGAGGCTCTCTGCCTGTACGCGCGGCTTTGAGCGGGGGAAGTCCCAATGCTCGCAGGCGACGATCGAGCAGGCGCTGATCGATGTAAACGTCGTGGGTTATCAATTGCCGAAAACAGGCACGAAGGTCAATCAAATAGCCACGGGCGTAGAAGGTTTCAAGCAGCCCGACGCTGCCCCCAATCGGGAGGCTTAGTCGTCGCCAGGTTGCGCAACGAAACGAGTGCGTGGCCTTGCTAGCCGACGAGAAGTAAAGGATAATTGAAAGGTAAGGAACGCCTAGGAAAGTAAGGACCACACGATGCTCCATTCTACCGTAACGAGTAAGGGACAGACGACCATTCCGGGAAAAATTCGCAAGGCGTTGCGAATCAAGCCTGGCGACAAGCTAGAGTACGTTCTGGAAGGGGACCACATCACCGTGCGCGTGCATCTGGGCACACGGTCACTCAAGGGTGTGCTCGCCAGCAAGAAGGGTAACGGGATGTCCTTTGCCCAAATCCGCGAGGCCGCAGTGAAGGCAGCCCGTGGTCGCGAGGGCATTCGGTGAGCAAACGAAGGCTTGTCGACACCAATCTGATCGTTCGCTATCTGGTACAAGACCATGAAAAGCATGCGAAGGCCGCGGGAAAGCTGTTCGATGCATGCGATCGCGGCGGCGTGGTGATTGTGGTGTTGCCAGCTGTTCTGGCCGAGTGCGTGTTTGTGCTGGAGTCTTTCTACGAGCATCCACGTGGAGATATCGCGTCGGCGCTAGGTAGACTCATTTCCAGCCCAGGTGTTGAAATTGATGGTGCGTCAATTCACCTGGATGCCTTGGATCGCTATCGAAAAACAAGGGTCCATTTCGTGGACTGCCTGATCGCCGCGACTGCGGCGACCGAAAACATGCCGGTAGCCTCGTTCGATCAGGACTTTCGAAAGTTCAACGACGTCCGCGTAGAAATCCAATAGCTTCGTGCCTGACTCGCCCCCGTCCCCATGTACCTTGCGTGTACCTGACTTAGGCTAATTTAGTGTATTTGGCATTTTCCAAGTTTAGTCGAATCAACAACTGACGTGCCGTCAAGCTCGTTTTTAGTTCGATCCCCACCGACACCTACCAATCATCCTATTTGCTGAGAATGACTTAGGAATTTCGCGAGACGGTCGGATGTTCAACCGCGCCATTCGAGGGCAGTGCTGGTTGCCGAAGTACCTTACCTTAGCTCGGAGAACGATCCACACATTATAAAAGGGCGCGCCTTTTATAACGTGTCGGTTCCACCAGTACGAGCATGACCCGATTACCCGACTATCGGGACTTGGCCGCATTCGGCTAATTTTCGGTATGGTACTTTTGACAGTGGCCGGTGACTTGTTCCGCGCTTAGTATCCTCGCCCAGCGCAGCTAATCTGGAGTCCGTCCATAGTCCGCAGCGCTAGCCTGAGTCTCTGGCTTCCCGAAAGGCCACAACCACATGAAGAACATTGAAAAAGTGCGGAAAGTTCGTGGTTTGCTTCTATTCAGCATGGTAGTTCCGATGTTCCTGCTGACAGCAGCAACTTCTCATGCCCAGCAGACCACGGGTGTGCCATGTTCTCCCAGTGCCACCACAACCGTCGACGGTAAGTATGTGCCGTCCCCGCCGTCGGACTTCGGCGGGGTCATCAACCTCAGCGCCACTGATTCCAAGCCCTGCTGGCCCGCGAAGGTCGTGCCGCCCAAGGGAGCACCAAACATCCTGCTAATTATGACTGATGATCAGGGCTACGGCATCACCAGCACCTTTGGCGGCGTCATCCCGACGCCGGCAATGGATCGCCTGGCGAAGGCGGGCTTGCGTTACACACAGTTCCATTCCACCGCGCTCTGTTCGCCTACGCGTGCGGCGCTCATCACCGGCCGCAACCACCACTCGGTGGGCTTTGGCGTGATCGCGGAACAGGCCACCGGCTATCCCGGCTATGACAGCATCATCGAAAAGAACAGCGCCACCATCGGTGAGATCCTAAAGGAGAACGGTTACGCGACCTCGTGGTTTGGCAAGAACCATAACACGCCGACTTATCTCTACAGCTTGGCTGGCCCGTTTGACCAGTGGCCCAGCGGGATGGGATTCGAGTACTTCTACGGGTTCATGGGCGGTGAGACCGATCAGTGGACGCCCTATCTTTTCCGCGATCATACCCAGGTCTATCCGTGGCTCGGGAAACCTGGTTACAACCTGACCACCGACATGGCGGACGAGGCGATCAATTACCTGCAAGGGTTGAATGCCGCTGCGCCGGAGAAGCCGTTCTTTCTCTATTACGTGCCTGGCGGCACGCATGCACCGCACCAGCCGACGCCGGAGTGGATCAAGAAGATCAGCGACATGCACCTGTTCGACAAAGGCTGGAACGAACTACGCGAGACGATCTTCGCCAACCAGAGGAAGCTCGGTGTCATTCCGCCGGGAACCCAGCTCACCCCCTGGCCGGACAGCCTGCCTAAATGGGACACTCTCAATGCCAACCAGAAGAAGTTGTTTACCCGCCAGGCGGACGTTTTCGCCGCCTATGTCGCTTACACCGACCACGAGATTGGCCGCGTCATTCAGACGGTTGAGGACATGGGCAAGCTGGACAACACGCTGATCATTTATATCAGCGGCGACAACGGCACCAGCGCCGAAGGTTCCACGGTCGGCACGCCATTCGACCTCGCCGCGATTCAAGCCGTCGATATTCCCGTCGAGACCCAATTGAAATTCTACGATGTTTGGGGCTCGGCGCTTACCACCCCGCACATGTCGGTGGCGTGGTCGTGGGCCTTCGACACGCCGTTCAAATGGACCAAGCAGGTGGCGTCCTTCTTCGGCGGCACCCGGCAGGGCATGGTTATCTCGTGGCCCGGCCACATCAAGGATGTGGGCGGCATCCGCACGCAGTTCCACCACATGATTGACATCGTGCCGACCATCCTCGACGTCACGGGGATCCCGGCGCCGGTGATGGTCAACGGCATTGCCCAGAAACCGATCGAAGGCGTCAGCATGGCTTACACATTCGACGCGGCGAACGCGAAAGCAGCGTCGAAGCGCGAAACGCAATACTTTGAGATGTTCGGCAACCGCGCCATCTATCACGATGGCTGGATCGCGGCCACGCCGCCTCCGCAACCCCCGTGGCTTATGGGCACGGCCAAAATGCCCGAGGTGCTCAACGGCTACAAATGGGAACTCTACAACATCGCCGAAGACTACTCGGAGAATAACAATCTCGCGGCCAGGTTTCCCGACAAGCAGAAGGAACTGCAGGAACTCTTCCTGGTGGAGGCGCAGAAATACCAGGTGTTCCCGCTGGATAATTCTATCCTCGAGCGCATACTTGCCCCGCGACCGAGCGCGACCGCTGGCCGGACCGAGTTCACCTATTCGGGTGAAATGTCCGGGCTGCCCGACGGCAGCGCACCCAACATCCTCGGCAAGTCCTACTCCATCACTGCGGACGTGGAAATCCCGCCGGGCGGTGCCGAGGGGATGCTCAACACGCTCGGAGGGCGCTTCGGTGGCTACGGCCTCTACCTGCTCAAGGGCAGGCCCGTCTTCTCCTACAACCTTCTCGCCGTGGAACACTTCCGATGGGAAAGCTCGGAGGCGCTCCCGCCCGGCAAACACACTATTTTGTTCGACTTCAAATACGACGGTCCCGGCTTCGGCAAGGGCGGCACCGGCGTCCTGTCGGTGGACGGCAAGGAAGTCGCCCGCAAGACGGTCCCGCACACCATCCCGGTCCTCATGACGATCGACGAGTCCTTCGACGTTGGGATGGATACTCGAACAGGGGTCGACGACAACGACTACCAGCCCCCGTTCCGCTTCACCGGCAAGCTGGTCAAGCTGACAGTGAACTTGAAACCGGCACCGATGAGCGCCGAAGACCAGAAGGGATGGGACGAAGCAGTCAGGCGGGTCAGCCTCGCTGCAGAATAATTGGATCGTCGTCGGGAACGGACGCGAAGAACCGTCACCTGAAAAACGTTACCGGACTCTGCGAGCCTAGTTATTCAATTCGAAAAATCAGTATTAGGAGGAAAAACAAGGAAAAACACGAAGAACTCCATTTTGCTGGGTGGAATGATTGTTGGTGCTGGATTGCTTACACTTTGCTTGGCGCAATCGCAGACCACAACAGGAACGGCACCGAAGGTCAAGGTCGGACAAGCCGTCGCGGCAAAGGCAAATTCACCCGCCCCCGGCGCGACGGCAAAGAACCAAAGCCAAAAGTCCAGTATTAGCAAAGGCACAACGTCTGTGAAGTTGTCCGCGCCAGCCTCATTTTGGACCGAGCAGGTGGACATCGACGATGATGGCACCGTCGAAGACAACCAATTCTCGTGGGATGCCCAGCGCGGCGTGCTCTACACCTACCGCGAAGATGATTTCAGCCGTGCCAACGGCAACCCCGAAACCGGAAAGATCCTCATGGCCATTTATGCCAAGGGCAACAAAGCCGGAAAACCCGTGGGGTCCGGG
>Ga0307475_10001967_pt1 | contig 12256 bp, 9 predicted proteins | sample atmos_gasesECM1C_FD_203317 | JGI IMG/M metagenome (GOLD analysis project Ga0307475, IMG submission 203317) | Hardwood forest soil microbial communities from Morgan-Monroe State Forest, Indiana, United States - atmos_gasesECM1C_515 | ecosystem: Environmental > Terrestrial > Soil > Temperate... | reverse complement strand
GACCGACGATGTATCTCGACATTGGTACCGATTGGCTTGGCTGGGACACCGACCCGACACTCCCTCCTGTACATCAAGAATGAGGGCGGTGTTGGAAACCTCTGGAGGCAGCCGATTGCGAGAGGTACGCCGGAGCAGATCACCCACTTCAGCAGCGACTCGATCTTTGGTTTCGATGTGTCACGGGACGGCAAGTCGCTGGTGATGAATCGGGGACGGTTAACCTCGAACGTGGTGCTGATCCGCGATGTCAGGTGACGCGGGTGGCCAGAAGGTATACCCGTGGGCCTTTCAAGGTCGAGGCGAAACAGGGGGCGAAAGGCCGCCAAAAATAGGGTCTAGGAACGACCCATTCCGGGCCACCGGGGCTAGAGCCGATTTCCGGCTGAATTCGCCTGCCTGCTTGCGGTGTGTGACTGTAGGGAGGCGTTTTTTCACCCTCGATCCGGTCAACGAGTGATATGGCGATGTTACAACAATTGACCGCCGCGCAGCTCTATTCCGATTTCGGCGGTTCAGGTCTCCAATTCGCGATTACAAAGAGCGGCGAGATGGCTGGGCCGAGGGGTTCATTCACGAGAAAGCGTTTGCCATTCACCACATCGTATTCTGCTCCCTCAGGGAGCCGGAACAAGGCAGCGGGCCTGCCGAAGCGATGCTGCTTGAGGTCAATCACTGGAACAGAAACGATGTGCCAGTCATTGGTTCGATAGAAAAGTTCCTTACCATCGCGGCTCCATCGAGGATCGTGACCGCCTCCGAAGGAAACTTGTACACTTCCCACGCTATTCGGCGCGAAGGGCCGCACCACAATTTCGACGGAACCAGACTCGTTCGACGGCGCCGCCACCCAGCCGCCGTCCGGCGACAATCTCGGCAGTTCGTCTTCTGCCATAGGTCCGATTAAGAACGGCTTTCCGCCCGTGAGTGATTGCCCATAACTCGTCTGTGTGCCATTGTCGCTCTCGTACTGATACAAGATCGAATTGCCCTCGAGGGATATATCACTAATAACTTTCGAGCCGTCCAACCCAGTCTGGAGCAACTGCCCATTATCGCCGCTCGCTGTGTTCTTGATGAACATCTCGAGGTGCGTGTCGAGAAGCACGGAGTACACGATTCGGTCACCGCTTGGCATCCAGATCGCCGACCCGCCTCCAGGACGATCGTAAAAGCTCTCTCGCCTCCTTGTCCCATTTTCCAAATCCAGCGACCAGACATCTCCCCCGTGCGTTCTAGGACTAAACAAGCTCACGAGAACGTGGGTTTCCTGTGCGTCTAGACGAGGCGTAGCGGCATATTCCGGTTTCCCAAGCGTTTTTAGTACCCGTCCCGATCGGTCATACCAGCGCAACAGCATTGGTGGCACAAACTGTTCTTCCGCTGCGATAAAACCATCTCTGGATACATCAAAGGCAGCAAAGCCGAACGCCGCGTAAAACTGTAATTGATTGGGGTAGGTCAGAAACGGTTCGCCGCTGATATGCTGCGATTTGGCGTCAAACTTCTGCGCCATCAGGTACCCGTCCCGGCTGAAAAGGATGTAACCACTGTTGACGTATTTTGGATCACTGCCATTCCGGACCAACACTCGCGTCGTCGCGTCGTTCAATGAACCGAGCTGCACCTCGTGGTGTTTGTCTTTGTGGATGGCGGCGAATAGGAAGTGAATACCGTCGGGAAGAAAATGAGGATACCCATACTTGATATCCGATGCAGGAACCTCGGAGGGCGACTTGTCACGTGGAGTGCAGTTGTCCGGAGACACGCTGATGATCTTTGTCGGCGGTGCTGTCGATGCGAGGATCGTACCGTCACCGTTGATCGTGCTGGGAAATGCGTCGAACTTGTCGCACATGACCTCATTGGCGCCGCCAGCGGTCGAAAATCGCATGAGCTTTCGGTTTACAGTCGCGACTACACTTTTGCTATCCGGTGCCCACGTAAACCAGTAGTAATCTCCAGTGCTCTCGCTCCCCTCCAACAGTCGCGGAGTCAGGGACTTTAGGACACGCACCCATAACGAATTCTTTCCTTTACCATCGCTGACAGCGTAGGCGATTTGGGATCCGTCTGGTGAAAGTGCCATAGTTCCATCGGGAACTGGCGTGTACCCCGACGGAAGCTCCAAAGTAAACATGATCTTCGGCTGGGACTGCGATGGCGGCGCGACAAGGCGCATTACGGACATCGTCACCGCAACCAGCAGCAGAACTATTGCACTGGCCCACGCGATCCGCTCCCGGGTGATGCGGCGCTGACCTTTGACTCGTGGGACTCCCGCCTGCGATCCTGCCTCCCTTATCCACTCCAGTTGCAGACGAACATCGTGGGCAGTCTGCCAGCGTTCATCCGGGTCTTTAGCCAAACAGGTTTGCACCACGCGATCGAACGCAGGTGGGGACAACGGCTGGAGGGCGCCGATTGGCGCAGGTTGGGAGCTCATGATGGCCGCGATGAGGCTGGCTCGCGAAGCACCGCCGAATGCGGAGCGCCCGGTGCACATTTCATAAAGCACAGCGCCCATGGCAAATATGTCGGTGCGGCTGTTGATCTCCTTGCCTTCCAGTTGCTCTGGCGCCATGTACCTAAATGTGCCGACAATGATCCCTTCTTCGGTTAGCGATTTCGACAGTGTGGCTGCATCCGCTGTCGCAGCTGAGGCCAGCGCGGCAGTGGGTTTCGCCAGTCCGAAGTCGAGCAACTTTGTACCGGTCTTACTCAGCATCACATTGGCTGGTTTGAGATCGCGATGAACAATGCCATTTCGGTGTGCGGTTTCGAGGGCGAGAGCTATATCAGACCCAATTTTCAGCACCTCTGAAATGGGCAGGGGACCATTCGCGAGGCGATCCGCGAGGGTTTTTCCTTCGAGATATTCGAGTACGACGTAGTAGATGCCGCCCTGTTCGCCAATGTCGAAGAGCGCGCAGATGTTTGGGTGTGAAAGCGCGGAGATCGTGCGAGCTTCGCGTTCAAACCGTGCACGGCGTCCCGGATCAGACGCGACCCGCTCGGGGAGAATCTTGATTGCTACAGTCCGGTCCAGGCGTGTATCACGTGCACGGTATACTTCGCCCATGCCCCCGGCGCCCAATTGTCCCAACACCTCATAGGGGCCGAGTTTGGTTCCTGCAGCCAGCGCCATAGGTGCTCAGGATTATAAGCTAGTATTCGTCTGGCCAAGCTTCCTGTTCATGGCGAAAGGAATCTACAACCATGTGACGCACTGCGGCACTTGAGTCTTCACTGTAGCTCGGATGGAGGGCATTTCAGCACTGATCGTTGTCGCAGTTTAGTTATCAGGCGATTTCGCTCATTGAGGGATTTTGAGCGTAATGGCGATATTTCAACAGCCATCCTTCCGAGACAACGCCAACTCCACGCCATTCATTGACTTGCCTGTTTCACAGACGTAGGATTCTGCTCCAGTGATCGGCCAAACCATCTCGCACTACCGCATCATCGAGAAGTTGGGCGGCGGTGGCATGGGTGTGGTCTACAAGGCCGAGGACACACGCCTTCACCGGTTCGTCGCCTTGAAGTTTCTGCCCGACGAGGTCGTGCGCGATCCGCAAGCCCTGGCCCGCTTCCAACGTGAGGCTCAGGCCGCTTCTGCATTGAATCATCCCAACATTTGCACAATCCACGAGATTGACGATCAGCACGGGCAGACCTTCATCGCCATGGAGTTTCTGGACGGTCTTACGCTCAAGCACCGGATTGCGGGCCGTCCGATGGAAACCGAACAGATTCTATCGCTCGCCATTGAGATTGCCGATGCACTCGATGCGGCCCATGCAGAAGGCATCGTCCACCGCGACATCAAGCCGGCCAACATCTTCGTCACCAAGCGCGGGAACGCCAAGATTCTCGATTTTGGATTGGCGAAAATTACTCCGGTGGGGAGCACGGGCGCAGGAGAAGCAGGCGGCATGTCGCAGGCAACTATCGAATCGAGCATCGAACATTTAACAAGCCCCGGCGCGACACTAGGAACGATTTCCTACATGTCGCCGGAACAAGTCCGGGCCAAGGAACTAGACGCACGCACGGACTTGTTCTCTTTCGGTGCCGTCCTCTATGAAATGGCGACTGGGACGTTGGCGTTCCGTGGCGAAAGTACAGGGGTGATCTTCGACTCCATCCTGAACCGGGCACCCGTTCCTCCAGTCCGACTGAGCCCCGATCTCCCAGCCGAATTGGAACGGATCATCACCAAGTGTCTGGAGAAAGATCGGAACCTGCGGTACCAGCACGCTTCGGAGGTTCGTACCGATCTGCAACGTTTGAAGCGCGATGCGGACTCGACACGGATTTCGGCGGCGCAGCTACCAATGCAGCCGGGAAGGCGATCACGTTGGTTTATCCCCGCCGTGGTGTGCATCGCTGCTGTCATGGTACTGGTTTTCCTGATTGGCATACGCTGGAAAAATTCGGGGACGGCTTTGCAGACCACACTTTCCCAAGTGACTTTCGCTGAGGGAGTCGAAGAATATCCGGCGTGGTCCCCTGAGGGGCGAAACCTGCTGTATACAGGCGAGGTCGGTAAGATCCACAAGATCTTTCGGAAAGACCTGGCCTCCCGGCAGGACTCACAGTTGACGCATGGTGATTTTGACGAACTCCAACCAACCTGGTCGCCAGACGGAAGACAAGTTGCGTTTGTACGTGCCCATCAGCCCGGCGTGAAGCTGCAGCCCGGCGACGTTTTCGGCGAGTTCCTGGATGGGGATGTGTGGGTGCTCGATCTGGCATCCGGCAAAGAAAGCAAGCTTGTCGATAACGCATTTAATCCGTCGTATTCGCCCGACGGCAAGCGCATCGCGGTAGATGCGTCTTGGGCTGCCCCCCGGCGTATTTGGCTGGTTGATCGCGAAGGTCACAATCCGCAGCAGATCACGACTGATACCAGCGAAGAAGTTGCCCATGTCGAGCCCTCTTGGTCTCCAGACGGGAAGAAGATCGTCTTTCAGAACCTGGTGCGAACGAAGTTCGATATTCGCGTCGTGAACCTGGAATCGAAGCAGATGAATTGGATTACGAACGACCTGTTCCGCAATATACGTCCGGCGTGGTCGCCCTCCGGTAAGTTCATTTATTTCTCATCGGACCGGGGCGGCGGTATCAACATCTGGCGAGCACCCGTCAAGGAAGATGGGACAGTCAGCGGGCCGGTGCAACAGGTAACCACGGGCGCTGGACAGGACGTTGAAGTGGCCGCCTCACCCGACGGCAAGGGCCTCGCTTTTGCCACGCTACACCAGAATGCCGACATCTGGAGGCTTCCAGTCCTTCCCCAAACTGGCTTGACCAGGGGATCACCTGAGGCGGTAGTCAGCACGACCCGAGAAGATAGCCGGGGCGCATGGTCGCCGGACAGTAAGATGGTGGCCTTCAACTCCGACCGTGCGGGCGACATGAATATCTGGCTGCTTTGGCCGGCGGATTCCAAAGCACGCCAGCTTACAACCGGACATGGTGGCGATTTCCAACCGAACTGGTCACCCGATGAAAAAAAGATCGTTTTCTTCTCTTCTCGCTCGGGTACCCCGAACGTTTGGGAAGTAGAAGTCGCCAGCGGGGCATTGAGGCGTTTGACATCGAACTCTGGCATGAACGTCAACCCTTTCTTTTCCCCCGATGGCACACTCATCGCCTACCAATCGGATCTGAGCGGCAGGTTGGAAGTCTGGGTAATGAACGCCGATGGCAGCAACCCGCGTCAATTGACCAATGTCGGCGTGACGGGTCATTTCATGCGCTGGTCAGGCAGAGAGCTAATTTTTCGCTGCCCATGCGGTGGCAAGCCCGCAGTGATGAAAGTGCCTTTCGACGGGGGCGATCCGCAACCGTTTGCTGAAATTATGGGCGGCTCGCACCTGTCCTTTTCACCCGATCATTCCAGGATAATGGACGTTGTGCGCCACAAGGTGCTGTGGGTTTCGCCTGTCAACGCAGGCAAACCGGAGAAGGTCTACGAATTTCCTGACCCCGACGTGAGAATTGACTACCCGGTATGGTCGCCCGATGGGAATTGGGTACTGTTCGACCGCTTTAGACCGCAGGGAGGCGACATCTGGGCTATGAGCGGCGTGGAGTGACTTGAAGGGCTCCGCAGAAGCCGATCCCGACATCCCCTCCTGAAGCAAGCCAAGGCCGAGTACGCGAAGCTGCAATAGCTGAAAACCCTTCCAAGGCGCTTGCTTTTTTGCCGATAACTTACGTAACCAGGCCATTACACGTTTTGACTGGCGGACAACGAGTGATATGGCGATTTTTCATCAACTGACTTGGCTTAATGGCTAAAATGTCGCTGATTGTAAAAGCACAACCCCTTGCCTTTTAGGCGTCTTTCGGAGCGTGGTTAGTGAACAATTCGTGGAGGCAAAGTAGAGGAGAGGTCATGTCTGAACCATGGATTCACGAGCTGAATGATATGCTGCCATCCCGCTGGTTTATTGCTTTCGTCCTCGTTTCTGTACCCGATGAGGGCGGAGGCGCATGGTCGTTAGTCATCACGAGGAATACAGGCGGCGAGCCTGATAGCTCAGAGATGAGCAAGGAATTGCTGGAGAAGCTGAGAAGCATTAAGGGCCAGTTTGTCTATAATAGGCTCCCCGTATTTTACAACGAGCACTGTAAAGGGTGGTTCAGGCTACCCGGGCCCAACCCAGACGATAACGATGCCTTCGCAGCTCTGCTAGACAAACTTTCGAAACCATACCAGCGCTAATGCGGGCCGTGCCCATTTTGAGCTTATAGCATGCCGAGCTCTCCTGCCGGACGTTTCTAGTCGCCTTTCTCCGGGATAATGAGCGTAATCGCGATATTTCAACATTTGACCGCCTTCGGCAAGTGACATATTCTTGGGGCAAGCCGCGAAACCGAATTGTATGGATAGATTACCCATCGGCCCTCCACCCTGGATCATTCTTGGTCCCGTTTTCTTTTGTTGCCCCTATTTGTGCGAATCGGTAGGCGTCCGCCCGATAAGGCTTGGAGTTGAGTCTTTTACTACAACCCCGAGGACTCCCAGCACAGCATTGAAGGTCGTTGGATCGCATTTCATCCAGGGCTACAACCTGAGACTGGCTCGATCTGTTGACAGGTGAAGTGCGTGTGGTTGATCTTGCGCGAAGATGTACGTCACCGTAGGCCAAAAACTGAGCGCCAGGGCGGCGACAAAAAACCTCGCGAGTAGGTGGTTCATTAGAGTTCCCATTTTTTCTCCTTCTGGGTTGTTTTGTGTTCAGGAAATCCTGTTCCGCAAAGGTCGTCCTGCAAAGATCTCCGGCTGACGAATAGGCTTAGAGAGCGGCCCTCGCAGCCGGAGTGCCTAGCGTTTTGCCAACATCACCGGCACGGTCCGGCTGACACGTGCCTCCTGAACCGATTCCCGTGCCAGAGAAGGATCGTAGATCAGGACGATCCCCAGGCTCGGCAGTGACAGAGAATGCACTGTGAGTTGTCCGTCTTTGTCCTTAAGGAGGAGCGCGTTGACTCCCTTCGTCGGTCCGCTGTGGACTCCACTTACTACCCGGGTGCCCCAATTACCGTCAGCCTTGCTGATCAAAGCGAAGGTGGGGAGTCCGGTGGACGGGATGGTAATTGTGTAGTCGCCTGGCTGCAGGACACTTTTGCCCCAGTGGACCTGGTACGACAGGGTGAACCTTCCACGATAGACGGCCAACTCTCCCTGCGCTTGCATCATGCCAACGCAGGACAAGCTGATGACCAGGGTGGCCAACAACATTTTTATTCCCGCAACTGTTTGGTTTGCTCTCATGTTTTTTCTCCTTCTTTGTCTTCGGCCATGTCTGCCTTTGGGCCGCTGACAAGCCGAGAATCCAGGGAGACCGTGCGTACCTCAATAGAAGGGATCTCAAATGAACCTCGTTCCGCAACTCCTTGATAAGCAAAGAGATTGCCAGACCGCTCATTTGTCGGAAGTCGCGGTTACCCTGGCGCCGATGGTAGACTTTGCGCCAGAGTCTCTCGTCATGGCACCGGAATCGAATGCGTGGGCCCGGATTGTGCGTTTTGGCACCTTTGAGGCTGACCTGAACGCAGGTGAACTGCGCAAGGGCGGGGTGAAAATTAAGATTCACGGACAGCCATTCGAAGTTCTGGCCCTTCTGCTGGGACGGCCCGGCGAAGTAGTCCCGCGCGACGAACTTCGCCAGAAACTTTGGCCGAGGGACACGTTTGTCGACTTCGACCACGGAGTGAACACAGCCATCAACCGGTTGCGGGAAGCGCTCGGCGATTCGGCGGAGAACCCCCGCTTCATCGAAACCGTGCCACGTCGTGGGTATCGCTTTATAGCCCCGGTCGAGACCAAAGGCTCAGACCAAGCGGTCGCACATGGCATTCCCGCGAAGCATCCTTTGTCCGAAACCGTGCAGACCGTGGCTCCCGTCCCCGCGCGCATTCATGGAAGGCGCACCAAAGCCTTGGCACTGGGCCTGGCGGTAGTTGTTGCGCTGCTCATTGTGTTTATCTGGACCAGTGTGCACGAACGCCTGCCCGGGCATTCCAGTTCGCTGCGCGTTAACTCTTTGGCAGTTCTTCCGTTGGCGAACCTTTCGGGTGATCCCGGACAGGACTTTTTCGCCGATGGGATGACGGAAGCCTTGATCACAGATCTGGGAAAGATCAGCGCTCTACGAGTGATTTCCAGGACGTCGGTCGTGCAGTACAAGGGCACGAAAAAGCCGCTGCCCGAAATTGCGCGGGAATTGAACGTCGACGGCTTGGTCGAGGGGACTGTGTCGCGCTCGGGCAATCATTTTCGAATCACTGCGAATCTGCTGCAAGCCTCTCCCGAGAAGCACTTGTGGGCCGAAAGCTACGAGAGCGATGTCGGCGATGTACTCGCGTTAGAAGGTCAAGTGGCCCAAGCCATCGCGCGCGAGATCCGAGTCAAACTGACGCCTGAGGAACAAAAGCTGCTGGGTAGCGCTCGTTCAGTGGATCCGCAAGCCCACGATGACTACCTCAGGGGCCGGTATTTCTGCGACAAGGACACGCGAGAGGGTATGGACAAAGGGATCAAATACTTCGAACTGGCCATCAGGGAAGCCCCGTCGGATCCTCTCGGCTACGCTGGCCTCGCCAATTGTTATGCGATCTTGAGCTGGGGAGGCGATATTTTTGGGGGGGATCGTTCACCCGCCGAGATGATGCCCAAGGCTAGAGACGCAGCCTCCCAGGCGTTACGACTCGATGAGAATTTGGCTGAGGCTCACAGCTCGCTTGCGTGCGTTGAGATGATTCTCAATTGGAACTGGGCTGGCGCGGAACGGGAGTTCAAACGTGCGATTGAGCTCAACCCCAGCTACTCTCCAGCTCATACATGGTATGCGCATTATTTAGCTGACATGGGTCGGTCTGAGGAGTCCGTGGCAGAGGCAAAACGAGCGCTGGAGCTCGATCCCTTCTCCGTATTCACCATGGACTTCAGCGAATGGGCATTTTACCTTGACCGGCATTATGACTTGGCGATGGAACAATTCGAGAAAACTTCCGAACTCGCACCGGAAGACCCCTGGTCGCACTACGATCTCGGCCAAATTTATGAGGTGACGGGCCGACATCGGGAAGCCATCGAGGAATACACCAAGGCGCAGGAAATATTCGGGCTGAGCCAGAACAGACTCGCAGAACTGCGAACGGCGTATCAGCAGTTCGGTGAGAAGGAATACTGGCGGAAGACGTTGGAGTTCTGTCAGGAGGCCTCAAAGCTGCGGCGCAAATTTGCCACCCCTTCAGGGTATGGTTTCTGCGATTACGTTAAATACTTAGATGTGGCGCTTTTGCACGTTCGTTTGGGTGACTTCGATGCTGCCTTCCAATCGCTTCAGACGGCATACACCAAGCATGAGACCGCGCTCATTTACCTCAAGGTCGACCCGCAATGGGATAGTGTTCGTTCGGACCCCCGTTTCCAGAGCCTGCTTCACCGCATAGGTCTGCAAAGCTAGATTGCCAGTCAGGCAAGAAGGTCGATCGGTGCTTCTCCTCTATTATTCAAATGTGAGTCTTGGGTTGGGTAGTTCGAAAAGCGGAAGTAAGCAGTGTCAACTGACGCTATCAAGGCGATTACACTCAAATTCCCTCGCTCGCACACACGAGTGAACCCAGCCCACGAACGCACGCACAACGGGGAGGGGGTAGCCGAATTTTTCCCGATAAGTGCTACCCCGTCAAACGACTCAGGGGTTGAGAAGCGGCCACAGCCGCGATGGCCCCTACTGCGTGAAGCAATCGCCGGCTTCTTGAATCCCCGTGCCGTAAACGTCAACGCTTCCGCCGTTGTTATATATCTTGTTGCCTGTGATCAGGAAATTTGTTCCGGTTGTCCCAGGGTCCGCCCCGATGCCTAGCCCGAGATTGTTGGCAATTTGGTTATTCGTGATGGTGACGTTTGTATTTTGGTTCGCGATTTCGATCCCGTCGGTTTGACCGGTGGCATTGTTCAGGTCGATCTGACCATCGATGATCTGGTTCGAGTAGATCAGCAGGGACGTGTTGTTCAGCATATCTATCTGCCCTCCTGCGCACCCCCCGCCGCACGTGTCAAAAACCGCCACGTATTGATTGTGCTTTAGTGTGTTGTTTTTGATTGTCGCGTTCTGGGTAAAACTCAAGAAGATCCCATTCGATTCGACATCTTGAATGAGGTTGTTTGTTATGGACACGTTACTCGATATCGTGGACTGATCGGACCCGCTCCAGATTCCAAACACAAGGGCATCCTGAATTACGCTGTCTTGGATCGTGATGCCCTGTGAGGCCGCAAAGGCTATTCCATTCTGTTTTGAGTGAAGGACGCTCACTTGCTCGAACAGGATGCTAGAGGAGTTAAGGATGAAGATGGTGGGCTGGCAGGGAAAAACTGTGCCGCCATTCGAGTCGTACGGTGCACATGCAGGATCGGCGGGCCCCTCATCGAATGTTAGGTTCGCAAAAGTAATATCACTCGCTCCTGCAAGATTCAGTATCGAATACGTATAAGTATCCGTTCGCAGGAATCCGGCGGTGATACCGGGTGCCCCAAAAAAAGTGATCGGCCCACGCACGTTCTCAAGGTCCACAAGGCAGGTTTCATTGCCGCTGCAGTAGACCATCGCGGTAAATCTAACGTTGGTTGTTGTGCCGCTGCGGACTGCGGCCACACAAGCGTCAAGTGTGCTCACGTCAGAAACGTCGCATGTGGAACCGGAAGGCGGCACGTAGGGCGCTGGGGCGACGTATCCAATCGTCCCATTCAAAGTGCAATTCTGGATTGCCTCCACCAGGCTCGCAGACTTGGATGAGTCAGCCGCGCAAGTCGCCGTAATCTTGACCGACGCGGGATTGGGCACGGTGCTAGGGGCAGTGTACAAGGCTGCGTCGGCACCTGTCGCTGTGATTGTTCCAACAGTCGAATTCCCGTTCGGCACGCCGTTGACCGCCCAATTGACGGTAGTGTCGGGATGCCCGGCGCTCGTGACTGTAGCAAGGAGCTGGACCATTCCCGCCGGAAAGACTGACGACATGCCTGGGGGATTTGTCGCCAGAGTTACTCCGATTACGGCTGGGGGTGTAGAAGGGGGTGTAGAAGGGGGTGTAGAAGCGGACGAACTGTTTCCGCCGCAGCCTCCCAAAACCATGAGAGAGGGCGCGGAAAGAAGTGCGATGAAGGCAGTGGCATGTGCACAGAAGGAAGAGCATGCGAGGAAGGACACTCGCAGCCCCTGTCTAGCACTGGTTTCTGTCATTGGTGTCCTCCATTCATTGAATGCTCTTAGACTCCGTTGACTATGAACCAGGGATAATTGTTGTGTCGCTTGAAGGTAGACTCCGTCGGAGAGAAGCGGAAAGGAGATCATCTTGAACAATGCCGCAGTCCAAGGGTGTTGCGACAGCGTCTCGTTCCCGCCTCAGCTTGAATCGCCCCAATGATGCTTGCGACGGTAAGACTGTACTCCCGTCTTAACTAACTGCACAAGGGCGGCTCTCGGCCTGGAAAAACTTTGTCCACGGCAAGGCGACTCCGGCGAATGGTCCAGTTATGCGTTTCTCACGCGGATTGTTGTAATCAGGCCATTTCACGTTTTGACCGCTGGTCGATGAGCGTAATGGCGATTTATCGTCAACCACGAGCCAAAGGTTCACCAAAACGGTGGGTTTCTGTAATTCCGCCCCGGTTGAGTTTCTGGAGCAGAGCTCCTATTCTTCTCTGGAGTCAAGATTAAATGTGGAGTCTTCG
>Ga0307475_10001966_pt1 | contig 12257 bp, 15 predicted proteins | sample atmos_gasesECM1C_FD_203317 | JGI IMG/M metagenome (GOLD analysis project Ga0307475, IMG submission 203317) | Hardwood forest soil microbial communities from Morgan-Monroe State Forest, Indiana, United States - atmos_gasesECM1C_515 | ecosystem: Environmental > Terrestrial > Soil > Temperate... | reverse complement strand
GCGCCGTCGCCGCCGGCATCGGCGGGCGGCGATCCATCGCTGGCGCCTGCGGCCCCGCCGGTCCCGCCGGACGCGACCTCGATCGCGGCATCGCCCGACGCGGGCGCGCCTGCCTGTCCACCGGTGCCCGGCGCGCCGCCGCTGCCGGGCGCACCGCCGCTGGCGCTGGCGCCTCCCCCGCTGCCGCTGGCGGGGCCCGGACCGACACTCGAACCGTTGCTTGTGCAGGCCATGCCGAAAACAAGGCACAACGCACCCAGGCGAAGGCGAGTCATGAATCGATACTGCCACTGGCCGTCCCGGGCGCCCATCGAGATCTTCGGCGGGTACTCGCGCGCCGCCTCTTGACCGCCGGCGGCGGCGCCCCACGTTGGAGTCGCCGCGATGTCTGAATCAGCTGCGACAGAGATCGGGAGCGCCCAGGCCAACATTCGTGATCGGCAGGGACGGTTGCTCACCGATCGCGAGCTGCCGCTGCCGGCGCTGCTCTGGCGCGAGCTGGGCGTGCCGGCGGCGCTGGCGTTCGTCGCCCGCGATCGCCGCGGGCGCTGGCTCGCGGTCTGCCCCAGCCCGGCCGGCGCCACGAAGCATCCGCTGCCCGGCGACGCCTGGGGCGAGGTGGCGCTGGCCGTTCCGCTGATCGCCGAGCTGGATCCCGACCGGGAGGCGCTGCTGGTCTGGGGCGGGCAGCATCGCGCGGTCGACGATCGCGCCGGCGATCTGGAGGTCTTTCTGGCGCCGCGGGCGATCTGTGACGGCCTGGTCGGTGGCGTGGGCCCGCTGTGGCGCGGCTTCGACGGAGGCGATCAGGCCTGGCGCGCCATCGACAGTTTCATCGCCGAGTTGCGCGCGCGCGCGAGCAGCCGGGATGGTTCGCCGCCTGACTGTGACAGCGAACCCGGTTGATCCGAGCGCCTGGTTTCGCGGTCAGTGCACGCGGTGTTCGCGCCACCACGGAAGGTGTTCAGGCCGTTCCCTCTGGAATGGCAGGAACCCGATCCCCACGGCCAGCCCGAACAGGATGTGTTCGATGATGGGGACAGCCATCGACGAGGCCCGCGGCGCGTGCCCGCCGGTCATCACCAGCGGCAGGACGATGAAGTGCATCACCAGAAAGACGATGATGCCCCACAGCGCGCCCATGGCGATGGTGGCCGGCTTCGACAGGCCGAAGACGACCATCGCGAACAAAATGCCCCACACAATCGACACTCCAAAGTGAATCAGCACGCCGATCATCAATGGGCCGGCGTCGAAGCCGCGCGCCATCGCGCGCGCGTGAAAGAAGGGCGCCGAAGCCCCCTTCAGCACGGGCCAGAGGTTTTGCCCGGCGGAGGCCGCCATCGCCAGCATCACGAGGGCGATGACCGCCCCACCGACGACCCCGGCCGTGACGCCGCCCCCCGTTATCAGCCGGCGTCGCACCGCCGGCGTCACCACCTTGATCACCCCCATCCCCCCTACCTCCCGTCGCAACGATCACTCGTTGATGTTCGCGATTCCTGGATGAGCCCGGCGGGCCCTCTCTCAACGTGCGCTCGCCCGCGCACACCTACAAGGGGCCTTGCCCCGAGGGCGCGCGCGGCTCACATTTCGGGGACGTTGGCGCCGATCAGCGCGGCAGCCGGATGTCGAAGCAAGCGCCGGTGCGCGCGTGCGTCTGGATCTCCAGCTCGCCACCCAGGTCGGCGACGGTGCGGTCCAAGATCCACAGCCCCAGCCCGTTCCCCTGCTGGGCGCGGGCCAGGCGCCACCACGAGTCGCCGACGGTGTCCGCAGCAGCCCCCGGCACCCCGCCGTCGGAGAACAGCACGCGCAGCCAGCGCCGCTGCACGGACAGATCGATGGTGGCCGGCAGGCCGGTGGCGCGCCAGCTGGCGTTGTAAAAAAGATGCGAAAACATCCGCACCAGCGACTCGCGCCGCCAGGGGCCGCGCAGGCAGCCGCCCGCGTCGGCGCGTTTCACGACGATGGCGCAGCGGGCGCGCACCAGCGCATCCCGCTGCAACAGGATGGCGTCGCTGATCGCCTCCTCGACGTCGACCTCGAACGCCGGGGCTGGCGCCGGCCGCGGCCCCGGTGTGTCCTGATCGAGGCGCTCGAGCGCCAGGACGTCCTCGACCAGGCGGGTCGTCTCGGCGGCCAGGCATGCGATGCGATCGAGGACCTGCGCCAACGAATCCACGTCCGCCGCTGGCCCCGAGCTGGCGCCGTCCTGTCTCGAGAGCTCCGCCAGGGATTTGATCGTGCCGAGCGGCGTGAACAGGTTCGCGCAGGCAAAGCGCAAGAGATCGCGAGCCCGCCGGTAATCGCGGCCGCGATGGCCCGGCCCGCCCAGGCCCGGCCGGGCCGCTCCGATTTCGTTCGCCTCAGCGCCCTCGTCCCCAAGCCGCGTCGTCATGCGCCGGTTCCTCCACCATCTCCATCGCCGATGCGAAAAAACTGTACGCAGTTTTATGGCGAGCGCGGCGGGCCCGTCATTACTTCCGATTCTGTAATTCGCGGGCCGCGTCAATCGTGCGGCGGCGGACCGGCCGAGGCGCTAGACCGTTTTTTCCACGCCGTTCGCGGCCTGGTTGGGCGCGACGGTGATCCCTTGCGCGACGGCGAAGCGGATCAGATCGGTCGTGCGACGAACGGAGAGCTTGCGGTTGATGTTGCTGCGATGGGTTTCGACCGTCTTGATGCTGATGCACAGGCGGCGCGCGATCTCTTTGCTGCTCCAGCCTTCCACCACCAGACGGAAGATCTCGCCTTCGCGGCGCGACAGATCGCTGAAGCCCGGCGCGCGCGGCGTCTGCGACGGCTCGGGGATCTGCAACGCGATGGTCGGCGATAAATAACGATCGCCCTTCATCACGGCGGCGATAGCCTCGACCAGCTCGCGAGTCGGACGCGTCTTCAGCACATAGCCGGAAACGCCCGCCTTCATCGCCTCGCTGGCGGCGAAGCTGTCGCGAAAACCGGTCATGATCAGAACACGCGCCTTCAGTTTTGCCTGCCGCACCGCCCGCACCAGCTCGGTGCCGCTGCCGTCTTCCAGGGAAAGATCGGCCAGCACGACGTCCGGCTGGGTTTTTTCCAGGATGGGCAGCGCCGTTCGCAGGCTGCTGGCCATCCCAACAACTTCATACTCCGCAATCGACGCCAAGAGTTCCCTCATGGCGTCCCGCACCATTTCGTGATCATCAACGATCAGGATCTTTGTCATGACTTACCCGCCCCCGTGAGTGAATGTCGGCTTCTTTAATCATGAATCTAAGATAAATCATGAGGTAGCTATTCTTTCGGTAGTAACCCCGATCGTCGATCCTGGCTTTTCCATCCGCGATGGACGATGCGGCCCCGCCGCCTCGCGGGACGGCCCAGCCGCCATTAGCTTGTCGGCATGCCCCGCGGAATCATCTTCGACGTCGATGGAACGCTGGTCGATAGTAACGACGCTCACACGCACGCCTGGGTCGCCGCCTGCCAGGAGATCGGCTTTCCGGTATTGTTTCGCGCCGTGCGGTCGCTGATCGGGATGGGCGGCGACAAGCTGATCCCGGCGCTGCTGGGCATCGATTCACAGAGCCCGGCAGGCCGGCGCCTGGCGGAGCTGCGGCGGGAGATCTTTCTCGGCCGTCACCTGCCCGCCGTGCGACCGTTCGCCGACACGCGCGCGCTGGTACAGGCGTTGCGGGACGACGGCGTGGGCGTGGCCATCGCCAGCTCGGCGAAGGCGGCGGAGCTGGACGCGCTGCTGGATGTCGCCCAGGTGCGGGACCTCGTCTCACACGTGACGTCCGCCGACGACGCCGAGGCATCGAAGCCCGATCCCGACGTGGTGGTGGCGGCGCTGCGGCGTCTGGGCCTGCCGGCCGAGGACGTGCTGATGGTCGGCGACACGCCCTATGATGGCGAGGCGGCGCGCCGGGCGGGCGTCGGCTTCGTCGCCGTCCGGTGCGGTGGCTGGTGGGACGACGCCAGCCTGTCGCCGGCGGCCGCCATCTTCGACAACCCCGCCGACATGCTGGCTAACCGGACGTTCCTGCCCTGGCGCCCGCTCGCCAGCCGGTGACTCGCGATCGCCTCTGCCCGCGCCGCCGGCGTGCTTCGCGGTCAGCGCGCCGCCACGGGGCGAAAACGCTGCACGAACCGCACGATGTCCACGACGTTCTCGCTCTTCACGCGATCCCCGACGGGCCGATAGGCCAGCACGCCCAGCCGGCGCACCCACGTGACGACGCACTCGTTGCCGCCGGGATCGAACCAGTGATCTCCGGCGGCAATGCCGGCCACCGTCGCGCAGCCGCGGCGGTCGCCGGCATTCCCCTGGTTGCCCGCCCTCGTTTCGGCTTCACCCACGCCGTTCCCCTCGCCCATGCCCATGCCCCCGACCCCCAGTCCACCACCCTGCCGCATGTTTTTGTTCCTACCGTTCTTCACGCCAGTCGCCAATACCGACGAACTCGTATTCGACGTCGGGTTCCACGGGCGATTCGATGCCGCGTTCGCCCTGGTCGCTCGCGCGCGAAGGCCGGGCCGGATGCGGGCCACGATGAATGCTGGTGTCCGATTTGACGACCTCGCCGATCTCCATCACCTGCTTGAACCGGCGCAGATCGGCGCGCACCTGCTGGCCCGGCTCCTTGCCGAACAGCTTGGCGATGGCGGCGGTCCACCTTCCGGCCGGCGGCTGGTATCGCAGTGTCACCCGCACCTCCGTGCCGCGATTGCCGGGCGCGGACGCGAACGTCACCGTCCCCTCGTTGCGGGCGTCGGAGGACGCGGCGGACCGCCAGGAGATCATCCGCCCGTCCTGCAGCCCGACGATCTCCGCGTCCCATTCCACCGTGCGCCCGCCCAGCGTGCGCGCGCGCCAGTGCGAGCGCCGGTCATCGAGCGCCCGCACCGATTCCACGTTCTCCATGAAACGAGGCAGGTTCTCCAGATCGCGCCAGAAACGAAAGACGTCGCCGGTGGATCGATTGACGGTGATCGCCGCGGTGACCTCGACGGCGTCGAGGCCGGCGCCGGCCTGCTCGCCCTCGCGCGAGGAGGCGCGCCCGACGCGCAGGCCGGTCATCGCATCGACCACTGCCACGCCGGTGACGATGCCGGCGGCGACGAGCAGGCGCTGCGTGCGGGCGCCACGGGCCCCGGCCGCCGCCCGCAGAAGGCCGAGGTCGATCAGATCGCCCGCCACGCGCGACCACAGCCAGCGGCTGCCGCGCGGCTGCAGCAACAGGCCCACGCCGGCGGCGATCTCGCGCAGTCCAACCGCGCGCAACGTGCGGCGCGGCCGCCGGCCGCCCGGCGCCCCGATGAGGCGCGCCACCGCGCGCGGCGCCGCCAGCTCCGCCAGCCCGAGGCCGATGCTGAACCAGCCGAGCGCCCGCGACGCGCGCGCGGGCGCGCCATTCGACGGTGGCCCCCCTTCCCGCTCGTCACGCCAGAACACCGGCATCGATTCGTCGATGAACGTCGCATCGCCGATCCCCATCTCCAGATCGCCCATGACCTCTCCTTTTCGTCACCGGTTACAGATCAGTTCGCGCGCAGGACCACCTTCTCGCAGCGATCCTCCTTGTTCAGGAACAAGCGATAGCCCTCGGCCGCCTCGGACAGGGGCAAGCGATGCGTGATCACCAGCGACGGATCGATCTCACCGCGCTGGATCCGTTCCAGGAGCATCCTCGTGTATCGCTGCACGTGGCACTGCCCGGCCCGGATGGTGAGGCCGCGGTTCAGCACGGCCCCCATCGGGAACTTATCGACCAGCCCGCCGTAGACGCCGATCACCGAGACGACGCCGCCGTTGCGGCAGGCGCGGATCGCCTGGCACAGCGCGATCGAGCGATCCGACTCCAGCATCAGGGCCTGCTTGGCCCGATCGTAGGCGTAGATGGCCGCAGGGCCGTGCGCCTCCAGGCCGACGGCGTCGATGCAGGCGTCGGGGCCGCGACCGGCTGTCAGGTCCATCAGCGTGTCGTGAACGTCGTCGGTCGCGTAGTTGATGATCTCGGTGGCGCCGCCCTCGACGCGCGCCATCTGCAGCCGGTACGGGAAGCGATCGATGGCGATCACGCGCTCTGCGCCCATGAGGCGCGCGCTGCGCAAGGCGAACTGTCCGACGGGACCGGCGCCCCAGACGGCGACGACCTGCCCCGGTTTGATGTCGCACATCTCGGCGCCCATGTATCCGGTCGGCAGGATGTCCGACAGGAACAGGACCTTCTCGTCGGGTATGCCGTTGGGGATCTTCACCGGCCCGACGTCGGCGAAGGGGACGCGCGCGTACTCGGCCTGCCCGCCAGCGAAACCGCCGAGGAGGTGCGAGTACCCGAACAGCCCGGCGGGCGATCGGCCCCAGAGCTTCTCCGCCAGCAAGGCGTTGGGGTTCGAGTTCTCGCACGCGGCGAAGAGCTGCTGCTGGCACATCGTGCACCGGCCGCAGGCGATGGGGAACGGGACGACGACTCGATCGCCGGCGCGCAGGCTGCGCACCGCAGAGCCGACCTCGACCACCTCGCCCATGAACTCGTGGCCGAGGACGTCGCCCTTCCGCATCGACGGAACGAAGCCGTTGTAAAGATGCAGATCCGATCCGCAGATCGCCGTCGAGGTGACGCGCACGATGGCGTCGCCCGCGTTCAGCAGTCGGGGATCCGGAACGTCCACCACCTCGACCTTCTTCCGTCCCATCCAGCAGGTCGCCTTCATCGCTCTCCTCCTCGTGTCGTGATCGCTGTGGTGGCCGCGCGGGCGGCGCGCGTGTGTCAGGCGCCCGGCTGCGCGTCGCCGTGACCGGCGGTGACCGTGTGGGCGCGGCCGCGCCATTCGTCCAGCGCTGCGATGAACGCCGAGCTGAACGCCTCCAGATCCTCGGGCTTGCGGCTGGTGATCCAGTTGCCGTCGATGACCACCGGCTCGTCGACGACCCGGGCGCCGATCTGCCGCAGGTCGTCCTGGACTGTCGGCCAGGCGGTGAGCACGCGGCCCCTGACCAGGCCGGCGGTGATCAGCAACTGGGGGCCGTGACAGACGGCGGCCACGGGCCGGCGCGTTCGGTCGAACTCGATGACGAATTTGATGAAGCGCGGATCGGCGCGCAGCACGTCGGGCGAGTGGCCGCCCGGGATCAAGAGGCCCGCGAAGCCGTCGGCGCTGGCGTCCGCCACCGACAGCTCGGAGCGGACCTTCTCCTTGCCCTTGTAGCCGGCCAGCTTCTCGTTTCGCTCGCGACCGATGATCACCGGTACGTAACCCGCGGCGCGCAGCCGGTCGGTGGGGATCCGGAGCTCCGCGTCCTCGAAGCCCGGCCCCAGCAGGACGGCGACCTTGCGATCCTCGTGCGCGGGGCGGGCCGTTTCGGGGCGATTCTGATTTGCCGTGTCGTTCTCCATGTCCGGACCTCTCCCTTCTTCCTCGTTCTCCTCGTTCTCGTCGCGGCCAGTTCGTCGATCGCGGTTGCGCTGCCGTCAGACTGACGGGCGCGGCTGCCCGATGGCCTCGCGGCGCGCGCAGATGCGGGCCAGCGTGCCGGTGACGTCCTCGGCCGACACGGGCCGCGAAGGCCCCGCCGAAAGCTGCGTCGCCCGCACGACGTCGGCCAGTGACAGGATGCCGACGAGGCGCCCCTCACCGTCGACGACGGGCAGCCGGCGCACCTGGTTGTCGCGCATGATCTGCTCGGCGGTCGACAGGCTGTCCGAGGCCGTGCAGCTGTAAAGCATTCTGGACATCGCATCGGCGACTGTGAACGCGTCCAGCGCCGAGGCGCGATGCATGGCCGCCATGCAGAGATCCCGATCGGTGACCATGCCCAGCACGCGCCGGCTGTGGTCGACCACCGGCAACACGCCACAGTCACAGTCCCACATGATCAGGGCCGCCTCTTTCGCCGTTTGGTGCGGCTGCGCGGTGGCGACGTCTTTTGTCATCAGATCCTTGATCGTCATGCTTCTCTCCCTCGCGATCCTCATGATCCAACCTGTGAGTGGACGCGGCGCAGTCAAGGGAGGCGGCGGCCTTCGACCCGGCGTTTTCGAGAGCTTCCACGAGCCGGCGATCGATCGATGATGGCGATGTGGGCGATGCGGGCGATGCGGGCGCGAGCGCGCGTGGTTAGGTTTGATTGCATGCCATCCAATGTGAAACGACCCGCGCCCCGCCCCCGCCCCCGGCGGCGGCCAACGAGCGGACGTCCGGAGGCGATCGCTCGCCGGCGGTCCGACGACGGCGACGCCTTCTTCCCCGATCCGGAGGGAGGACCGGCGGTCGTCCCCGATCAGCTGGCCGAGCAGTTCGCCGAGGACTTTGTCCAGGCGGCGACGACAGGCGAGGATCAGTCGGAGGAGCTGATGGACGCGACCGTCCCAGAGGAGATCGGCGGGCCGTTCATCGAGACCGCCGCCGCCGACGAGCTGGCGAGGACCAGCGACAGCACCAATCCATTGGACGGCGTGCGCGAGCCGATGCCGCGCGCGGTGGCGGGGCTCACGACGAATCCAGCGCTGGACGAGGAGCTGGACGCGCTGGCGCTGGGCGACGAGGACGCGCGCGAGGCCGCCGAGGACGAGGAGGATGATCGCCGGGCGGGCAGCGAGGTCGAAAACGCGGCCACGCCGCGCACCGACTGAGACCCATCCGGAAATTGACGGACCGCCGCCGTCGTCGGCGGCGAGCGCACGTCAGCGGCTGAGAGTCAGGACCCGACGACCCGACGAGGAAGCACGCGGCGAAGTCTGATAAGAAGGGCCAGCCGCGGCGAGGGGTGCGGCCTCCGCATGCTGCTGGATCTCTCTCCGCTGCGCCGCCACCGCGATTTCCGCCTGCTGTTCTTCGGACAGTTCGTGTCGTTCTTCGGCAGCATGCTGACGTACGTCGCGGTCCCCTATCAGGTCTACCAGCTGACGTCGTCCAGCCTGACGGTCGGCCTGCTGGGGACGGTGCAACTGGTGCCGCTGGTGCTGTTCGCGTTGTGGGGCGGCGCCTACGCGGACGCGCTGGATCGCCGCCGCCTGCTGATCGGCGCCGAGGTATTGCTGGCCGCGGTGTCGCTGGGCCTGGCGGTGAACGCGTCGATGGCCCATCCCAGCGTCGCGGCGATCTTCGCCCTGACCGGATTGATGTCGGCCATCAACGGCTTTCACCGACCGACTCTGGAAGCGATGTCGCCCCGCCTGGTGGCGCGTGACGAGCTGCCGGCGACCGCGGCGCTGACGTCGCTGCGGTCGAGCGTGGGTGCGGTGGCCGGCCCGGCGGTGGGCGGCCTGTGCATCGGCAGCTTCGGCGTCCGCGGGACCTATGTGGCGGACGTCGTCTCGTTCCTGGTGTCGCTGCTGGCGCTGGCCGCGATGGCCGCGATGCCGCCCGCCTCCGAAGCGGCGAAGCCGGGCCTGCGCAGCATCGTCGAGGGATTGGACTATGCGCGCCGCCGGCCCGAGCTGATCGGCACGTACGTCGTCGATATCGTGGCCATGACCTTCGCCATGCCGATGGCCCTGTTCCCGGCCATGGCGCAGCCCTGGGGAGGCGCCCGCGCGGCGGGCTGGCTGTACTCGGGCATGTCGATGGGCAGCCTGGCGATCACGCTGCTGAGCGGCTGGACGAAGAAGGTCAGCCGGCGCGGCGCCGCGGTGGTGCTGGCGGCAGCGACGTGGGGACTGGCGGTGGTGGCTCTGGGATACGCGCCGAGCCTGCCGGTGGCGATGCTGTGCCTGGCGACCGCGGGCGCCGCCGACATGATCAGCGGGCTGTTTCGGATGACGATCTGGAACGAGACCATCCCCAGCCACCTGCGCGGCCGCCTGGCGAGCGTCGAGATGATCAGCTACATGACCGGCCCGCTGCTCGGGAACGCCCGCGCCGGTTGGATGGCGTCGCTGCGATCGACGCAGTTCTCGATCATCGCCGGCGGCGTCGTGTGCGTGGCGGGGGTGTTGCTCTGTATACCGTTGCTGCCGCGGTTCTGGCGTTACCGGCCGTCTGAAACGGAATCCGGCGCGGCTAATCGCTAGCGGGCGCGCGCTCGGCGGGTGGCGGCGGCTTTGCGAGCGGCCTGCGCTCGCGCCCGAGGTCCGCGCTTGCGGGCGGCGCCCTTTGCCTGCGCCGAGAGCGCCTGGTGCGAGGCCGCCTGCCCGCCCCGGCGGCGAAGGGCCTTCGTGGACGCGCGGCTGCGGCGCGCGGATGGATTCTTGCGCGGGCGGCGGCCGGCGGCGGCGTCGCGCCGGGCAGAGCGGCGGGTTTCAGGTGACGCCTGCCCCTCGCCCGGAGGCGGCAGCGGCACGCCGGAGCGTCGCGCCTTCGACAGGCCGATGGCGATGGCTTGCTTCGTGTTCGCGGCGCCGTGGCGGCCCTCGCGGATGTGCTCCATCTCCTCGCGCACGAACTCGCCCGCGGCGGTCGACGGTCTCTTCCCCTCGGCCAGATCCTGTTTCGCCTTGGCGATGGTCTGCTTGCTGGGCACGCGGCCATCCTCCGTTCGTCAGAGCTTGCCGTTGGCCAGCCGCCGCTCGAGGCGGCGCACGCGCTGGAAGGCGCGGATGGCCAGCGCCAACGACGCGATCAACAGCGCCGCCGGCACGAAGGGAACGATCGGAAAAAGAGGGACGTTCTTGATGCGGGTGGCGGTTTTCATGCGCTTCAACGTGGGCACGGGTCGCCGCGGATCAACCCGCAATCGTGCGGCGTCGGCTTGCACATCCGGGCGCGCGACGCATGGTCTTCGGTACCGGTCCCGCCCGTTGGTCGCCCGGGCGGGTTCGCAGCATGGAAGACCGCATGCGCAGCACGCCTCCTGATCCGCCCGCACCGCCCGGACCACCAGCCGCCAGCGCGGCTCCGCCGGCATTGCGCATCGCCGGCGGGCGCAGCCTGGATCTCCGCGCGTTCGAAGGGCAGCCGGTGGTGCTGGCGTTTCTGGATCTACGCGACGGCGCCGCCGCCGGACCGGCGCTGCCCGGGCAAGCTCTGCATCGGGCGCGGGCCGAGCTGCGGGGCCTGGGCGCCATCCTGATCGTCATCGGCCACGGCGGCCTCTGGTGCTTCAGCCCCGACGACGAGGTGGAGCTGTTCGCCGCGCCGGGGACGCTGGACGCGGGCGAAGTGGCGGCGCTGCGGGCGTGGCTGCGCCCGGAGGGGAGCGCGGATGGCGACATGCTGCTCGTTCTCGACGGGCAGCGGGCGGTGCGCTTCGCGCGCGCGATCGCCGCCGACGGCGCGACGCTGGACGCGCTGGTCGACGCGCTGGCGCTGGCGGGCGGCGAGATGGCGGCTGCGCCGGCGCCGTGGACGATGGCCCGACGGCAGTTCCTGGTCACGGCGCTGGTGGGCGCGCTGGCGGCGGCGTTCGCCGACGGCTGTCGATCGCCACGGGCGCCCGTCGTCGCGCCCCGCGGGCCCGTCGCCACCGACGACGAGCTGACGATGACCCTGGAGGTGAACGGCGCCCGGCGCACGCTGCGCGCCGACCCGCGCCTGACGCTGCTGGATGCCCTGCGCGAGCGCCTGGGCATGACGGGCACGAAGAAGGGGTGCGACCAGGGGCAGTGCGGGGCCTGCACGGTCCTCGTCGACGGGCGGCGCGTGAACGCCTGCCTGACGCTGGCGGTGATGGCGCAGAACGTCCCCATCATGACCATCGAAGGGGTCGGCCCCGACGGCGGGATGCACCCGCTGCAGGAGGCGTTCGTCGCCGAGGACGGCTTCCAGTGCGGCTATTGCACGTCGGGCCAGATCATGAGCGCCCTGGGCCTGCGCGCCGAGTGCCGGGCCCGCCACGCCAGCGCCGCGGCCATCGACGCCGCCGAGCTGCGCGAGGAGCTGTCCGGCAACATCTGCCGCTGCGGCGCCTATCCCAACATCGTCGCCGCCGTGACGCGGGCCTGGAAGGCGATGTAGATGCGCCCGTTCCGCTACCTGCGCCCCGCCGACGAGGCGGCCGCCATCGAGGCCGTCGCGACGGAGCCGGGGGCGGCGTTCATCGGCGGTGGAACCGGCCTGGTCGATCTGATGAAGCTGGACGTGCAATCGCCGGCGCTGCTGGTCGACGTGCGCGCCCTGGGTGGCGCGCGCGGCGACAGCGGCGACAGCGGCGAGAGCGTCGTCGAGACCGCCGATGGATTGCGCATCGACGCCCGCGCCCGCAACAGCGACGTCGCTCGCCATCCGCTGATCGCCGCCGGCTATCCGGCGCTGAGCGAGGCGCTGCTGGCGGGCGCGTCGCCGCAGCTGCGCAACATGGCCACCGTCGGCGGCAACCTGATGCAGCG
>Ga0307475_10001964_pt1 | contig 12262 bp, 10 predicted proteins | sample atmos_gasesECM1C_FD_203317 | JGI IMG/M metagenome (GOLD analysis project Ga0307475, IMG submission 203317) | Hardwood forest soil microbial communities from Morgan-Monroe State Forest, Indiana, United States - atmos_gasesECM1C_515 | ecosystem: Environmental > Terrestrial > Soil > Temperate... | reverse complement strand
CGTGAGCTGGCAAGACGGGAGATCGGCCGCGCGCCGTCCAGAAAAGCCTAAACCAAACTAGCGCTTGTCGGCGGTCCGGGTTTCCGGTGGGCGCCCGGGCAGCGTCAGCGGGACGTCCGGCACCGGGTTCTCCGCGTACAGCCACGAGTACGCGAAGTACGAGGCCAGCACGCGCTTGGTGTAGTTGCGGGTCTCGTCGACGCGGACGCTCTCCATGAACTCGTCCATGGCCAGGTTCCCGCGCTCACCCAGCCAGCTGTCGACGGCGGCCTCGCCGGCGTTGTACCCGGCGATGGCCAGCGGCGCGGCGCCGCCGAAGTGCTTCCACAGGAACCCGAGGAAGCGCGACCCGTATTCGAGGTTCCGCGCCGGATCCATCAGCACCTCGCGGTTGACCGGCGCCTTTCCGGAAAAGCGGCGGGCGGTCTTGATCAGCATCTGCGTCAGGCCGATGGCGTTGGCGAACGATTCGATGCGCGGCGAGAACGCGCTCTCCTCGCGCATTATGGCCAGCTGCAGCGCCTCGGGCAGGTCGTTCGCCTGCGCGTTCTTGCCCACCAGCTGCGGGAAGGCGCGCGGGTAGGCGAGCTTCCACTTCGCCTCGCCGAGATCCTTCGGGTACTCCAGGCGGTATCCCGTCAGCGTGTAGCGCGGGATGGAGTGCGACGCGCTCCAGACGCCGCCCCGGTCGAGCAGGATGGCGGTGATCCACAGGAGATCCTCGTCGGGCGGCTGCTCCTTTTCGCCCGGGCGGGCGTGCTTCTCCCCCGACGTCGACAGGCCCAGCTTGCCGAGCTCGCGCCGGGCGTCGCCGCCCAGGCCCATGCGCCCGAGCTCGACCGCGCGCTGGAAGCCCGCCTCGCCGAACAGCGGCCGCGCCGCGAACGTCCAGCGCGCGGGCCGATGCAGCGGGGCGCGCAGCTCGGCGATCAGCGCCGACCGGGTCTGGGGCGCCGCCTCGCGCAGCCGGGACAGCGACAGCAGCGCGTACACCGACAGCGGGTACTCGCGCACGGCGCGCTCGTACCAGGCGCGGGCCTCGTCGGGCTTGCCCTGCCGTTCCAGGACGCGCGCCTTCCAGTACGGCGTGCGCCCCTCCGCGTACCAGATGTCCTCGTGGGGAACCAGGCGCAGCGTCTCGTCCAGCCAGTGCAGGGCGTCGTCATAGCGCCCGCCGCGCCAGGCGGCGAACGCCAGCCGCCACAGCGCCTCGTTCACGAGATCGCCGCCCGGGTACAGCTCGACCACCGCGGCCAGCAGGCGGTTCGACTCGGCCTCGTCGCCGCCGTCCGCCACCAGCTCGGCGGCACGCACGCGCGCGTCGTCGGCGTAGCTGTGCTCCGGGTGCTCGCTCTCGAGGCGCGCGAAGCGCGCCAGCGCCGCCTGCCGGTTGGCGGCGATCTGCGCCTCGTCCAGGCCGCTCTGGAACGTCATCGCTCCGAAGCAGCGGCCCGCCTGATACAGCGCCTTGGCGTGCAGGTCGCGGTTGTCCACGCGCCCGCAGGCCGCCTCGGCGTCGTCGAACAGCGGCGCCGCGCGGGCGCGCTGGCGCTGCTTCCACACCGACTGCGCGCGGTGAAAACGGGCGCGGCATTCGAGATCGCGATCCAGCCCGGGCGCCGCCAGGGCGGCGGCGAAGGCCGCCTCGGACTCCGTGTTGCGATTGCGATCGAAAAGCGACATGCCGCGCGCCACCCACTCGGCGGCGGTGTGCGTGCGCACCAGGTTGGCTTCGAACGCCGGCAGCGTCTGCGCCAGCGCGTTCAGTCGCTCGGCCGCCCTGTCGGCCCAGGCCTCGAGGGGAGCTTCGGCCCACACGCGCCGGTAGATCGCCGTCACGTCGGCCAGCACCTCGGCGACGCCGTTCGGCTGCTCGGCGGCCAGCTTCTCCGTCGCCTCCGCTTTCTTGTAGAGCAGCTCCGCGCGGGTGGCGCTGCTCGGCCGCTCCAGCGCCGCGCTGGCAGCCGCCAGGACCTCCTGCCAGCGTCCAAGAGTCCGCAGCGCCTCGATGCGCACCGGAACCGAGTCCGCCTCGGGCACCGATCCCTTCGGCACGCGCGCCGCCCAGTCCAGCGCCCCGGTCGCGTCGCCCCGCCGCAGCCGGCAGCGGGCGGCGTGAAACGCGTGATAGGCGGCGAGCTTCGGGTAGGTGCGGTACAGCTCCTCGAAGGCCGCGCCAGCCTCTGACCACTTTGCCTGGTTCTCGCCGGCCAGCGCTTGCAGGTATTGCGCCGCCATTCGCTCGGGCGCGCCCGCGGGCAGCTTCTTCAGCGCCCGCGCGAAGGCGGCCTCGGCGGGTCCCCACTCCTCGGCGCGGAACAGGTCGACAGCAGACTTGACCGCGCCGTCGGCGAAGAACGGCTCCAGCCAGCGCGGATCGAAGGCCACGGGCTTGCCGGTGCGAATCGGCGCCGGCGCTTCGGCGACCACCCGGTCGTCGTCCTCCTGCCGGCGTGCGCGCGCCTGGCTCGCCGTCGAGACAGCAAGCACCAGACACGCGGCGCGCGCGAACGCGGGGAGGGGAGACCGCACCAATTGAGAGTACGAACCGTTCCCGCCGTCGGCAAATTTACCAGCGCGCGATCTCCGAGAATGGGTGACCGTGGCCGGATTTCGGATACGATGCGGGCAGGGTGCCCGCCGCCCGCTGGAAGAAAGCTGGCGCGAGGATTGCTGTCGCCACCCGAAAATGCGAAACGCGTCACATCAGCGAATCCATTTGTTGCTTCTCCTGGTCGCGGCGTCGTTCGGCTGTGGGCGTGACGGGTCGGCCGGCTCCGCGGGAACGGGCGAGGTTGGCCTGACCTTGCAGCTGGCGCCTGGCGTCTTGCTGGGCGCGGTTTCGTACAGCATCAGCGGGCCGAGCGGTTTCGCGCGTTCGGGCGTGTTGGACGTCAGCCACAGCGCGACGTTGTCCGCCGTGATCTCGCCGCTGCCGGCCGGCAGCGGTTTTGCGATCACCCTCGGCGCCACCGCCAGCGACGGCACCACGAAGTGCGCCGGCTCGGCGATGTTCGCGGTCAGCGCCCACGCCACGACGGCGGTGGCGGTTCATCTGGTCTGTCACGAGGCGCCTCGCACCGGCTCGGCGCTGGTCGACGGAACGTTGAACGTCTGCCCGCTGGTGGACGGCGTCGGCGCCAACCCAGCCGAGGTGCTGGTCGGCGGCAGCATCGCGCTGGTCGCGACCGCGCACGACAGCGACGCCGCGCCCGGGCCGCTGACGTACCAGTGGACGGCGACCGGCGGCGCGCTGAGCAGCGCCACCGACGGCAGCGCCACGCTGACCTGTACCAGCGACGGAGCCGTGACGGTGACCGTGACCGCCAGCGACGGTGACTGCGCCGACGCGTTCCCGATCGTCGTCCGCTGCACGGGCGTTGCCGACGTGCGCATCAACGAGATCGAGTCGAGCGGCGGCGTCCCCGGCGACTGGGTCGAGTTGTTCAACGCCGGCAGCGCTGCCGCCGATGTCTCGGGCTGGAAGTTCAAGGACAACGACGACAGCCACGCCTTCTACGTCATTCCGGCAGGGACGCTCCTGGCGCCGGGCGGTTACCTGGTGCTGGAGGAGGCGCAGTTCGTCTTCGGTCTGGGCGCGGCCGATTCGGCACGCCTCTTCGACGCCGCCAGCAATCCGATCGATGCGTACAGTTGGACCATGCACGCCACCACGACCTACGGCCGCTGCCCGAACGGCACGGGCCCGTTCGTCACCACCGGATCGAGCACGAAGGGAGCCGCCAACGACTGCGGCGGAACCGGCACGGGTGGCATGGGCGGGACGGGCGGGACGGGCGGGACGGGCGGGACCGGCGATGATGCGGGCGGGCCAAGCGATGATGCCGGCGCTGGCGGCATGGACGATGCCGGGGACGCCGCGGGCGAGGCGGGCATCTTCCCTTGGCCCGGCACCGGCGTGGTGGTCACCGTCGACGACGCCAACACCTTCGGCACCAACCTGTCCGGGCTCAACTATCAGCCGGCGGCTTCAGGGCAGCCGGCCGTCCTGTGGGCGATCCAGAACAGCCCGTCGAAGCTCTACCGCTTGCTCTGGAATGGCGCCACGTGGAGCCCCGATCCCGGCGCCGGCTGGAGCGCCGGCAAGCTGATCCACTACACCAACGGGACGGGGAGCCCCGATTCGGAGGGGCTGACCAAGGCTGAATGGACGGACAGCGCTGTCTACGTCTCCACGGAGCGCGACAACTCCAACAACGGCGTCAGCCGCCTCAGCGTCCTGCGCTTCGACAGCGCGGCCGATGGCGCGGAGCTGACCGCCACCAACGACTGGAACCTGACCGCCGACCTGCCGATGGTGGGCCCCAACCTGGGCTTGGAGGCGATCACGTACATTCCGGACGTGGCGCTGGTGGCGGGCGGCTTCTTCGACGAGGCGACGCAGGCGCCCTACGACCCGACGATCTATCCAGGCCACGGCGCCGGTCTGTTCTTCGTGGGCCTGGAGGGCAACGGTTCGATCTACGGCTATGCGCTGGACCACGCGACGGGCGGGTTCGTTCGCGTCGCCACCCTGCCGAGCGGCCAGGTTTCGATCATGGACCTCGCCTTCGATCGAGAGGTCGGCTACCTGTGGGGCTACTGCGACAACACCTGCGGCAACAAGGCGACGGTGTTCCACCTGGACGCGGACCCGATGTCGCCCACCGCCGGCCGGTTCCAGATCGGGCGCGTCTTCGATCATCCCGCGACGCTGCCCAACTCGAACTTCGAGGGGATCACCTTTGCTCCCCAGGCCGAGTGCACGGCCGGCCAGCGCCCGTTCTACTGGAGCGACGACGACCAGCTGGACGGACACGCCCTCCGCCGCGGCAGCATTCCCTGCGGCGCCTTTTTCTGACCGGGCCGCACGAGCTGCGCAAGCTCCACGGGCGGGCGCCTTCGCAGCGGAGCGGGCGTCAGGCCGCGCCGGGCTTGTAGATCGTCAAGCGGTTGCGGCCGGCGTTCTTCGACTGGTAGAGCGCGCTATCGGCGGCGCTGATCAGCTGGGTGGCGTCCTTGATGCCGGGGTCGGGCAAGACCACCAGGCCCAAGCTGATCGTCACCGGGATGCGGCGTCCCTCGAACGTGAACGCCGTCGACTCGACGGCCTTGCGCATGCGCTCGCCGACGATCCGACCCTGGGTGCCGTCGGCGCCCCGGCAGATGACGCCGAACTCCTCGCCACCGTAGCGGGCAAAGACGTCCTCGACGCGCAGCGAGCCGGCCATCAGGTTCGAGAGCTCCGACAGGACATGGTCGCCGGCCTGGTGGCCATGGGTGTCGTTGACCCGCTTGAAGTGGTCGACGTCGAACAGCAGCAGCGACAGCGGGGCGCCGTGCCGGATCGAGAAGGTGAACTCGCTCTCCAGCCGGTCGGTGAAGTATTTCTTGTTGAAAGCCCGGGTGAGCCCGTCGCGCAGGGCCGATTCGTACATCTGCTTCTGGAAGATCTCGTCCAGATTGTCGTGGTACGTGAACTTCAAGATCGTCGTCGACCCGACCAGGATCTTGTCGCCGTCCACCAGCTCCTTGCGGTCGACCTTGAGGCCGTTGCAGTACGTGCCGTTGGTCGAGCCCATGTCTTCGAGGATGACGCGATCACCTTGGATGACCAGCTGGGCGTGCTCGCGCGAGATGCCATCGTCGAGGAGCCGGATCTGCGCCTTCTGACCGCGGCCGATGATGGTCTGCTCGCTCTCGATCTTGAACATCTCGCCGACGCTGGTGCCGGCCAGCACCACCAGATAGGCGCGGTCCCGCTTGCCGCCGCCAGCGGTGGCGGGGGCTTCGAACATGCGGGTACTCTCGTCGACCGACATCAGTCCCCGCGTCCCGGGCCAATCGTCATTTCACTTTCGATTTTAACACGGAAGACCATATTCCGTAGAGGGTATGGGCCATTTCGGCGCACCCGGCGCACGTTCACGGCGCCGCCACTTTCTGCAGCAGCGCCTGGGCGAACGCGCGCAGGCGATCGGCGCGCGCGCCGAACGGCGCCAGCGCCGTCACGGCGTCGGCGATGTGCTGGTGCAATCGATCGCGAGCGGCACCGGCGAAGGACACATGATCTGCATCGTCAAGATCGTCCGCGTGCTGAAATGCCACGCCGTATCTCTGGCCGAAGCGCGCCAGGGCGGCGCGCTGCGCCTCGTCGGCGCCGGCCACGGCGGCGCCGATCTCCAGGGCGGCGCGGAACAGCGCCGCCGTCTTCTCATCGTGCAAGCGCTCGAGATCGCCCAGCGTCGTGGGCACCGCCTCGCCCAGGTCGCGCGCCTGGCCCCGCACCATTCCACCCATCCCCGCACCCTGAGCCAGCGCCAGCGACGCCCGCAGAAAATCCGCCGGCCGCCCGGCCCGAAGCCCGGCCTCCGCGATCCATTCGAACGCCAGCGTCAACAGAGCGTCGCCGGCCAAGATGGCCGTCGCCTCGCTGAACGCCTTGTGGTTGCTGGGCCGGCCGCGGCGAAAGTCGTCGTCGTCCATCGCCGGCAGGTCGTCGTGAATCAGCGAGTAGCAATGCACCAGCTCGACCGAGGCGCAAGCGACGCGCATCGGCTCGTCGGCGGCGCCGGCCACCGTCTCGGCGGCCGCCAGCGCCAGCAGCGGACGCAGGCGCTTGCCCGGCGCCAGCAGCGAGTAGCGGATCGATTCGCGAAGGCGGCCCGGATCGCCGTCACTGTCGCCGCCCGGCAGCCGGCGATCGAGGAGCGCGTCGATCTCGGCGCGCCAGCGCGCCGTCCAGGTCGCCAGGTCGGCGGATGCGCCGTCAGTCTTCATCGCGGTCGGTCGGGGGCGCATCGAGCGGGGCCGTGCGCGGCGCGCCCGCTGGCCCTCCCAGTAAGACCTCGACGCGCTTCTCGGCCGCGTCCAGGATGCCCGCCCCCCGCCGGCACAGCTCCATCCCTTCCTCGAAGGAGCGCAGGCTGTCCTCCAGGGACAGGTTTCCGCTCTCCAGCCGATCGACCAGCGACCGCAGCCGCCCCAGGACGTCGTCGAACCGCTCGGGCGCCACCGTCTCGGGGCCGCCGCCCGATTTGCCACCGCCGTTCATGCGCCTCGTTTTGTACGACTGTCCGCCAGGGATTTCAACCCGGGCGGCGGCGCCGCGGCGGCCTGCTCGTTCGCGACGCCGGCCGCCCGGGGCGGCTGGTGCTAGATTCGGCCGATGGCAGTCGAAACCCCGCCCGCGGCGATCGGTTCATCGTGTCCGCCCTTCACGCTGCCCGCCGTCGACGGGCGCACGTACACGCGTGATGATTTCGCGTCGTCGCCGGTGCTGGTCGTGATGTTCATCTGCAACCATTGCCCGTACGTCAAGGCGGTCGAGGATCGACTGATCCGGTTGCGCCGCGACTACGGCGGGCGCGGCGTGCAGCTCGTGGGCATCTGCTCGAACGACGCGGCGACATACCCGGACGACGCGTTCGACAAGCTGGCCGCGCGCTGGCGCGAGAAGGAGTACGGCTTCCCCTACCTGCACGACGAGGAGCAGGACGTCGCCCGCGCCTTCGGAGCGGTCTGCACGCCCGACATTTTCGTCTACGACCGCGATCGGCGCCTGGCCTACCGCGGGCGCATCGACGATTCGTGGAAGGACGAAGGCAAGGTCACGCGCCGCGAGCTCGCCGCCGCGCTCGACGCCTTGGTCTCGGGCGGGCGTCCCGCCGCCGAGCAGCGCCCTTCGATGGGCTGCTCGATCAAGTGGCGCCGCGACGACTGATCAGACAGTCGACAGACATTGTAACGCCAGCACCGTGATGTTGTCGGTGCCGCCGGCGTGGTTGGCGGCGTCGATCAGGGTCGCCACCGCCGCCTCCAGCGACGAGGCCACGCGCACGATCTCCAGCACCTTGTCGTCGTCGATCATCCCCGACAGGCCGTCGGAGCAGAGCAGGAAGATGTCGCGGTCGCGGATCTCGTGCGCCAGCACATCGACCTGGACGGTGTCCCGCATGCCCAGCGCGCGCGTGATGACGTTCTTGTGCGGGAACTTGCGCTGCTCCTCGTCTGACATGTTGGGCTTGGCGTCCTTGTAATCCTCCAGCAGCGAATGATCGCGCGTCATCTGCTGGATCCCGTCCTCGCGCACCCGGTAGCAGCGCGAATCGCCGACGTGAGCGATGTAGAACCGATCGCCGACGATCTGTCCGCTGACGATCGTCGTGCCCATGCCCTTGAACTTCATGTCCTTGGCCGCGGCTTCGAAGATGCGCTGGTTGGCCATCTTGATGCCGACCACCAGCCGGTTCTCGACGTAGCTGAGGTGGCGGTCCATCTTGTACGGCCAGGTGGCGTCGTCGTCCTTCGAGCGCGAGAAGAACTCGTGGATGACCTCGGCCGCCATCTTCGACGCCACCTCGCCCGACGCGTGGCCGCCCATGCCGTCGGCTACGAGAAAAAGCTGCTCGTCCTCGATGAGCGAGAAGTAGTCCTCGTTATGGGTTCGTTTCATCCCGACGTCGGTCTTGGCGGCGTAACGAATGCGCATGGTGAGCGTCGAGACCAACCGAGCGTACCGATCGCGTATTGAGGCGTCAATTCGTCCTCGTCAATCGGTCAACCGGTGCCGCGAAAGGCGGGAAACAAGCGATCGTGAATCTCTTTGACACACCATCCGGCGGCGAGTAGGGTACTGCTCAAATGTCTAGTTCCGAGGGGTTCAAGACACTGCGGGCGGCGCTGCTGGCCATCGGCGACGAGGTGTTGCGGGGGGAGGTCATCAACCGCAACGCCGCGTTTCTCTCCCAGCGCATGTTCGAGGCCGGCCTCGACGTGGTCGAGCACCTGGTGATCTCGGACGACCCGCGCGACATCCGGGCGGCGCTGGTCCGCCTGCGCGCGTCCGTCGACGTCATCGTCTCCTGCGGCGGCCTCGGGCCAACCGACGACGATCGGACGGTGGACGTGGTGGCGGGTTTGCTGGGCGTCGAGGCCAACGCCGACGAGCCGTCGCTGGAGGCGATGAAGAAGCGCTTCTCGACCCATGGCTTCGAGCTGACGCCTAACAACCTGCGCCAGGTGCGGGTTCCGGCGGGCGGCAAGGCGTTGCCCAACTCGGCCGGGATCGCGCCTGGCTTCCTGATCTCGCTCGGCGGGGCGGACGCCTATTTTCTGCCCGGCGTCCCGCGCGAGCTGGAACGGATCTACCTCGACCACGTCGCCCCGCGCCTGGCGCGTGACCTGGCCGAACGCGGGATCCGCCCGCCGATCGTGCGCACCTGGCACCTCTACGGCATGGGCGAATCGCACATCGATCACCGCCTGGCGGGGCTGCTGACCGGCGTGGAGGGGGTGACGCTGCACTTCCGGACCGCCAACCCCGAAAACCACGTGAAGATCGTGGTGCGCGACAACGAACCCGATCGCGCCAAGCAGACGCTGGAACGGCTGGAGGCCGAGCTGCGCAAGCGGATCGGCACCGGCATCTACGGCGTCGACGACGAGACCTTCGCGGGCGCGGTGGCCAAGGCCCTGAAGACGCAGGAGGCGACGCTGGCGCTGGCCGAATCGTGCACCGGCGGGCTGGCCGGCCAGATCATCACGGCCGAGCCGGGGGCCAGCACCTTCTTCCGCGGCTCGGTGGTCTCGTACGCCGACGACATCAAGCTCGGGCTGCTGGGCGTCAAGGCGGAGACGCTGGCCGACTTCGGCGCCGTCAGCGAGCCCTGCGCGCGCGAGATGGCCGAGGGGGTGAAGAAGCTGTGCGGATCGACGGTGGCGGCGGCGCTGACCGGCGTGGCCGGACCCGACGGCGGCTCGCCGGAAAAGCCGGTGGGGACGGTCTGCTTCGCGGTGTGCGGGCCGGGCTCGACCCGCACGTCGACCAAGCTCTTCGCCGGCGATCGCGACCGCATCCGCATGGCGGCGGCGTACTACGCCCTGGATCTGGCGCGGCGCTACTTCGACACGCGCAAGCGATGACGCGCATACAGCGATGACGGAAAGCACGGCTCAGCCGACCGAGGTTCGCAGCTTCATTGCTGTCGATTTGCCGTCGGAGGTCCGGGAGCGCGTGCTGGCGGCGGCGGTGTCGCTGGCGCCGGCGCTGCCCGATGTGGATATCCGGTGGTCGAGCAAGGTCGAGAACCTGCACGTCACGCTGAAGTTCCTGGGCAATGTCGCCGTCGGGCGGCTGGATCAGCTGGGGCAGGCGCTGGTGGCGCGCTTGGGCGCGGTGCCGCCGTTCTCGATCGGCGTGCGCGGCTTCGGGGCGTTTCCGTCGCTGCGCGAGGCCAGCATCATCTGGGCCGGCGTCGAGGACCGGCAGCAGCACCTCGCGCGCGTGGCCGCCATCGTCGACGACGTCGCAGCCGCGCACGGTTTCGTTCCCGAGGAGCGCGCCTTTCGCGGCCACGTCACCGTGGGGCGGGCGAGGGAGCGCGCGCACGTCGATGTCCGGCAGGCGCTGCAGTCGCTGACCGAGCAGGCCTTCGGCGAGGTCGTCGTGAGCGAGGTCTCGATCTACGAGAGCCGCCTCGGCCGGGAAGGTTCTACCTATGTTTTGCGTTGCCGGGCCCCGCTCGGCGACCGTGGACGAATGTAAACAGGGAGACAGACATGGCGATCACCGAGACCAAGGCCGAAGGCAAGGACGTGGTGCGAGAGATCAAGGACGCGAAGGACGCCAAGGACGCCAAGCCGGCCGTGGCGGTGGCGCGTGAACGCGATCCGGGGCGCGACAAGGCCATCGACCTGGCGGTGTCCACCATCGAAAAGCAGTTCGGCAAGGGGAGCATCATGCGCCTCGGCGAGGGGATCGCGCCGCCCGAGGTGCGCGTGGTGCCGACCGGATCGCTGGGGCTGGACATCGCCCTCGGTGTCGGCGGTCTGCCGCGCGGGCGCATCATGGAGGTGTACGGGCCCGAATCGTCGGGCAAGACCACGCTGGCCCTGCACGCTGTGGCGCAGGCGCAGAAGGCGGGCGGCATCTGCGCCTTCGTCGACGCCGAGCACGCGCTGGACGTCGGCTACGCGCGCAAGCTGGGCGTACGGACGGACGACCTTCTGGTGTCGCAGCCCGACTGCGGCGAGCAGGCGCTGGAGATCACCGAGATGCTGGTGCGGTCGGGCGCGGTCGACGTCATCGTCGTCGACTCGGTGGCGGCGCTGACCCCGCGCGCCGAGCTGGAGGGCGAGATGGGCGACGCCCACGTCGGCCTGCAGGCGCGCCTGATGAGCCAGGCCCTGCGCAAGCTGACCGGCACCATCTCCAAGTCGAACACGCTGGTCATCTTCATCAACCAGATCCGCATGAAGATCGGCGTCATGTTCGGCAACCCCGAGACGACCACGGGCGGCAACGCTCTGAAGTTCTACGCCAGCGTCCGCCTGGACATCCGGCGCGTGGGCGCGCTCAAGGACGGCGAGAAGGTGGTCGGCAACCGGACGCGGGTCAAGGTGGTGAAGAACAAGATGGCGCCCCCGTTCCGCGAGGTGGAGTTCGACATCCTGTACGGCGAGGGGATCAGCCACGAGGGCGACCTGATCGATCTCGGCGCCGAGTGCGGCGTGGTCGAGAAGTCGGGCGCCTGGTTCGGCTTCGAGGGCGACCGCATCGGCCAGGGCCGCGAGAACGCCAAGCAATACCTACGCGACCATCCCGATGTGGCGAACAAGATCGAGGTCCGCGTGCTGGCCCACCACAGCATCAAGCGCGACGTCGGCGGCGCCGCCACCCCCGCCGGCTCCACCAACGGCGCCACCGTCCACGCCTTCACCCCGCAGCCCAAGCCGATCACCGACAAGAAGCGCTGACAGGGGCCGAGCGCTGGTTCGCCTCCGGACCTCCGCGGCGGCAATGAAAATGGACCTCCTGGGCCCCTTCCACCAGCGGGCGCAGCGAGCGCCCTCGACGCGTGACGATTCCCCGTATACGATCGTCCCATGGCCGCGAAGAAGCCAACCCCCGAAGGTCCGGTTGAAGTTCCGGAGATTATCTCGATCCTGCCGCTGCGAAACTCGGTCCTTTTCCCCGGATCGATCATTCCCATCGACGTCGGCCGCAAGAAGTCGGTCAAGCTGGTCGAGGAGGCGATCTCGAAGGAGCGCCCGGTGATCGGCATCGTTACGCAGCGTGACGCGCGCACCGAGGATCCGGGCGCGGGCGACCTTTACTCCGTGGGGTGCGCGGCGCGCATCCTGAAGGTCATCAAGCTGGCCAAGGACAACTTCTCCGTCATCCTGCAGGGGGTCTCGCGTATCCGGATTCTCGAGGTCGGCGGCCAGGACCCGTTCATGACCGCCAAGGTGCAGCCGCTGC
>Ga0307475_10001963_pt1 | contig 12263 bp, 11 predicted proteins | sample atmos_gasesECM1C_FD_203317 | JGI IMG/M metagenome (GOLD analysis project Ga0307475, IMG submission 203317) | Hardwood forest soil microbial communities from Morgan-Monroe State Forest, Indiana, United States - atmos_gasesECM1C_515 | ecosystem: Environmental > Terrestrial > Soil > Temperate... | reverse complement strand
CCAGGATGCTGCCGATTCGAAAGCCTGATTTCGTTGGCATGATTCGTGACTAAGCCGGGCTGACCGCTTCCCGGGCAGTTTTTCCTAGGTTGCTGGATCTAGATTACCCCTTTATTGAACGCCTCGCCAAACGCAGGCACGCCGAGTCAGGGTAACCACGGCGTGTTCCCCTTGCTACAAAGCAAGTCGTTCCCCTACGAATAACCCGTTTGCTTGCCTTTGCTTTGCGCTGGTATGCGTCGTGCGATTCAACACCCCGAGCTTAAGGAGAGTCACATGATCGCCATACTGCACTTCACGACACTGGTAATCACCACCCTATTTGCGGCCGGTGCGGCGGCGCTGGTCAATTGGCTTTTGTTGCGTGCGACATTTCACCTTATGCGCCCAGCCACTGCGGGCAGGCCATCGACGGGAACCGCGACAGGGATTTTACTGATAGGTGCAGGCGCCTCCAGTTAATTCCGGGAGAACGGCTCACCGAGCCGGCATTTCCGTACGACGGTTGCGGAAGGACATCACTCGAACAGTCTTTGATTTGCATGATCACAGAAAGCAGGGAGCAATATCATGTTGGCTTTGAAATACCTGTTGATGCTTCTCGGTGTCGGCCTATTTGGCAGTGCCGGGGCCATAGTTGTTTACGATGTCTATGTTTCCGAACGATTGAGGCGATTGATTCAGCGAAAAGCCAATGGCGATACCGATGCGCCAATTAACTTGCCACCGCTCCCTTTAGCACCGGTGCGTGGGAAGCTGGCGCAACAACTGGCAGCCGCGGCGATTTTGCCGTTGCTGCTGGCGCTCAGCATCGTGGTTATTCCCGACGGCTCGGCGGGAGTGCGCATCAGCCAGATTTGGGGCGCGCGCCCCGGCACGTTGTATCCCGGTGTGCACATCGTCACACCGCTCATCGATAGCGTGGCACTGTATGACACACGCGAGCAGGTGTATTCGACGGTGGCCGCGGAAACTGACAAGAAAAAAGGCGAAGTGCTCTCCGTTCAGGCTCGCGAGGGGTTGAATATTGGGCTGGCGGTCTCGGTGCGCTACCGGCTGGATCTGCGGCGCCTCGATTCGATTCACACCAACTTGCCGCAGCCGGTTGGCGAACAGGTGGTTGCGCCAGTGGTGTCGACGATCTACCGGCAATTGGCTCCAAATTATATGACCAGGGAAATATTCGCGACCAAGCGAGAGGAATTACGTTCGAAAGCTGCGGAAGCGATCACCTCGCGACTCGCGAGCGACGGCATCGTGGTGCGCGAAGTTTTGCTGCGCGATCTGCAATTACCCGAGGAATATGCCAAAGGCCTCGAAGGGCTGTTGCTGAAAGAGCAGGAAGACGAGCGCCTCACAACCGAGCAGGACATTAAATTCAAAGAAGTAAAGATCGCCGAACTTGAAGCGGAAGCAGAGAAAGCTCGCTCCGTGAAGCAAGCCGAAGCGCAGGCGCGAGTGCGCGTGTTGCAGGCCAAGGCCGAGTCGGATGCGATGCAGTACACCCTGCCGCTCAAACAAAAGCAGATTGAACAAACCAAGCTGGAGGCGCAAGCACGCAAGGAAGCTACGCTGCAAAATGCGGAAGCCGCGGCGCAAGCGAAAGTGATTGACAGCAAGGCCGAACTGGAACGCCAAAAGAATTTGTCGGAGGCCGAAGCAAATCGCATCAGGGTGACTGCGGTCGCTGATTCGGAGCGCATGAAATTCGAAGCCGCGGTGCTAAAGTCCAATCCGATGCTCATTCAGAAAATCATCGCGGAGCGCCTTTCAGATAAGCTGCAAATCATGATGGTGCCCATGGACGGCAGGAATTTCTTTGCCAGTGACGTGATGCGATCGGCGTTCTCCGGTTTGGGCAGCCCTAACGGCAATGCTGCCGATGATGCGGATCCACCCGGCCAACCGACGACCAGCGCTGCGGTCCAGCGTAACGCTCCCCGGCGTCCTTGATGCCACAGGCGATGTCAGCGGGTCAAAAGGCAGCGTGGATGGGCTAACTGCTTTGCCCATCTCGCTGCTGGCTGTTTTACCACGACGGTTAATCGGGATATGCTTTCTTGTTCGTGCAGGACAAAGCCAATTAGCGCAAACGGCCTGAAAAGAATTTCTGAGGTATTTCGGTGAGTCTCCGCACCAAGCTGTTGCTGATTTTTATGCTGACCGTGGTGGCGTCGGTCGCCGTAGTGGCTTACGGCGTGACGCATTACACGCGCGCAGCGTTTGAGGAGATGGATGGACAGCGCACCGAGGCGCTGGTGGCGCAATTCCAGAAGGAATTTGCGCAACGTGGAGAAGAGGTTGTGCACCAGGTGGAGAATATCGCTAATGCGGAAATCACCTTGCGCATGGCCTTGGACCTGGCACGGCCCAACGCCGACCAATCTTTATATGTGCACGATGGCACCGGCGCGGCCCAGGATCACGGGCTGGATTTTGTGCAGTTCGTCAATTCCGACGGAACGCTGATCTCCTCGGCGCAGTTTCCTTCTCGGGTTGGATATAAAAATGATTGGGTCATCGCCAACAAGAATTGGCGGGACTCGCACGCATTTTTGACCAAAGAAGAGTTGCCGGACAGCGTGGCGCTTTCGTTGACGGTGGTGCGAACGTTGCCAGTGGGGGATAAAAACTTTTACATCATCGGCGGGCGCCGGCTAGATCAGAATTTTCTTGCTTCCTTGGTGCTGCCCGCGGGGATGCGGACGCTTTTATATCAGAATCTGGAGCCTGATTTTGCTCCCGCGGAATTAACGGATGTAGGTGGCGCGGTGCCGCAGGCGGACCGATACAAATCGCTGATCGAACAAAGTGAGAAGCAGCCGCAGCGGCCGGTTATTAGTACCATCAATTGGAGCGTGGATCCGGCGAGCGCGGAAACATTTCACGCCATTCCGCTCACGGGCCGTAACGATGAGTTGTTGGGCATATTGTTGGTGGGCAGCTCGCGGCAGGAGTTGGTGCTGTTAACGCAACGCATTGGGTGGATCGCCGTATCGGTGGGAGCCGGCGCGCTGCTGATCGCCTTACTGCTTATATGGTGGTTTTCCGAGCGAATTACCCATCCGGTGGAAGAATTGGCGGTAGCAGCACGCGAAGTGGCATCGGGAAGATGGGATGCGCGGATTGATGTGCGCACCTACGACGAAGTGGGACAATTGGCGACCGCGTTTAACGACATGACCCGCACGCTGGGAGTGCAGAAGGAGCGTTTGCTCCAGACAGAACGTGTTGCCGCTTGGCGAGAATTGGCGCGGAGGCTGGCGCACGAGCTGCGGAACCCGCTGTTTCCGCTGCAAATCACCGTGGAGAATCTGCAACGCGCGCGGCAGCTAGACCATGAACAGTTCATGGAGGTTTTTACCGAGTCGACCGCGACATTGAAAACGGAATTGGCCAATTTGAATTCCATCGTGGGGCGCTTCAGCGATTTTTCGAAGATGCCCGCGCCAAGATTCGAACGAATGAATGTAAATGAATCACTTCATGAAGTACTGAGACTTTTTGATGCGCAATTTAATGAAGTTGGGAAGCCAGCCATTACGCGCGAACTGTTTCTGAAGGACGGTTTGCCGGAAATTGATGCCGATGTGGAATTGCTGCATCGCGCGTTTCAGAATGTGGTGTTGAACGCGCTGGATGCCATGCCCGCCGGCGGGACGCTTACCTTGCGAACCGCGGATCTTGACGGAAAGATTCGCGTGGAAATCGCCGACACCGGCAACGGGTTGACGCCTGAAGAATCGGCGCGATTGTTTACGCCCTACTACACAACAAAACCACAAGGAACAGGGCTCGGCCTGGCGATTGTGCAGTCGGTGGTGAGCGATCACCATGGCACTGTTTCTATTTCCAGCGAAGAGGGCCGCGGTACGACCATTCGAATTGATTTACCGCAGCGGCAGTTAGAGCGCACAGAAACTCCCCATGATGAAGTGGTGATCGCAAAATCCGAACCGAACACTCCGACCACATTGGCCGCCGCGTCGGACTAAGACTTCAAGGAGTCCGCTTGCCCCGCAAGGCCCACTTGCTTCTGGTAGATGACGAACCCAACACGCTGGCTTCGCTTTCGCGCGCCTTTCGTATGGCCGGCCACGAAGTAACGGTTTGCGACAACGCTACGCGCGCGGTGGAAACTCTTCGCAATGAAGTATTTGATCTGGTTTTTTCCGACGTCGTGATGCCCGGTAAGACGGGACTGGATTTGCTCGAAGAGTTGAAGATCCTGGGTATAAAAACGCCGGTCATCATGATCTCCGGACAGGCCAATATCGAAATGGCGGTCCGCGCTACAAAGCTTGGCGCGCTGGATTTTCTGGAAAAACCGCTCTCTACCGACAAATTATTGTTGACCATCGAGAATGCGCTACGCATCACGCGGCTCGAAAGTGAAAACCAGGAGCTGCGACGCCGTATCGGGAAACATGAGCTGGTGGGCGGCGGCGCGGCGATGAAAAAACTCTTGGGCGAAATTGAGCGTGTCGCGGCCAGTGAGACGCGCGTTTGCATATTGGGAGAAACGGGCACGGGCAAAGAGCTGGTGGCGCGAGCCATTCACGAAAAATCTGCGCGGAGAGAAAATGCGTTCGTCACCTTGAATTGCGCGGCGGTGCCCGCGGAGCTGATTGAGTCAGCGCTTTTCGGCCATGAAAAAGGCTCGTTTACCGGAGCGGCAGCGAAACATCTCGGAAAATTCGAACAAGCAGAAGGCGGCGTGCTGTTTCTGGATGAGATTGGCGATATGCCGCTGGCGATGCAGGCAAAACTTTTGCGTGTGCTTGAAGAAGGAGAAGTGGAACGCGTGGGCGGAGCCAACCCCATCCGCGTAAACGTCCGAGTGCTGGTGGCTACGCACAGGAATCTGGAGAATCTCGTGAAAGAAAATGGGTTTCGGCAGGATTTGTTCCACCGGGTTTACGTCTTTCCATTACGGGTGCCGCCATTGCGTGAACGAAGAGAGGACATGCCGGAATTGATTACGCATTTCGCCGGTCAAATTGCTTCGCAGAACGGTTGGAAACAAAAATCCTTTGATGAGGAAGCGGTTGAAGAGCTGCGGCAGTATAGCTGGCCGGGGAATGTCCGCGAGCTGCGGAATGCTGTGGAGCGGCTGATCCTGCTCTCCGAAGGGGAGTCTGTCAGTGGCGACGACGTGAAGGTAGTGCTTCCCAGTTACGGGAGCAAACCCGCCGACAGTAATACTGGTGGTGCAAACCATCATGAAACGAGCGGCACTCTTGCGCAGCGGAGTGAAGCGTTCGAACGCGAGACGCTTATCGCTGAGATTCGCCGGCAGAATTTTCACATGACGAATGTGGCTCGCGCTCTGGGACTAGAGCGCAGCCATTTGTACAAGAAATGCCAGCAACTGGGAATCGACCTACAGGCTATTCGCAAGCCTGCATGAGCGCCCAACGGCCTACATATACGGCAAAAATTCCCACCTGACGTCTGTCGTGGTGCATGTGAGAATGAATTCGTGAATCCATGGCTTATCGCCACCCCAATCGCTCTCACAGCGGCAGCGGTGGCGGCTTACGGCGCCGTCCATCCACGTTCCGAACTGTTTGGCCCGACGGTGTGGCGAACAAATTCGCCACGAAAGTTGGCGATTACATTTGACGATGGACCCAACCCCAAAATCACCCCCGAACTAATGAAGCTGTTGGAGGTTTATGAGGCTCGCGTTACTTTTTTCATGGTGGGGCGATTTGCGCAGGAATGCCCGGAGCTGGTTCGTGAAATTGTAGTTCGCGGGCATGCCATCGGGAATCACACCGCGACGCATGCAAATCTCTTCTGCAGCACGCCGCCGCAAATAAGAGAGCAGATGCGGAGGTGTAATGAAGCGATCGGAACGGTCACCGGCATGACCCCTAAGTGGTTTCGTCCGCCGTGGGGGATGCGCAATCCGTGGGTGGTTTCCAGCGCCATGGGGATGGGCATGCGTACCGCGTTGTGGACGCTTTTGCCCGGCGATTGGCGGGTTAAACCGGCGTCTTGGTTGATAAAGCGAATGGAGCCCATTGCCGAACGAGCGCGGGTCTCGAGCGTCTCTGGGAATAATTCAGACGCAGGCTGCGGCGATGTTCTTTGCCTGCACGACGGAGACTACCGTTTTTTGAATGCGGACCGCCACGCTACCGTTGAGGCTTTGCAATACTGGCTTCCGCGCTGGCGCGACCTGGGGCTTGAATTTGTTACAATCGATGAAGCGGTGAGCCCTCCCGCTCTATAACCATGGATGAGCGCTCTTTCTATAACGAGAAAGAAGAAATACGAAAGGTAAAATTGATTTGCCCCAGCTGCCGCGGCGAATTTGAGGCCCCGGTGCGCTGGAAAGTGGCCCGTAAGAAAAGAGAATTGCCGCGCGGAGCCGGCGAGGAAGATAAGAAGCGTTTCGCCAAGGCCAGTTCTTACATGGTCAGGCTCGACGATCTGGTGGCCTGTTACAAGTGCCGCAAAAGATTTGAGCTCACCGGGCAGTCCACGGTGTTGATCAACGATACCCTCGGCGATCCCAACGCCGATCCAGAAAATTTCGGAAACCGGTAGAAGACCTGCAGCAGTGCGTTCCCCCAAGGGACAGATCTGACGGCCTTGGATCAAATCTCAGGATACATTTCAAAAAACGCTTCCATGGATTGGCGGAAGGTGGCCTCTATTTCTTCCTTGCTGCCTTCGATCAAGTGCATGGTCACGCGTGCGCTGCGCCCGTTTTTCAAAACCACGGTAGCGTCGCGCACCTCGCCAAGATCGTCTTCGGGCAGAAGACGCATCCCATAAATCAGCGCTAGTTTTGCCATCACGGCCTCCCAGTGTCACGACAGCCTAGCTTGCGCGGTCAGGCAGGTCAATGAGCGTTCCCGTCTGCGGTTGAATTAGGCAGGACATAGCTTTGATAACGTGATACTTTGGGCATCCTCGATTCCAGCGACAGCATCGCACCAAACGTAACGGGATGGTGTCTATGAAGCGCACGCTCGGCAGCCCGATTGCGGTATTAAAATACAACGCCGCGATCTTAGCGGGCACGATGATTTTATTGGCTCCAGGAATTTCTGCGCAGCAGCCCGACGGCCCGCAAACTTCGGCGCCACCCGCGGTCGGTCCCGTTGCCAGGTCGAGCATTCCTCGCCACGGTGGGACTACAGAAAGAATTAGGGTTCCAGCGGGAACACGGCTGGCGGTGGTGCTGGAGAATGGCATTTCCACACGAGATGCGAAAGCCGGCGATTCCGTTTATCTACGCACGTCGTTCCCTATCACCCAGAATAATCGTATCGTGATCCCCGTCGGATCTTATGTTCGCGGCGAACTTCTGGATTCCAAGCGGCCAGGACGAATTAAGGGCCGCGGAGAGTTTCGCATGCGGCTTACCACGTTGATTTTTCCAAATGGATATACGGTGGATTTGCTCGGCGCGCCACGAAGTGCGGACAGCGGTGGAAATGAAACGATGGATTCGGAAGGCAAAGTGACGGGGCCGGGCGGTAAAGGTAAGGATGCGGAAACAATAGCTACAACCACCGCTACTGGTGCGGGTATCGGCGCGATTGCTTCCGGCGCGAAGGGCTCAGGCATCGGAGCAGGCATTGGCGGCGCTACAGGACTGGCGGCGGTATTGCTGACTCGGGGACCGGAAGCCCACTTGCCACGAGGTTCCACACTGGACATTGTCTTGGAACGCGATTTATCTCTGGAAGGTGATCAGCTTCGTTATACGGACGTGGGCCAATTCTCGCCCATCACGCCGCCACCGGCGCGCGAGCAGTAAAGATTCATTTTCTAGATATTCGAGCGCCAGCTAATTTTAGGAATTGGTCGCTCTGGCGATCTCGCCGAAGCGCATGGGGCTGAAGCGCGCCCAATCCACGCTGACATTTTGCGTTGTAATCCATTCCCGAATTAATTGCGCCGTAATGGGCGCGAGCAGGATTCCACTTCGAAAATGTCCAGTCGCAATCACTAGCCCATCCAGATCCGTGGGACCAATGATCGGGAGATGATCGGGCGTGTCCGGCCGCAACCCCGCCCAAGTTTCTTCCAGTTGCGCGTCGGCCAACGCCGGCGCGAGCTGCAATGCTGCGGCGATGATTTTTTGCACGCCGCCGGCAGTTACTTCCTTCTCGAATCCGACATACTCGACCGTCGCGCCAGCAAGAATTCTTCCGTCGTTTCTTGGCACCAGGTACACGTAATCGGACCACAGTACGCGTTCGATCCTGAAATCCTTTGCGCGCAAGGCGATCATTTGGCCTTTGGCAGGGCGGACGGGTGCGAACTGAGAAGCGCCTTCGATTTCTGCAGAGCAGCAGCCGGCGGCAATGATCGTCCAACGAGATTCTACTTTTTCGCCGGCCACCAGGAGCCCCTCGCAGTGCCCTCCGTTCTTTGCGATCGATTGCACGTTAGACGCGATAAATATTTTTGCGCCAGAAACCTCTGCCGCGGCCAAGACAGCTTTTGTCAGCGCGCGATTATCGACGCAGGCTTCGTCGGGCCGGAAGACTGCGGCCTCCACCTCGGGACTTAAAGCTGGCTCCATTTCGCGGGCATCCTCAGCGCTCACTGCTTCGGCTTTCAATCCCAGTCCATGATGCAAGGCAATAATGGTGCTGAGTTTTTCCTGAGCGTCCGTGGAAAAAAGTGCTTCGAGAGTTCCTCGCGCTCGATAGCCGACGTTTCGGCCTGAAATTTCTTCGACAGCAGCGACAAATTTAGGATAAAGCTGCAAGCTCGCGCGGCCCAGCGGAACCGTTGAAATCATTCCCGCGTTTTCGGGCGCCGGAGACAATATTCCGGCGGCCGCCCACGATGAGCCTTCGCCGGGCTGTTGGCGGTCGAAGAGGGCTACTTGAAGGCCAACACGGGCCAATTCGAACGCGATCGTGGCGCCAACCAGCCCACCGCCCGCAATAGTGACGTCAAACGTCTTCATAAATTAATCATAGCGCATGGCGCTGCTGACAAGTCGTTGCTGGCGGTTCATGTATCGATTTTCGGAGGCAAACTGTCGATGCAAACTCGCAGTTACAGCGAGGAAGCCAACTCTTCCGAGAGAACTTGAGCCTTGGTAGCCAGGCTGCGCGCACGCGTCCAATCGCCCTCGCGACTAGCCGACTGCGCATCGCCGATAAATTGTTTGATTTTCGTCGCCAAATCCGATTGAGTTGCGTTTAGTGTTCTGCCTTGCGAACGGGCCAGATTTTTCTCCGCCTCAGTGATGCTGGAGGTCATTTGTTGTCGAGCCGCGGCGGCCTCCGCATCGGACATTTGCGGCGCAATAACGGGGGCTTCCGGTTTGTCAGCGTTATTCTCGGCTACGGGCGCGGGCGCGACTCGTGGCCGCGCAGGCGCAGTATGAACGGCAAGCAGTGGGGGCGGTGGCGGAAGTTCCAGCTGCAGTTCGGGAACAGGATCAACGCTCTCATCGGGTAACGGGCGAGGCTTGGGAGCGGTAACCGTGACGGGCACAATGGGTTTCGAGAGCCCTGCTCCACGCCATGAGACTGGGGTGGGCTTGCGCTCCGCGCATCCGGAGATCAATAGCGCAGCGCACAAACCGGACACCAGGACAGCGCACGCGTGTTTGCGCGACTTGACGGAACAGTGCTGGGGTTTGTTCGTCGTCATTAGTTAACTAGGCCGCAAGAGGCAACTCTATTCGAAAGGTCGTGCCACGACCTACTTCCGAAGTAAAGTCTATCGAACCGTTATGAAGTTGCACAATTCTGAAAGCGCTTGCCAGACCAATACCGCTGCCTCCCGGCCGGGTGGTGAAAAATAATTGAAAAATTTTCTGCTTATTTTCCGGAGGAATGCCTCTGCCGGTGTCTTGCACCGTGATTTCCGCCATTTCGCCCCTTCGGCTAAGAACCAGGCGCAACTGCCCACCATTAGGCATTGCTTCCGCCGCGTTCAGTACCAGATTCAGCACCGCTTGCTTCAGTAAAGCACGGTCCACGTATACTTCAGGAACGTCAATTGGCAAAAGTTGTGCGAGTTGGATACCGGCCTTCTGTAGTTGAGGTTGCGCTATTTCAAGCACCTCCGGCAGCAACTGAGAAAGCTGTGTGGCTTCCAGGCGAATGTCCATCGGCCGGGTGAAATCGAGGAAGCGCTTGACCACCGCGTCGAGGCGATCGATTTCTTTGTCGAGCACGGTGACGGCCTGCTGCGCGCCGCTTTCCTGATCCGCTGGCAGAGACTCTTTCAGATTTTCCAGCCACAGGCGCATGGAGTTCAGGGGATTTTTTACTTCGTGTGCGACACCGGCAGTGATACGGCCGAGCGCGGCCAGACGTTCGCTAACCTGCAGCTGGGTATTAATGCTTTCTAGGGAATCGAGATCACGCAGGGTAACCAGCGCGCCGATACGCTCACCGCCTTCCTGGATCGCCTGCACGCTCACGCCAACACGCCGGGCGACCCCGGCGGTAACCAGTTCTGTTTCCGCGGCAACTTCGCTGAGTTCGTCGCCTTCCAGATGCAGCACCGCGCGCAACGGATGCCCCTCGGGGAAAATGTCCTCCACGCGACGGCCCAGAAAATCCCCCGAGGGCGCACCGAGAAACTTTTCCGCCGCGGGACTGACCATCACAGCCCGTGAATCTCGCGTGAATAACAGCAGGCCATCTTCGAGACCGGCCATGACCGAATTCATGTTTTCGCGCAAGGTGCTGAAAATTTCGTGCACACCGCGAAGTTGCTGACCGACTTGCGTAATTTTTCTGCTGACTTGTCCAAGCTCGTCGCCGCTGCCGCCAAAGATGCGCAGACTCCCCGTCGGCGTGTCGTATTGACCGGCGGAAATTCTGTCGAGCTGTGCGGAAATGTCTCGCAAGGGCGCCAGTGTCGCTCGGCTAACGACCGCCGCCAGGAGTGTACAGATCCCCAGAGCCAGCAGGACGATAGTTCCGGAAGTTTTAAGGCTTGGGGCAATTTCATTCAGCAGCAAGCCGGTAGACAACACCACCCGAACTTCGCCGAATGGTTTGCTGGCCATATTGAAGGGATAATCGTACTCAAAAATTTTAGATGGTCCGCGCAGGACTTTCACCTGGTTCACGAAACCGCTCTGCACCAGTTGCGAGAGCGGAGGACGGCGCGGCCGGGTTTTGCCTGGTAGAGACTGGTCGTTGGAGATCAATACCAGCCCTTGGTCGTCCGTAATGGAAACTTCATACACCGATGGAGAGCTGATGGCCGCTTCCAATTGCGCCTGCAAGCCGGCGTTAATTTCAAAGGCCCGGCGAACGTAATCATGGATATCGTCTGGATCATCGGAGGAAGGACGAAGTCCCTGATTGGCGGCGTCGGACAGTGCGTGTTGAGCCTGGACGAATACCTGGTGCGCGAGATCGCTGGCGCGTTTGTCGGTTTCAAGTAGAGTTTGCTCGAGAAGCTGTGCCAGAAAAACGCCGGATAAAACGGCAACCACCAGCAGCACCAGCCCGGTCATAACGATGGTTAATTTTGTGCGCAGCCGTAGCTGCATGAAAGTCCCTATTCCGCGCCAGCGCGGTCAGCGCCATATTCTTTGAGCTTATTGTGCAGAGTTTTGAGGCTGATTGCGAGAAGGTCTGCGGCGCGTGTCTTATTGTTGCCAGTCGCGCTGAGGGTCTGCAAAATCAGCTCGCGCTCCATGGCGTCAACGGTGGTGCCCACGGGGAACTTGATGCTGGATAGATCGCCGGGGCCCTTGGCGGCGGTGCGGCCGAACTCCTCGGGGAGGCACGAACGAGTGATCAATTCCTTCTCGCACATAATGCAGGCGCGTTCCAGGATATTGCGCAACTCACGAATATTTCCTGGCCAGGTGTGACTCATGAAAATGTCGAGCACTTCCGCTCCGATGCCGCGAACATGTTTGCCATGTTTGGAGTTAACATCGCGCAGGATGTAGTCGACCAGTAGAGGGATGTCTTCTTTATGTTCGCGAAGCGGCGGCAAATTAATATGGAAAACGTTCAAACGGAAAAATAAATCCTGACGCAAGTCTCCGCTGGCCACGGCTTGCTCGGCGTCTTTATTCGTAGCGGCGAGCACGCGGACGTCCACCGGCGTTTCGCTTTTGCTGCCGAGGCGGCGAACTTTGCGGTCTTCCAGCACACGCAACAGCTTGGCCTGCGTAGGCGCGGGCATTTCTCCGATTTCATCGAGCAGCAAGGTGCCGGCGTCTGCCAATTCGAAACAGCCGATGCGTCGTTCAGCCGCGCCGGTAAACGCGCCGCGCTCGTGGCCAAAGATTTCGCTTT
>Ga0307475_10001962_pt1 | contig 12267 bp, 6 predicted proteins | sample atmos_gasesECM1C_FD_203317 | JGI IMG/M metagenome (GOLD analysis project Ga0307475, IMG submission 203317) | Hardwood forest soil microbial communities from Morgan-Monroe State Forest, Indiana, United States - atmos_gasesECM1C_515 | ecosystem: Environmental > Terrestrial > Soil > Temperate... | reverse complement strand
CTCGCGCCCCTGCGCTTCGTTGTAACCAATCTCATTGGGATCCATGAAGAAATTCACGACGTGGTTCGGATCGAATCCCAGGTCCGTCTTCTGCGCTTGGCCGAGGCTCCGCGTAAAGAGTCCGGCAATTATCAACAGCATCAGCGAGCCCGCCACTTGCGCTACCACCAGCGCGCTGCGCAACCGGTTTCGCCCGCCCACCAGACCGCGGCCGCCTTCATGCAGGATATGCGCCAGATTTCCCCGCGAAGCGCGAATCGCAGGAACCAGTCCCACAATGATCCCTGTCAGCAGTGCCGCGCCGAACGCAAAGATGAAAACACGCCAGTCGAAGCCGAAGTCCAGCCTCACCGGAAGATCCGTCGCCAGATTCAACTGGCCTAGCGCAGAACTCCCCCAATAGCCAAGTATGATCCCGGCAGCGCCGCCCCCGCCAGCCAGCAAAACACTCTCCGTGAGCAACTGCCGAATCAGCCGCCCGCGCCCTGCGCCGAGCGCCGCACGAATCGCCATTTCCCGCTCGCGGATGGTGGCGCGGACGAGCAGAATATTCGCCACGTTGACGCACGCGAGCAGCAGCACCAATGCCGCCAGTCCCATGAACAGGCTGGAGATCACCAGCATCGTGTTTTTCGGATCGGGATTCGGCCGGGATCGAAGTTCGGGAAAAACCTGCAGGCTCAAGTCCTGATCATCCTTCGGATATGCCTGCGCGAGCCTCTGCGACACTACGTTGAGCGAGGCCTGCGCTTGCCCCATGCTTGCACCTTGCCGCAAGCGGCCCCATACGAAGGCGGTGCGGAATCCTCGATTAGTCATAAAATCGCTCGGATTGCCCGCCATGGTCGCCAATCCCAGCGGGAGATATCCCTGAATTTCCCCGAATGTGAAGAGACCGTGGAATCCTTCTGGACCAACGCCGACAATCGTTACCGGACGGCCATCCACAGACACCTTTCTGCCGACGATATCCAGATCGGCTCCAAAATGTGTCTTCCAATACGCATATCCAAGCACCATCACAGGACTAGAGCCGGGCGTTTCCTCTTCCGAGGGCAGAATAAATCGTCCGAGCGCCGGCTTGAGTCCCAGCGTCGAGAAGAAATTCCCAGCGCCGTAGCTGGTCACAATCCGATCGGCCTTCCCGTTCACGCTGAGACCGTCCAGGCTGATCTGGTAGGCGATCATTCCGGAGAACACGTCGGCGGTCTGCTCGCGAATGTCGCGGTAATCAGCCACCGAAAAAATATTCAACAGCAGCCCACCCTTCAGTTGATAGGCGAGCGTGGTGATCTGTGCCGGGTCCTTCACCGGCAATGGGCGGAGGAGGAACGAATCGACCATAGTGAAGATCGCCGTATTCGCGCCGATGCCCAGCGCCAGCGTCAGGATCGCGACCGCCGTGAACCCCGGATTTTTCGCCAGAGTCCGCATGCCATACCGAATGTCCTGCAGCAGTGTCCCCACGTTGGCCCTCCTCATCACCCCGTCAGCCACAAATCAAGCGCCACTCATTCGTACCGCAGCGCCACTATCGGATCCACACGCATGGCACGCCGCGCCGGAACGCAAGCAGCCACGAGCGCGACGATCAGCAGCAGCACTGCGACGCCTGCGTACGTCGCGGGATCTGTGACGCTGACGTTGAAAACGAAACTTTCGAGCAGCCCCGTCAGCCAGACCGAGCTGACGAGCCCCAAGATCAGTCCCAAACCCGCGAGTGTGACTCCTTCGCGCACAATCATGAGAAGCACATCACGCCTCTGCGCTCCGAGTGCCATGCGGATGCCAATCTCCTGCGTGCGCCGCCCGACGTTGTAGGAGATCACTCCGTAAATTCCGATCGCTGCAAGCAAGAAAGCCATGGCGCTGAACAGCCCGAGCAGTGTTGTTCGAAACCGCGGCTGGGCGATAGATTCATCGATCGCGTCTCCCATCGCGCGGATGTTCGTTACCGGCAGCTCCGGATCGAGTTCGCCGATTTTTTCACGCAGCGCCCCGCTGATCTGTTTGGGATTGCCCAGAGTGCGCACGGCAATGTCGAAGCCCCAGTACGGATTTTGGACAAAGGGCGCGTAAATCTGACTGACAGTTTGTGACGCGAGATCCTGGTCTTTTACGTCTCCTACGATTCCAACGATCTCCCGCGCCGCGGTTTGCGGATATCCGATGTTGAGGATTTTGCCGAGAGGGTTTTCGTTCGGAAACACGCGGCGGGCTATTGCAGCGGAAATGATGCAGACCTTTGCTGCCTCCAGCGAATCGTTTGGGCCGAATTCGCGGCCGCGCTGCAACGGAATTCGCATCAGGTGAAAATAATTTGGACTCACGGCCGCATAGTCCGCCGTTGGCCCCTCGCTTTTCGGCACGGGCGCTCGCCCCTCGACGGTGAAACCCAGATTGATATTGCCGCCGGCCAATGGAAGGGGCAGCGCTATTCCAGCGTCCTCCACTCCTGGAATTACTTTCATCCGCTCCATGATTTCATTTGAAAAAGAGATCCATTGCTCGGGCTTGGTGTATTGCGAACGTGGAAGAGAGATGCTTGTGGTCAGGAGATGCGTCGCGTTGAAACCGGCGTTCACTTCCTGCAGCCGGACAAAACTGCGGATTAGAAGGCCCGCACCAACGAGCAGCACTACGGCAAGCCCTGTCTCCGCTACCACAAGTGCGCCGCGAAGCCGCCGTCGGCTCTTGTCCTCCCCCAGTCCCTTCCCGCTTTCTTTCAGCCCGTCTGCAAATCGCGCTGCTGCTGAATGCCAAGCGGGCGCGAGGCCGAAGACGATTCCCGCAATCAGCGAAAGCGCCAGCCCGAACAGCAGCACGCGTGTGTCGGCGTGAATTTCCGATATCCTCGGCAGGTCGGCCGGCAGCCACGACGCCAACCCTTGCACTGTGGCGTACGCCAGCGCTAGTCCAGCAGCGCCTCCGGCCAAGCTGAGCAGAATGGATTCCGTCAAGAACTGGCGAATCAGACGCGGCCGGCTTGCTCCCAGCGCCACGCGGACTGAGACTTCGCGTCCACGCGAGGCGGCCCGCGCCAGTTGCAGGTTGGCGACGTTGGCGCAAGCGATCAGAAATACCAGGCCAACCGCTCCCAGAATAACCAACAGTGCCGTCTGAACATCGCCCACCAGAAAGTTCTGCAGCGAAACCAAACGGACCATCCAATCTTTGTTGTCGTCCGGATGCTGCCGCTCGAGACTCTTCTCGATTGAGTCCATTTCGGCTTGTGCCTGGGCGGGAGTCACACCCGGTTTCAGGCGACCAACGCTCATCAGGTAATGTCCGCTCCGGTGTTCGCGCAGTTGCATTGCGACCGCGTCCTGCAGCAGCGGCACCCACAATTGGGTGTCCGCCGCCGTAATCGGCGGCCGGAGATTGCCGGGAAGAATTCCGACCACGGTGAAAGCATGCTGATCGAGTGAAATCGTCTGGCCCACGATTGCAGGATCAGAGCCGAACCGGCTCCGCCACAGCCGCTCGCTAATCACTGCCGTGGGACTCGCGCCGGGAATATCATCTGTGGCTTCGAGCGTCCGCCCGAGCACAGGTTGCACACGAAATACCGGAAAATAACTTGCTGTGACTGCCGCAGCTTCGACGTAGGTTGCGGTGCCGTGCCCCGCCAGCGCGAATGTTGTCCCGCGGATTGCCGCTAGCGATTCGAAGCTGGTGGTTGCACGTGTCCAATCGATGTAATTGGGGAAGGAAACACCGTTCTTTGTCGCGCCCAGTTCCGGCCGCGTCTGACAAACCATGAACATTCGCTGCGGCTCAGGATAAGGGAGCGGCCGCAGCAGTACGGCGTCAACGACACTGAAGATCGCAGTGTTCGCGCCGATCCCCAGCGCCAGCGTGAGAATCCCCACGGCCGTAAAGCCCGGATTCTTCCGCAGCAGCCGCATGCCGTACCGAATGTCCTGGACCAGCGTTCCCATCACCATCTCTCCTTATTCATATCTCAGCGCCACGATCGGATCTACGCGCATGGCCCGCCGCGCCGGGATATAACAAGCGGCGAGAGCGACGCCGGTCAGAACGGCCGCCACGGCGATAAACGTCGTGGGATCGGTGGCGCTAACTCCGAACAGCAGCTCGACCATCAGGCGCGTGAGTCCGAGCGCCACGGCAACTCCAATGGCGACACCGACAAGCGCCATCTTCATCCCTTCGCCCAGCATCAGACGGAGTACGTCGTGGCGTTGCGCCCCGAGCGCTATTCGAATGCCGATCTCGTGGGTGCGCTGCGCTACTACGTAGGAAATCACGCCATAAATGCCGATGCTAGATAACAGAAGTGCGAGCGCCGCGAAGACGCTGAGCAGGACCATCGAGAATCGCCGGTTGGCCAGCGAGTCCGCTACGATTTCTTCGAGCGGCTTGATTTCGTAAATTACGTTTTCGCTGTTCAGTTTCCCGATTGCTTTCCGAATCGTCGGCGCCAAGCCGACCGGCGATCCTTTTGTCCGCAGGATCATTTCCGTCTGAGGAGGTCCGGTCCAGAATCGGTCGGGGATTTGCATGAAATAGAGGTATGCCTGCGCGAGGATCGGGTGTTTGGCATCCCCGTCTCTGTCCAGGCCCCAATGCTTCACATGCCCGACGATGCCGACAATCTCGGGATCCATGTCCACGATGCCTATGTGAATTCGCTTTCCGATCGGATCTTGCTTTGGAAAATATTGGCGTGCGAAGCTTTCATCTACCACCATCACCTGGTGCGAGTGCTCATTATCTTCCGGCGTGAAATTCCGCCCTCGAAGCAATGGAATTTCCATGACGCTCAAGTATCCGGGCTCCACCATATAAAAGAGGGACTCATTCATTTCGCTTGCGTTCGCCGGCTTCGGCTGGCCATCGAGCCAAAAGGGAAGTTCATTGTCGCCATTCATCGGCAGGGCTCCACCGGTGGAGGAGACAGCTTCCACGCCCGGAATACTTTTCAGTTTTTCACCCATCTCGCGAAGAGCAGACCGGCTGGTAGCAGGATTCACGCCGAGAGAGGGAGATAGCGACACCGCGAACGTCAAAACACCGCGAGGATTGAATCCCGGATATACGCTCCACAACCCGACCAGACTTCGAACCATCAGCCCGGCCCCGGTGAGAAGTACCAGCGCCATGGCCATCTCGATCACCACAAAGACGCCTTGCGCCCGGTGGCGTGCGCCGCTTCCACCGCGGCCACTTTCCTTCAATGTGGACTGGAGGTTCGGACGTGAGGTCTTCAGCGCCGGCACCAGTCCAAACATCACGCCAGCCAGAGTGGAAGCAGCCAGCGTAAACATGAGAACGCGCCCATCGAGACCTACCTCCTGAGCTCGGGGGAGATTTTCCGGCAACGCCCTTAGTGCCGCTTGAATTCCCCAGGTGGCCAGGGACAGTCCGAGGGCCCCGCCGGCCAGGGCCAGCAGAATACTTTCGGTGAGCAGTTGCCGGATGACGCGCGACTGGCTGGCTCCCAAGGCGGCTCGTATCGCAAATTCGCGCGCCCGCGTTGTCGAGCGGGATAGTTGAAGGTTGGCAACGTTGACGCACGCGATGAGCAAAACAAATCCAACCGCCCCCAGCAAAATCAGCAAGTACGGCTGAACGTCGCCGACAATATCCTTTTTGAGCGGCATAATTCCGATGCCTGCGCCTTTGTCTGCATCCGGGTAGGCCGTGGCAAGGTTGGTCGCGATGCGGTCCATATCGGCCTGGGCAGCCGCGAGCGTCACGCCGGGTTTCAAACGGCCAATCGCGCGCATTCCTGGGTGCACGGTGCGATCGTGGAACAGCGGGTCCTTGTTTTGTCCAATCGGAATATAGACGTCCTTGATCCGTTCGAAATTCGTGGATTCGAGATGAAAACCCGCGGGCAGTATGCCAATCACGGTGTACCCGTCGCCGTTCATCGTGATGCTCTTTCCGATGATGTCAGGCGCGGAGCCGAACTTGCGCTGCCACAGTCCCGCGCTGATCAGAGCTACCGGCGTGGTACCGAGGCGGTCTTCTTCCGGCTTAAACACGCGGCCGCGGACCGGATGTACGCCCAGAATTTCGAAAAAACCGGCGGAGACCATGCCGACACGCACTCGCTCCGCCTCTCCGCTGCCCGTGATGCTGAAATCATCATTGCGATACGCCGCCATCGACGCGAATGCGGAATTGCTGCGCTGCCAATCCAAAAAATTCGGGTAGGAAATGGAGGAACTCTCGAAATTCATGGTCTTTTCGGAAAGCGCCACCAGTTGGCTTGGCTCTGGATAGGGGAGCGGTCTGAGGAGCACGCCGTTGACGACTGAAAAAATCGCGGTGTTCGCGCCGATACCCAGACCCAGCGTAAGAATTGCAATCAGCGCGAACCCTGGGTTTTTTCCCAGCATCCGGATTGCGTAGCGCACATCCTGTATCAGCGTTCCCACTTTCACGCCCCGCGATTCGCAAGCCGCTCTGCTTTTTCTGCGAATCGTGCTGCCACTGCGTTTCCTATAACCAGCTTCAGCGTCCGGACTTCCAGACACACCGATACGCCTGCAGCCGAAATCTTTATTTCGCCTGCTGCCGGTTAAAAATTGTCAGAATCTTTGGCCCGGGCCGGTCTATACGCTCGCGGTGCGCGAGCCCACGGTTTCTTCGACGATGCGTCCGTCGAAAAGATGAATTGTCCGGTCAGCGATGCTGGCGTAGCGCGGGTCGTGCGTCACCATGCAGATCGTCGCGCCCTCGCGATGCAATTGCCGCAGTAAATCAATCACCGCTTCGCTGTTCTTCGAGTCCAGGTTACCAGTGGGCTCGTCCGCCAGCAGGATGGAAGGCTGGCCCACCAGCGCTCGCGCCACGGCTACGCGTTGCTGCTGGCCGCCGGAAAGCTGCGAGGGGTAATGCTTCATGCGGTGCGCCATTCCCACGCGCTCCATCACTTCCTGCACGCGCTTCTTGCGTTCCGCCGCCGCCATGCTGCGGTAGGTCAGTGGCAGCTCGACGTTCTCGTACACCGTAAGATCGCCAATCAGGTTGAACGCCTGAAAAACGAATCCGATTTCGCGGTTGCGGATCCGCGTGCGGTCCGACAAAGAAAGATTCGCCACCGCCTGCTTGTTGATCCAGTAATTTCCGTCGCTCGGCGAATCGAGCAAACCCAGAATCGAAAGCAGCGTGGACTTCCCGCAGCCCGACGGCCCGGCGATCGAAAGAAATTCTCCGCTCTTGATGTCCAGATGCACGCCGCCGAGTGCGTGCGTTTCCACTTCATCGGTGTAAAAAACTTTTGTGACGCCTTCGAGCTTGATCAATGATTCTGCATTGCTGTTCATGCTGGGCTCCTTCGATTCACTTCGATAGCCTTGCTCTACCTTTGATACGTTTCTGGCGCCCTCAAAAGTTCCCTACTTCAGTTGAACGCGGTCGAAATTATCCCAGGCGGACATGTCCGACAAAATCACCTGGTCGCCAATCTGCAACCCTTTTACGATTTCCACGGTGTTCACCGATGTGCGGCCCAATTGCACCTGTGTGCGCGCTGCATCTTTCCCGTCGTCAATCAATTTGAACAATCCCACCGTGCTGTTCGCTTCGCCGTGCACCGGACGCCCGACGAAGAGCACATCCGTGAGCCGCTCGATTTCAACCGTGCCTTCCACGCTCAAATCCGGCCGCGCGCCTTGCGGCAGCGCTCCTTCCAGCGCCACATCCACGGTCACCGTCCCATTCACCACAGCGGGATCAATGCGCGACACATGCCCCTGAATCACACCGTTATGTGTATCCACGGTCGCCTTCAGCCCGATCTGAATGTCCTTAGCCTGCGTCTCCGCAATCTTCAGCGCCGCCTTCAAATGTGTCGGCTGCGCCACGCGCGCCAGCACCGATCCTTGCAATACCTTCTGCCCGACCTCCACAGAAAGGTCCTGCAGCACACCGTCAATCCCGGGGCGCACGTGCAACTGGTCCAGTTGTGAACGCTTCAAATCGTACATAGCGCGCTTCCCGTTTACGTTCGCCTGCTGCACGGCGATCTGTGCTTCAATCGAATTCGTAAACGTCTCCACCTGCTTTTCCGCAATCTCGTTCTGCTTCGCCAGCTCTTCCGCCTGCACAACGGAAGTCTTCACGATAAAATCCGCCACAAGCCCAAGCGCAAAAAGCTGTTCGTTGTTACGCTTCTGCAAATCGGCGGTGTGATAGGCCGAGCGGATCGCCGCTGCTTGCGCGCGCTTGTCCATCAATTGGTTTTCCATCTGCGCTTTGGTGTTGTTCAATGCCGCTTCGGCACCCCGCAACTGGTACTCCGCGTCGAGCGCCGCCTGCTGTAGCTCCGGGTTGCTCAGGTCCAGAATCACCGTGTTTGCTTTGACGGGCACGCCAGGGAGTAGATAGCGTTGTTCCACTCGTCCATCCGTCGCCGCCGGGATCAGCCGAATGGTCTCGGGCACAAGCGTGCCGAGGCCGCGGACTTCGCGCAGCATCGGGCCGCGCTTCACTGTGTCGGTCCATACCGTTGCTCGGTCCACGCTCGGCGCCGCCGGCTTCAGCCGTGACAACGCATATGTCACCAACGGAATCAGGACTACGGCAGCGGCGATGTACGCCATTCGGCGCACTTTCTTTTGTCGTTTAACTTCTGGACGGGCAATATCCACGGCAGTAGCATCTCCTCAACTGTCATCTATATCGCAAATCACCTTCCGGTGTCACATCTTCTCTAAATTATTCAAAGTCATAAGGTTACTGGCAACTGTCAGCCTTCGCCAAACTTGCTTTGCCCGCTCGTGGGAATCCTCTGTCCCGCTAGCGAACAGGAAGGTGGACTCCGGCGCGGTCAAATCATCTCGAATCCTCCCTCTTCGGTACTTTCAGTCGAATATCTGCAATTTTTACTCAGTTCTAGTAACCCCACAATCTCGTAGTATATTTATTGTCAGTCACTTACAGGCCCTCCCCTTGGAACGGAGCTTGCGCTTCCAACCTCGAATTTCTAAGGAGGGTCACCACCATGAGGTTTTTAGGCTTGAATAGGCGGATAGCATCAGCCTTGTCGGTATTCCTGCTCTCTCTGCTTCTGATTGGCTGCGGACAAAATCCGCAGGCCGACGAAAAGCCAAGTTCCGCGGCAGACAAGCCCGGCTTGCTCAGCGGAATCTTTGCCTCGACAAAGCCAATCACCATCCCCGAGGGAACCGATCTGACGATCGTCCTCGACCAAACAATCTCGACGGCCTCCAGTCGCTCGGGCGATAGCTTCCGGGCGACACTCACTTCCCCCGTCGTGATTGATGGCAAGACCGTGTTGCCAAAAGACGCGCCAGTGACGGGCCATATCGTCGAGTCCATACCGTCGGGCCGGTTAAAGGGCGTCGCCAGACTGGATCTGACGCTCGATTCGATCGAAGTGAACGGCAAATCGTTCGACCTCGCGACCGACGATGAAGCGCGCAAGGGCAAGAACCATAACAAGCGCAATGGCGTGCTGATCGGCGGCGGCGCTGGTCTCGGCGCGATCATCGGCGGCGTCGCAGGTGGCGGTGTCGGCGCCGTGGTCGGCAGCGCAGTCGGCGCTGGCGCTGGAACGGCGGGTGCTGCGTACACCGGCAAAAAGGATATCCGCGTGCCGGCGGAGACCGCGTTGACGTTTCGCCTGGTTCGTCCAGTCACGATCCCAGTGAAGAGCTGACCTCAGTTTACCCACACCTCGCGCGAGGTTCGTCCGACTTCCCCCGGGCAGGCCTCGCGCGGTTCTGCTTTCCATGCAAGAATATTGGTCCCGCCGAGGCTCGGCGCACATCTGCGGACTTCACGGAGGAAATAGAGATGGCTGAGGACAAGGGTTTTTTCGAGACACTCTTGGATTTCTCGTTCCAGCACTTTGTGGCGCAGAAGTACGTAAAGCTGCTGTACGCGCTGCATCTTCTCGTGGGTTTGATCGCAGCGATCGGAATGGTGTTCAACGGATTTCAAGTTTCCGCGTCACAGGGCCTGCTCACTCTGTTGTTGGCTGTGGTGGCGTACTTTTTCTGGATTCTATATGTCCGCGTGACGCTCGAATTCCTTGTCGCCGCTTTCCGCACCGCAGACAACATCGCGCGGGTCAGCGGCACGCCCCGAGAAACTTAGTGAGGCTCGCCGCGATGGCGCGCATGCGCGCTAGGCAGATCAGGAAGACGCTTCAGCGCTGGCCTTAATTTCCTGCCAGCGTTTGGGGCGTCTTTTCGCGTCGAGAACTTTCTTGCGCAGGCGGATGGACTTTGGCGTCACTTCCACGTACTCGTCATCCGCGATGAACTCGATTGCTTTTTCGAGCGTTAGCTCGCGCGGCGGAATCAAGCGGATGGCTTCGTCCGCAGAAGACGACCGCATGTTGGTCTGCTTTTTTTCTTTCGTGATGTTGACGTTCATATCGTCTTCGCGCGCATTTTCTCCGACGATCATTCCTTCGTACACTTCCACGCCCGGACTCACAAACATTTCGCCGCGCTCCTGAATGCCCCAGATCGCGTAAGCCACTGAGACGCCCGCGCGGTCTGCCACCAGCGCTCCCGTCAACCGCATGGCCATATCGCCCGCATAGTCGGTCCAACCTTCGAGCAATGAATGAATCAGCGACGTGCCGCGTGTATCCGTCAGCAACTGGCTGCGCAATCCAATCAATCCGCGCGAGGGAATGCTGAATTCCATGCGTACGCGCCCGGAATGATGGTTCACCATTTTCTTCATTTCGCCGCGGCGCGTGCCCAGCGACTCCATCACGATCCCGATGAACGATTCCGGGCAATCTACAATCAGCAACTCGAGCGGTTCCACGCGCCGGCCGTTTTCGGTTTTCACCACGATTTCCGGCTTGCCCACCATCAGTTCGTATCCTTCGCGACGCATCGTCTCGATCAGGATCGCGAGCTGCAATTCTCCGCGGCCGAGCACGCGGAACGCATCGGTCGAGCCCATGTCTTCCACGCGCAGCGAAACATTCGTCAGCAATTCTTTTTCGAGGCGCGCGCGCAAATCGCGGGAGGTGACGTATTGTCCTTCGCGTCCGGCAAAGGGCGAGGTATTAATGGTGAACACCATGGTCAGTGTGGGCTCATCAATCAGCAGTGGCTCAAGCGGCGCGGGATGCTCCAGATCCGTGATGCTCTCGCCGATCTGGATTCCTTCCACGCCTGCAATCGCGACGATATCGCCCGCGCGCACTTCCTCGGCTTCGTCGCGCTCCAGGCCGCGGAATGTGAAGAGCTTGGTAATTTTCGTCGGCTGAATCGTTCCGTTCAGCTTCGCGATCCCCACTTCTGTTCCGCGCACGAGTGTCCCGCCAAATACTCGCGCGATGGCCACGCGCCCGAGAAAATCGCTGTAATCGAGATTTGTCACCTGAATTTGCAGCGTCGCAGCAGGATCGCCCGAAGGCTCGGGAATAGATCTCACGATTTCTTCAAACAGCGGCTGGAGTGTCGTGGAATCGTCGCCCACTTTGCGATGCGCCACGCCGGTCTTCGCGTTTGTGTAGATCACGGGAAAATCGAGCTGGTCTTCACTGGCGTCAAGATCAATAAAAAGATCGTAGATTGCGTCGAGCACTTCGGCGGGACGCGCGTCCGGCCGGTCAATTTTGTTGAGCACCATGATCGGCGGGAGTTTTGCGGCCAGCGCTTTTTGCAGTACATACCGCGTCTGCGGCAGCGGGCCTTCGCTCGCGTCCACCAGCACCAACACGCCGTCCACCATGCGCAGCGCGCGCTCCACCTCGCCGCCGAAGTCGCTATGGCCGGGGGTATCGACAATATTGATTTTTGTGCCGCGATAGGTGATCGCTGTGTTCTTCGCCAGAATGGTGATGCCGCGTTCGCGCTCCAGCTCGTTCGAATCCATTACGCGCGTAACTACTTCCTGGTTCTCGCGGAATATGCCGCTCTGGCGGAGCATGGCGTCAACTAGCGTCGTCTTCCCATGGTCCACATGCGCGATGATGGCGATATTGCGAGTAGGCGTCGTCATTTTTATTCCGGCCAAATAAAAAGGGCTGCAAGCGCGGTCTTGCAGCCCCGACGTGTCCCCAAGGAGAAGTTTCAGGAGCAACAAACGCGTACCCATTCTAACATGCGCGGTGCGGCAGGGCCATTCCCTGAGAGATTTCTCCACACCCCTTAACTCCACTGCCAGCAAAGCTTGACGGCGAACCAGAGGATTAGCCACTTGTAGAAGAGCTGTTTTTGTTGCGGTTGGAAAATTGTTAAGTCTTTTATTCCTCCCAGTTAGGTGAATTTTTGAATCGGGTAATGTTGCGATTAG
>Ga0307475_10001961_pt1 | contig 12267 bp, 12 predicted proteins | sample atmos_gasesECM1C_FD_203317 | JGI IMG/M metagenome (GOLD analysis project Ga0307475, IMG submission 203317) | Hardwood forest soil microbial communities from Morgan-Monroe State Forest, Indiana, United States - atmos_gasesECM1C_515 | ecosystem: Environmental > Terrestrial > Soil > Temperate... | reverse complement strand
GGCGGCGTGTGCGTATCGGCGCGCATTCCGCTGCAGGTCGAGCCGGTCGCGGCCGGCTGAAGCGCGACGGAGCGGGCATGAACGCGAAAACGCGGGTGATGCTGGTCGACGACCATGCGGTCGTCCGGATGGGGTTTCGGCTGTTGCTGCAGGCCACGCACGATATCGAGGTGGTCGGCGAAGCCGACAGCGGCGAAACGGCCTGCCAGAAGGTGGCCGAGCTCAGACCGGACGTGGTCGTGATGGACCTTGCGATGCCGGGGATGGGCGGCATCGAGGCCGTCAAGCGCATCGCGGCGCACGATCGCGACGTGCGCATCCTGGCGCTTTCGGCCCACGAGGACACCAGTCATCCGCGGCGCGCCCTGAAGGCGGGGGCGCTGGGCTACCTGTCCAAGCGCGGCGCGCCCGAGGCGCTGATCGAAGCGATCCGCACGATCGCGCGAGGGCGCCGTTACCTGGACCCGCAGATCGCGCAGCGCATGGCGGTTCAGGACCTGGACGGGGGCGACAATCCGACCGAGCAGCTGTCGGAACGCGAGTTCGAAGTGTTCGTGCAGCTGGCGCGCGGCCAGACCGTCAACCAGATCGCGGACAATCTGAAGCTGGCGCCGTCCACGGTCGGCACGCACCTGTACAACATCAAGCAGAAGCTGGGCGTGCAGAACCAGTCGGAGTTGACGCTGCTGGCGGTCCGCCACGGACTGATCGAGCCATGAGCGGGCTGATGAACGATTTCGACAGGCTGCGACCCGCGGCGCCCGGGTTTCGGGGTCAGGGCCCGCGCGCCAGCGCCGACCTCGGCTGCGCGCTTTCTATCGCTTCGGCCAGCAGCCGTTTGCGATGCCCCGGGTCGGCGTCGACCAGGCGCGTCACCCAGGAGGCCGGAATGTCCAGATACACGCGCCGGTCCGGACGGTGCACTGCCACCCGCCAGCCCTGATCCATCAACCATTGCCACAATTCGTCGCTCATCCCGGCCTGCACCACGAGGCGAAGACCCAGGCCGACATGCACGACGTGGGCACCGATGCGCGGCTTGCGGCTGCGGCGCGGCAGTTGCCGCGGAGTCGGGAGCGGCTCGCCCAACAGCGCGCGCAGCCGCGCACGCAGAGAATGGATCGGTCCCATCGCACGGGCCATTTCGAAAGAGTTGTCCCTCATTCGGCAAGGCCGCAGCCGGCTACCGACTCTAGACCCTATTGTCGGAGCTTTGGATGGGTCGAAGTCCTCAAACCCGACAGGAGTACGGTGGTAATGACCCGCGATCGCTCAATCCCGATAGGTCAGCCGGGTGATGATGTGCGCAAGGTCGCTCCATCGGTCCTTGTGCACCACCTGCAGCCCAAGCCGGGTGCGCGATAGAAAGCCCGGCAAGGCCCGATCCACGATGCCGGCGGCCGCAAGAAGGGCCGGATCGTCACAGGCGTCGGGCAGTTCGCACGACTTCACCAGCAGCAGGCCGCTCGCCCCCAGCGCCTCGGCCAGCCAGGCGGCAATCGTGTCCGATGTCACGTCCCAGCCCTGGGCCAGGCTGCGATCATCGCGCATCAATGGCCCCGGCAGCCACACCGGCAGCTGGCCGCCCGCCCACGCCGCTTCGATATCCGCCGGCGTCGAACAAGGCGTCGCTCGAACTTCAATGCCGCACAGCATGCGCCCGAACTGATCCATCGCGCCGATCGCCATCACGTGCGCCACGTGGTCGCTGAAGCGCCATCGGCGCTGCGCAACACGCACCACTTCGGCGAAAGGACCGCCACCCGGCACGGCCACCAGCCGGGGCGAGTGCGGCAGCGCCAGTTGGTGCAGCCACTGCGCCAGTGAAGGATCGTCGGCCAGGCTTCCGCCCAGCTTCACGACGATGCGGGGTGGGGTTTGCGGCGCGCCGCTCACCGGCCCGTCTGCTGCGCCAGCATCGCCACGGCGACGGCCGGTGCGCACATCGACAGCGCAGACAGCTCCGCGCACGAGTCGACCAGGTGCGCAAATGTGATCACCGGGCGGTGCAATTGGCTCGCCAGCTCGGGCACCAGAAACGCTCCGCTGCCCACCGCGACCAGGGGTGCCTGCAGCCCGATCCGGCCCCTCAACAGCACCTGTTGGGCCGCGCGCCGGATGCGCTCGATCTGCACGGTGCGAAACACGCCGGCCAGTTGCTGCCAGCTCGCCAGCGGCCGCTCGTGCGCGTCGCGCCCGATCATCCGTGCCAGGCGCCTTGCGCTTCCCTGCGGGGACTTTTCCGCGCTGTCCGCCGCCGCATACTGATCGCACGACTCGTCCAGTTCCCCGGTCAGGCGATACACGTCGGCCGTTGTCGCGAAATGCTCGGCCATCAGTGGAATCCGCAGGCCCTCGAACTCGATCGCATCGGCCAGGGCCATCAACGAAGTGCGCACGACACCCGTGTACACGAGCTCGCCGCTGACCAGGCGCTCGAAGTCCGTGCGTCCCGAGGCGGCGACCCGGTGGTCGCGCACCGCCACCAGGTCGGCGGTCGTGCTGCCGATGTCGACCAGCAGGCCCTCGCCGAGCCTGAGTGCGATCAGGCCCGCGGTGGCCAGCCAGTTGGCCGAAGCCACTTCAGCCGTATGGCGCAGCGCGAGCTCCGGATCGAGGAATCCGCGCTCGCCCGCGAACACGCGCAACGCGGGCTCGCCCAGCCGCTGCCGCATGGCCGCCACGATCCGCTGCACGCCCTCTTCGCGGTCGGCGAACAGGTCCGCCAGCTCGCCGGTCATCGTGGCCGCATGGCGTGCCGCGATGGCCCCGGCCGGCAGAGCGCTGAGCGCCTGGTCCAGCGCGCTTTCCAGCTGCCCGATGCCGCGCCACAGCGCGCACGGCACCTGCAGGGCCGCCACCGCGCAGCCGCGCGTGTCGACCGCAGCAACCTTCAGATGCGCACCGCCGATGTCCCAGCCGACGTGAGCGACCTCGGCAACGTCAACCGCGTTCATGTCCGTCCAAGTTCAATCGGACCGCCTGACCACGATGCGCGCCTTTCCACGGTGCCGGCCTGCCCGTGGCGGCAGCCACCACCCATTCGGCGGCATTTACTCCCAGCGCTGCCCTGAGCCTGGCGTACGAGGTGGTCACGCGCGGGTTCACCTCTACCACCACCGGTCCGGCCGCGGCCTGTATGTAGTCGATTCCAAAATAGCCGTTCAGCCCGGGGATCGCCGTTGCGACCCGTTCGGCCAGCGCTCGCACAGGCGCCGTGACCGGTTCGCAATTGACTTCGATCGCAGCCAGCCCGACTATCCCGCGATCAAGCTGCAAGTGCTGCCGGTTCACGCTCGCTACGTCAGTTTTGCCCTGCGTAGACAGCACGCACAGGCTCATGGCCTCGCCGGCGATCCACGGCTGCGCGATCAAGCCACCGCCAGGCTCGCCGAGCGCAGCGGCCGCTTCATCGCGACCGGCGACGATGCGTGCGTCGACGCAGCCTGCTCCGTCGTCGGGCTTGACGATCCACGGACCGTCGATCGCGGGCCAGCCGGTTCCGGGGGCAAAGCACGGCACCACATCGATGCCGGCCTGCGCCAGGCGCGCCGCGGTGGCCGACTTGCGGGCGGTCAGGGCGATCGCGTCGGGATGCGGGCCCAGCAGCAGGCGGCCGGCGGCGAGCACGGCGCGCGCGGTGCACTCCAGCTCGCCACCCGTTTCCGGCGCGATCGGCCAGATCGCGTCGGATGCGGCGATTTCACGCGCGAGCGCCTGCGCGGGCGGCGGGTCAAGTCCGCGCCAGCACACCCGCGCCGCGCGCAGCGGCTCGTGCGCCGGCAGCGGCACCCGCGCATCGCGTGCGAACGAGACTTCGACGCCCGGCAACTCGAGCAGATCGGCCACCACCGCGGACAACATCAGGTCGCCTTCGCGCGCCAGCTGCCGCGGCACCGGCGAGCCGGCCAGGCCACCGCCACAGATAAACTCGAACACGTGAATGCGCACGACGCTTCCGCCGATGGACCCTGCGAGGTGATACCGGTGATCGACCTGATGGGCGGCCTGGTGGTGCACGCCCGCCGCGGCGATCGCGCGCATTATCGGCCGATCCGTTCAAGCCTGTGCGACTCGGCGCGCGTCGAAGATGTGGTGCCGGCGTTGCTGGGCCTGCACCGGTTCGCGCGGCTGTATATCGCCGATGTGGACGCGCTGCTCGGCCGCGCACCGCAATGGTCCGCGATCGACGCGGTGCGGCGGATCGCCCCCTCACTTTCGCTCTGGATCGATGCCGGCATCCGCAACCGCCGCGACCTGACGGCGATCGCCGAGCGCGGCACTCCGGTGCTCGCCTCGGAATCGCTGACCGCGCAGGCCGCCGGGAAGCTGTTGGCGGCGTGCCCGCACGCCGTGCTGTCGGTCGATTACCGCGGCGAGCGCTTGCTGGGGGAGCCTGCCCTGCTGGAGCGACTGCCGCGCTGGCCGTCCGAGGTGATCGCAATGAATCTGGCGCGGGTCGGAAGCGGCCAAGGCCCGGACTTGAAACACATCGCCACGCTGCGCCGTCTGGCGCCCCGCTCGCGGCTGTACGCGGCCGGCGGCGTGCGCAACGCCCTGGACTTGCTGCGGTGTCGTGAAGCCGGCGCGGCCGGCGTGCTGGTCGCCAGCGCCCTGCACGATGGCCGCATCAAGCCGTCCGACCTGGCGGCGACGCTGAAAGGCCACGGGTGACCGCATCCGTCGTGCTGATCTGTGCCGCGGTCTACCTCGGAATGATGTTGGGCACGCTGCCGTTTCTGCAGCTCGATCGCACCGGGATCGCATTGCTGGGGGCGATCGGGCTGGTCGGGATCGGAGCGCTGAACCCGGAGCAGGCCGCCCGTTCGGTCCACCTGCCGACGCTGTTGCTGCTGTTCTCGTTCATGGTGATCGCGGCCCAGATGCGCCTGGGAGGCTTCTACGACTGGGTCACCGTGCAGCTGGCGGCGCTGCCGCTGCAGCCGGTTGCGCTGCTCGGCGCCGTCATCGCCATGGTCGGACTGCTGTCGGCCGTGTTCAGCAACGACGTCGTATGCCTTGCCGTTGCGCCGGCGCTGGCCGATGCTTGTGCGCGCCGCCGGCTCGACCCGGCCCCGTTCCTGCTTGCGCTGGCCTGCAGCGCCAACGTCGGTTCGGCCGCCACGCTGATCGGCAATCCGCAGAACATGTTGATCGGACAGGTGTTGAACATGCCCTTCGGGGGTTACCTGCTCGAGGCGAGCGTTCCGGTGGTCGGTGGCCTGGCCGCCATCTGGGCGCTGATCGCAGCGCAGGCGCGCGGGCGCTGGCGGCTGGAGCACGCCCCCTCGGCACCCTTGACGGACGCCGGCGTCGAGCTGGACCGCTGGCAGACGGCCAAAGGTCTGGTGGTGGCGGGCGCGCTGGTCGCGGTGTTTCTTTTTACGCAGTGGCCGCGCGAGGTCGCGGCGCTGATCGGCGCGGGGCTGCTGCTGATGAGCCGCAAGCTGCACTCGCGCGAGATGCTGGGGCTGGTCGACTGGGAGGTGCTGATCCTGTTCATCGGCCTGTTCATCGTCAACCGGGGCTTCGCCGACACCGGGTTGGCGCAGCAGGCGGTGCAGTGGCTGGCCGGCGCGGGAGTGCCGCTGGCCTCGCCAGTACCGCTGTTCGGCGCCACCTTCCTGCTGTCGAACGTGCTGTCGAACGTGCCGGCCGTGATGCTGCTGCTGCCGATCGCAGGGTCGCCGTCGGACGGGCCGCTGCTGGCGCTGGCCAGCACGCTGTCGGGCAACCTGCTGATCGTCGGGTCGATCGCCAACATCATCGTGATCGCCGCGGCGCGCCGACGAGGCATCCTGATCGACTGGCGACGGCATGCGCGCACCGGGGTGCCGGTCACGCTGGTCACGCTGGCGATTACCGCCGCGTGGCTTTCATTGCGTGCCTGAGGATGTCGCAAATCGACAGCGAAGCGCGTCTGAACGGTTGGGATACCGAGCACCTCCAATAGGGGTTCCAGGATTGCACCGAGCAGGGATTGGTGGGATGCTTTCCTGGGAGAAGGACGATTCCAATGAGCGGCGCAAGGAGCGGGCCTGGCCGACGGCTGTGGGGCGGCCTTTTGCCCACCCTGCTCTGTGGCTGGAGCGCGTTTGCGCTGGGCGCGGGTGACACCTCCGGAGCGCCTGTATTGGCCCAGAACGCGCGGGGCGCCATTCACGTTCAAACGCCAGAGGAACTCGAACAGTCGTACTGGAACCGGATCAAGGACAGCACCGACCCGACAGACTTCGAGGAATACTCGCGTCAGTTTCCCGATGGGGCCCATCGTGCCGAGGCGTCCGTGATGGCGCGCCGGCTGAAAAAGGCCGAGCCATCTGTTCAAGCGCCGGCTGCCAGCACTGCGCGGCAAGCGCCAACGCCGACGACCCCCGCGCCCGCCGATGACACTCAGCGTTTCGCGGTGGCTCACAAGCACACGTTTTCGTGGTGCTATGGCTACCTCGTGGTCAGCCGCGATTCGGTCCGGTTCGAGGTCGCCCAGCCCGCGTCAGATCAAAGCCACGGCTTCTCGGCCAAGCCACCCGAGGTCACCGCCGAGCAGTGGGTCGTCCTCGGCAGTCCCCAGGCCGGCATCGAGTTGACCGCCGGTGGCCACACTTACATCTTCGTCTGGCTGACCGACCCGGACGAAGTCAGGTCCGGCAGCGCCCGGCGGTTGACTCCTCCGCAAGGCTTGCGCCCTTACCGGATGCTGACGGCATTGGCGCTGGCCAAGGTCGGCTCACCGGCGACTGTGGCGCATTGAGTCGCAGGTCCGAGCTCAAAGGGGTTGCCCGCTACTGACTTTGATGAGATGCTTTATTTGAGGAGGTGTCGACCATGGTCTGGCGTCGAATTCCTGCTCTGGCGGCCACGGTGTTGATTCCGGGGGCCGCGATCGCACAGGCTGCGGACGTGGTACCGAGCGAGACGATCATCGAGCGGCTCTCCGCGCCCCCTGCCCCCCTGACTCGATCGCTGCGACCGGCGAACGGCGCCGCGGCCGAAGGGCGCCCGTGCGACGCCGGTGCCGGACCGGACCGTGGGAAAGCGGGCACCGGCTCGGCAGGAGCGCTAAGCCGCAACCTTTATCGGATCGAAGCGCCGGCGATCGAGCTCGATGTTCAGTTCGAGATCGGCAGCTCGATCCTGCTTCCGGAGGGCCGCCGCCAGCTCGATCAGCTGGCCGCCGCGATCACCGACACCCGTCTGGCCGGCAGCAAATTCGTCGTCGCCGGCCATACGGACGGCCGCGGCACCGCGGCGCTCAACGACGAGCTTTCCTGCAAGCGGGCGCTCGCCGTGCGCGATTATCTGGGTTCGGCGCATGCGATCCTGGCAAGCCGGTTGGTGCCGGTCGGGTTCGGAGCGTCGAAGCTGAAGAACTCTGCAGATCCGCTGGCAGACGTCAATCGGCGGGTCGAGATTCGAAAGACAGACAACTAGCCGATACGCGCCGAGGCGGGCGGGCCAAATGGCTGGGATGTGGTTTCGCTTTCTCGTGTTGGTTGCAGTGGTCCTGGGCGGGATGCCGCTGGCGACGGCGTCGGACAAGGATGCGGCCGGCAAGGGCCGCGTGGCGCTGGTGATCGGCAACGCCGGCTACAAGAATGCGAAGGAGCTGCGCAACCCGGGCAACGACGCCGAGGACATGGCGGCGACATTGAAGCGATTGGGCTTCCAGGTGATATTCAAGCGCAATGCGAGCCTGATCCAGATGAAGAACGCCGTGCGAGAGTTCGGTCAGAAGCTGCACGGCGCGGAGGCCGGGCTGTTTTTCTACGCGGGTCATGGCTTGCAAGTCAGGGGGCAGAATTTCCTGGTCCCGGTGGATGCGCAGATCGAAACCGAGGCCGACGCCGAGGATGCTTCGCTGCGCCTGGACTACGTGGTGCAGACCATGGACGACGGGGGAGCCGCTCTGAACGTCCTGATTCTCGATGCCTGCCGCGACAATCCTTTCGCGCGCTCGTTTCGATCGCTTTCGCGCGGCCTGGCGCAAGTGCAGGCCGGCAGCGGAACGCTGATCGAGTACTCGACGGCCCCGGGCAGCGTGGCAGGCGACGGCGACGGCCGCAACGGCGTATACACCAAGCATTTGCTGAAGAGCCTGGCGGACGACGACGGCGACATCCAGCACGTCTTTCAGCGTGCGCGGGCGCGGGTGGTCGAGGAGACGGCGGGCAAGCAGACCCCGTGGGAGTCCAGTTCGATGGTCGGAGAATTCTCCTTCAAGCCGGGCGCAGTGCGTGCCGCGGCCCCGGCCCGCGCTGCCGACGCGCCCGCCGAGACGGCGCCCGATGCGATCCACGTACAGTCAGCTGACGAGGTGGAACAATCGTTCTGGAACCGCATCAAAGACAGCACCGATGCGGGCGATTTTGCCGATTACAGCAAGCAATTTCCGCACGGACCGCACAGCGCCGAAGCTTCGCTGATGGCGCGCAAGCTGGCCAGCGCGCCCCTTGCCTCTCGCAAGAACCTGTCCGCCGCCGACTCGATCGCGATGGCACAGCCCTCCGCCGGTTCCGGCGCAGCGAGCGTCGTTCCTTCGTCCGCGAGTGGCGCGTACAAGTGCGCGGAGCCCGTATGCCAGAAGGTGCTCTTCGATCTTGCGATGAAAGATATCACTGCAGATCCGAGCAATGCAGATCATTATTTTGAGCTCGCCCAAGGCATGTGCCCGAAGATCAACCTGGTGCTGATCGGCCGCCCCCTGAACGGCCCGCTGGATTGTCCGGACGGTACGGCCGATGCTCTCGGCAAGAACCTGGAGCTGGCACCCAATGGCCACTTCGCGAAGCTGGCCCGGCAATGTCTGGCGCTCATGTCGACGCAAGGCGCATCGCCCGTTGCGTCTGTGGCGCCGACGCCCGGGCCGATGACCTCCGCAGTCCCACAGGGACTGCCTGGACCATTCCCCGGCTACATCACGAGCTCGCTCCAGCCCGGTCAAACGATCAACGGTACCATTTCATTCAAGCAGAACGGAACCTTCGAATATCAGGGCAGCAACGGGGTACGTGTGACGGGCAGGATGAACCTGTCAAATCCGGACAACGTCACCGGATTCGGGACGACGTTCCTTCCAAAAATGCTCGGATTGATACAGTCGACGTACCCCGACGGCAAATCCAGCGCCCATATCACGCTGCGCGGGCGCATCGTCGATCAAACGGTGCAAGGGCAGTTTTCCGACAGATACGAAACGGGTCAGTTCGTCTTCAATCTGGCGCCGCCGAATTGATGGGTGCGCTTTTACGGCCGACCCGTGCCGGCGTTCGGCGGCCAGTGCGTCCTATTTGCCGGCATAGACTCCCGCAATAAATCTGCCTTCCTGGCGGGTGCCATTCGGGCATGTGTACACGCCCTGTCCGTGGCGCTGCCCGTCCACAAAGTCACCGACATATCGGCAGCCATTCTTCGACACGTACACACCTTTTCCGTTGTTCTTGCCTGATTGGATATCGCCCTCATAGGTATCTCCATTGGAAAAGGCCGCCTTTCCGTAACCGTCGGGCGTTCCATCCTAGGCTGCTCGGATTGATCGCGCCGAAGTATCCCGACGGCTCGACCAGCGCCCAGCTGACGATCCGCGGGCGTATCGTGAACGGAGTACTGCAGGGGCAGTTTTCCGACAAGTTCGAGACGGGGCAGCTCGTGTTCAATCTGGGCCAGTGAGCTGGCCGCTCGGCGCGCCGCCGCGGCACGAGAAGTTACTTCCCGGAATACACACCGGCGATGAACCGGCCGTCCTGGCGCAGGCCGTTGGGGCAGATCAACAATCCCTGTCCATGCTGCTTCTCGGCGACGAATTCTCCGACATAACGGCAGCCGGTCTTCCACACGTATACGCCCTTCCCGTTGCGCTTGCCCGCCCGGAAGTCCCCCTCGTACGTATCTCCCTTCGCGTTTTCCCACTTTCCATAGCCATCGGGAAAACCCTCTTTAACCTCGCCCTCGTAAAGTTCGGAGTCGGCGTAGCGGATCTTCGCGTGCCCGGTCCGCTTGCCGTCCTTGTACTCCCCATCGTAGGTATATCCGTCCTTCGCCTTGAAATGGCAGATGCCGGTGAGCCCTCGCCCTTCTGCAAGCTGGCACCGCATCACACTTCCGTTCTTGAACGTCACCGTCCCGTCAACCAGTTGCCCGTCGACAAACACTCCGTCCTCGCTCGCGACCTGATCCTTGTCGCCGCCGGGCTCATGGACCTTTCTCCCATTGAACCGCGTCTTTCCATCCGCCATCACAGACGCTGATCCGTCGGTACTCACGAAGAGTCGCCCGTCCCTGTACCGCTTTTCAGCGTGCTTTCCATCGAAGCGTCCACCTTTCAGAACTTCCTCGATGACGATCTTCGTATTACCTCTGATCCACTCGGACGTACCGTCACCCTCGGCCCGCCCATTCACACATCCGCCGCTCCATGTGACGGTCTCGCCGTCCTGCGGAAAGGGATCCCAGAGCCGGCATCCACTCCCGGCGTCGGCAACCCATGCGCCGCCATGCATCGCCATCCTGGCCGCGTCGACATAGCGTCCCTTGGGAAAGCGCTCAAGGTAGATGTCGAAATCCGCAATCCGCCTCGAGTCCTTGATGCGCGCCCAGAGAGCCTCTTCCTCGTCCGCGTTGACCGCCACCGCTTCCGCGGAGACCCCCTTGGAGCCTGCGGGCGGGGCGTGATCCGGCTCCGCCTTCGTGGCCGGCCCGGCATTCGGCGCCGGCGGCACCAGGTAGAAATCGCCGTCGGTCTGGTCGTAAATGGCCGGATGCTGGTCATGATTCACGCTGCCGGCCTTGGCGATCACGCTCTTCTTCACCGCCTTGAGCGCATCGCTGACGCTCAGGCCGGCCTGATCCAGGACGGGCAGGAATTCCCGGGTGAAAAGCCCGTTCGGGTCGGGGTCGCCGGGCGACAGCGAATCCAGGGCCGTCTCGTTGGCGCCGGCCGAGAAGATGATCATCTGCCCGTTCGGCGCCGACGGCTGCGAGAGGCCGCGCGTGCCACCGATGCCGCGCCCGGCCTTGCGCGGCAGCGGATTGTCGCGGCAGGCATCGATCACCATCAATGCGAACCTGGCGCGGGCCTGGGCCAGTTTCTCCTGGATGACCTGCAGGCTGATCGCCTGGTCCTGCACATCCGTATCGCGCTGCGGCTCTTCGATCTCCACCGGCAGCAGGAAGTTCTGGTTGTCGATCTGCACGCCGTGGCCGGCGAAGAACATCACGCCGACGCCGCCGCCTGCGATACGGTCGGCAAAGTCGTTGATCGCCCGGTTCATCTGCCTCCGAGTCGCATCGGTCAGCAGCGTCGTCGCAAAGCCGACTTTCTTCAACGCGGCGGCCATCGCTCTGGCGTCGTTCGCCGCCCTGGAAAGCTGCGGCACGCTCTTGTAGGCGTTGTTGCCAATCACCAGCGCCGTGCGCTTTTCGTCGGGATTTTGCCCGGCGTCGCGCGCCGGCGCGCCGATCGTGAACGACATGAACACCGATGCGGTCAGGGCGAGAAGGATTCGCCGCATGATGACCGCGTCAAGGTGTGTTGATCGGCCGCCTGGCCGACGGATATCCGGCGACGTTGACCACCACGTCGCAGGCGGCCGGGGTCGCGGCGCTGCGGCAGCAACCCCTGCAACCGCTGCGTGACCAGTGTGCGGAACTTGAACGGCTCCGGCACGCCGTGGCCCCACTTGATCGAATCGCCGTACGTGACGACGCGATCCCTGCTACCCATGTCGGTCGATCCTCGACGTATCGATCGCCTGTCCTTTCTGGAAGTGCTCGCGGAAGCGCTACGGCACCACGAGGGTTACCTCGGGAAAGCCCGCGGCCCGTACAACCGCGTTGCATTGCTGCACCGGGGGTTTCATGCCAGGAAGGACCGCGACATCGATTTTTTCGCAGTCGTAGGAAATCCTCTGTCCGCTCACTCCGGCGGCGATCTGCGTCGCCGGCTTGCCCGGATGCGGATGCATGATCTGAACCGAAGCGGAAACCGCTTTTCCGGTCTGGCTGTTGATGGCGTCGATGACAATCCACTCGCTTCCATCGGCATTCTTTCCCTTCTGACGGATCGATACATTTAGCGCGGGTGGTTTGACGACTGGGACACCCGACGGTATCAATTCGGCGGAGCGCTGTTCGGCGAGCTTCCACGTCTGGTAGAAGTATTCGGCACCATTGAGCAGGTTGTTGTCCACCAAATCTGCCCCGCCGATGCGCATGTCGGGCTCCTGCGGCGTCTTGCTGATGGAACGGACATCCATCAGGAAGTCCGGCAGC
>Ga0307475_10001960_pt1 | contig 12270 bp, 9 predicted proteins | sample atmos_gasesECM1C_FD_203317 | JGI IMG/M metagenome (GOLD analysis project Ga0307475, IMG submission 203317) | Hardwood forest soil microbial communities from Morgan-Monroe State Forest, Indiana, United States - atmos_gasesECM1C_515 | ecosystem: Environmental > Terrestrial > Soil > Temperate... | reverse complement strand
TTGCGGTGGCCGCACACAGCCACCTGGCGTACGTGACGCCGGGCGGGTCGGGGGTGGTGCAGGGGGTTGATCTAACGAAGAAATCCACTTCGACGCAAATTGCTTCCGCGTCATTGACGGCCGGACAGGTGACGATAACGACGACGACGGCCCATGGACTGATCCCGGGAAATGCCGGCACGGTATTGATCACCGGCGTGACGAGCAAGACCGTGGACTTCAACGGAGTTTTCAATGTGACGGTCACCAGCAATATGACCTTCACCTACGCTTTGAACTCGACAGCCAGTGACTCGGGGACTGGCGGTGCTGTGTTTTACGGGAATCCCAATTTGCTCTTCCAGATCTCACCCTCGCTGCAAGGGATTGCCATTAACCCCATCACGCAAACGGCGGCGCTCGCGAATGCGGACGCCACCGGCACGAACGGCGCGCAGATCGATCTGCTAAGTGCGCTGGACCAGTCGACGAGTTCAATCTCGTTTACGGCAAATTGTACCGCATACACCGTACCCTGTAACACCGCGCCGGAGTTGCTGGCGACCACAGAGGTGGCCTGGCAGCCTTATACCAACGCGTTGGTCTCCTACAACCCGCAGCAAGCATTGGTCTCAGTCTCCGATCCGAACAGCCACCAAAGGCAAGCGATCGTCACCGGTTTCGGGCCGAGTGCGGTGGCGTTCCCGGTGACGAACGGTACGACCGGAACTCTGACGCTATGGGGTGGAGTCATAGTCGATCCGGCCACCAATCACGCCTTCGTCCTGGAGTCGGGAAGCGGGCCGCAACAGGCCGGGCAAATCCAGATCGTAAACCTCGGGCCGAGCCCAGGTAATAACATAAAGCCAACACAAATCACGGAGCTCATTGTGCCCGGCGCGACGCCCGGGGTCCTCGGCGGCATTCCCAATGCTCTGGTTCCGCAAGCGACACTGACCTCCACAACGGACTTGAGTAACGTGAAGATCCTTGGCTCCGGATTTGGCGCCCCGGCCATCGTTCGCCTGGATGGTGTGTCCATTACCGGCCCAAGTTTCCCAACAGGAAGCGTTACGGTGGTCAGCGAACGCGAGATCGACGTTACGATTCCTGCCGCATTTCTCTCCGCGCCGCACCGCTACTCAGTGGATTTGACCAGTACCTTCAACGGAAACAGCGTGCCGTCCAACACCACAGACTTCATCGTTGTTCAGGCCATTGACCTCAGTAAAGTCTGCGCCGGGGGCAACGTGCAACCATCCGCGGTGGCCATCGCGGACCAACTCGCCAATGGACCGTTTTCACCGATCGCGGTCGTGACGGAAAGCGGCTGCAATAGTATTTCGGTAATCGACGTAAACCCAACCATTACCGTCAATGGCGTGGTCACGCCAAATCCTGCTTTTGGCGCCGTGTCGAACCCTGTGAGCGTGGGGACTACGCCCCAGGGGATCGCCATTAGCCAGCGTTTTGGCTTAGCGGTAGTGGCCAACAATGGAGACGGTACCGCTTCGATAATCGACCTGACCTTGACGACGCCTGCCGCGAAAGTACCGGCGGTCGCGACAGGGACGAATCCAAGAGGTGTGGCTATCGACGACGGCCTTGGAGTAGCTATCGTCACGAATAACGGATCCAACACGATTTCAGAACTCAATCTGGGTCTGCTGTTTCCGCCCGCTGGCACCACGGCGCCGACGACTTTGACAGCTACGAGCATCGGAGGCGTCCAGCAGCCGATCGCCGTGGCCATTGATCCGGATCGCGGGACAAACAATCAAGGAATTGCCGTGGTCACAGCGCTGCAACTCGTCAGCGGTTCTGCGCCCTTGGGTGCGCTTGCCGTTGTGGACATCGGTCTGGCGACTCCCAGCCTCAGTACGACTATTTCCAGCGGCTCCGTGACGGCCACGCCGACGGGCATTGTTTTCGATCCCACGGTGGCCACCGGGACCCAGAATCCCGGCGAGTTCTATGCCAATTCCAGCGGCGCGAACGTTATTTCGGTATTTAATCCGGATACCGGTGGTGGCAGTTCGGTGCCGGTGGGCATCAATCCAACCTCGCTGGCACTGAATCCGCAGACCGGCGCAATACTGACTGCCAATTCCGCGAGCAACACGATCTCGATCGTAGACTCGCTTTCGCTGCCATTCAAAACGCATCAAACATTGGGCATCCCCGGCTCTCCAACGTTTGGCGTAGCCATTGATCCGTTCACGAATCTGGGCGTAATCGTGGATCAGGCCAACAGCCGGGTATTCTTGTTTCCGATGCCGAATTGACCGGCTGCGTGCGTTCGGGAACAGCCCAGGGATCGTCTAAGGGAAGGGAGTGTCTGGAGCCACCATAGCTTTCCGATTGCGGGAGAAGGAGGGGCTCAGATATACTCTCAAGTTTGTAATACAGCCGTGAAACCCGGTGGGGGGAGTGGAAACAGTTTAGAGCCAACGTGATTGGCGCGGTTTGTCCTGGCATTGCCGGAGCAGACCACAATAAGGAGATAAAAGTGAAATCCAGAATGTTGACCGCACTGCGGTCACAAAGTATTTCGATTCGTACCGCTGCCCTTGCCGCTGCTTGTGTCTTGAGCGCTGCATCCGCCTGGGCGCAGGGAACGACCGCGGCGGGCGCTTCCGCCTCCGGGAAGGTCGGCGTCATCGGCATTCGTCAGGCCATCGTGGCCACCGCCGAAGGAAAGCAGGCGCAGGCTGAATTGCAGTCACAATTCGCTCCCCGCCAGGCGGAGCTGGAGAACCTCACCAAGCAGATCAGCGATATTCAACAGAGACTGCAGGCGGGGCAAGGAAAGATCAGTCAAGAAGAAGAAGCCCGTTTGACGGCGCAAGGGCAAAAGCTCACGCAGCAGCTCGACCGGAAGCGAACGGAGTTCCAGGAAGATCTAAATTCAGCGCAAGGGGATGTGTTCGATCGCATTGGCAGGAAAATGGTCGATGTGCTGGACCGCTACTCGCGCGAAAACGGCTACTCCGTGGTCCTGGATACTTCCGCCCAGAATACGCCTGTTCTCTATGCTTCGAACCAAGTTGACCTCACACAGGACATCATCCGCCTGTACGATCAAGCGTACCCCGTCAAGGGCGCAGCGACTGCCACCCCGCCCAAGCCAGCGGCGCAAAAGCCGACGGCCGCGGCGACTCCGCCAGCGTCGAAACCGCAACAATAATCAATTATTCTCAAGCCATCTTCAGAGTATTCTCGGAAAGGCCTCCGACTGACAGGTCTGCGTAATCTTTCTGATCACAGCAAACCTTCACCCCAAGAAGTACCAGCGCCTTGCCCGTATCTTCCCCCATCCGTCCGTAAGATGCTGGTTACGAGCGAAGTAGCCTTGAATGCGAGTCGATGCGAAGTCAATTCGCTCCAGAGAGCCTGCCTTTTGGTCGTTGAGCAAAGCGTGTAGGTTTGTGAGGTCCATCGGGAAGCCGAGGGACGGCTCTTTTGCAGAAGCGCTTCCATATCTTGCTTTTGCCTTGCGGGCGGAATATACTGCTGTTTCGCTCTGAAGCGGGTCGAACGGATGAGTGGGCCGCGAGCCCACTTTTTTGTTGGCGCCGGACGGAGTGTGGTGCGCACCGGCTGCGGTGGGGGAGTCTCTGCTTGGATTTGGAGAAAATCCGCGAAGCCGCCGAGCGGGTGGCGCGTTCGGAGGGCCTGGAAATCGTTGATGTCGAATGGAAGATCGGCAAACAGCGGTTCCTCCGGGTGTACATCGACCGGGTGCCCAAGCCGGCTGCAACGATAAGCGACGCGGCGGGGACCATCGGCGCAACCGGGGTCGTTCACGACCCGTTTCCGAAAATCAGTCACTCGGATTGTGAACGGGTCAGCCAGCAACTGAGCGTGATCCTCGACGTTGAGGACCTGATTCCGGGACCGGGGTACATCCTCGAAATCAGCTCACCGGGGATGGACCGGGCGCTAAAGAAGGCCGCGGACTTCGAGCGATTCAAGGGGCGGCTGGCCAAGATTTCGACGGCTGAGCCGATAGGCGATGCGAAGTTTTTTGAGGGACGCCTGGCGGGATTTGCGGACGGGAAAGTCCGCGTGGAGTTGAAAGGTAAAGAAGCGCGGACGGTCGAGCTGCCGCTCGAGGCGATTCGCAAGGCGAATCTGGTCGTGGAATTTTAGCGTCGGATTCCCATAGAAGAAATTTCCAGGAACGCGATATGGCGAATTTGCTCTACCAACAGATCGAAATGCTCAGCCGCGAGAAGCACATTGAGCCGGAAGTGGTGGTGTCGGCAATCGAAGACGCGATGGTCGTGGCGGCGCGGAAGTTTTACAAGACGGAAGAGGATCTGCGCGCGAAATTCAACCAGGAAACCGGGCAAGTTGACGTGTACTCGGTGTACACCGTCGTCGAGGAAGTGACGGACCCGAAGAAAGAAGTGAGCCTGACGGAAGCAAAAAAGAAAAATCCGGCGGCCGAGGTAGGTACGGAAATTCAGTCGGCGAAGCCAACGGATGTGCTGGGACGCATCGCGGCGCAGACAGCCAAGCAAGTGATATTGCAAAAAGTGCGCGAGGCCGAGCGCGACACGATTTTCAATGAATATCACAACCGCGTGGGCGAGCTGGTCACGGTGATCGTGAAGCGCGCCGAAGGCCCGGACCTGATCGTCGATATGGGGCGGACGGAAGCGCGGCTGCCCAAGCGTGAACAATCAAAGCTGGAGACTTACAACATTGGCGAGCGGCTCCGTGTGGTCATCAAGATGGTGGACCGTGCGGCAAAGGGCCCCCAGGTGATTGTTTCGCGAGCGGACGCGAGCCTGGTGCAGCGCTTGTTCGAAATGGAAGTGCCGGAAATCTACGACGGAACCGTGCAGATCCGGTTTGCGGCGCGCGAGGCCGGCGAGCGCACGAAGGTGGCGGTAGCGAGCCGTGACAAAGACGTGGACCCTGTGGGCGCGTGCGTGGGAATGAAAGGCATGCGGGTACAGTCGATCATACGCGAATTACGCGGCGAGAAAATTGACATCATTCCTTACAATGAAGAGACCGTCGCGTTCGCGCAAAAGGCATTGAGCCCGGCGAAAGTGACCCGCGTGCAGATCACCGATCCGGAGAACAAGAAGCTGGAAGTGATCGTCGAAGATTCCCAGCTCTCTCTGGCCATCGGAAAAAAGGGACAGAACGTCCGGCTGGCCAGCAAACTGATCGGTTGGGACATTGACATCAAGAGCGAGGAAGAGAAGCGCCAGGAAATCGAAGAGCAGATGACCGCGCTCACCGCGCCGGTAACGCCCCTGACTTCGCTGGCGGGTGTGGGTGCAAAGACCATCGAAAAGATTGAAGCGGCGGGCATTAGTTCGGTCGAAAAACTCGCCGGGATGACCCCTGAGCAGCTGATGGAAATTCCGGGCATCGGCGAAAAGATGGTGGACAAGATCTATCAGGCGGTGAATCGCTTCTATGAAAGCGGTACCGAAGCTCCCGCCCCGACAGGTGAAGCTGCTGCGGGCACGGAGGCCACCGTCGAAGAGGGCGATCAGGCGGCAGCAGAGACGACCGAAGCTTCAGCAACCGCTGAAGTCGCCCTGGAAACGCCGGCCACGGAAGCACCTGCGGCTGAGGCTGCGTCCGCCAGCACCGAAGGTGATGAAGGGCAAGCGGAAGAGGCGAAATCGTAGCAAAAACGGAGCGCATGAGCGACGCAAATCAAGTCCGAATAAACGAGTTGGCCCGCGAACTTGAGGTCAAGGCCAAGGCCATCATCGACCTTTTGGCCGGGTATGGGGTCACGGAAAAAAAGACGCATTCGAGTTCCATTCCAGCCGACGTCGCAGAAAAAGTTCGCAAGAAAATCCAAGGGGTCGCTGAAGCCGAAGCGCATGCAGAAGCTGCTGCCAAATCGGAAAAAGAGGCGAAAGAAGCAGCTGCGAAGGCTGTGCGAATGAGGCCTGCGGCCGCCTCGTCTCCAGCGAGTGCCGCGCCAGCGGTGGCAAAACCAGCCTCGCCCACGGCACCTGCTGTGACTATTGCAAAGCCTGCGGCGCCGGCAACTGCGGCTCCCGCGGTGGCCCCAGTTGCACCGAAAACGCCTGCCCCAGGCCCGGTGCCCGCGAGCGCTTCTCCAGCAGCGAAACCCACAACCCCGGCACCGCCCGCTCCAACCCCAATTCGTCCCCCCGCGCCCGCGGGACATCCGCCAGGGCCCGCGGCAACACGCCCCGCTGCGCCAGCAACGACACAGCCAGTCGTGGCGCGCCCCACGGCAGCCGCGCCGGCTTCTGCTTCTGCCCGTGCTGGCGTCCCCATCAAGCCGAATGCGCCTCTGCGGCAGTTGCCCACGGGGAACCGCGGCCCGTTGCCTACGGGTAATCGTGGCCCAGTTCCAGGCACAACTCCCGGTTCGCGGCCGGGCGGACCTCGCCCCGGCCAGCCCATGCGGCCGCAACAACCTGGCCAGGGGAGACCATACACTCCGCGAGCCGGCGGTTCGGGTGGACCCGGAGGCGCGCCAGCCAGACCATTTGAGCAGCGTCGCGGACCCATGGCGACAGGCACGCGCCCCGGACCACGCACTCCGGGACGACCGGGAATGCTTCCGCCGATGCCGGACAAGATGCCCTCCAAGGCGGAACCCGGCAAGCCACTGTACACCCGCAAGCCGGCACAGCGTCAGCGTCCGGCGCTTGACAAGCGCGAAATGGAGGGTGAGCGCAAACTGCACCCGACGCGCCAGCGTCCAGGGGCGGGCCGCAGCGCCGCGGCCGCGGTGATTGCGCCGCCGGAACCGCGTCCACCGCGCGACGTCACTATCACTGAAGGCATCACCATTCGCGAGCTGGCTGAGAAACTCGACGTGCGCGCCAAAGATCTGTTGAAGACGCTACTGGATCGCGGCGTGTTCGCGAGCATCAACCAGGCTCTCGACGTGCCCACAGCAACGACACTTGCTGAGACGTTTAGTGGCGTGGTGAGCGTCGTCTCCCTCGAAGAAGAGATGGTGCTCGAGGTAGCGAAGGAAGAGACCAAGGAGAGTTTGAAACCGCGTCCGCCGGTCGTAACCGTCATGGGACACGTGGATCACGGCAAGACGAGTTTGCTCGATGCTATTCGGCAGGCTGATGTGGCGGCAGGTGAGGCGGGAGGCATCACCCAGCACATTGGCGCGTACAAAGTGGTAGTGAACGACCGCAGCGTGGTTTTTGTGGACACGCCTGGGCATGAAGCGTTCACGCGGATGCGCGCGCGCGGAGCGAAGGTGACGGATATCGTTGTCCTCGTGGTGGCCGCCGACGATGGGGTTATGCCGCAAACAAAGGAAGCCATCGATCACGCAAAAGCCGCGCACGTGCCGATCATCGTGGCGGTCAACAAGATTGACAAACCGGAAGCGCAACCGGAACGCGTGAAGCGCCAGCTTACCGAGCTTGGCCTGATGCCGGCGGAGTGGGGCGGCGACACGGAAATTGTCGAAGTTTCCGCGAAGCAAAAGAAGGGCATTGAGAAGCTGCTGGAAATCATTCTGCTGGTTGCCGATTTGCGGGAGCTCAAAGCCAATCCTGATGCGCCTGCCACCGGCACAGTCCTGGAATCGCGTGTGGACAAAGGCCGCGGACCGGTGGCCACGGTATTGGTGCAAAACGGAACGCTGAACGCCGGAGATTTCTTCATCTGTGGTTCGGTCTTTGGCAAAGTCCGGGCGATGTTCGACGACCGCGGACGTGCAGTCAACGTCGCGCCGCCGTCCACGCCGGTCGAAGTTCTAGGATTGCAGGGCGTGCCTGAAGCCGGTGATCTTTTCCAGGTCACCGACGAAGCGAAGGCGCGCCACATCGTCGAATATCGCCAGTCGAAGCAACGCGACGCGGCACTGGCGCGCTCAAGCGGCGCGCGTATCACACTTGATCAGCTCCACGAGCAGCTTAAGTCCGGGGACGTCAAGGAACTGGGCATCGTCATCAAGGCCGACGTGCAGGGTTCCGTGGAAGTGTTGAGCGAGATGCTGCCGAAGCTTTCGAACGACCAGGTGAAGCTGAAGATCATCGGCTCGGGTGTTGGCGCCGTGACGGAGAACGACGTTCTGCTTGCCTCGGCCTCCGGTGCGATCGTCATTGCCTTCGGCACGCGGCCGGACCGTAAGGCCGCGGATCTGGCGCAGCAGGAACACGTGGATATTCGGACGCACAACATTATCTACGAAGTTTCCGACGAAATTAAGAAGGCCATGGAAGGTTTGCTCGAACCCGTGGTGACGGAGACGTACCTGGGCCGGGCGGAAGTGCGCAACACCTTCCGCGTGAAGGGCGCGGGCACGGTGGCGGGTTGCTACGTGGTCGACGGAATCTTGAAACGTGACGCGCAAGTGCGCGTCATTCGAGACGGAGCAATAATTTACACATCAAAGCTGAATTCGCTGAAGCGCTTTAAAGACGACGCCAGCGAGGTGCGCACGGGCTTTGAATGTGGCGCGGGCGTTGCCAATTTCAATGACGTCAAGGTCGGCGACGTCCTGGAATGCTTCACCGTTACGAAGATGAGTGCCGCCGAGGCTGCCGGACAAGGCGCGGGGTCCGTCGGCAAGAAATAAACGAAGTTGCAAAGCTATTCCCCGGAGCCGCTCATGCCGGTCGGACTGCTCACCCTTGAGCTGTATATCCCGGACGCGCAATCGCTGAAGGAAAAGCGGCAGGTGCTGCGCAGCTTGAAGGACCGGCTGCGGCGCGAATTCAATGTAGCCGTGGCGGAACTGGACCATCACGATACGTGGCAGAGGTCGGTCGTCGGCGTGGTCACGATTTCGAATGAAGAGAAGCACGTGAACGAGATGCTGCAGAAAGTTTTAGACGAGTCGGACCGCATCCTCGGCTCCTTTCTGATCCATCAAGCGGTCGAGATTATTTGAGTCAGAAGCAAGTGGGAGGCGCAGCATGAAATCGAAGAAGAAACCCCGATCGCGAACAGTGGACGGAGTTTGTCAACTCTACGGTGGAAAGCGTTCCGATCTGTCAGTTACAAAAATGAATCGCGCCACGGTGTTGATTGAGGGAAGGCCTCGCGCCCTGGAGTTTCTCGGCGAGGTTTTGATTGCGCATGCCCGCGGGCCGAAAAACGATTGTCACTTTGGCATTTCTCCACGATTTCAATAGGAGTCGGCTTCCCTGTGAGTACGGCAAGATCGCGAAATGAGTCCAGCCAATCACCGTCATGAACGCGTGGGCGAGGAGATCGCACACGAAATCAACGCCATGCTTGCGGGCGAACTGAAAGACCCGCGGCTGGAGGGCTCCGTCGTCGCGAGCGAAGTTCGCGTCCAGCCGGACATGAAGCATGCGCGTGTGTTCATCAGCGTACAGGGGAGCAACAAGGAGCAGTCCGACGCGATCAAAGCGCTGGAGCATGCTTCCGGATACATCCGGCGGGAGCTTGTCGAGCGGCTGCAACTTCGCCGCCTCCCGGAGTTGCATTTTGCGCTGGATCTTTCACAGGAGCACGTCGAGCGCATCGAGCGGCTTCTGAAGGAAATGAAGAAGGACAAGCCGTCCGCGCCGTAAAGCGAGAATGCCACGTCAGCCTCAGCCGGCGCCGTTTGACGGCGCGCTCGTTGTCAACAAGCCAAAAGGAAAGACCTCGCACGACGTCGTCGATGCGCTGCGTCATCTAGCAGGATTCCGCCAGATTGGACATCTTGGAACTCTCGATCCTCTGGCAACGGGTGTCCTGGTTCTGCTATTGGGCCGGGCGACGCGCTTGGTGCAGTTCTACGCAGGACGCAGGAAGCGCTATGCAGCGGGCTTCCGGTTTGGTTTTGCGACGGATACCTACGATTCCGATGGCGAAGCGCAAGGGCCAGACGCGGCGCCAATCTTGGATGCGGCGGTGCTCGAACAACTGGCGGCAGAACGCATCGGACGATTCGAACAAGTGCCGCCCTCTTTCTCCGCGAAAAAAGTGCAGGGGCGCCCGGCCTACGAACTGGCGCGCAAGAAAAAGCCCGTGGAGTTGAAGGCTGTCGAAGTCGAATTATACGAATATAAGCTGGTTGAGATCGAAGGGCCTGTTGCGCGCTTCACGATGGAATGTTCCTCCGGAACCTACATTCGGTCTCTGGCTCACGAAATGGGGCAGAAGGTCGGTTGCGGAGCGCATCTAGCGGAGATCACCCGCACGGCGGTGGGGGAATTCTCGTTGGAGCAGGCGGTGTCCCTGGAGGAACTGGCGGAAGCCAGACGAGCGGGAAGGTTTGCTGATTGCCTCATAGGGCTCGAAAATCTTTTGCCTAATTTCCCGCGGGTCAACGTCCTTCCGGTGATTGAGAAGCGCGTGCGTCACGGCTCGAAGTTCAATATCTCGTTAGGGCAACTTCAGCCAGGGCGGGTTGAGACGCCTCCAGGAGCTACCACCGAGTTGGACGGCGGTGAACTGAAACCCCCGAGGTTGCGGGTCTTCAATCAGCAGAACAATCTCATCGCCATCGCGCTGGCGGTCGTGCCCCGCACTTACCAGCCCATCGTTGTCTTTGAGCCGCTCCCATAAAGCGCAACTTCCCCCGAGAAAACACAAAGTTACCGTCAAATGAGCCGTTGGGGGAAATCCGTGCGCATCGATTCATTGTTGCTGTTGTTGCGGGGTAGGCGACTGGAGCGTTCCCGGTCCTGTCACACCCCTGCCTCCACCAGGATCTCCCCGTCCAGCAAATATCGCCCGGGCAAGGCGATCGGCGAGCCGCAGTTTCCGAGGCGTCACCACAATCAGCAGTTCCGTATCTTGCTGCGAGTTGCTTCTCGATCCAAACGCGTATCCGACGACGGGAATTTCAGCGAATCCAGGCAAACCGGTGATGCTGCGGGTCTCTTCCCTATCGGTTAGCCCGGCGATGAGGCTCGGCTCATCTTCTTTCACCCGCACTGTTTGCGTCAGCGTCCGGTTGGAAATGATGGGAATGCCGTTGACAGCCAAGCCCGAAAGAGAGCGAATTTCAAATTCGAGCTGGAGTGTCACTTCATTGTTCGGGTGCAGCACGGGCGTGGCCTTAATTTTTACTCCCAGATCGATGTATTCAGAGCCGGGATAAGGAACCTGCCCCACGCCCCCGCTAGTCGCCGTACTAGCGAAATTCGAAGAGTCCTGGATTATCGCCACCACCCCCTGGTCGCTGCTTGGATCCTGTGCCACCAAAGCCACATCGGGGAGGCCGCTAGTGGTCAATGTAGATGTTATGAGTGCCGAAGGGCCAACCGGCGTATTGAGTTCGATAGGCTGTGCAAAGGCTGCTAGTCCCTGGTTGAGAAAGACGCTCAGCGTGTTGGAGCTTTCGTTCGTCAGCGCGATATCGGGTGAAGCCCCGCCCGCGAAGTTGGCGATGACAACTCCAGCGGGCTTTGTAGCCGTTGGCAGCGGCGACCCTTGTGCTTGGGTAAAAGTTCCATCCAAATTAGTGCTCCCCAGCAAGATCGTCACTGAATTCTCGGTCTGGTTCACGACGGCAAGGTCCAACACCCCATCGGCGTTCAAATCCGCCGTGGCGATGGCCACCGGCATTTGGCCAACGGAGATGGGCGAATTTGGCGCTTCGGTAAGAGTGACATTGTTGTTCTGGTCGACCGAACTGAGCAGAATTGCCACGTTGTTCGACCCCTGGTTCACAATAGCCAGGTCCAGCTCGGGTGCACCGTTCGACGTACTGATGGTCTTGTTCTGAAAGTTCCCGCTGATCATCGCCACAGGAGTTGTCTCTGAAGCCGTGCCCGTGATGGGAAGCTTGAAGGGCGAACCGGGGAATTCCGTGAACGTGCCACTGCCACTTCCCTTGAATAGGGAGATGGAGTTGTCGCCTTGGTTCGCCACGGCGATGTCCAAGAATCCGTCTCCGTTGAAATCCGCGACGACTACGGCGCTTGGAGCCGTCCCCACGGTGAGAGGTGATGCAGTCGCCTCTGTGAAGGTGCCGTCGGGCTTTCCAGTGCTGTCAGCATTTCCCAGCAGAACAGAAATATTGTTTGAGCCGGAATTCACCACCACAAGATCCGGCGGTTGGGCTGTTGAAAATACCGTTGCGTCATTGCGAAAGACCCCGGTTCCGACCGCCACCTGGCTGGTTTCATTATTGCCAAATGTGAAGGGCCTCGCGGCAAGTGGAGTAAAGTTCCCATTGTCCTGATTCTGCAAAATGGTGAGGGTATGCGTGTTGGCATCGTGGAAGACAACAGCGAGGTCCGGCAAAGTGCCGCCCGTGAAATTGTTGGCAACCAGGGCAGACGGATGGATGCCCACACTGAATTGCGTCTCCGGAAAGTTGACCCCGGCAAGAGCGCCTGC